>ENA-ORSJ01000014-ORSJ01000014.1-human-gut-metagenome-genome-assembly--contig:-NODE-14-length-178071-cov-5.812180_pt1 | contig 178071 bp, 160 predicted proteins | sample MGYA00242191_ERZ509158 | MGnify/ENA primary metagenome ERZ509158 (study PRJEB26280, sample SAMEA2338623) | human gut metagenome | biome: human gut; feature: human-associated habitat; material: faeces...
TTCAGATTTTATTTGTACCTTTGCCATGTCTTGTTACGATTTACGCTTGTTTTGATTTGCAACACTAAGATAACGTGAGTTCGATGAATTTAGAACAGTGCTAACTGTGTATCTAAAGTCCTGTATACCTGTATACATGGTTTCTTTGGAAATAAGCAGTAAGCAGCCAGGCCTCCCAATAAGTTGACGATGAAGTTGTCAAAAGAACGATGCCTTGAATGCTCTATCTGAGCTATGTTTTTGAGCTCATCATTGACGGTTTCTATAATGGCTCTCTTTCTGAGGAGTAATTTATCCGCCACACTCATCAACGCCCCCTTCATATTGCTTTTCAACTTAGTGATGAGTTGTATTCCATCTACAAAGAGTCTTTGGAAGAGATTCTTTCCTATGTAGCCTTTGTCCCCAACGAGTTTACCATAGATAAAGTCAACAAATGCCTTGTATTCCAAAGGCTTGCGATCATCCACATCACCAGGGGTTATCATAAAGTTGAGTAATTCTCCCTTCTCATTGCAAATGAGGTGTAGCTTGAAACCGAAGAACCATCCCATGGAACATTTCCCCCTTTGGGCTATACCCTTGAACACCTTATGAATATGTATTCTTTGATTCTTACAAACACGCAAAGGAGTACTGTCCACAAAGCTGATGCCTGTACATTTGCCCAAAAGTACCTTCTTGATGAATAAGGCAAGAGGGATTGCCACCTCACGTTGAATCTCAACGAAACGGTTGTAGGAAACAACTTGTGGAAAGAGATGACGCATATGCTTGCAGACCTGTTCAAGATAAAAGTGCTTGAGACAACGATAACCAGAATCATGAAAAAGGATGATAATCATCATAACTTCTGCCTTTGACAGGGTAGAAGAACGGTGATATTTCCGCTTTTTGAGGGGTTTGAGCGTATATTTTACCATCATTGTGTCAAAAAACTTGCAGAAGTCGTCTGCCATACAGAATATTTCTATAACTTTGTCCTCGGTGATCATAGCGATTATTGTTTGTAATTCTTTGTATTTCAACACTATAAAGTTACAACAATTTTCGCTAATCACCAAATTTACAGACACTTACAATTCGTCGAACTCACGTTAAGATAAGTGAAAAATCTGACATGGCAAAATCCTGAGCAACTTTTTGTTGCTCAGGAACTTATAAATAAAGTTAAATCAAAGTGTTGCGGAATTAAGGAATAGCAAATGATCATGAATATTCAGCAAAATACGGTTAGTGAAAATAACTTCGAGCAGTGCATAAAGTGTACGATATGTACCGTCTATTGTCCTGTTGCAGCGGTGAATCCCAACTTTCCGGGGCCGAAACAGGCCGGTCCGGATGGGGAGCGTCTCCGGTTGAAACAGCCCGATTATTTCGACGGTGCCCTGAAATATTGTCTGAACTGCAAACGTTGTGAGGTGGCTTGTCCTTCGAATGTCCGCATCGGAGACATCATCCAGTCGGCCCGGATCAAGTATGGCCCGAAGAAAAACAGCTCGTTGCGGAATTTCGTATTGGCCAATACCGATCTGGTAGGGAGTCTGGCCACGCCGTTTGCTCCGGTGGTGAATGCTACGGTTAAACTGAAACCGGTACGTGCCGTCATGGACAAGGTGATGGCGATCGATCATCGCAGGGCTTTTCCGAAATATGCGCATGGAACCTTTGAGTCCTGGTATAAGAAGGTGGCTGCCGAACAGGCCGCTTTCCCCAAACAGGTTGCCTTTTTCCACGGTTGCTATGTGAACTACAACAATCCGCAGCTTGGCAAGGAGATGATTCAGATTATGAATGCGTTGGGCTATGGCGTTCTCCTGCTGGACAAGGAGAAATGCTGCGGTGTGCCTCTGATCTCGAACGGTCTCTACAATCAGGCGCGCAAACAGGCCCAAACCAATCTTGCATCTATTCGTACGGCGGTCAATGATCGCAAACTGGATGTGATCACCACCTCTTCGACCTGCACCTTTACGTTGCGGGACGAGTATCCGCACATTTTGGATCTCGAGAATGGCGATGTACGTGACCGGATCGAATTGGCAACCCGTTACATCTATCGGTTGATTCAGTCGGGAGAGGTCAAATTGAAATTCAAGGAGGGTGCACCGCTGAAGGTGGCTTATCATACGGCCTGCCACATGCAGAAGATGGGCTGGGCCTACTATTCCATTGAACTGTTGCGGATGATTCCGGGCGTTGAGGTGATCGTGCTGGATTCACAATGCTGTGGTATTGCTGGTACCTATGGTTTCAAAAAGGAGAACTACCCAACTTCACAGGCCATTGGAGAGCCTCTGTTCCGTCAGATCGAGGCTTCGGGAGCCGATCTTGTGGTAACCGATTGTGAAACCTGCAAATGGCAGATCGAAGGCTCGACCTCCAAAAAATGCGAGCATCCGTTGAGTATTTTGGCCTCTCGTTTGGCTTAGTCATAACATTACACAATGAACCTAAAATAAATTAACTACATAAACTTAAAAAAAACTCTAACCTGTTATGAAACAGTATATTCTTGCGCTTGATCAGGGTACAAGCAGCTCACGTGCTATCGTTTTTGATGAGACGGGTAAGTCTTGTGCCGTGGCTCAACGGGAGTTCCGCCAGATCTTTCCGAAATCGGGGTGGGTTGAGCACGATCCTCACGAAATTTGGTCCTCTCAGGCCTCTGTGATTGCCGAGGCAATTGCTATGATGGATATCAATGGATTGAATATTGCCGGTATCGGCATTACCAATCAGCGTGAAACCACTATTGTATGGGATTCGGAGACCGAAGAGCCGATCTATAACGCCATCGTGTGGCAGGACCGCCGTACGTCGGACTATTGCGATGAGTTAAAGAGTCGCGGATTGACCGATATGATTCGTCAGAAAACAGGTTTGATTATCGATGCCTATTTCAGTGCGACGAAGATCAAATGGATCCTGGATCATGTTCCCGGAGCTCGTGAACGTGCTGCAAAAGGGAAATTGCTGTTCGGTACCGTCGATACCTGGTTGATTTGGCGTTTGACCCGCGGCGAAGTTCACGTGACGGATGTAAGTAATGCTTCCCGTACGATGTTGTTTAACATCAATACGCTGGAGTGGGATCAGGAGCTGTTGGACCTGTTTGAGATTCCGCGTTCGATGATGCCTGAGGTGAAGTCCTCCAGTGAGGTGTATGGTCACACAAAGACCACCATCTTTGCCCATAAAGTGCCCATCGCCGGTATCGCCGGTGACCAGCAGGCAGCTCTGTTCGGCCAGATGTGTACCGAACCGGGTATGGTGAAAAACACCTACGGAACGGGTTGCTTCCTGCTGATGAACAGTGGCGAGAAGCCTATTTTGTCGAAAAATAACCTGATTACGACCGTTGCATGGAAGATTGGCGATAAGGTCAATTACGCACTCGAGGGTAGTATCTTCGTCGGAGGTTCGGTCGTCCAGTGGTTGCGGGACGGTTTGGGAATCATCAACTCCTCATCCGAGGTGGAGGCGTTGGCTTCACGCGTCCCGGATACCAACGGAGTCTATTTCGTACCGGCATTGACGGGTCTCGGTGCTCCGTGGTGGGATCAATATGCGCGTGGTACCATTGTGGGAATCAGCCGCGGTACCAATACTGCCCACATTGCTCGTGCAGCACTCGAGGGCATTGCCTTCCAGACCATGGATATTACCAATGCCATGTCGTTGGATGCCGGTATTCCGCTCAAGGCGTTGAAGGTGGATGGCGGGGCATCGCGCAACAATTTGTTGATGCAGTTCCAGGCGGATATTCTCGGCACTCAGGTTATTCGTCCGCAGGTGGTTGAGACGACAGCTTTGGGAGTGGCCTATTTGGCAGGTCTGGCGGTAGGGTACTGGTCCAGCATTGATGATATTCGCAAACAGTGGCAGGTTGATCGTGTATTTGAGCCGAGCTGGGAAGAGGATAAGATTCAAACGGCCAAAGCAGGTTGGCATGATGCTGTTAAACGAACATTAAGTGAATATACCACAACCAAATAAAGAAACCTAGAACTAACCTAAAACTTTACTAACCTAATTAACCTAAAATGGATACAATATGGACGAAGTGCCTGTTCGAATTTATAGGCACAGCAATATTAGTGCTTTTCGGTGATGGCGTAGTTGCCTCCACCGTGTTGAAAAAATCCAAAGGAGAGAATGGCGGCTGGGTGGTCATTACGTTGGCCTGGGGCCTGGCTGTGATGTTGGGAGTCTTTATTGCGGGTCCTTACTCGGGAGCGCACCTCAATCCTGCCGTAACGTTGGGACTGGCTGCAGCCGGGACCTTTAACTGGTCGTTTGTGCTGCCATATATCGTTGCACAGATGCTCGGAGGTTTTGTCGGAGCTGTACTCGTTTATGCCTTCTATAAAGACCATTACGACGCAACCGATGATCCTGCCACCAAACTTTCAACCTTCTGTACGATTCCGGCGATTCGTAATTATGGACGAAACCTCTTTAGCGAGATCATCGGCACTTTTGTGCTGGTTTTTGTAATTTTGGTTTTGGCCACAGAGAGCAATACCCCGGAGGTGGGGATGGGTTCTTTGGGAGCCTTCCCGGTTGCAATGCTGATTGTCGCTTTGGGTATGTCTTTGGGTGGAACGACCGGTTATGCAATCAATCCGGCGCGAGATCTTGCTCCTCGGTTGGCACATGCCGTACTGCCCATTCGTGGAAAAGGGACCAACGATTGGTCTTACTCTTGGGTGCCTGTATTGGGTCCGATTATCGGCGGATTTTTAGCGGCAGGTCTCTATTGTTTGATATGCTGTTAATCGTTTGAGGTATGAAAAGGGGCAAATTATTGCTTGCGTTAGCGGCACTTTTGGTTACGTCTGTTTCTACTTCATACGGACAGAAATTCCATCTGAGTGGAACGCTCCAGAATATGCATTTGTGGCGTGGTCTTCAGATTGCAGATGGAGGTGTATTGGCTGCCGATGTGAACATGGGCCTTTTCAAGGACCGCCTGAAAATTGGTTTGTGGGGCGGTACCGATTTCACAGGAGACTACAAAGAGTTTGATTATTATCTCTCTTATTCTGCATCTGGCTTTACGGTGGCAGTATGGGATATATTCAACTACTCTCCCGCTTTGACCTTCAGTAAGGATATTTTTAATTACAATAAATATTCGACGGGCCATTTTCTCGATCTGAGCGTAGCTTATGATTTTGATGAGCAGTTGCAGGTGCCTTTGCGTTTATATTGGGCAACCATTTTTGCAGGTCGTGACTTGAATAGTGCGGGTAACAACATGTACTCCACTTTTGTTTATGGAGAGTATAGCGTCTTTCGAGATGAGCATTGGATTGTCGATTTAGGGTTGGGTGGCACCTTTGCCTTTAATCGTACGGAGGCCGATGGTAGTCGCAATTTTTATGGTACGGACCACATTAACCAGATTTCGTTAAAGACCACCTATCTGCTGAAATTGGGACGATTCAAAATGCCGGTATTTGCCCACGCTATGTGGAATCCTGACATTCGAAGCGGTTATTTGCAGGTGGGCGTGAAATTGTTCGCATTTTAGTCGTATATTAGCTTAGCTGTTGATTTGAATCGATAGAGGAGATATTCTGGTATGACGCTATTGGAAAGACATAGCCTTATTTTGGAGCTGCTTCGGGAGTTCGGCAAGGTGGATGTGGCAGATCTGAGTTCTCGATTGAAGGTCTCGGCCGTGACAATCCGTAAGGATCTGGATCTGTTGGAGGAGAAGAAACTGCTGTATCGAACCCATGGCGGAGCCATTTTGGCCGATCCCTATATTGCGACCAAAAAGGTTTCGGAAAAGGAGAAGTTGCGTCCGGAGGTGAAGCGTCGGATCGGTTTGAAAGCGGTTGAGTTGCTTTCCCCGCAGGATGCGTTGATTATTGCGTCGGGGACCACCGTGCAGGCTTTTGCTCGCTGTATCGAGAATATGAAGCTGACCGTAATTACTTCGGCAATGAATGTGGCTATGGAGTTGCTCGATAAGCCTGACATTGAGATTATACAGTTAGGGGGCATTATTCGGCACTCATCGGCGTCGGCCGTCAGCGAATATGCCATCCGGATGTTGGATAATTTTAGCTGCAGCAAATTGTTTTTGGGAGTGGACGGCATTGATCCGGAGTATGGATTGAGTACGACACATATTCAGGAGGCCTGTTTGAATCAGGCCATGATCGGTACAGCGACCAAAACGATTGTGTTGGCAGACTCTTCGAAGTTTGGTCGCCGAGGCTTCAGCAAAATATGCAACATGAGCGACATCGATCGGGTGATTACCGACTCTGGAATCTCCCCGAAGATGCTTGAGGCGATCGAAGAGCAGGGGGTTAAGGTGACAGTAGTGCCCCTGCCGGATGCGTAGCGAGTGAAAGGCTTCGGTGCAGGTGTGCGCTCCAACGGAATCACTTTGACTGATCCTTACAATAAACAGTCTCTTGGAGGGGCCATTCGATAAGTTTAATTGAGGGCATCAAGGGTCTCAATCGAGGCAACTTTGCTCAATAAAGGAGGAGAGTGATTGATCTATGCTATGCTCCTTTCCAAAGACTATCAAACGAGCAGGTTGTGGAACAACCGAAAGTCCTTTATTCGTAAATAGAACCGTGATGTTATTTCACTCAGAAGGGGAAGCAATATAAAATTGCTTCCCCTTCTGAGTGAGTGTGTGTGGTAAATCTTGCAGATAAATTCAAGTCAGGCATGATAGTAGCTTAGTTGGCAAGGCTTTGCACGATGAGTGACGACTATAGTAGAAAATTCCTTTCGGGGGCTATTTCGGGAGCATTTGCGTTGATATGGGGTATAAAATCTGTAATTTGGGGCGTTACGAAAAGGGAAATTATCGTATCTTTGTATAGATCAGATATTCAGAAGAAACAGCCTGCTTGCGGGTGTTGAAACGTGCGCAGAGGGCTGTGATGAATTTTCTAACTTTCTCAATATCGTTGTTTCGGGTACGGTGTTCGCTGCTGCCGTAACGCAATGAATCGCTTGATAGGTCAAACTGCCCTACAGTCGTGTATTGGACTGGGAGGGGCGTAATGGCTTGAGTGGTGCGGCTCACGTGGTATGGCTGCAGGTCAGTGAGCAACGATCTCGAATCTCGGTGTGTTTAGTTGTGTTTCCGATTATGTTGCGCAAAATCAGATTAACCCTCGCTATCCTCTTTTTTGTATTAATCACGTTACTTTTTCTCGATTTTACGGGAAGCGTACATGCCTGGTTGGGTTGGATGGCCCGTATTCAATTCCTGCCAGCCCTGCTGGCGGTCAATGTCGGTGTCATCCTGCTGTGGGTGGTGCTGACCTTGCTGTTCGGTCGGGTCTACTGCTCTGTCATCTGCCCACTGGGGGTCATGCAGGATGTGATCGCATGGTTCGGCAAAAGAGGAAAAAAGAAAAGGTATCGGTATGCCTATTCGCCCGCTAAATCGTGGTTGCGTTATGGCGTTTTGGCCCTATTTATTGTGGCTCTTATTGCCGGAATCGGATCGGTGGTAGCCTTGTTGGCTCCGTATAGTGCTTATGGCCGTATCGCCCAAAACCTGTTTGCTCCAGTCTGGGCCTGCGGAAACAATATTTTGGCCTATTTGGCTGAACGAATCGATAGCTATGCCTTCTACAAGACAGAAGTGTGGGTGAGAAGTTTGCCTACATTTATCGTGGCGGGGGCGACCTTGCTGATTTTGGCTGTTTTGGCATGGCGCAACGGCCGTACCTATTGCAATACGATTTGTCCGGTGGGGACGGTATTGGGGTTGCTGTCTCGCTTTTCGCTGTTTCGGCCGATGATCGACCTGAACAAATGCAACGGGTGCAAGCTCTGTTCACACCGCTGTAAAGCCTCCTGCATCAATCCCGATGTTCACCAAATCGATTATAGCCGATGCCTGGTGTGTATGGATTGTATCGGTGCCTGCCGGCAGGGAGCGATTAGCTACCAATATCGGTTCAAACATCGTAAGCCAGGGGCGGATCATGAAAAATCAATTCATAAAACTGTTGGCAAGGAGAATGCTGTTTCGTTATCGAAGTCGGGTAATGCCTCTTCATCGCCAGCTGGATCGACGTCTGTCGTTACGAAATCTGACCTCTGTTCTTCGGAGAAAGGGACGCAAACCGTTGCAGGTAACGAACTGACCAATGCCTCCGCTGTGGTGTCCGATACCGGAAAGATGCGGCGTCACTTTTTGACAGGATTGGGGCTTTGGCTGGGAGCCGTTGCGGTGAAGGCCCAAGAGAAGAAGGTCGATGGCGGTTTGGCTGTCATTCTGGATAAGAAAATTCCGGAACGGATGACGCCGATTGTTCCTCCGGGAGCGCAGGGGCTGCACCATTTGTCGGCACACTGTACCGGTTGCCAGCTGTGTGTTGCAGTCTGTCCGAATGGGGTGTTGCGTCCCTCGACGGACCCGACGAGATTGATGCAGCCCGAGATGTCGTATGAACGGGGCTATTGTCGTCCGGAGTGTACGAAATGTTCGGAGGTCTGTCCGGCAGGGGCAATCTTGCCTATCACACCGGCCGATAAATCGTCGATTCAAATTGGCCATGCGGTATGGGTGAAGGCGAACTGTTTGCCGGTGACCGATGGAGTGTCGTGTGGAAACTGTGCGCGCCATTGTCCGGTAGGAGCAATCAAAATGGTGCCGTTGGATCCGAATCGGAAGGGTTCGCCCAAAATTCCGATCGTGAATGAAGAGCGATGCATCGGGTGTGGGGCTTGTGAAGATTTGTGTCCGGCTCGTCCGTTCAGTGCTATCTATGTGGAAGGGCATAAAAGACATCGGATGATTTAATTTTTCAGTGAAGAGTCATGGATATGGACAATCAGGATAAAAAAGATATTTCCCGCCGTGATTTTTTGAAGATTGTGGGGATCAGTACGGCGGCGACCACTGCTGCTTTGGGGGGGGGTGATTCACGGAAGAATCCGGTTTCCGGAGATCGGCGGGCACAGGACGATGTGCCGACAGATCGGATGACCTACCGTACCAATCCCAAGAGCGGGGAAAAGGTATCGCTGTTGGGGTATGGCTGCATGCGATGGCCGACTTTGCCGGCACCTGGCGGAGACGGAAATGTGATCGATCAGGATGCTGTGAATGAGCTGATCGACTATGCGATTGCGCATGGGGTGACCTATTTTGACACCTCACCGGTTTATGTGCAGGGTTGGTCGGAGAAATCGACCGGGATTGCCCTGAAGCGTCACCCTCGGGATCGATTCCAGATTGCAACGAAGCTGTCGAATTTTTCTAATTACACCTGTGAGAATTCGATTGCGATGTATCGTCAATCGTTTGAGGATTTGCAGGTGGATTATATCGATTATTATCTGCTGCATTCGATCGGGAATGGGGGCATCGAAACCTTCCGGGCTCGATATATCGATAACGGGATGATCGATTTCCTGATGAAAGAGCGCGAGGCGGGAAGAATCCGCAATTTGGGATTTTCGTTTCACGGGACGGTTTCGGTTTTCGATGAGGTGCTGGCCATGCACGAAAAGGTGCATTGGGATTTTGTGCAGATTCAGCTCAACTATGTCGATTGGCGTCACGCTTCGGCTCGTAATGTCAACGCCGAATATCTGTATGCAGAGTTGGAAAAACGGCATATTCCGGCCATTATCATGGAGCCGCTGTTGGGCGGCCGTTTGTCGAATGTGCCGGACCATATCGTCACCCGGCTCAAACAGCGTAATCCGGAGCGTAGTGTGGCCTCGTGGGCTTTTCGCTTTGCCGGGTCGCCTTCCGGCGTGTTGACCGTCTTGAGCGGCATGACCTATCTGGAGCATCTGCAGGACAATTTGCGCACCTATTCACCATTGGAACCGCTTACGGAAGCGGATGTCCAATTTCTGTACGATACGGCTGACTTGATGATGCAGTACCCGACGATACCCTGTAACGATTGCAAATATTGCATGCCTTGTCCGTATGGTATTGATATTCCTGCGGTGCTGTTGCATTACAACAAGTGCGTCAACGAGGGAAACCTTCCCACCTCTTCTCAAAGTGAGGATTACCGTCGTGCCCGTCGTGCATTTTTGGTTGGGTACGATCGCAGTGTGCCTCGTTTGCGTCAGGCGAGCCATTGTATCGGTTGTGGACAGTGTGTGTCGCATTGTCCGCAAAGCATTGAAATCCCGAAGGAACTTCATCGGATCGATCGGTTTGTCGAAAAGCTTAAACGGGGTACGTTATGACGGAGATGACGAAATTGATCGAGCTGTTGCATGCGGGGAATTACTCTTGCGTGGTGGAGAATCGTTATGGTCTTCATACGTTTGGTCGCAGAGGTGTGGCCGATTTATATGAGGTGTACCGTGAACATGCAGAGTGGTTGGATCATGCCTCGTTAGCCGATAAGGTGATTGGCAAGGGTGCGGCTGCGTTGATGGTGCTTGGGGGAGTGGAGCGTGTCTATGCGGATGTGATCAGTACCCCGGCTTTGACGCTGCTGCAAGAGGCGAAGATTGCCGTTACGTTCGGTCAGGAGGTGCCCCGCATCGAAAATCGGACGAAAACCGGGTTGTGCCCATTGGAGTCGGCTTGTGTCGATTTGCGGGATGCGACGGCGATCTATCCGGTTATCAAACAATTTATGGCGAAAATAGAAAAGGCCCAACAAAATGCCCAATCGCCGCAGAATTAATGGCAGTCGTTGGTGCGACGCAGTTCTCTGTGATGCACCGATAACTCCCTGACCAAATCACGAAAGAGAAAAACATTTCAATATCAATCATATGCAAACTTCCGCAGTAAGACTTTATTCATTGGCTTATAATGAGGCAAAGACCTATTTGTTCGCACTGCTATTTATAGCAGGGAATATTCTATTGCCCCAATTGTGCCATACATTTCATTTGGGAGGGCCCACCTGGCTGCCTATCTACCTGTGTACTCTGATCGGTGCCTATAAATATGGTTGGCGTGTGGGGCTGTTGACCGCAGTGGTCTCCCCGTTGTTGAATGCGGCACTGTTTGGAATGCCCGCATGGGGTGCCGTTCCCTCCATTTTGATCAAATCCGTGTTGCTCGCTATCATGGCCGGTTATGCTGCACATCGCTATCAAAAGGTGTCGTTATCGCTGCTTTTTGTGGTAGTGTTAGGTTATCAGGTGGTCGGTACGCTGGGTGAGTGGATGATCTCCGGCAACCTCTTTTGGGCGACCCAAGATTTTCGTATCGGAGTTCCCGGTATGCTGGTGCAGATTTTCGGAGGCTGGGCCATCGTAAAATTTTTACTCCGGAAATAGTGACGTTTAGTCGATTTCAGAGCGATGGTCGTACCATTTTATCCGAATGCGATCGTTTGGGCAGAATAAAAATAGAGATTCGATAAGAATTTGTTCGATTGGTGTTTGGTGAAGATGGTTTCATTTGCTCGTGCATGGATATTGGAAAACTTATTCGATGTGATGACGGTGATACGTCGGGTAGGTTCCTAATTGGTGTGGCTCAGGTTGCAGCCGGACCCTTGTCCGATCACTATCCCGAATCGCAGGATGGCTGCGGTTTGCATGAGGCAGGTATTTTTAATGCAGTGCAGAGCTATTTGTAAATAACAGGTTTCCAATATAGAGATTTTACCGGTGAACTCTGTTGTCCACTCTTTGCATCCATGAAATGAGGCGTAATCTGTAAAAAGGCCAATTTCAGCATCTTTTATTCGCGTAACCACACCCATGCCGACATACTGACGACACCATGCGTTAGGACTAAGGTTGGCAGAATATTGTATGAGGAGTTCGATATTGGAGGTTACGGCTTGTTCAGCATATCCCCATACGGTTCCGCTTACGTTTTTTTTTGATTCCGGTGTTTCATAGTCAAACTTACCGCAATATAAAATGCTGCCAAGATGATAATTACTCCCATAATGCTCATAATTTAAAGAGGTGATTCCCAGTACGCCGTCTGTCTGAGGACAAAAACGGAATAGATTATTTCTTCCGGTGAAATTGCAATATCCGTGTCCGTTGTATAATGACAGTTGTATCAGCCATTTTTTTATACCTATTTCACAATGGCATCCGATGGATGCAAGAGGATAATTGGCAATGTGGTAGTTGGTAGAAATGGTCGGAAAAATCCCGCAAGAACTATTGGTAAAGAGTGATGTGGCAGGTGTTGTAAAGTAATCTTCATTTACATTACGAATGCCGATGAAAAACATGGATCTTTTTGATTTCCATGTAAACCCGGCGATAGAAACAGCCAATGGAAGATTTTCCTCTTCAATGTTTGAAAAGGTTTGCAAATCATTGATTAGTCGATCGTTCTGAGATTTAGCAATACTGATAGTCGCTAAGTCAACAAAAAGATGGGGATGAAGCTGTTGCGTGATTCTCGGTTTCAATAGATTAATCCAATTGCAGTTGTATCCATTGGTTTGTAGTTCAGCGGTGTATTCAATTCCGACCATGGGTCGGGCCGCGAGGGAGTGTGCACTCGTGATCCCCCCTATTATTATTGTGAGGATTGTCGTTTTCATACATTAGAGCCATGTGTTAAAGCGTTTGATATACCAATTTTTGATTAATTGGGTGAGCATGCAGTAACAGAGCAATGTTGCGATCAACCATGGGAAATAACTCCAGGGAAGTGTGGCTAATCCGATTGACGTTCCGAAGGGCGAGAAGGGTATGATTATGCCGATAACCATGATTGCAAAGGTCATGGACATGACCGGCCAGGATGCCCGGCTTTGAATGAAAGGGATTTTTCGAGTCCGAATCATGTGAACAATCAAGGTTTGTGAAAGCAACCCTTCAATAAACCAACCGGATTGAAAAAGATTTTGCATTTCGGGAGATTGACATTTGAAAACAAACCACAGGAATAGGTATGTCGTGATATCGAAAATGGAGCTGATCGGTCCGATCCATATCATGAATTTACTTAATCCAGAGGCATCCCATTTTCGGGGTTTCCGTAAATATTCTGTATCCATCCGGTCGAATGGAATGGTTGTTTGTGAAATATCGTAGAGCAGGTTTTGAACCAACAGATGAATGGGCATCATCGGAAGAAAGGGAAGAAATGCACTGGCTGCCATAACACTAAACATGTTTCCGAAGTTCGAACTGGCGGTCATTTTGATATATTTGATGATGTTGCCAAAGGTTTTACGCCCCTCGATCACTCCATCTTTCAGCACCATCAGATCTTTTTTGAGCAGAATGATATCGGCGCTCTCTTTGGCAATATCGACGGCAGAATCTACGGAGATTCCAATATCAGATTGTCGTAATGCTGCCGCATCGTTGATACCATCTCCCAGAAAACCGACAGTGTGTTGCAGCTCTTGTAATATGGTGATGATTTGTGTCTTTTGCAGTGGGGTAACCTTTGAGAATATAGCCGTTTCCTGTACGGCCCGTTGTAAAGCCTCTCCGGATAACCCGTCCAATGTCCGTCCGGTAATTGCTTTGCCATTGATCCCGACTTGACGAGCAATTGTGCGCACTACAGCATCGTTGTCTCCGGAGAGAATCTTGACCTGAATCCCATAATTCTGCAATTGTCGTATGGCGTTTGCCGCGGAAGGTTTGGGCGGATCGAGGAACGCCAAGAATCCGATCAAAACCATCTCCTGTTCATCTTCTACAGCAAAGTTGTTCTCTTTACTGAGAAAACTTTTGTGAGCTATGGCTAAGACGCGTAACCCCTGATGATTCATCTGCTCACAAATGGTTTGTGCGGTTTTGCGTAATTCCGGAGTGAAGGGTACTGCCTTCCCTTTGATTTCGGTATGCGAGCAGGTCTCCAGCATCTCCTCTACGGCTCCTTTGGTAACGATTTGTCGTTTGCCATGCGAATCCTCTACCACAACAGACATGCGACGACGTGTAAAATCAAAAGGAATTTCATCTACCTTCCGGTAGTTGTTTTTCATCGAGTCTAATTCCAGATCCTGGACATGGGCAAGAATGGCACGATCCATCAAATTTTTTAATCCAGTCTGAAAATAGCTGTTGAAATAGGCATGACGAAGAATGCGTTTGGTGTCGTCATTGCTTCCATCTGCATTAATGTATTTTTCCAGGACGATTTGATCGCAGGTTAAGGTTCCCGTTTTATCCGTGCAGAGGATATCCATCGCGCCGAAATTTTGAATAGCATTCAGGTCTTTGACAATTACCTTCTTTTTTGACATGGATATGGCCCCTTTGGACAGATTGGCAGTTACGATCATTGGAAGCATTTCCGGGGTTAATCCGACGGCTACGGATATGGCGAAGATAAAGGCATCGAGCCAATCACCTTTCGTGATGCCGTTGACTAAAAACACGAACGGAACCATGATCAGCATAAAACGAATAAGTAACATACTGACTTTGGTGATACCTCTGTCGAAAGCTGTTGCAGCACGATGACCGACAATGGTTTTGGCTATTGTTCCGAAATAGGTGGTGTCTCCTGTTGCAAAGACGATTGCGGTGGCGGATCCGCTGATCACATTTGAACCCATGTAGCAGATATTATCTAGCTCCACGATATTGTCTGCAGTGTGTTTTGTTTTGTTGACCTCTGGACGTTTTTCAATAGGTTCAGATTCACCGGTCAATGCGGATTGGCTGACAAACAGATCTTTGGTTTCAATGATACGGACGTCTGCGGGAATCATGTCACCGGCGGTGAGTCGAACGATGTCGCCTGGAACCAGCTGCTCCAATGGAATCTCTTCGATCTCTGTTTTATCCCGTTTGACCGAACAGGTGTTTTTCACCATTCTCTTGAGTGCCTCACTCGAGACGTGTGCACGCCAGTCTTGCCAAAAACGGATGAAGACACTGAGTAAGATCATGGTCGCAATAATGATGATCGTAGTCCAGTCCTTGTTTTCTGGAGACGCGAACCATACATCGAGTACATAAGATATGACGATCAAGGTAGTAAGAATCCCGATGAAGGGGTTGATGAAGGCCTTGATGAACATGGTGAGGGGATTTTTCCTTTTCTCATGTGCAACGATATTCTTTCCGTATTGTATTTGTCTCTTTTCGATTTCTGATGGACAGAGTCCGTCCGGGGTGGTTTGAAAGTAGCTGTATACAGTGGCTAACGGCTGAGTGGCTGCTAAAAAAACATTCTCGGCATTGAACGCAAAGTTTGTTTGAAGTCGTTTGATCTTCATAACCTGGTGTTTAGAAGAGGTTTATACTCCTGTTTTTTTGTGCCGCAAAAATGAAAAAAACGGCCCGTAAAGGCCGTTAGAAAACAATTAGAACCGTATTAGAAAATGATTAGAAAAATGTATCTTGTTGTGAATTAAACAATTAAGATGTAGGGTGCCCCTTTGTTACCTGCAGAAGACAAGACCACACATAGATTGAAGTCAAGCCAATCAATTAAAATAGTAAACTCAAGGACTCCATCAGGTTGTCTTTAGACATGGGGAAGTTCAACCAGAAATGTGGTTCCTTGTCCTTGCTCTGAGTGCACGGAAAGTTTGCCTTGATGCAGGTGAATGATTTTTTGTGCCAATGCCATTCCAATACCATGTCCTTCGGTTGCAATTTCTTGCTTGCCACGATAAAACAGGGTGAAAAGATGGTGTTTATCCATCTCTGACATTCCTATTCCTGCATCGGAAAAACGAATTATCGATTGTTTGTCCCAATATGAGATGTGGACATAGGAGCTGTGATCAGCTGAATATTTGCAATTATTTTCAATTAGATTGGAAAAGGCGATGGAGAGCAGATACAGGTTCCCTCGGACTGTAATCATGCGTTCATCTTCTGCCTCTTCCTGTTCAAATATTAATTCGATATGGTAGTTAGTATGTGCCCTTAATAGAAATGTACGTACATCAAGTAGTAATTCGTCTAAACGAATCTCTTCCATTTTGATCTGTTCCTGACAGTAATCGGCTTTGGCAAGATTGAGTAAACCATCGATGAGTTTGGTCATGCGTCCTGCATCTTGCAGGGCATGCCCAATTGCAGCACGATACTGTTCTGTGGTCCTTTCTTTTTGTAATGCTAAATCCAACTCTGCAATCAGGGCGGCCAGAGGAGTGCGCATTTCGTGAGACACGTTGCTGACAAACATCTTTTGGGCATTGAACGAGACAGACAGTCGGTTCAATAGTGCATTGAAGGTAAGAGCCAATTCGCCGAGTTCATCTTTTTTGTTTTTGACGGGGAGTCTCCGATCGATGCGTGAGGCGGTAATTGCTTCTGCCTCGTGTACAATTTCGCGAATTGGGGAGAGCGCTGTCCGTGCCAACAAATACCCGGTTACAAACAATAGAACAACACCGATAATGAATAAGAAGGATAATGTTTCACGTAGTTTATTCAGGTTGTCATATCCGTATCGGTCGTAGGCTGCTGCAGTAACAATATAGTTTTGCCCTTTGAAAGGATAGAGTATGCCCACTCCCTGATAACGATCGATGCAGAATTCGATTTCGTGATGATTTAAGATTTCACGAATCATCTTCTGATCCTCTTTGATGATATCATTCTGGATCGCATCGTGGTACAACATGTGAAAATCGGTAGTATAGACCGCCACCTCCACTTCATCGATGAAATTTCTGTTATTCAGGTAGATGCTCTGCATGGTTTGGGCATCTACCCGGTTTTGAAGGAATAGATGAGCCTTCGTAACCGCTTCACTTTTCAAGGTGTGAAAAAAGGTACGTTTACGTGTCTGTTCGCTTAGAAAATAGATCGCAACTAAGCAGAACAAAAAGACGGCAGCTGTTGCACAGGTGTTTTTCAGGGTGAGGGCCGTGCGGATTTTCATGGTTTTTGCGTCATTATGAACCCCATGCCTAATTTGGTGTGGATCAGTTTAATGTCGAAATCTCGATCTACTTTTTTCCTTAGATAATTGATGTATACATCGATGAAATTCGTCCCTGTGTCGAAATGGGTATCCCAAACCTTTTCGGCTATCTCTGTACGGCTGATTACGCGTTCTGCATTTTCGAGTAAATAAACCAGTAGATTGTATTCTTTGGGAGACAGTTTGATCGGTTGATTATTCCGTCTGACCTCTTTGCGTTGTTGATCTATGACCAGATCCGCATAAGTTAATACATTGGGGCGAGATAGATCCGGATGTTGTTTCCTGCGAAGCAAGGCCTTAATCCGAGCAATTAATTCACGGAAATCGAACGGCTTGACCATATAATCATCTGCTCCGGCATTGAAACCGTCTAATTTATCGTCTGTTGTCCCCAAAGCGGTAAGCATCAAAATGGGGATATCAGCATTGATGTTTCGGATCTCCTTGCAAAGTTCAAAGCCATCTATTTTGGGTAAAATGATGTCGGAAATGACCAAGTGAAAAGTCTGGGCCTGGAACAGCTTCAATCCCATGATGCCGTCGTATGCGACTGCGGCATGATAACCGTTCTCTTCCAATCCTGTCTTTAACAGGTCGGCAACACGTTTTTCATCTTCTATGATTAATATGGATGTCATGTTTACGGTATTTGTAGGGTCAAAACTATGGGTGGGTGAAAGAAGGTGTTGATTCTATTTGTGTTGTCAATGTGGCCCGTTGGAGGTGCGTAATACAGGTGTCGGTTGCTATGTGCTGTGATTGCATATTGGAATGCATATCGCGTTGTGCATTTGAATCAGTAGCTTGAAAACTCTTCGAATTGCTTGATCCCGGTCTCGAGGACAAAATTAGACATTTAGTTTTTTCCTCCAACTGGTAGCTACAATCACCAAAAACATTAGAATAAAGATATTTATTGATAAATATGACTGCCTTTAATCGTGAACGGTTGTTTGTTGAGGTGGTGTTATGTGGTAATTGGCTGAAAATATGTGCTAAATATCGTATTTTTTATTATATACAATAAATATTTTTTTTGTTTTTTAAATATTGTTTATATTTAGAACAGATAGAAGATGATATTATTGAGCTGAATCATACTTCAATAGGCGGTTATATTTTAGGTTGGGAGAAAAAGAAAAGAAGTATGGCAGTGGAATCTCATGTCAGTTGTAGTTCTTTTCTACAAAAAAGCCATTGTAATTACCATTGTCCGCTGATCGCTGCAATTGATTTGGATTGATCAGAAAGCTTAAGGATGCAAAACTTGCCGGTGAAGAAAGTTGTTTAGAAAAATTGAACGCAACTTTCGGATAGCGGCAATAAAATACCTGTAATTTTTAACCCTTCTTAATTAAAATTGCCTTATGAAACAGATCTTAAAAGTTTCTGCGTTTTTGGCAGTCGCTTGCATGGTATTGGCAGGCTGTTCCAAGGACGACAATGATCCTAAACCTGACACCTCAGCCGGGAAAGTGACGAATGTCGCTTTGAACAAAAAGACTACTACGGTTGCCGTTGAAGGTACAGAAAAGCTTTTGGCGACAGTTATTCCTCAAAGTGCGACAAACACCAGTGTTACGTGGAGTTCCAGTGATCCCAGTGTAGCTACGGTCGATGCAGAAGGTGTGGTAACTGGTGTACATGAGGGTGAAGCTACTATTACGGTAACTACCGCAGAGGGTAATTTTACGGCTAGTTGTACGGTTACGGTAATTATTGAGAATGTCGCTGTTTATGTAGCTGCAGATTTGAAGATCGGCGACTACTTCTATGATGACGGTACGACTTCAGATGGTGGATTACGTAGATTGGATTTTGATTCCGGAGAGCAGACCTGGGAGATATATAAACCTGAACCTGTTAGTGGAAAGACAGTGATCGGTATTGTCTTTACAACCGATGCGGATCGTATCAGCGAGCATGAAAAGCAATTGGGTTATACCAAAGGATTGGTTGTTGCGACTCAATATGCTTATGCAGGTGCCGGAATTGATTCCAAAGCAGACGATTATGCATGGTATCTGAATACGGAGACGGGAAGTTATGACCGCGACGAGACCGAAATTGGTATTCCATATTTGTGGAGTGATGTAGCTGGTGGACAGTTCGCATTGATCGATGGTGATATTGATGGGTATTATTATAATCAGCAGATCCGTACGCAGCGCGCTGAGGATTATGCGGCTGGTTATTATCCCGCCTTCAAAGCTGCTGAAGATTTCGATAATCAGTTGAAAGCTCCGGAAAATACTTCCGGATGGTATATGCCATCTTCCGGTCAATGGATGGATTTCATCAGTTCCATGTTTGGCGTGAACTTGACTCCGGAAACGGCTGGCTATAAGGCATCTGGACACGATATGCAATGGACCTTGACCGGTACAGCACTCAAGTCGTTGATGAAGAGCTTCTTGAATAGTAAATCGGCAGATGATGAATTGCTTGACGGCTATGCCTATTGGGTATCCTCACAAGGTGGATCGAAGATTGCGCCATACACATATTACGATTCTGGCTCTTCAACGATCTATATGTACACCGATGGCGCTTGGAAAGGCTATGGCGGAGGTTGCTGCGTACGTTGCATCCTGTCGTTCTAACTTTGTAACTTTTTGATGTCATTTAGGCTAAGTGATAGAGATAAAAAATTGTTGTGGGAGTCTGACACAGACTCCCACAACTTTGTTAATATATTTCTGTCCACATTGTCAAGGTCGATGATTAACACAAGTGATAAATGACTCGTTTGTGAAAAAATGTAATTGAAATTAATTGGATGGCTTGATTGTAAAGTGCAACAGTTGTTACGGTCCTTTTTTTTGGGGGGGATAATTGTAGTTGTTATTTGTCTTGATGAAACTTTGCAGCTAATGCTGCGGCTTGCGCGCAACCGTCCGTTTTGTTGATGTCACCTTCGTTCAGTACGCCCGGAATCAACACCTCACCAACCATGTCCCATTTCAGTAGTGCTGCAGTCCGTTCGATCGGAATACGCACCCCGTCCATGACGGTCATGTCATGCTCTTCGCAGCAGGTGATCAAAGCACACTTTTTGCCGGCAATATTTTTACCACCGATCACTAAGGAGAATAGGCGGTCGATCACCCCTTTGATTTGGGCCGGGATGGAGTACCAATAGACCGGTGTGGTGAATACGATCCCATCCGCTTCGAGAATAGCTGGGGCAATGCGGTTGAAATCGTCGTCGAATGTGCAGGCTTTGCCGCTTTTGTAGCAGGTCATACAGGCATGGCATCCACCGATTTTCAACATGGCTGCATCGAAGCGTTGAATGGTATCTCCATGTTGTTCCGTGGCCTTGATGAAGGACTCTGTCATGGCGAAACTGTTACCGTTTTTGCGGGGACTCCCTGTAATCACTACAATTTTCATAGCTTCTATTTTTGAATGGTATTTGAATTCTGATTGTAGGCTTTGGCGACACATTTCCATTCGCCGTTCATCTTCATGAGCAGCAGATAATCGGTGAAATCGATTCGTCCACCCCATTTCTCCTCCAGGACACGAACTACGGCCAACGTCTCTTCCACATCCACCACGTCGATACGGGCTTTGAAATCTTTGCCGGCGCCTACCGAATCGACATTGTTGTAAAACTGTTCGATGCTGCCATGTTCCAGTTTACCGTCCAGATAACCGAACAGAACGGCTTCATCGATGAATAGCTCTTTGGCATAACTGCTGTTACCCTCAGCAACGCTTTTTACGAATTTCATCGCTGCGGTCTCTACGGCTTTGTACTCTGCGATACTTGCTCTCATAATGGTTCGTTGTTTAATGTTTAATGGCTGAAACAAAAGTAGAAGCTCATACTGTAGAGATCAAGTACCGAAAAATTATTCAGGTACTGAAAATTTGTTCTGTATATCACTCTTTTGGGTGGTTATCTCTATCTTTAGGATGTAATAAACGATAAGAAGTATTCACCCATGTACGAAAGAAAGTTACCTGTTGATTTGGATTGTCCGTTGCGGTTGACCATGAGTTTGATCGATTCGAAGTGGAAGTCCTGTATTTTGGATGAGTTGCGTCACCAGGCTTTACGTCCCAGTGAGCTTCACCGGTTGTTGCCGGAGGCAACGCCGCGTGTGTTGGATCTGCAACTTAAAGAGTTGGTGGAAGATGGATTGGTGACCAAAATGATCTATCCTGAACTGCCACCACGTTCGGAGTATTCCATTACCGCATTGGGGATGACGTTGATTCCGATCATCGATGCCATGATCGATTGGGGTAACCAAAATGCAGCCTTGTTCGAAAAGAAATATGGCCCAAAGACAGCAAATCTGAATGAGGCTTAATTGATCACGCGTTGTTCCCGCAGACCAGTTTTGCAGGTCTGTCAGTTTTTTGATTCTACTGATTATGTTGGAGAGCATCGGGAGTACTCATGTGTTATAGGAGAGTACCTCATTCTACCATTCGCTTTTGAAGATGGTTTCTTCTCAGTTGCACGGGTTGGCGTTTGGGAGGGGCTGTATTGGGGATAAGAGAGACGGACAGTTTACGAAAATAGAGGAACAGGTGAGAGCCTGTGGAATAGAGGGCAGCCCGTGAATAGTATGATACTGCAGCTGCTGTTGGCCAGTGACGCATTTGTTAATACATGCCCCTCCTTAAGGCCAGTCCCCAAACTACCGAGTCGGTGTGATGAAAAATTAGGCTTGGGTCTTTTGGCTGTTTGGTGAGGTTTTCGCTGTCAGAGCCTTGCCGGTATTCCAGAGCATCCCAATAGCCCAACGGACAATGACAATTGAACAGATCAGGGCAACCAGTGAGTCGATCCAGATAATATTCCAAATCATTGCGCAGATCAGACCGAAAATTGCTCCGATACTGGTCAGTGCATCGGCCAAAACATGCAGATAGGCCGAACGTCGGTTGTAATCTCCGTCTCCCGATTTATCGTGCAGCACCAAGGCGCAAATAACATTGACCACCAGACCGATCACAGCGACAACCATTGCTTCGATGTATCGAATCTCCAGATTGGGGGCAAAGAGCCGTTCGATGGCCTCCACCATGATAAAGAGGGCAAAGAGTAACAGCAGTATGCCGCTGGTATAGGCTGATAGTGCAAGAATTTTGTCACCGTCTATGTTGTTGGCATGTTGTTGTTTCAGGCGACGAACCAAAACGTAAGCGCCCCAACTCAACCCGATCGCCAGCACGTGTGATCCCATATGGATGCCATCGGCGAGTAGGGCCATGGAGTTGGTGAACAAACCGAAAAAGATCTCCAAAACCATAATCACCGCAGAGAAGAGCACGACAAATGCCGTTTTCTTTTCATCTTGCGTTTTGTCCAGATTGTCTATTTTATGTTTTCTAACCATATCTGTCTCTTTTTAGACATGGCAAATGTAGCATATATAGCTATTTACATGTTTATACAAACTATCTTATCTTTGATACATTTTATTCATCTGCTCGCGAAATTCGTGTGGCGTCATCCCTACCTGCCGTTTGAAGAAACGGGAGAAGTAGGGGAGCTCGTTAAATCCCAATCGATAGGCAATTTCAGAAATACTGAGTTCAGTTCGTAATAACAGTCGTTTGATCTCCAGTAATATACGTTCGTGGATGGCGGAGAGTGCAGATTTTCCCCAGTAGTTTGTCGCAAGAATATTCAGATGGTTGGGGCTGACACCCAACTGCCGGGCATAATCGCGTACCAATTTGACCGAATCGTACTGTTGGTCGATAAGCTCTTTGTAATGTTTGAGCAGATCGGGTTCGTTCGGCAAACTTTGATCGGGTATTGCCGTGCGTTCCAGTTCCAAAAGCAGCGTATTGATTTCGGATTGAATGAGTTGAGTCGAATGATTCAGACCGCTGGTCGACTCTTGTAAAATTTGCTGAAATAGGGTGGCAATTCGTTGGCTCGCTGCAGGATCCAAATCAAGGTACGCTGGAATCTGTTTGTACGCTACCCGATACTCTGTCTCCGAACACAGCATGAATTCTTCGGTAAACTGAATGGTCGAATAGTTGACATCTGTCATGTCGGGCAGAAAATGGACCTGTTCGGGTCGGAGGAGAAAGATCCGGTCGGGTCGAATAGCGTAGGTTTCGAAATCGATGAGGTGTGTTCCGCTACCCTGATGAAACCAGTAAATGGCATAGAAGTGGTGGCGATGTGAGAAGGGAATCTCCACATCGCGGTCATTCGATATGTGGCACCGGATTCGAAAATCGGGCTCATTGCCAGGAGCATGTCCGACTGGTATGGTCTCTTTGCGAGGTGTTTTCATCGAGGGTTGTTCAGGCGGATTTTTTCGTGGTAGAAGTAGTTGACCAGAACAGGTTTACCCTGTTTGGCGCGGCCATAAGGCAGATCATTGATCCGATAGGGGTATTGGTTTTGGGCAGCGTATGCGGCGATCTCCTGTTCGAGTGCCTGCCAATAGCCCATCTCCTTGCGGTTGTAGATCGCCTCATAGAGCGGATACTTCTTGGGGTATTTTTCGCGAATATACGTCATAATATCCGTTTTAAATTGTCCGCGAAGGTTCAGATTCTCCAACCAAATCAGATCAGTGAACGTTTTGACCCGTTCGATAATGGCCGGCACATCGGTAATGCCCGGAAAGATCGGTGATACGAAACAGACGGTTCGGATACCGGCCTCGTACACCTGCTTCATGGCGGCGAGTCGTCGCTCGATGCTGACGGCGTGATCCATATCGGCCCGAAAGTTTTCATCTAAGGTGTTAACCGACCAGGAGACCGTCACCTTGGGGAACTGTTTCAGCAGATCGAGATCACGCAATACGAGATCGGATTTGGTGCAGATCATGATCTCGGCGTTGGTGCCTCGCAACTGTTCGAGCAGTAGCCGAGTCCGCCCGTAGAACTCTTCAAAGGGGTTGTATCCGTCGGTTACCGATCCAATCACGATGCGTTGTCCGTCATATTTGTGAGGATTGGTGATCGGCTTCCATTTTTTTACATCCAAAAATGTACCCCACGCTTCGGTGTGCCCTGTAAAACGTTTCATGAAGGAGGCATAGCAATACCTGCAGGCATGAGGACACCCCACATACGGATTGACGGAATAGCCACCGACTGGTAGCGAAGATTTGGTCATAACGCTTTGCACGTCGATTTCTCGAATGATTTCTGCACTCATATGCTTTGGGTGAATGATGCGGGCAACTCCTGGATCATGTTGGATTCGCCCATAATGGATACTAACTCTTCTTTCATAAAGATCGGAATGTGGTGACTCCGCGCCTGCCGGACCAATCCCCAGATCCAATCGGGATGGGCCACAACTTTTCCTTTTCGCCCTCCTGTTTCGGTGCCGATGACAATCCATTCGATGCCCTCAAGATTGAGATCATCGATTGGTCCGAAGAGAGGTTCGAACGTGACGTGATAGTGGTTGGCACGGATCCTATTGCGCAACGCTTCAATACGCCATTTTTCTGAATTTTGCGTGACGGTTACACCCATCCATACCTGGTTGTTGTCAATGCTGAGATCCATTTTGTCAGGGCGTTTGGTCAAGAAAATATAACTGTGTTGCGGATGCTGAGCCAAGTGGTCGAAAACTTCGGTTTGCCATTCAGATCGCCAATCCGACAGGTCGCTCATGCCCGTCAGCAGAAAGGTTTGAGGCCGGGGATGATTCAATATACGCAATTTACGAGGCATATAGACCGGTGTGGCGAAATCATCGGTCAGATGAAAACGTCGCGTGGTTGTCCGCGCATAACAGTACGGGCAGCCCACGGTGCATCCGATGACAATATTCAGATTGCGGATTAATGATTTGATGCAAACAGTCATATCGAAAATGTAGTTGATTCTTAGGTTGAACGGATGGTGGTTGATCCGTTTTGCCCCGAGGGTGATCTTGTTTGCAAAGATTTGTAAAAGGTTCGGTTCGGGTTATGCCCTAAAATGGGAAAAATATGCCATTTTGATAAATGAACTGATTATCTTTGTTCGGATTGGTTTTATCGATATCAGATTATGAGTGAGATTGTAAATCCGGAGCGTCTGGTTTACGTGCCGTTTAGTAAAACGCAGTGTGGAGTGGATTTTTATATCAATACCGGCCGCGGTGAGGAAATTCAGGGAGTACTGACTGAGCATGCGGCGTTCAAAACCGATTTTTTCGAGTTCTTTTTCTTCCGTAAAGCCAGTGGCGTATTATTGTTGAACACTCAACGTATCGAATTGCATGATCGCATGGTATTGCTCCTTTCGCCGCATCAGCAACAACGATGGCTGGTAGAGGAGTCCAATTTGGATTATACCTTTCTGATTTTCCGAGAAGATTTTTTGCGCAGCTTCATCGCGGACAAATTTTTTGTCTATCGGTTCCAATACTGTTATCAAACTCAGCGGCCACCCTATCTTTGGGTCTCCGATACGACGTTGAACGAGTATATCCGATTATTGGACAAAATTAAACGTGAGTTGTTGCATCCGACCTCCGACAGCTACAACCTGATTGTTTCTGTGCTGTACTACCTGTTGGTGGTTCTGAATCGCGAGTATGCAGCGGCTTATGATCTACCGGTCGATCTCCCCAAAAACAATTACGCTTTTCAATTCAAAGCGCTTTTGGAGCAGCATATTCGGCACATTCAACGCGTAACGGAATATGCTGCGATGATGCATATCAGTCGGGTGACCTTGAATCAAGCTGTGATGGCCCAGTTTGGTGTAACGGCCAACCATCTGCTGAAACAGCGGCTGTTGGATGCCCTGAAGAATGATCTGCTGTTTGCCGGACGTACGGTAAGCCAGTTGGCGGATGATTACCATTTTTCCGATCCAAGCCACCTGATGCGCTTCTTCAAACAACAGACAGGGAAAACCTTTACGCGTTATCTTGCAGATTATAAAAGCGGTATTACGGAGTAGCGGTTAATCGCTATAGAAACAGTTCGTTGTCTTTCCGGACCGAGCAAACCTTCTTGAGGAAAGCGTTTACAGCGCATAGCATGACCCGATTTACTTTTCGGGCTTCATGCGGACAGATTCTTACGCACCGCATGCAGGAGATGCAGCGCTGCTTATCGACTTTTCGTACATCTGTCGGGTCGATGGCGCCTACAGGACATTGGATTGCGCATAACCCACATTGAACACAGGCTTTGGTCGGTTTGGGAACGATACCGGAAGAGGCTCCGGCGGTTTTGTAGGGCCGATTCCCAGGAATGAGAGGTTCAGCTATTGTGTCGGACGAGAGTTTCTGGGCAATTTGGGTGGCGAATGCGATTAGTTGTGTGCGATCCTGGTCATCAGGTCTTCCTGCGGCGTAACGTCGCGCGATAGAGTGTTCAGCAATGGCTGCGACGGCCGCCACAGGGGAAAATCCTGCACCTTTTGCCGTATCCTCCAACTCCACCAACGTATCTTCAAATGCCCGGTTGCCATATACACATACCAAAATGGTCTTTGCTCCATTGCCTTTTATGGCCGCAAGGCGTTGTACGGCTGGTCCCGGAACGCGTCCGTTATAGGAGGGGATAGCCAGTATGGCAAGATCATCTTGGGTTAAAGCTATTTCCTCGAAATTGATTTTCCGGTCTGTTAAATCGATTTCACGAATTGGCTCTGTTCCGAAACCCTGTTCGGCAAGGGCGTTCGTCAGAATAGTGGCCACTTTGCGGGTGCCTCCCGTAGGGCTAAAGTGAATATTGTACAGTTTCATAATTTTCGATTTACATCAGTCTGTGTATGTAAGGGGCATGTAAGCTGTTTTGTTTCCCCTTTTGTTTGGTGAATCGGGTTGGAACGTCAAGGATGATATCGATCCTGGGTTTAATTTGTTGGGAACGGGTTGGCCCTGCCCCACAAGGTCCTATCCGGATAGCCAAAAATACAAATATAAAATTGAAATTGTTGACTTGTTTGGAGTCGACTGTGGCCCGGAGGGGCAGAATAACAGGTTAGAAGAGTCAATGGAGGCCTGCTGGGCAGATACGAATCATGTCCTTATTGTTAGCGATGCGGAGCAGAATGGGTGTGCAATCGGCTTTTGGCGGGAGCATCGGACAGGTATTCGATCGGGATCTTTCGTCCTTTTCGGAGATTGACGAATTGAGCGTTGCGTGAATGAGCTTCTCCCTCGTAGCGGGTGCCGTTCACCGTGTAACAGTATTTGAAAATCGTTTCGGTATAAGGTTGTTGGCGCACAACACGTCGCGTGCCGTGTGTACCGTGAAGGATCGTATGGTGCTCTTGGCGATGTTTGATCCTCACTTCGGTGACGGTCGCTTGTGTTTGGATCCCGTTCCGTTCGAAACGACCGTCCATCCATGAGCCGTATCCAATGCCTGTGACAAATAACAAAGCGAACCCTCCCAAGACGATCAGGGTTATCCGGATGCCTCGGGAGAGGGTTCGCTTGGTGTTGGTGATACCCATTGGCGTAGCGGTCTATTGTCCGTTGTTTTGAGCTCCGGCCAATTCATCCGCTTTGGCGCGCACCCGTGCTGCACGTTTTTCGCTGTCCGGGTGTGATGAAAACATTTTCTGGATGGTTGAGGCCTTTTCACCTTTTGACAGCTCTACCAGTTTCTCCAGCGAGCGTGCCATGCCGTAGGGATCAAAGCCGTGTTCGATGCAAAATTGCAGGCTATAGTCGTCAGCCTCATACTCTTGACTCTGTGAGAATTGGGCGTCAGTAAAGGATTGTACGATGTCGCCGAGTTGTGAATCGGAGAGTTTGGCGGCCAAGCCTCCGGTTGAGCTGACAATCCCCCGGGCGGCTGCGGCCAAATAGGCACTCTTCATGGCATGTTTGACGTCGGCGTGAACGACATGGCCGATTTCATGTCCGATAATGGCCATCAGCTCATCGTCATCCATCAGATCCATCAGCGAGGAGAAAACGCGAATAGAACCGTCGCCACAGGCAAATGCATTCACATCCGTGACCTGATAAACCTTAAAATTGAGTTTTAATCCGTTGACCTCGGTAATGTTTTCGGTCAGACGTTTTAAACGGGCACCATATTCGGTTGTTTCATCGGCAATCGGGTTGTTGGCATCCATCCATTCGACCGATTCATGGCTCAGTTGTGCAATATCTTCATCGGATAGGGTCAGTGCTGTAGCGGCATTTTTGGCTGCACCGATCAGTTTTTGGGTGTTGAGGGTTCTTCCTCCGATACGAAGCTGGGCTGTAGCAGTTGCCGCACTTAAAACCAATACACAAAGCAGAGTAAAAGTTGTTTTCATAGATATTTGTAAGGGTTTAGTTTGTTGTAGATATGCGGATATTTTGATGTGATTTAGAGATGAATCTATTTTTGTTGGGGTAAGGTTCGCCTGTCAATAGACGTGAAGTGTTGACTCTATCTACAACAAAAATAATCATTGGACTATAATCTGCTCTCTCTTTTTATAAAAATTAGAGTGTTTATGTCTACTGGGGTTACAAGAGAGGATTAATTGAAGCTCATTATATTGTCATGTAATGAATATAGGATAAAGTTGTTGGGTGGAATTTATTGCGTGGTTTGTTGGAGGATCTGCTGCAAAAAAAAATGTTGATGGAGACCATAATGGAGTAGTGTCGACTTAAACAGCTTGTGGTATCGAGCGTAAAAAAACGGTTGGGTTTAAGTCGTCGTGACTTTGCAAATCGTTTTTTTCAGGATATTGACATAACGATGATTTCAATTCGTCTCCTGAGTAGTTTGTTTAGTCTTTTGATATAATCCATACGCTAAAATCTGTAATAACAAGGTTATTGCAGCGAGAATGTATGTGCTCAGTTTTGTTATGCTGTTCTGGCTCTTTGATGTGAAATGCATGGTTGAGCAGTAGCCAAATCACGGAAAATGATACAGCTGTTCAGGATTATTTTGAGAATTGGGACAGGTTGGACTATAGAAGACTTGAGAAATTCTGAGGTTGTTGTCAAATCCGAAGATGAGTAAAATATTACCCCTCCCCAAGCAGCGTAATGATGCTCTTTTAGTGTAGGTAATCATTGTGTTTTGCATAAAATGGCTGCCGTTGTTTAAGCGGGTAAATAAATCATGTAATATGAGCTTACAGAGCGTAAAGTCATTGTTGCCAGGTCAAAGAAGGTACCTAACTCTGACCGATTTTGCATTTGCAAATAAGAGATTTCCTGCCTGTCTGTTAGTGTGTATTTGTGCAATTCACATTGGGGAAGGCACCGGATTGTAGAAATGATTTGACAAGGGCTGCTTGATCGATGTGTTGATGTTGTGTTGAATTGTGTGATGTGGTGTAATAGTTCAAGAATAGTTCTTTATTGCAAACCATGTTGCAGCAGCAAGGAGTTGAAGCGTGATGGTGAAATCGATTTGTCGGATCGCGTCTCATCCGTGTTCTGAGAATAGTGGATTGAGATATTTCAGAGCAGAAAGAAAATAACAAGTAGGATGCTCAATGGGTTGTTTTTGTTGGGTCGATCGAGGTGTTGACAAACTCGGTTTTTGATGTGATCAAAATTTTTGAAGCACGATTGATTGGCCAAAAAATACGATTTAGTCAATATTTTATTGGCATGGCTCGTCCCTGTATTAAGGGAACTGTTGTCAGTTGAGCGGTCGGACGGAGGAGTGCATTTCCCGACAATTTATTCCTTTTTTGTAATTCGTATCTGTCACGTTTTTGGAAAAAAATTAACGTTAATTTTAAAATTACGAGAAAAATCCTAATTTTGCCCCCTCCAATTTGTAAGATTGTGACTATTCACAACTTGCAAAGTTAAAGTGAGTAATGCGTAAAATTATTCAAATTGTTAGATTGTTGAATTTTGAGTCTATTTTATGCTGAAAATCCTTTTGAAAATTGTACTTTTATCGACACAGTTTTGTACAGATTGGCTCTTTATACAAACAAACGGTTAAAATGTATGTCTATGAGAAAAATTTTACTCCTATTGTGTACCATTTTACTGAGTTGTCTGCAAACAGTTGTTGCACAAAACAAGCAAGTCTCCGGGACAGTCACCTCTGTTGACGGTGAGCCGCTTATCGGTGTGACGGTTGTAGTCAAGGAACTCGGAACCGGAACCAGTACCGATATCGATGGGCACTATTCGATTGAAGCGCCCGCCCAAGGTACGCTGAAATTCTCTTTTGTCGGAATGAGGACTGTTGAGACTCCGATCAACAACCGGAGTACGATCGATGTCACGATGGAAGAGGAGGCGGTCTTGGCCGATGAGGTCATTGTGACCGGTTATGCAGCCACTCGCAAAGCTGCTTTTACAGGATCGGCTCAGGTGGTCGACAGCAAATTGATCAGCAGACAAACCGATGCGAACTTCATGAAAGCTTTGGAGGGTAGTGTTGCCGGTTTGCAGATGTTCAACGTCAACGGACAGCCTGGTGGATTTGCCAGTGTGAATGTTCGTGGTGTTGGGTCTGTGAACTCGGGAGTCGAGCCACTGTATGTTATTGACGGAATGCCGATGTACTCGGATAAGCTCACTGCTTTGAGTGGCGAGGACAATGGAGATATGGCGGGCAGCCCGCTGGCCAATATTAACCCGGCCGACATTGAGAGCGTTACAGTGCTGAAGGATGCTACGGCGACGGCTATTTACGGTGCACGTGCAGCCAACGGTGTGATTGTCATCACGACCAAACGTGGTGCACAAGGCAAACCGCATGTGAATTTCCTGGCGAAAAAAGGTATCGCCCGGATTGCCAATCTGGATTGGAATTATCGTATCGTCAATACGGATCGCTATTTGGATATCTGGGGTCGTGGACTCGAGAACTCGGGTGAAGCCGCACCGGGTCAGGGTCTCTCTTTGGCCAAAGAGTATGCCAATGCCTACTACGGCTGGCAGGAGGGGGTAACTCCCGATACCGACTGGTTGAAAGCAATTCTGCGCAATGGTAATGTGGACGAATATAGTGTGGATGTATCGGGTGGAGCCAACAATACCAACTACTATATCAGTGCCGGATATTACCGTAACGAAGGTATCGTTATCGGTACCGACATGAAACGTTATACGTTGCGTTCAAATATTGACCACCAAGGAAAGGTCTTCTCGTTTGGGTTGCTCTCATCGGCTTCATATGCTGACAACAATAACGTGCCGACCCAATCGCAGTATATCAATCCGCTGGTAGCCGTATATGATTTGCGTCCTATTGAGCCGATCTACAACGAGGACGGAACGTACAACTTGAATGCATATTATAACCCGGTAGCCCTTCGGGATAAACACAAAGGTGATATCAACTCTCAGCGGACCATTACCGCCAATATCAATCCCTATGCACAGATCGATTTTGGTAAGGGTTTTTCTGCCAAAAGTAATTTGGGTATCAATGTGTTCAACTTGCGTGAATATAGTTTTGCCAGCATGATGAACCCGCAGGGTATAGAGTCGCACATGTATGCGGAGCAGAACAACGAGACGCTGCTGAACATGACTATCACCAATACGCTTAGCTGGATCAAACGTTACGACAAACACGATATCAATCTGATGTTGGGTCAGGAGGCGCAACGTCTGGTTGACGAGCAGACGCTGGTAGGTGCCTCCAACTTCCCGTATGAGGAGTTGCCTGAGATGGGTAATGCGTCGAATCCGACCATGGGTGGAACCTATAGAAAGAAATCGACCCTCAATTCACTCTTCTTCAACGGCCAGTACAGTTATGCGGACAAATACTACATCTCCGGAAGTTTGCGTTATGACGGTTCGTCACGTTACGGTAGCAACAACCAGTGGGGTCTGTTCTATTCGGTCGGTGCCAAATATCGCATCTCGGAAGAGGATTTCATGCAGGGTGCTCGCGATTGGCTCAGCAATCTGACCATACGGGCCAGCTACGGTACCGTGGGTAACCAGGAGATCGGTTGGTACAGTTCGCGTGCTTACTATGAAACCGGCTATAATTATAAAGGCAATCCGGGAAGTGTGCCCATTACGTTTGCCAATCCGGATCTTAAATGGGAGCGTCGTGGTAAATTCAATGTCGGTATCGATCTGACGCTGTTCCGCACCATCAATCTGGAGGTGGATTACTACAATGAGTTGACCTCGGATATGATCTTCGAAGTGCCGATCTCCTATACGACCGGTTTGGCCTATGAATTGCGTAATATGGGTAAGATGCGTAACCGCGGTATTGAGGTGTTGTTGAACGCCCGTTTGTTGACGGTGAAGGATTTCACTTGGGACATGTCATTCAATATTACCTCTAACCACAACGAAATTGTGGCTCTGTCCACGGATCTGCCTATCGAGACCTCCACAACGATCCGCAAGGTGGGCGAGGCTTACCATACATTCTACATGCCTGAGTATGCCGGTGTAGATCCCGATACCGGACGCCCGATGTGGTACAAAGGAACCGAGGGTGACGAAAAGACCTTCAATTACAATGAGGCAGGTCAGCGTATCGTAGGTAAGGCCGATCCGAAATTCTATGGTGGTTTCTCGACGACGTTCCGTTATAAGGGAATTGATCTTTCGGCTACCTTTAGCTACACCTATGGTGGTAAGGTTTACAACAGCGGTTTCAGCTACGATATGCAGGTGGGTGACTACTTCCTGGGGCCGGTTACCAACTACGTTTACGAGAACGCTTGGACCCCGGAAAATCGTTATACCGATGTACCGCAATTCATTGCGGATGACGCATCGGGAGCCAGCAACACCTCAAGTCGTTTCTTGATGGATGGTTCTTATCTGAAACTCCGTACCTTGCAGTTGGGTTACAACTTCCCGGAGAAGATCTGCAAGGCGATTAAGCTGAGTAACCTGCGGGTGTTCTTCAGTGCCGATAATTTGTTTACCGTACGTAGCTCGGACTTCATTGGCTTCGATCCCGAAACTCGTGCCGATGGTTTCCAACAGTGGGTATATCCTATGCCGCGTAATTTTATGTTCGGACTCTCATTCGGTTTTTAATACGATAACATCAAAACACTGAATTTATGAAAAACACAGCATATCATATTTTAATTGCGCTTCTGTTGGGGATTGGTTTTCTCTCCTGCTCGTTGGAGCCCGAGTACTACCAGGGTAAGGACAGCGATGAGGCCATTACGGATCCCATTGATGCACAAGCCGCTCTGACCGGTGCCTATTCCCGTTTGGGAGATTATGCCTTCGGCGGACGCGATGTCATTGCTTTAGGTGATGTGGCGACGGATCTTATCTTCGATTTGAACCGAACGACTCACATGTTGACCATCTGGCGTTACAACATTACGGTTACCGATCCCTATTTGCAAGAGATGTGGGAGTATGGTTATAAAGTCGTTGACAATACCTCGCGGTTGATCGATGCCTGCAACAAGCTCTATCCGACAGCCAACGAAAGCGACAAGGCTTCGTTTGACGAGATCATGGCGCAGGCTTATGGTTTGCGCGCTTTGGCTCAACTCTATCTGGTTAACATCTTTGCACTGCCTTATAAAGTGAACGGTACGGTTGACAACGGTTTGACTCCGGGTATCGTTGCTACGGGTAAGGTGATCAATCCCGGTGAGAAGGTCAGCCGCAATACGGTGGCCGGCACCTATGGCCAAATTAACGCCGATATTGAGCAGGCTTTGCAGCACTATTCGAACATAGGAGGTAGCTCCGTGGATCAATACTACATGAACGAGGCTGCAGTATATGCGTTGAAGGCACGTGTCGCTTTGTACGAGGAGGAGTACCAGACGGCTATTGAGTCGGCTCAGACTGCGATTTCGCTGCGTGGCGGTCATATTGTTACCACCTCGGCCAGCGATTATCGTGACATGTTTACGCACATTACCATCAACAGTGAGGATATTTTCACGATTTCCAAATCGTTGACCGATAACCTTTCGGCCAACTCGATCGGAACCTTGTATTCAAGCTACGGCCTTTCACCGGCCCAGGATGCTATTGTGAAGTACTTCTATCCGGCCGATTATGACGGTGAGACCACGCCGGATATTCAGGATATTCGCTATCCGTTGTTGGTAGAGGGTGGCAACGAAACCACTGGCTACGAAGGCGGCAAATATTATGGTATTCCTGAAAATAGAGCTGTATGTAATATTCCGGTATTGCGTTTGCCGGAGCAGTATCTGATTATTGCCGAGGCCAACGTTCGTTGGTCGGGAGGAAGTGTGAGCGACGCTCAAACCGCATTGTTGGAGGTTGCTCGTCGTAACCCGGCCATTCAGAGTGTAGCGGATCTGCCCAGTACGAACGAGGAGTTGTTCGAATTTATCAAGGCAGAGCGTGCACGTGAGTTGTGGATGGAGGGTCATCGTTTTGCCGATTTGCGTCGTTGGGGCGAGATCGTGACGATGCGTTCGTTCCAACCCTTCGACATTGCCAAGTTCTGCTATCCGATCCCGAGTTCAGAGATCAATTCGGCAGCAGGTGTAACACAGACCGAAAACTGGGAGGCCGCTTTGCCGGTCGGCCAATAGTCTGTCCGTCTGCTCGATTCCAATAGAATAAAGCCGCCTTGAAAGGCGGCTTTATTGTTTTTTATGGGTTTCCTATTTCACGAAGCGTTTTTTGTTGAAAGTTGGTTATGGGTGGTCCATCATTATTCTGGGCGAGAGAATAGGAGAAATTACTGATGAATTGAGGCAATGCGGCATGAATGTGAGTGTGTATAGGATGGTTTTCATGGCTTTTATTCCTTAAATATCAATATAGCTACGTGCTAAATTTTATAATCTTGTCCATAAAACTGGGCGGGCCTCCACGAACCGTTTCCAAGTGAAAGACAAAGCCGAATCTGCGTGGAGGTTTTATATGAATATTTTTAATATGTTATATTTTATGCAATATTTCTTTGGAATGTAAAAAAATAGTTTATATATTGCCAAAACAACTAAAGAGCGTTTCTGTTTATTGTAATTTGAAAAATATTTAAATATTTGTTTGTCCTATTTTGTTAATCATATTAAAATTTCGTGTGTTATAAGAAAGTGTTTATTTTATCATATCCGAATAGGTTTATTGTAGCTAATCGTTTCCAGAGAATCGAGAGTTATTCTATTACGTCGTAGGCGAAAAAAGTTTGTATCTTATTTATACTGAATTATTTCAGAAATAATATCCTGGTACACGGAAACCGAATAAATTTTATCATTATCGGTTTAAATTGGAATTGATTAAAAACATTCGTCGCAAATAATAAAGTGCCATGAAACGATTTTATCTTGGTTTGCTATTGATAAGCACCTTTGTACTTGTCGGATGTAGCAATCAGACTGTAACTAAAGTTTATCCGTCTGAAAATTATGTGATTCGTTACCAGAATCCTCAGAGTTCCTATGCTGCAGTTTACGTGTCTGATAATGATGATCCGAATCCCAGTCAAACTGTTGAGGATTTTAAGATTAATCTGCGAGTAACAGAAAATACGGCAAATTGCGATCGTTACGATATTATCGATCGACAAACCGATGCGACTAAATTTAAGGAGTTGGCTCAAAAATTTAACGATACTAAATATAATAAGATCAATTATATGTCCCCTCCTCCTATGATGTATGTCCAGTCCGAAAGTTTGAACATTGTTTCGGATCAGGATTATGATGCCACTCATCCGGCAGGAAGTTCTCTCAATGATCTTTTTTTAGTGAAATATGCCTGTGTTGACCATATCTTGCAGAATAATTACGATATGACCCGCACAGATCAACAGGTGGCGTTAGGATTATACGTATGGCAATTTATGGAATCCGTAGATGAGTTTAATCAGAAACGACCGGTGTTGGTAGGGTTTGATTTTTGGTTCTATCCAACGGAATTTCCGACCGGCAATAAACAGCACCGGTTTACCATTACTTACAAGAATGTTGAGGGTAAAGAGTTGGTTGCGACGACGCTTCCGGTACTGATTTTAGAACAAGAGGAAGCACCCAATCCATAAGCCACAGATTGCGTATCCTTACATGTATAACTTATTGTAGTTGCCGATCGGACAGGAATCATCAAGAGCTGTCTGGTCGGCAACTATTGGTTTTGTGACGGTAACTCCAGATTGTCGATCTGTTAATCTGAACGATAGAGCTTTTGTGAAGAGGTGAATTCACACGAATCCCCTCTACTGAACGAGCGCAATTTGCCCTATGCCCCCATGGTGCAGCGAGAATGGTTACCTGGCTGATGGCTTGTAGGGTAGCCGAACGAGAGCACTGTGGGTGGTTGGAGTTAAAGATCGGAAATGCTTAGCGTGACGGTGTAAGCGTCCATGCGAGATTCGACCGATATCTGAATGGTGCGATCTGTCCCTGCGTAACGTAACAACAGTTCAGTCGCTGGGCCTGCATTAGAGACCTCTTCGAGGTTGATGCCTTGCAGCTGCAGTTCCGATGCAAGCATATGGGCAAAACGGATGGCTCGCAATCGTAATGCCGCTATGGGATAGGTGTCGGGAACATCTTTGCCGGAGGAGAAGCTAAAGGTGTAATCGTATGAGAGTAGTTGCCCATTCTCCGTATCGGCAAATCGTGCCGTACACTCTGGAATGCGATTATCGTAGGTTAAGTTGTATTTTCTTTGCGTGTTGAGGACGATGCGGGTGCGGTCCAGCAATTCGGCTAACCAACCTTTTTGTAGCAGTTGCTGTACAGCAGTCTGTGCAGTAACGTGGCTGTCCAAAACCCCAAATGGATGATTGACCATCGAAAGTGCCGTTAATTGGTCCGAAGACGGTGCGACATTGGTGGATGCAGTTGTTTGGTCGCTGCTGGTCTTGGTTGTTGTCTCCGTTGTAGTGTTTGTGGAGGGTGTAGCGTTAGCTGCGGCTTGTCGTTGCAGTGAACGTTCACGGATTTGTCGTTTGAGGGCCTCTTGTTGTGCCGTTTTTTTGGCCAATTTATCGAAAGCGTTCAGAAAACCACCTTGGGAGGAGGTGGTTGTGGTGGAGGTCTCCGCTGTAGTTGCAGAGCCTTCGTGTGGATCCGAAGTTTCGCGGAGTTGGGGTAAATGTCCGTTTTTATCTGCATTCAGGGTAATGCAAATGGACAATAGCTTGTCACCATCAATCATCATTTCTAAGTTGATCATCTGGTCGTAGATATTGCTGCCGACGTAATAGCTTTCAATGCCATATTGAAAGAGTGTTTGCGGCGATTCCGACAGAAATTTGAATCCCAGATTTGCCAATTTTTGTCGGCGTGTTGGGTCGTTGTATATATTTTTGTCGATGCCGTAACGGGTTTTCCAGGTATCCGGAATGGCCTCTGGTGCATAATTTATATAGCTCAAAATATCATCGTTGCTCGATATCGAGCTGTTGAACGAAATTTCTCGCTCGTCGCTGCCGATCTTCAGCTGGTTGACAGCATTTTCGTTGCCTCGAAGATCGCTGTAAATCACATCGGGAAGCTTGCTCATCGGCGAGAGTCTGGTTTGTCCAATGATGATTTTGTAATCGTTTTGTTGCCCGTGTAAAACGTATTCCAGAAAGTCACGATATTTTTCATCAATATAGCGTGTGGTGTTTCCGGAGACCACCACATCGTCCAATACGATCATCTTTCTGGGACGTGAAGCGGATCCTTCGCCCGTGGACTGTGTAGCTGTGTCGGGCCAATAGTAGATTTCTCGCGTTTCGACCTTCTTGGACCCTTGATTGTTGACAATACGTTTGGTCCAGTTGCCGTGATCATCAAAATCGAGGTATTGATAATCGATCCAGGATAACGAGTAGAGATACTTTTCGGTATTCTTGATGATCAATCCGTTACTGTCGTACTCATAGGCCGAATAGCCATCATCAGTATTTTTGCGGCTTACGCGTCCTTGGGCATCATACTCATATTGGTTATAGGAGCCATATTGGTTATAGACATATTTGGAAAGACGACCTTGATGATCCCGCTCGAGACTCACGATATCTCCTTGATCGGTGGTGGTTAACGCTCCATCGGGTGAAAAGGAGTAGGTGAATCGTACCGTTTTGGTTGGCATCTGCACCTCTTTGATGATCATTTTTACGTTCCCTTTGGCTTCGAATGCTTCGGCATCCCGATATTGTGCTTTTACAATCGTAGCCACTCCTAAAAAAAGTACGAGCAGAAAATAGGTCAAGTTTTTCATGGCGGGTCGTTGTTTTCTACAAATATAAAATTTATTGGCTCATCGTGAATCGAATTGGGTCGGAAAGTAGGGTAGGACCGATGGCCCAGGCTGAAAGGATAGGAGTACTCAACTTGAACCGCAGGTGCCGTAAGATGGCGAGCCGTGGTGCGAAAAATTGTTGGGAGTGGAGACGGATTCGCCAGATGAACTTTTTGATCTCCAAATTAAAGCCATGCACAATATTTCGTATCTTGTGTAGGCAAACTATTCAGTCTTCATGCTCATCGTTACCCCCACGAGCCATTGGACTGAGCCGAGGTGATGGTCGCAAACTATCCGATTCGGTAAGATGGTTCGCGACAGAACGGTCTGTTAATAAGTGTTGTGCGTTGATTCCCAGCGCGTTTTGCAAGTGATTTTAACCTCGATTCAGGCAAACTTCTATTCGTATAGGAGAGGACGACTGTAGAGGAAGGAGGAGAGGAGCGGGTCGGAGCGGCGGGAATTGCAGAACATTTCAGCTTGCGTTTTGGGCCGTTCATCGCTCAAATGAGACATTTCGATAGTTTCTAAATATACCTTGTGTATTACAGTCTCTACATTTGTGCAAACTCTTAATCTTCTGATACCATGTTCCAGTCTATAGTCCGCTTTGCGGTCACGAAAAAACTCTTCATCGGATTGACCACCCTCTTTTTGCTTGCGGGGGGAATCTATTCGATGCTCACGCTTCCCGTAGATGCCGTGCCGGATATTACCAACAATCAGGTGCAGATTGTGACGGTGTCTCCAACGTTGGCCCCTCAGGAGGTCGAAAAGCTGATCACCTTCCCAATCGAGGTGGCGATGAGCAACATTATGAATGTACAGGAGATTCGTTCTGTATCTCGTTTCGGGTTGTCGGTGGTCACCGTCGTTTTTAAGGAGAGTGTCCCCATCTTGGATGCGCGGCAATTGATCAATGAACAGATACAAACCGTCGCGGGAGAGATTCCTCCGGAGTTGGGTACTCCGGAGATGATGCCCATTACCACCGGCTTGGGCGAAATCTATCAATATACGCTGGAGGTTGCGCCGGGCTATGAGAATCGTTACGACGCCATGGAGCTGCGTACGATTCAGGATTGGATTGTAAAGCGTCAATTGTCGGGTATTCCGGGAATTGTTGAGATCAACAGTTTCGGCGGGTATCTCAAACAGTATGAAGTGGCGGTCGATCCTGATGTACTGTATTCGCTTAATATTACTATTGGAGATGTATTTGAGGCTTTGAGCCGCAATAACCAGAATACGGGCGGTAGCTATATCGAAAAGGCGAATCGGGCCTATTATATCCGTTCCGAAGGTATGATCTCGTCCCTGGATGACATTGGAAATATTGTGGTGACGAACCGTGGCGGTATTCCGATTCATGTCAGTGATGTGGGAACGGTAAAATATGGATCGGCAAAACGGTTCGGTGCGATGACACGTGATGGCAAGGGTGAGTGCGTCGGCGGAATTGCCATGATGCTTAAAGGTGCCAATGCCAACGTAGTGACCAAAGAGTTGGAGGCCCGTGTGGCAAAAATTCAGAAAATGTTGCCTGAAGGTGTTTCGATCAGTCCTTACCTGAACCGTTCAGAGCTCGTCAGTCGCAATATCTCGACCGTGATTCGGAATTTGATCGAGGGTGCGATCATTGTGTTTGTCGTTTTGATTCTGTTCCTCGGCAATGTCCGGGCGGGCCTTATTGTGGCATCGGTTATCCCGCTGGCCATGCTCTTTGCCTTTATCCTGATGCGGATCTTCGGGGTATCGGCCAACCTGATGAGTCTTGGTGCCATCGACTTCGGTATTGTCGTGGATGGTTCGATCGTGATCGTGGAGGGGATCCTGGCCCATCTGTACAGTCGGGCGAATCTGGGTAAAAAATTATCGCATAGCCAGATGGATGCCCAGATTATTTCCGGTGCCAGCAACGTGGTACGCTCGGCAACCTTTGCCGTGATCATCATCCTGATCGTCTTTTTCCCGATTCTGACCTTGACCGGTATTGAGGGTAAGTACTTTACCCCTATGGCCAAGACGTTGGTATTCTGTATTATCGGTGCACTGCTCTTGTCGTTGACTTATGTGCCGATGATGTCTTCGCTGTTCCTCAAACGTACAATCAGTGCCAAACCGACCTTTGCGGATCGTTTCTTCAAATGGTTGAATCGTATTTATCAGCGCTGTTTGGCGGTATGTTTGCGGTTCAGTTGGGCGACAGTGGGTGTTGCGATTGCGGCATTCATCGGTAGTTTGATGTTGTTCACGCGGTTGGGCGCCGAATTTATCCCGACCCTGGATGAGGGCGATTTTGCCATGCAGATGACCCTTCCGGCAGGAAGCTCCTTGACGCAAAGTATTGCTATTTCGGAGAAGGCCGAAAAGATTCTGATGGATAACTTTCCGGAGATTAAGCATGTGGTGGCCAAGATCGGTACGGCCGAGGTTCCGACCGACCCGATGGCGGTTGAGGATGCCGATATCATGATTGTCATGAAGCCGTTTAAGGAGTGGACGAGTGCTTCGTCACGAGCCGAGCTGGTCGAAAAGATGAAGGCTGCGCTCGATACGATCTCTGGTGCAGAGTTTAATTTCAGCCAGCCGATCCAGCTCCGTTTCAATGAGCTGATGACCGGAGCCAAAGCCGATATCGCCATTAAGTTGTATGGTGAGGATATGGCCGAATTGTATGCGAAAGCCAAAGAGGCTGCCAAGTATGTCGAGCAGGTGCCGGGTGCATCGGATGTATTGGTGGAGCAGGCGATGGGTCTTCCTCAGCTGGTGGTTAATTACAATCGTGCGAAAATTGCTCGTTATGGAATCAATATCGAAGAGTTGAACAGCATTATTCGATCGGCTTATGCGGGTGAGGCTGCCGGCACTGTATTTGAGAACGAACGGCGTTTCGATCTGGTTGTGCGCCTCGATCAGCAGAAGGTGGCCGATCTGAATCTTGACCGGTTGTTTATCCGTACGGCTGAAAATATTCAGATCCCGGTTAGTGAAGTGGCTACGATCGATCTGGTCAACGGTCCGCTGCAGATCAACCGGGATGCAACGAAACGGCGTGTCGTTATCGGTGTCAATGTCCGGGATGTCGATATTCAACAGGTGGTGGCTGGAATTCGCCAGACGCTGGAGCAGAATGTTTCGCTCAAACCGGGCTACTATTTCGAATATGGCGGACAGTTTGAGAACCTTCAGAATGCAATCCGTACCCTCTTGATTGTGATCCCGGTGGCATTGCTGCTCATTCTCTTGCTGCTCTTCTTTGCCTTCAAGAGCATAACCTATACGTTTGTGGTCTTCTCCACAGTCCCGTTATCCATCATTGGAGGAATCTTGGCACTATGGCTACGAGGACTTCCGTTTAGTATTTCGGCCGGCGTGGGCTTTATCGCCCTGTTTGGTGTGGCCGTTCTTAATGGTATTCTTATGATCAATCACTTCAATGCGTTGCGAGATGCAACTCCGTATCGTCTCTCAACCCGGCGTATTATTGAACGTGGCACCCAACATCTGTTGCGTCCCGTATTCCTGACCGGATTGGTTGCGTCGTTAGGTTTCGTGCCGATGGCCATTGCTACCACGGCCGGTGCCGAGGTTCAGCGCCCGCTGGCGACCGTTGTGATCGGCGGACTGATCGTTTCAACCCTATTGACCCTATTTGTGGTTCCGGTGTTCTATAAGTTGGTAGGAATGGCTGCATTGCTGCGACGCACGGCCTGGGTACGACGCCTCTTTCCATTCCTGTTGCTGCCCGCATTGGTAATGTTGCCTTATAACGGGCAGGCTCAACAGCGCATAACGCTTGATGAGGCCATCTCCATGTCGCTGGACAGACATCCCCGGCTCAAGTCGGCTGAAGCCTCTGTTGAACGCACCAAGGCCATGCGAGGGGAGTCTTGGGAGTTGGCCCCTACGACCTTTGACTACACATTCGGACAGATCAATGGCGTGGAGCGCAATGATTATGAGTTGAACATTACCCAATCGGTCGGATCGCTGCTGACCCCATTCTACAAAAATGCATTGGTGCGTCAACAAACCCAGACCGGAACGATCTATACTGAGCTGGTACGCCGTGAGATTGTAGCTGAGGTTAAACGGGCTTGGTCATATTACCTTTACACACAGCAGTTGTGCAAACTGTATGGAGACCAAAATGCCTTGGCATCGGAGTTGTCGCGTGTTAGCGAGTTGCGCTACCAACAGGGTGACATTACCCAACTGGAACGCAGCATGTCGGTTACGATGGCCAATGAGATGCGCAACAAACTGTTGCAGGCCGAAGAGGAGCATAAGATTGCTGCGTCTCGTCTGCAATGGGCCTGCTATTCGGATACGCCCCTGGTCCCGGAGGATACGATCCTGATGCAATTCTCTTTGCCTTCTGAGATTTTGGCTGAAGTTCAACGTAGCTATTTTGAATCGCAGGTAAGAGAAGCTGAGGCACGTACCAAGGTGGAGAAGAGTCGTTTCTTCCCGGAGTTATCGTTTGGCTATCAACGGCAAAATATTTTGCCGAACAAGGGGTTAAATGCCTATGTGATCGGCGCCTCTTTCCCGATCTTCTTCAATACGCAACACAGTCGCATTCGTCAAGCCAAGATGGATGCCTACATCGCTCGCAACGATGCAGAAGTTAATCTGCGGACACTGAACAACCGAATGAACGAATTGCAGGCCAGATTACGCCAATATGACGATCGGTTGCGTTATTATGTTGGCGCTGCACTTCCCGAAGCGGAGATTTTGATGCGTGCCGCTAAGCTTCAATTGGCGAATAGCGAAACGAGTATTGCAGAGTACATTATGAGCCTGAATTCGGCTCTTGAGATCCGTCGTGGCTATATTGAAACGCTCAATCAGTACAATATTGCTGCACTTGAATATGAATTATATCGATAAATATCTCTGTTATGAAAAAGATACTGATTCCTGTTGTTATTCTGATGGCTGCCTGTTCGAGTCAGAGTCCCACTGAGACGGCAGCGGCCAATGCCGCATCAACCGATACGGCTTCGAAATCGGCTGCTGAAGAGCCTGCCATGGAGGTAAATGCCACATCCGGGGCGACGGCTGTTCCGAACCGGACCTCATTTAACGGTATTTTGGTCACAACCCCGCAAAATCACGCTACGGTAACGTTGACGATGGGCGGATCGATCCGTCAAACCTCCTTGTTGCCTGGAGCCTATGTCAAAAAGGGAAGTGTACTGGTGACCCTGGAGAATCCGGATTTCATCACTTTACAGCAGACCTATTTGGATAGTCACGCGCAAAACGAGTTTCTCCGCAATGAGTTTCTGCGTCAGCAGAACCTTTCACGTGAGGAGGCCTCCTCTCAAAAACGTTACCAACAGAGCAAGGCGGAATATCTATCGATGTGTAGTCGTATGGATGCCGCTGCGGCCCAACTCTCCCTGCTTGGGGTTGATACCTCCTACTTGTTGAAACATGGTATTATTCCTTATCTGGAGATCAAAGCCCCGATTAGTGGTTATGTTGCCGATGTCAAGATGAATATTGGTAAACATTTCAGTGTTGGGGAGCCGCTGTGTGAAATTGTGAATAAAAGCGATATGATGCTTTGCCTGACCGCCTACGAAAAGGATCTGGTTCACCTGAAGGTGGGAGATCGGGTTGAATTCCATGTGAACGGTATGGACACAAAAACCTTCCATGGTGTGGTTACGATGATTGGGCAGCAGGTGAATACCGAGAATCGTTCGATTGAGGTTTATGTTCGCATCTCGGAACAGAATGCTCAATTCCGTCCCGGAATGTATGCAACAGCTCAAGTGTACCAAAATTAACGTTATTTTTGTTGTATGAAGGCCCCTTCTTTATTTCGAGATAAGTATTGGCTTTCCACGCTGATTATTTCAGCAGTGGTGGCTGTACTGATCCATTTCCCGGAGGTGCTTTCGCTTTCGGACAGCCTCGAACGTCAGGAGTTGTTTCCGGATATGCAGCCCAAAGATGTATTGAATGAGATTCTCTTTACTTTCATCTCTTTGTTATTGCTTTTCGGACTCAATACCCTGGTCTTCCGATTCAATTCGCCACTGGTTCGGGTGACCACGCCCAAAATGGTGTTGTCATTCCTTTTGACTTGGGTGGTGAATAGCCTGTTTGGACAGCTTTTTGTTTGGCTTCATCATCATTTCGATATTCCGGCGATTGATGCGATGATGCACCATTATCTGCATCCGTTGCGGGATTTTATCATAGCTTGTATCGTTACGGGAAGTAACTACATCATCCATCTGATTCATAAACAGCAGCGCGTGATGGTGGAGAATGAGGAGTTGCGTACAGAGAGTGTGCGCCATCAGTATGAGTCTCTTAAAAATCAGTTGAATCCTCATATGCTTTTCAATTCGCTCAATACGCTGCAGTCCCTGATTCGCGAATCACAACCCAAAGCGTTGGAATATACGCAGGAACTGTCCCGTGTTTTGCGTTACACGCTGCAGGCCAACGATATGAAATGCGTAACGTTGGCTGAAGAGATGCAGTTTGTTCAAGCCTACATCTTTTTGATGAAGATGCGCTATGAGGAGAATTTGCTCTTTCATATTGATCTGAATGAGCAGATGATGGGGTATCAGCTGCCGCCGATGTCGGTGCAGTTACTCATCGAGAATGCCATTAAACACAATGTGATCAGTAACCGTAATCCGTTAACCATATCGATCCGGACCGAAGACCAAACGCTGGTTGTTTGCAATCCAATACAAGCTAAAAGACAGATGTCTGCCGGTCCGGGCATCGGATTGGACAATTTGGCCAAACGGTACCGTCTGTTGTGGCAAAAGGAGATTCAGATATCGGCCGAGGAGGGCATGTTCTGTGTTCGGCTTCCGTTACATCAACCAGACCATGATTATGAAAGCGCTAATCATTGAGGATGAAAAAGCCGCGGTACGCAATCTGACGGCACTGTTGCAGGAGGTTGATCCGCAGGTGGAGGTAATTGCGGTACTCGACAGTGTGACCGACAGTGTGGCGTGGTTTGAGGCCAATCCGGCACCGGATATCGTTTTTATGGATATTCATCTGGCGGATGGCCCTTCGTTTGAGATTTTTGACCACACCCGTATCGATTGCCCGATTATCTTTACGACGGCATACGATGAGTATGCGCTGAAGGCCTTCAAGGTGAACAGTATTGACTACTTGTTGAAACCGATTGGATTGGCAGATTTGAAACATGCTTTCGAAAAGCTGAAGACGTTACATACCGCACAAGATTCTCAGGAGTCATTATCAGCCTTGATCCATAGTCTGCAGAAACGGGATCGCTATAAAACGCACTTTTTGATCCCTTACAAAGGTGATAAATTGTTGCCGCTGGCGGTTGATCAGGTTCAGTATTTTTGTATCTCCGGAGGGGTTACCAAAGCGGTTGTCAGTGAACGTGAAAGTTATGGTCTTCCCTACACACTTGACGAACTGGCGGAGAGTTTGGATCCAGACCGTTTTTTTCGGGCCAATCGGCAATATATTATTTCACGCACAGCAGTTAAGGATATTGATCTGTGGTTTAATAATCGGTTGTCCATTAACCTGAAGGTGCCGACCGATGAGAAGATTTTAGTCAGCAAACTACGTGTCAATGACTTTAAGACCTGGTTTGCCGGAAATTAGCTGCTCTGAGATACCTTCTTCGGGATAGGTGACTAACGTTAGGGCTGAGTCTTTTTACCGGGTTGAAGCTATAAAAAAGGCTGCACTTAATGGTGCAGCCTTTTTTAAGATCATTTGTGTTTCGGGGTTTTCTTCAGTATGTCGCTTGTTTGTTCCTCTTTCAAATAAGCAGCTTCGTGCTTTTTACCCGGTTTTTTGGGTTTTTTATTTCCTGCAGCTCCCATAATGAATAAGTTTATATGTGTTTAGTTTTGTATTCAATAGTTGTGTGCCTAATCGTTTTGCGACTACAAAGATACGATATTTAGATATGCGGTATACCGCTTGTGATAAGAAAGTTTTGAAAAATTTGATATTGCCAACTATGGTTGGTTAACCATTGTGATTTTTCGTCCCAGACTGAAGGATTAATGATGATCCCTGAGGGTGGGACCGTGGTTGGTTTTCGATGGGTAAACCTGATGACCAGCTGGATTTTCCCCCTGATTGTTGTGTGCATTTTTGCGGCACAAGATTTTAGTGTTCATGACGCGTGTCGATATAAAGATCCATATTTTAACACTATGGGTCCGTGTGTGATTTATGCAGCGTCAAAATGTTCTGCTATTTGGTGACAATGACAGTTTTATGTATCTTCCCACCGAATCAAGATGTTTAATCCAATTAACACGGAAAATTTATGAAGGCAAAATTCTTGGTTTTGGTATTGCTATCGATGTGCATTTCAGTGTTATCGTCTTATGCGCGAGGCGAATCTTACCAATTGTCAAGTCATATTCTTGATATAAATACAGGACATCCTGCTGCTAATGTCAAAATAAGTCTTTACAAGCAGAGCAGCGATGGCGACTGGACTTTAGTAGAAGAAAAGGTAACCGACCAGAATGGCCGGATCAAAGATTTTCTTCCATACACGCAAGACAATCGGGGAATATACAAGCTGATTTATCATGTTGGTCCATATTTTGAAAGCCAGAAACAAAAAAGTTTTTACCCCTTTATTGAGGTTGTATTCCAGATAAATGACGAGAACCATTATCATGTACCCATAACCTTGTCCCCATTTGGCTATTCCACATACAGGGGTAATTAAGTGTTGGTAGCCAAAAATTTTAAATGGTTTCTCTGTATGGGCATGTAGAACGCGTGACGTGTTGCGCAAACGCAGCCTTACACTTTTGTATAAAACATTCTGTAAAACCTTTTGCCTTTCGGGAGATTTTTCGAAGTCTCAGAGGGGGCAGATCTTCCCGTTTTGTCGAAAGAGAGTTGCGGAAATCTTGCAATATGTTGATATACAAAAAGAAAATGTGGTATAGAAAGACAGTTCTCGAGAGCAGAAAACGGATTTTCGACCCAAACATATTCCTCGTTCACAATCAGCGTATTACGTGAAGAATTTCCCTCAAAGGGCACTCCTGTGATGCAGCGATCATGCATTCGTTTGTCACTCGCTACTTTCATAAAGATACGAAATCTTCGGGCCGAATACATACTAAAATCCGATTCTACGGGTGCAATTGTTCCGGCGGTCTAGGCATCTCCGTGTGATAGTATTTTTCGAGTTGTTCGAATGAGGTTCCTCACCTCGAAGACTCTATCGAACATCTACTTACAGACGATATTTTCGATCTACCCGTTACTGAAGTCATTCCGTTTGGCCAGCATGGAGGCCGTCCGCTCATCGAGTGACGGAATCATCAACTACCGGTTCCGGTTTTTCGACTCCATAGTTGACAGCAGAATTTCTTTCACAGCGACATACAGATAGCTGTTTCATGTTATTTCACCTGTACTAACTGACAATGAAACGGCAACATAGTGCTCCCGCCCTTGTTAATACAATAACTTTTTAACCTGTTCGCATTTGAACAAATGGTGCTATATTCTGCCCATATTTTCCTAATTTTGTAACAATATGGCTGTACAGACAAATTCTCCACAGATTACGGCTCTTAGGATTGCCGTTGAAAAATGTTTCGGGCATCGAATCGAAAGTCGATACGATTATACGCAGTTGGGTGGCGACATCGAACGGATCACCCATGAGCATATAGCTGATAATACGCTGCGTCGATTGTGGGGCGGCATTAGCGGTTATGACACCGTGCAGACCCGTACGCTCAATGTTCTTTGCCGCTATGCCGGATTCGAGGATTGGGCCGATTTCTGTAATTACCTTGCCAAAAAGGGCGGTCGGGAGTCTTCGCTACTCGAAGAGAAGGGACACAGTATCCGTACTGAAGATCTGAGGTCAGGCGATCGTCTCCACATTGCATGGCTGCCCGACCGGGAGTGTATCATCGAATTTCAGGGCGGTCGCACATTCCGGGCGATCGATTGTCGTAACTCTACGTTGCAGAACGGTGACAGTTTTGAGTGTGGCGTGTTGATCCGGGATTTCCCGCTCGCGGTCGACAATCTTATACACGACGGCAAACTCTATCCCCGCTATGTGATGGGCAACGAACATGGCCTGACCCTGCTTGAGAAAATATAGCCATAGTGAAAATGGTCGTATACATAGCAGCATAAGTACGTAGCATGAGCGTATTTTCCTATACGAAGGATTTCGAACCGCTCTCGACAGACTCGCAGATCGAGTTGCTCGGTACGGTCAGCGAAAGTCGTCTGTTCCGGATATACAAGGCCCGGAAGGGGACGAAATACGTGATCCTCAAAGCCCCGGTTGCGGTTGACGCCATGTCGGTCGAGATACTAAGGCGCGAATACGAGCTTGCGTGCGACCTCAACCATCCATGCATTGCCCGAACCCTTGGTTTTGAAGAGGCGACTCAGGTTGGTCCGGCCATCGTGATGGAATATGTTGAGGGTGTAAGTCTCGACGCGTTCATCACCTCGAACCCTTCCCGAACCAGTCGGAGAGCCGTTCTACAAGATATACTGGATGGGGTGGACTATTTGCACCACCGGGGAATTCTGCACAACGATCTCAAACCTGACAATATCCTCGTTACCCGAACCGGTGCCGCCCGGATTCTCGATTTCGGTCTCTCGGCCAGCAGCGACAGCATCTACCGGGGCTGTCAGGGAGGAACCGACGGCTATACGGCTCCGGAGATCCTCTGTGGGGATAAAACGGCCGGTCCCGCTTCGGACATCTACTCAGTAGGCCGACTGATGGCCCTTCTGTTCGGAGGGCATTCCTATCGTCGCATAATCCGGGCATGTACTGCCGCGGATCCCGCGGGGCGCCCTCGGGATATCCGGGCTCTGCGTCAACGAATCCGGCGCCGTGATCGCATGCCCTATATCGGGGCCATAGTGGCGGCAGTGCTACTCGTTGCGAGTCTGCTTATCTTTCAGTTTGCCAGGCAGCGGGCCGGTCTTGAGCACCAGGTCAAAGAGCGTGTCACTTCCTACAGTGAGGAAAGGACCGACTCTCTCGAAAAGGTGCGGATGCAGCGGATCGAGGCGTTACGTCGTGGGTACGAACAACTCTTCGAACCGGCCTGCCGCAAGACGCTCGAAAAGATTCGGGACCAGCAATACCGGGAGGCTGCCCAAGTATTGACGGTTCCATACTACCGAGAGACTGTACCCTGTTTCGACTCGATCTGTCGCCGTTTCACTGTACACACGGACGGTTCCGTGCCGGATGAACTTATTCTGGTCGGCGAGGTGTTTAATGCTTGCCGCCAGCGCATTGATTCGACTCTGAACCGTCTGCCATCGATTGAAACCTTACCTTCTTCTCAGCGCGACTCCATGCTGCGGGTCATCGAGCAGATGGCTCGTCAGGTGCAGCAGGATGAGTGATCTCTGTGCCTGTCGGTGTGGAGGCTCCCTTTGAAAATCATTCATTTATAGAAAACGAAGCCATGGCTCTTCCAGGTCCGAACTAAGGACCAAAAAGGGCTATGGCTTCTTCTTATTTATTCCTAATCTTTGTTTTCACAAATTAAGTTTAACCTAAATATGTTTAAAATTATGTTCTGTAGAAATTGTGGGGCTGAGATGGCAGATTACGCTGCTACCTGCCCGAAATGTGGATCTCCTGTCGTAAACGCAAATGGTCAGAACCAAACAGTTGCAGCTCTCCCTAAAGCGCCCAACAGCATCAGTGGTTTTGTCTGCAGTCTGCTGGGATGTTGTGTGCCCTTTGTGGGCTTTATCCTTTCAATCATTGGTCTTGTACTATGCACCAAGGGATACAAAGTTGTACGGAGTAATCCGAATGCCTATTCTGGGTCGGGTTTCCTGATTGCCGGTTTCATCCTCGGAGTTCTCGGACTGATCGGATCTCTCGGTTTTCTCATATATATGACAGTTGCCGGAGTTTTCTTGAGTAGTGCTGCTTCTTTCTTGTCTTTCTGATAGTAGAATACAATAAACTTATAAAACCAATCGATTTATGGGAAAAAGAATTTTACTATTTGCTGTTGCATCCCTTCTGATGAGTTGTGGAGGAGATAAAAAAACGGAATTAACGTTGACGCCTGAAACAACTGAAATCAAAGGTCCTCTGAAGGGGTGTTATGAGGTCGTTCAGCAAGACTATATGATTCAACAGCAGAATTCGTGGTCGTCTCTCATCAACGTAGAGCTCAAACGTACGAACAAGGAGTTGCCGTTTGATCCGCAAACGGCATCGGGTTTCGATGGGTATGCCGAAACGCTGGTCGGGTTCGGCATAGAGCTTATCGATGAGGACGGGGAAGTTGTGGAAGTGATCGATGCCAATGCAACGGGTCTGTCCGGCCCATATTCTTCTGACGACATTGAAGCTGCCATCAATCTGACCCCCGGTGAAACGGGCATTGTCCGTTGGTCAGTGGATATGGAAAATGAGCCTGTATCGTTTAGAATCACTTCTGCCATAAGCAAGGGCAACAATAACAGCGGCCATTCATCGTCTGTAATCACCGAGCCGTCAACCATAAAGGAATCGTCCAATGACTGGGACAAGGTGCTGGACAAGTATGAGCAGTATGTTGACAAATACATCGCAATCAGCAAGAAGGCCATGAACGGGGATCTTTCTGCTTCTATGGAGTACATCGACCTGTTAGAGAATGCTAAAGAGCTTGGGGATGAATTGGATAGCGCCTCCGACGAGATGAGTTCCGAGCAGATCAGCAGATATACGCGCATCACCAACAAACTGAGTAATATAGCGACTGAATCTGTCGGTTTTTAGCGGTCGTGAGTGTGCACGGGATCTCCGGTCCGCGGATAATTCCCATCATTTTTATTTTCAGCAATACCCCAGAGAGTGTTGTATATTAAACTTTCTTATTGGTGTAATTCCATTTCACACAAATGGGAGCATTTCAGTGAAAGTGTTTCGCTGTGCCTTGACAGTAAAATTTGGCGATTTTATCAGAGAACAAGGACAGGCAATACAGACACTCGTCACCGTGTATAGGCATATATCATTCTGATATCTACTGATTCGGTGTGGGGTATTGTTTATTTTGTTCTCGGGCCACGCCAAATGCCTGCTGTCAGATAAACGAACAACTCCACACTTTCTTTTTGTACAAAATCCACTGTAGCAGGAGTTGATACGATACAACAAATTTCATTTGTTTTACGTCAATAATCTCCTCATGACAAAATTGCTATTAATAATTCTTGTGTGAATTATTGTTACGAGACGGCATTGTTGCATGTTGTCATAGATGCGCATTCTCCGCAGACATCACCCCTGAAATCATTACAAACAAAAAATACATCACCGAATGTATCGACCGTAACCACCTAAAATAATTGATCAGATGAAAAAAATGTTAAAGTCTATCGTACTCGTACTAATCGGATGTTGTTTTATCAATACCGATTCTTTTGCCCAGATCAAGGAGAGGACGATATTTTACGCGAAATGTGCTTATTATGAAGGCCCTGCCGACAAGAAGAGCCCTCAGGGGCAGGGAAAGATGGTTATCAACGATGGAGATGTCACCAAGATTACGATTACCGGAACATTTGAGGATACTAAAATCGCTGATGCCGTAGTCAACTTTACTGCTCCGGGTGTGACTTTCAAGGGAAAGGTATACTATGAGAAAAAGCGAGAAATGTTGCTACTCCTACCTGTTCCGGTCATCATTCTTCAATTGTCCGATGGTGGATTCTACCAAAACGGCCAGCTTTTGGGAAACATCGGAGACCAGCCGGTAACACTGAATATCGACTGTTCTTTGGGCGTTGGCACATTCAACACAATTTCCGGCGAGCTTCGAGGAATCAATTCATCCTACGACAAAATTATTGAAACGGCGAAAGTTTTTGCCGATTGTACGGATTATTCGTTGGAGAACGGCACGATCATTCCTTTCAAATTGTCTTCAGGAAAGTTTACCATGGAACCCCCTAAACAATCTGCTGATTCTGTAACCCTTTTATTTGCCAACGGATCAAAAATCGTATTGTCGGATCCGAAAAAAGGGGAAGGGACCTGGACTCGTGCCAATGGGGATTATATGACAATCGATAAAGATGGGAACCTTTCTGATTATCGACTGACAATGGGTGCAACGATTCTGACTGATAGTCTCGTAACGTATAAGTTTGATAATGGAAACCAGTATGTGGGTTCGGTTTGTGAAGGATTTGTTCCTGACAACTTCAAGGAGTTGATTAACCTCAAGACTCTGGACTGGCCTTGGAGCAAATTCTGCGATTATGCGAAGAATGGAACGCTCACTTATGCCGATGGAAGCGGATATTGCGGCAAGTTCTCGGGTAAGGGCTTCAATGGCAGCGACAAACTGGACAATTCGGCATATGCCGATGGCGAACTGTTTGATGGCAATGGAACGAAGATCGTAATGATAGAGGGAGTCACTAAAGAGGAGTATGCGAAGCTCGAAGCCGAAAGGAAAGCTCGGTATGAGAAAGAAAAAGCGGCAGATTATTACAAATTTGATGAACAAGGGGATATCAAAGAGTTTGTCCTTACATATCCGGATCTTGCCAAACATAGATATTTAAGATTGGGCGACAAGGTGATCCGTAATGTCATCACTTATGCCGACGGTACGGTCATGGAAATGTCGTGGCAGATAGACAATGACAGCTATAAAGAGCTCCGGGCGATGCAGACAGCGCCTGATTATGTGTACAGCAATACTATCGGTAAACGTATTTTTACAGATGGACTGACTGTCACGATACGGCGTGGATACATTAGTCGCGCTGGGGCTTTTCATGCTGATTTGAACGGGAACTGGATTATTGAGGAGCCTAAAAAGGATAATGGAGATTATGCCGTTCTGGTTGGAATCTATCAGTTCGATTCACAGATTTCCGAGCAGATAGATGTGGAGTCAATGAAGAAAACGTTCCCGGATTATACGGTCTTCTACGATAAGGATCAACGTGTGGAATATCCGAATGGCAATGTCTACCGAGGTCGCTATAGTCTGCAAACCGAAGGGAAAAGCCCTCTGTTAAACGATGCCAGAATCAGGGCGTTCCATGTGGATGTTGTTTCCTCTTACGACAACGTAGTCGGCATCAAGTTTACGGATGGCGTCGTATGTGACTCGAACGGGAAGATTATTGAGATATACAAAAATGGGAATAAACTGGATGATTTCGATTTTGAACGTGAGCGTATCCAGATGCAGAACAAGTTAGAAGAGGAGAGAAAGAGAATCGAAGCAGAAAATGCACAAAAGGCCGCCAATGAGAAACTTATGAAGGAATTTATCCAAAAGCATGGTGAAAAAAATGTGATGGCAGCAGCGTCCGGAGAAATAAAGGTTGGGATGCATATAGATCTGCTTAAGATAGCTGTATATGCAAAAGGCTGGAAGATGAATTTGGAAAGAGATGGCGGAAACAAACAACTTTACAGAATACACGGTATGACCCTGAATGATTATGGGAGCAGTGCGGCAATTCAGGACGGAACTATTGCTTATGTGTCTGTATCAGGCAATAAAGTGACTAATATCAACTGGTATGGAACTGTACGGACATATTAACCTAAGAGGGGTATACACCTGCGAAGCGATGCGTATAGCCGATAAGTCTGCAGCGGACAAGTGGGTACATGCAAACGCGATTCGTCAATTCACTTTCCCTGGAAGGGGAATTTAGGCTTGTGGGGTAATCCTTACATTCATTTATGACAAAAAAAGAGAGGTTTCTACACCTCTCTTTTTTGTTTGAAAGGAGAGAGGAATTGGAAGAAGAGAAAGACAATCCGCGCTTTTGCTCGACTTGCGCAATCTGCCTCTATCCCTGTAAGGGGCAAGAGGATACGAGAACCAGACTCTCATGTATAAAAAAGGAGACTTAAAGAGCCTCCTCTTATTATATATGAGCGGAAAACGAGACTTTAACCCTGTTTTCATATGTGTTTAACAATCAGTGAATTAAGCTGTATTTTTAGGGTATTTTTCACTGAGTGGTACATTTTGGCACAAAATATTTTGCCCTCAATTATCTTCAGAACGTTATCACGAAGGTAATCATTTTTTCAATATTAGCGCCTTCATTTACTAAAGTATCTGTAAGATTAAGATGTGTCATGGTTTTAATAATTTCACAACCACAAGATGTAAATTGTTCGATAACCATCTGAATTTTAAATGTTTTAGCGTTGGGCGCTTTAGTCAAAAGTCCTGTTTTACTCGTGAGGCCTTTTCAAAATCAGGTAACTCTTGGGGGGAATCTTCACGTTCAGACTTTCAGTTTTAGAGTTAGGTTTATATATGTGTGTAGAGGACTGTTCGATACAATCGCCATGATTCGCTTCAACCTGAATATTGAGGAATTCACTCCGGAAATTTCCCAGATCTTGGAGCAACTCCAGGCTCATGCCGGCGTGAAGATTGCCCCGCGTAAAGAGCAAAGCGCATGGGATGAGGCCCTATTGGAGGGAGCCGTAGATGTTGATGTCTTTTTTGATGAGTTAAACTCCAGAATCGATAAATGGTCGGATACACGTGTGTAGTATCTTTATATCGAATCAGGTTCTGGATTGGCTTTTCTTGATATTGTTTCCATCTGTGCAGTAAAATCATTATTACATTTTTCGTAATAACATATTTTGTAATGATGGTTGTTGTATTGTATCTGCGATAAAACGCTATCTTGATATTGGCAGGTGTGACATCTGCCTGTCTCTGAAAGGTGGATGTGATGACCTTGCTGTGGAAACATGTCAATCTTAAGAAGGAACTAAAGAAAATTATGTACAAGACAAACAAGCGCCATGTGAATCCTTCCCAAAACAGTCCACACATCTTGTAGCGGTGTCAGAAGAAGCGAGCCGAATGCCGATATGTATTCAACCTGGTAAAAGATGAACTGGAGTGCGATGATGCGGAAACTCTGTATAAGGCACGCAACAACACCACGAAATGCATCAATTATGCACTGGTCGTTATTGACGAACAGATCGGCTTTCCGTTCAGTCTCTCGATACACTGCTTACGGTATTCATTTTCGGTTTTCGCCTTGAATTATGGTTTGTCCATGTCCGTTGTGAGCAGACTGCTCGGGCACAAGTAGTACAGATGTCATGGGAAAGGTATATGCCGAGATACTATCGGCAGAGGTGGCAAAACTGTACATCAAGGTTGTTTCATTTAATGCGATATGTGAGTCTCATTTCCTGGATTAGATAGAATCTGTATAGCAGACAGTTCCCTTATAATCTTATTATATTTGCACATAGCATTAATATTAATTTATTCGAATGTACGATATAAATACATGTAGGCCTGGGGAAATATTGCATAAACTGGCCACTATATTCGAAACTTCAAGAGAGGAGAGGAATTTATCTGCACTCAAGGACGGATTAGAGTTGTCGACAAAGGTTGATATAAGCCGATTTAATAAAAGTGAACTATGTAGGTTTCATTATTTTGTTGCAAACGGATGGAGTTATGTGTTGTTATTGAAGTATGATTCTCCGAAAAAAGCGGGACTGTCTTCTATGGAGTATGAGAAAGAAATTTATCATTTGAGAGTCGCTTTGAATTTCATAGATGACACAGACGAAATAAATGCATGTCAAATATTGACTAATCTTGGATGTGCTTTTAGTCATATTGGACGATATGTTGGAGCTCAATATTATTTTAATTGGGCTTTGAGGATCAATCCTGATTTCGGTATGGCATTGGGGAATAAAGGATACGGCCTATATCGTTATGCCAGGGAGATATTCGATGCAGGTCATCAGTTCATCTTTTTACAATACGCCCGTAAGTATTTATTGGAGGCTTTAGGGAAAAAGGATGTATATTCCGATGTCGAAAAGGGGTTTCGCGAGTTGGCGAATCATATAGCCAACAGCTGTCCCTTAGCATCATGGGATGACTATAAGGTGTATCCGGATATTTTAAAAGATTGCTCTGATGAAGATATGGATTACCGCCTGTGGTGTATTGACAATGTTCTATTCTTGAATCCGCTAAATGATGTTATTCAGCAAAACATTGTGGCTCGCGATATTTTACACACGCCGACAATGACTCTCAAAAGAGAGGACAAACTTATATATCAATCCCTATTCAATCAGATTAAACAGGAGTTTGTTACTGCTCGGTTCTTTTTTTATGATGGAGTCTATCATGACGGGACTCATTTTTCGGATCGAGAGGTTACGCTGTACAGAGTTTTCGATCTGCCGTTATATTCAATAAATATTGAGAAAGTAAAGATTGCATTCCGGTTATGTTATTCGATCTTTGATAAAATAGCCTATCTACTCAATATCTATTTAAATTTGGATATTGATAAGAACAAGGTTACCTTTCGAAACATTTGGCATGAAAGCGGAAATGTTAAAAATCCAATAAGAACAGATATTTTTAATACATACAATGTAGCCTTACAAGGACTTTTTTGGTTAAGCAAAGATTTGTATGAAAAAAACAGTTCCCCCATTGAGCCTGAAGCAAAAGAAATTGCAACAATTCGAAATTACATCGAACATAAATCTTTTAAGGTTGTAGACGCGAAAAATCCGTGTTGGAATGAGGCGCCGGAAACTTATGAAATAGAAGAAGATGCTTTCTATGATAAAACGATGCGATTATTAAGACTAACACGCTCAGCTTTATTATATTTATCGTCTGCGATACATGAAGAGGAATCTCATAAACCGCCTTTAGGTGAAATAATGCCTATCGAAATGGAATTATTGTAATAAAGTTATCCAATTTACCCACTTATCACATCAAACAATCTCGGACTGTGCGGTTTATTTGTGCCGAATTAATATAGTAATTATCATAAGAAACAAATCCACTAAAAACTATTCAGTCATTTTCAGATACATACTTAATAGTTTGATTGACAGTTAATTTTAACAGGATAAATTACATATGTTACTCCCTTATTGATTTATCAGGGAGTAACGATAGAATGCAGTTCTAAAATTGCGGTTCTTGCTGATTGAAATAATTGCATGAGTTTTTCCAGTGAAATCTGAGAATATTGAAAGGTCCTTTTCAGATATCGTCTGTATGATGCGATGAAAATATCATTGATCTCGTTGACTGAAAGATCGGTCTTTTTATATTTCAGGAGTATGAATAACAGAATATATTTAACTTTTGAGACGGGGTGTGATTATTGCTGCAAACATGTAAGGCCGTTATAGAGGATGTAAAAACATATTATACTCCTATGGCCTATAGTACTGATGTATAATATAAAGACAAGGAAGCTTTTGATCGACTTCGTTTAAGAATTGTTCCTAAAATGTATTTGATCTCATTGAGTTACATGCAAGATATCAAGGTCAAGATTTTGAAAGAGAAGCGAATGTCGTAGTAGCTGATTTTAACTATCAAATTTTCGATAGGAAAATAATATCAGTACATTGCTAGAAGATGCGAGCAGAAAGTCTCAAAGATCCAGATATGAAAGAATTGATTCAAGTAGTATAGTGCCACTGTGCTCAAGATAATATTGAAAGTATGCAATTTGCTTTGGTAAAGATTTGGGATGCTGTTGAGAAATTGAAACCTATTATTCGTTAGACGCAAACAGTCTGTAACTACAATCATTAACAAAATTTTCGTAGGTGGTCAGTTATGAAAATCAGCGATATGCAGGATGTAATGAACTCGGAGGTATGAGTAGTGAATGTCGAATTATACATTTCGAAACAGGCAAATTACCAATAGAGATATACGAGTCAAAGAATATTAGTATTTAAATTGTTTTCATTGATTAATAATTTAGCTATTAAATTTATGGAAGAGAATAGAGCTATATAAAATGTAGTTATCTGATTTATTATACGGCATAATTTTTGCAGTTTTTCAAAAATATTTTTTAGCTTCTTTTTTTGTTCAAACCAGTCTTTACGTCACGGCAAAAAGATCTTCTTGCGTTGGATTAATTTTGTCATTGATTAAACTCATAGGAAAACCATTGAGATCATTGTTGGGCAGAATGTCGTATGCCGGAGCGAAATGCCAATACCATCACGTATAGATTAAGGCGAAATCTTGGCATGGTTGTCCTTGCCGCCTCTCAGATATTGAACACCATCAGACGATAAATCTTCCACTGTTCGGTTACAGATGAATGAATTTTTTTAATTTCACTAAAAATTTATTATCTTTATATTAAGTCATGCATAGAATTACTTGACGTGGAAGTCTGGCTGGCAAGAAGGTGTCGAGTGAATGTTTCGGCTTTTTCAAAGCCTAGGCGAATCATTAAGAAGCGGAAGAGTTTTGTGTAGATTTTGTAAATATAAATTATGTTATTTAAGAGGATGGTTGGTAGGGCGTTTGTTGGGTTGACAGTGCTATTGTATTTGAGTGTCGCTTGCCAAAATTGTAATTCCTCCAGTCATGAATTGATTGGGCAAAAAGTAGTTATTCCTACAGAATTAGTGAATACTTTTAACGGAAAAGATACACTGTTGCCAGATGTTTCGCAGTCGGTGGCTACAATGTTGATCTGGTATGATTCGTTAGGCTGTTCTTCTTGCCGGATTAGTCATATGGCGGAGTGGAATGAGTGGTTGATATATTCTAAGGCATTGCAAGGAAATTTTCAGGTTGTTTTTGTGGTTACGCCCAAAGCTCGAGAGAGAAAACAGGTTCGTTTTTCTTTAATGGCATATCAGATTGATCATCCTGTTCGTGTGGATACCGTAGGCTATTTTCTAAAGATGAATCCGAAACTTTCGTCTAATGGTCAAATCCATGTTTTGTTATTGGATGAGCAGGGCTCTGTTGTATTGGCAGGAAATCCTTTAGAGGATGTGCGGTTAATGCAACGATATAAGGAGGAGATTAAACGTTTATTGATAAAGAAGTAAATGATATGTCTGTTGTTAATATTTTATTATCATGCGTTTAAAATTATATTGGATTATATGTGTGTTTTGGTGTATTCCATGTTTGGGGCAATCGATCTCCCAGCAGTTGTCATTATCTGAGGTTATTAAAATAGCTCAGTCTCAGTCTATTGAAAGTATGTTGGCTCGTAATCAATTTTTGTCTGATTATTGGGCGTTCCGAGCTTTTCGGGCAGAACAACTGCCTTCTTTGAATTTGCAAGGTAATGTGGGGAGTTTTAATCGATCATTGATTCCACTTCAAAACTCGGAAACGGGTTCTATTGCTTATCGATCTAACTTTAATATGAGTAATGGTCTGACTTTGTCGATAGACCAGAATATTGCATTTACCGGAGGAACCCTTTCATTGTATTCGAGCCTAACTAGATTGGACCAGTATTCTCCTATGCGAGAGATTATGTATTATTCTCAGCCGATTACTCTCTCTTATTTGCAACCTTTGTGGTCGTTTAACCAATTTAAATGGGATCGAAAGATTGAGCCAGAACGCTATGAAAAGTCTAAGAGGGCCTATCTGGAAGCCATGGAGGATGTGACCCTTAATGCCGTGAAGTTGTTTTTTGAGCTGGCATTGGAGCAGATCAACTGTGATATTGCGACCAAGAATTACGAGAATACACGTAATATGTATACTATTGCTCAGCAACGTTTCGAGTTGGGTTCTGTTAAACAAAGCGAATTGATGCAGTTGGAACTCAGTATGCTAAATGATAGTGCACAGATTAATACCAGTCAATTACAGTACAATATTAAATGTAATCAGTTGCGTTCCTATTTGGGCTACACTGATGTGGTGGATTTACGATTGGAACTTCCTGATAGTATTCCTATGTTGTTTCTGAAATATGACGAGGTTCTGCAAATGGCGCTAAAAAACTCTTCATTTGTCCTTGAACAGAAGATTCAGGAGTTGGAAGCAGAAATGGGTATTGATCAAGCTCGAGGTAATCGAGGTATATCGTTTGAAATACGCACTCAGTTTGGCTTGTCTCAAAGTGCTAATAAATTATATGAGGTTTATAGAGGTTTGATCGATCAGGAGATATTTGGTCTTACGTTTCGTATTCCGATTATGGATTGGGGAATGGGGAAGGGGCGCGTTCGTATGGCTCGAGCCCAAGCCGAAGTAATGCGTAATAAGATCATGCGTGAAACATCTGATTTTCACCAAGATATATTTACAAAAGTGATGTATTTTAACAGCCAAAGTAATCAATGTCGTTTGGCGAGATATGCTAATTCGGTTGCGGATAAACGATATGCTATAGCTGTAGAGAACTTCATGAACGGAACCATGACGGTGACGGATTTGAACACAGCTCAGTCAGAGAAGGATGAGGCGCATCGAAATTATATAAATCAGCTTCAGTTGTATTGGGAATATTATTACCAACTTAGAAAAAATACATTATATGATTTTATGTCGCAAACCAATATTTCCGCAGAGTTTGACCTTTTGGTTAAGTAGTTTGGTGATTTTGTGTGGAGGATGTCATAATATGTCGCAGGAAAATGCTTCGGATTTGACAAAAAAGCAATATGAGGTAGAGCGGAATCGTGTCGAAGTCATGGAATTGAAACAGACTGTTTTTGAAAAACAGTTGGTTTCTAATGGTCGGTTACGGGCACATGAGAAAAGTATATTGTCCTTTAAAACTCCGGGTCAGATTGCATATATTGGAGTGGAGAATGGGAGTATCGTAAAGCAAGGAGAATTATTAGCGCGGTTAGAAGATGATGAATTACGCTCTGCGGTAGAGAAGGCAGAGCAGAATTTGGAAAAATCCAACATCGATTTTCAGGATGTATTGATTGGTTTTGGTCAAAATGCCAAAGATACGGTGGGTGTCTCCCGGGAAATGTTGCATATGGCAGCGATTCGATCGGGATATCTGGCAGCCCAAACGGCATTGTCCGATGCTCAACGTGATTTGGCTAACGCCCAGTTGAGAGCACCGTTTACAGGTAAGGTCGCAGATATAGCTTCTCAGCTCCATGAACAGTCGAAAGATCAATTCTGTACATTGATTGATGATCGTATGTTGGAAGTCGATTTCTCGATTTTGGAAACAGAATTATCTTTTGTATGGCGGGGGCAATCGGTGAGCGTCAGTCCATTGAATAATCCGAATCTTTTTTTGCCTGGGAAGATAACACAGATTAATCCTACTGTAGATAAAAATGGACAGATTCAGTTGCGTGCACAAGTGACTAATAATGGAAGTTTACTGGATGGGATGAATGTCCGCGTGTTGGTGGAACAGAAGGTTCCCGATCAATTGGTCGTTCCCAAAAGTGCTGTGGTTATCCGTGATAATTTGGAAGTATTGTTTTGTTTCTCAGAGGGAAAAGCTCGTTGGGTATATGTGAACACTGTCATGAGTAATAATGATTCGTATGTTGTGAAACCTAATGCTTCTCGAGGTGGAGAGTTGTCTGTGGGGGATAGCGTGATTGTTTCGGGAAACTTGAATTTGGCGGAAGGTTCTTTGGTTGAATTGATGCCTTTGGAATAGTGGTTTATGCTTAATTTGCTTGTAAATAGGCCGATAGCTGTTACTATGTCGTTGATAGCCCTTCTCGTTTTGGGGGCAGTGAGTGCTACTTTGCTTCCAGTTTCTTTGGTGCCAGATGTGGATATTCCCCAGGTAACCGTGCAGGTTAGTGCTCCGAATACGTCGGCGAGAGAGTTGGATGAAGCGGTCATTAAACCTTTGCGACAGCAATTGATACAAGTTGCGCATTTATCCGATATTCGCACAGAATCGAAAGACGGAACGGGAACTATTCTGTTACGCTTTGAGCAAGGGGTAGATATCGATTATTTGTTCGTGGAGGTAAACGAAAAGGTCGATCGAGCGATGAGTTCGTTGCCTCGGGATCTGGAACGCCCTAAAGTGGTGAAAGCCAGTGCAACCGATATACCTGCATTTTATATCAACATGACCCTCAGGGACGATTCTCTGGGCCATGATACACGGAGTCCGCTAGGTGATGTTGAGATGCAAAATGCTTTGGCCAGGTTTGCTGAATTGAGTAATTTTGCGAATCAGGTGATTATTCGACGGATTGAACAGCTTCCGGAAGTAGCTATGGTGGATAAAAGTGGTCTTGTTTATCCGGAGTTGTTAATTGTCCCTGATCCAGTAAAACTGCAATTGCTGGGGATTACCTCCAATGATCTTTCAGATGCATTGTTAGCGGCTCGAGTCGATTGGGGAAATTTGACCATCCGTGATGGTATTTATCGTTACAGTGTTCGTTTTGATTCACAGGTGGAGGGACGTGAATCTATTGAACAGTTGTATTTGAATATCAATAATCGTCTTTATCAGATTCGGGAATTAGCCGAGGTTCGTGAACAGTCACAGTCACGGACAGGTATGGTGCAGAGTGATGGAAAGGATGCGGTTACGTTGGCGGTCATCAAACAGTCTGATGCGCAAATGGCATCACTCAAAGAGGGAATCTCTGATTTGTTGGTTCAGTTCGAAAGGGACTATCCTCAGATTGATTTTGAAGTTACTCGAGACCAAACTGAATTATTGGAATATTCTATTGATAATCTGGTACAGAATATTTTTGTAGGGGCTTTGTTGGCTTGTGTGATTATTTTTCTGTTTATGAAAAATCTTCGCACTCCATTGTTGGTTGTTTTGACGATCCCTTTGGCATTAATTATTTCGTTATTGGTGTTCCATCTTATAGGGTTGACAATCAATATTATTTCGTTGTCGGGTTTAGTGCTGGGCTTGGGAATGATGGTGGATAATTCGATCATTGTCATTGATAATATCTCTTTCCGGTGGCAGAATGGTTATCCGCTTCGACAGGCGGTTGTTAAAGGGGCTTCGGAAGTTTTTGCTCCGATGCTCAGTTCGGTACTGACGACTTGTGCCGTATTCGTTCCCTTGATTTTTTTGAGTGGAATTGCGGGAGCTCTTTTTTATGATCAGGCCATGGCCGTTTGTATTTCGTTATTTTCCTCCTTGATGGTGACGGTAACGGTCATACCTGTTTATTATTACTTGCTTTATCGACATCAAACCTCTTTGCGTGCTAATCGTTTTCTGCAGCGTTATATTCATTGGGATGTTGTTGCATTATATGATCGAATTCTTAAATGGTTCTTTCGACGTAGAGCGATTATGTGGAGCTTGTTTTTAGTTTCCATGCTGGGAATTTGGGGCTTGTTTATCTGGATCCCCAAAGCGAAACTGCCGCCGCTTTCGCATAATGATATTTTGGTAACTATCGAGTGGAACGAACGTGTATCGGTGACAGAAAATACCCGTCGTTGTAATGAACTTTTGCAGGCCGTTTCAGCTTACACTACTCAAACTACAGTTATGGCTGGTGTTCAGCAATTTATTCTTTCGCATACCCATGAGAATACGTTGACGGAGTCGATTGTGTATATGAAGAGTAAAGATGTTCATGAAGTGGCAGCCCTAGAGTCGGCCGTGGGTGAGTATCTTTCATCGCGTTATCCGGATGCTGTATATCAAATCGGTTCTTCAGGTAATATTTTTGAATTGATTTTTGCGGATCAGGATGCAGTGTTGGTCGCACGTTTGCGGCCGACAGGTGAGGCAGCTCTTGATCCGACGCATTTAAATGAATTGTTGGGACAAATTTCCCAGAAGATACAGAGGCCTCTTCAGCCCGTGGCTTGGCAGGAACATGTATTGTATGTGCCTCAGCCTGATCGTATGGCATTATATGGGGTGGCGTATGAAGATTTGTTGGGGGTGATTCGTAAGGGGTTGAATTCAAATACATTGTTTACCATTGTGCAAGGTTCGTTTCATGTCCCCGTTGTAATGGGTGAAGATCAATCGGATTTGTCCGGTTTCCTGGAACATCTGACGATTGCTAAGGACAGTGTGGTTTATCCGTTGTCTGTTTTCTTAAAAGAAACCCGGAGTCGTGATCTTAAAAATATTATTTCTGGTCCTGAGGGGGATTTTTATCCTCTTGCATTAGATGTGGAAGGACGTGATGTACCTCGTGTGATGCAGCTCATTGAAGAGGTGGTCTCTCGGGATGATCGCTTTGATGTGTCTTTCAGTGGAACCTATTTTTCTAATCGAGAGATGGTCGGAGAGTTGGTTGTGATTCTTGTGGTTTCTATTCTGCTTTTGTTTTTGATTCTTGCCTCTCAATTCGAATCGTTGATTCAACCACTCATTATTCTTTCGGAGTTGATCATTGATCTTTTTGGTGCATTGGTTGTGATGTGGATTTTTGGAGTCAGTCTGAATATCATGTCCTTGATTGGCATTGTGATTATGTGCGGGATCGTAATCAATGATTCTATTTTGAAAATCGATACAATCAATAAATTGCGAGGAGAGGGTTTTTCGCTTATTCATGCCATTTTCGAGGCGGGAAGACGACGACTAAGCCCTATCTTAATGACTTCCTTGACAACGATTTTGTCTATTGCGCCATTTTTGGTTCGAGGAAGTATGGGCTCAGATCTGCAATATCCGTTGTCTCTAGCATTGATTGGAGGCATGGTGGTAGGAACCCTGGTGAGTATTTTTTTTGTTCCACTCGCATACTACGAGATTTATAAAAACTCCAAATGATAATTATGGAACGGCAGGCACCCAAACTTTCTGCATTTTCAGTTTTACTGATTATGGCGGCTTTGGCATTAGTCGGGCTTGCTCTGATTCCATTGCTTAATGTGCAATATCTGCCTACTCCTAAACAGTCCTCTCTGGATATTTCGTATACATGGCCTGATGCTTCGGCGTATCTTATAGAACAGACCGTGACATCCAGAATTGAGGGAATGGTCAATACTGTTGATGGTGTTAATGAAGTTAGTTCTGTTTCCAGTAAAGGACGGGGAACAGTAACGGTGAAATTTAAAAAAGATGTAAAAATAGAGGTCGTCTGTTTTGAGATCTCTATGCAGATTCGTCAGTTGTATAACCGTCTTCCTTTAGGTGTGAGTTATCCTGTGATGTCACTTTCATCATCAGGGACACAAGAGCATGCGATGTTGACTTATACCCTCAATGCGGATCTACCTCCTGATCAGATTGAAAAATATGCGCATGATCATTTATTGCAGCCTCTTTCTCAGATAAAGGGAGTGAACAGTGTGCGCTTAACCGGTGCAAATCCATATGAATGGATGGTGACCTTTGATCCGGACCGAATGCGTGCGGTTGGGGTTAGTGTGGAGGAGCTTCAACAGGCGATTAATGATAATTTAGGTACGGACCAAGTGGGGACCGTGGTGCAGTCCACACCTAAAGGAGAGTATCAGATGACTCTGAAAGTGGGTTATGGAAGATTGAGTTCCGCTGATGCTTTTCAAAATTTTGTAGAGAGATTCCCGATTAAATCAGTTGAGGGACATGTTGTGTATTTGCAGGATTTCGCGACAGTAACTTACCGTGAAACCTTACCCTCTTCCTATTATCGAATTAATGGTTTGAATACCGTTAATATTAGTATTTTCCCGAATCAGGACTGCAACGTCCCTCAAGTGGCTCGCCAGTTGAAAGAGCTGATGTCGAGGCTGGAGGTTGGTTTTCCGCCGGGTTTTTCGGTATTGTTGGTTTATGATGCGTCGGAGTTTATTGCTCAGGAGTTGGATCGTATCGCAGTACGTACCGGATTATCGGTAGTGATCTTGTTGTTGTTTGTCTTTGTCGTTAGTCGGAGTTGGCGATACTTGTTGGTGATTCTGATTACTATGGCAGCCAATATTGCCATTGCTTTTATTTTTTACAAGGTTTTCAATGTCCAAATCCATCTGTATTCCTTGGCTGGAATTACGATTTCATTGGGGGTTATTATTGATACTGCGATTATCATGATTGATCATTATAGTTATTATCATGATCGACGGAGTTTTATTGCTATTTTGGCGGCTCTTTTGACAACGATAGGTTCGTTAAGTATCATCTTTTTCCTTCCGGATAACCAGAAAGCCAATTTGGTGGATTTTGCGATGGTGATTATCATCAATTTGTCCATATCTTTACTCATTGCCTTGTTGTTCATTCCCTCTTTATTGGAAAAATTACCAGTACAAAAAGGGGTGGCTCAACTGACCTTTCGTGCCCGACGATGTGTGGCCCGCTTTTCCAATGTGTATAGTCGTTATATTGCCTGGAGCCGTCGTCACCGTTGGTTGTATGTTGTAGTGCTTATTCTAGGGTTTGGAGTACCGATCCATTTGTTGCCGGATAAACTGGTAAAAGATCGTAAAATGTGTAAAGGTTTTTGGCCTGATCTATATCATAAAACAATTGGGAGTCAATGGTATCAGACTCATAAAGAAAAATTTGAGGTTGTATTGGGGGGGGCCTTTCGTCTGTTTACGGAAAGTTTGTCGCCTTCGGGGTTTTACAGAGTTGCGGAACGTCCTACATTATACATCCAGGCGGCTATGCCCGAGGGTTGTTCGATCCATCAGCTTAATGACATTATGCGTTATATGGAAAACTATCTGAGTCGGTTTGATGAGATAGATATGTTCAAGACGAATATTACGGATTATGATCAGGGGCAGATTGCCGTTAATTTTAAGAAAGAGTATGAGTATGGTCGTTTCCCTTTGGTGCTTAAAGGTAATGTAATTCAACAAGCAATTAATTATGGAGGTGCATCTTGGGATGTGTATGGAATTGATGATCAGTCATTTAATAATGATGTTACTTCAGGTTATAAGAGTCGACAGATTGTTTTGAGAGGGTATAATTATGATCTGTTGTATGATTTTGCCCAGGATTTAAAAAAGGAGCTTTCTACTAACCCTAGAGTATCTGGGCCTGAAATCTATGGCAAGGTTGGTTGGCGGACTAATATTCCAAAAACAGAATATTATATTCAATATGATTATCGCAAAATAGCTGCAACAGGGTTGCATCTGAATGATTATTATCATTCCCTGGAACAACAACTGTTTAATCAACAATTGGAGTCTTATTTCAATGGTAAGAATCGGTTGGGAGTTAGTTTGGTCTCCGCTGGAAGTGAGACTTTCGATTTATGGAAGGTCCAGCATAATTTGGTACCAGTGGATTCCGTACGACACACCAAATTGTCTGATATTGGCACAATAGATAAACGTCGCATGGGGAATGAAATTTATAAGCACAATCAGGAGTATATTTTGACTGTAGCTTTTGATTTTATTGGCCCGTCAGAACTATGTGTGAATGAAATGGATGATCAAGTGGATCGATTGAATATGTCGGTACTTCCTGTTGGGTATAAAGCAGAAATGGGAGATTTTTATTGGGATAGTGAAGAACAGAAAACACAGGCGTGGCTGATCTTTTTAGTGATTGTAATCATTTATTTTTTAAGTGCCATTCTGTTTGAATCTGTATTGAAACCTTTGGTGATTATATTGATGATCCCTGTTTCTTTTATCGGCGTTTTCTTGACATTTGCTTTAGGAGGATTCGGATTTGATCAAGGTGGTTTTGCTGCTTTTATCATGTTGAGTGGTATTGTGGTTAATGCAGGTATTTATTTGATTAATGAGTTTAATATTTTGCCGCAATCTTTGGTCCCGTTTGTTGATCGTTATATGAAAGCATATAACCGAAAGATTATCCCTGTTTTGTTGACGATTTGTTCGACGATTTTAGGTCTGATCCCTTTCTTATATGATGGGAAAAATGAGGTTTTTTGGTTCTCTTTTGCAGTCGGAACGATGGGAGGGATGGTTTTTTCGCTAATAGCCTTATTGGTATATCTGCCCGTATTTCTGCCTTCATCTCGTTCTGATCGGTCTTAAATGCTATGAGATATTTCGGTGTTGTCTTTATATATTATATAGTCATATGTGTAAGTGTTTGGTATTTACAGTCCTGATATTTTTATTTGTTTCTTGTAAGTCGAGTCTGTCAAAGGAGGATCATATTGACAATTGGCCCTATCATATTCGTAAAGTAATCACATATTATTCGAAGGATCCTGCGGATTCGTTAAAACTTCGAGCAGCAGAATTTTTAGTTGCAGAAATGAGGAATCATTATGAAATTACGGGGCGCGGTATTAGGCAATATCGAAAAGATCTGGTAAATTTAGTTATATCTCAAAATTTCACATCTTAATATCTTATAAATTAACAATTTATATTGTGATGTGTTTTTATCAAGGAACAAATTAGGAACAGAAACACGAATTATCATATTTTCTTGTTTTTTTATTTGCACTACCTTTCTTTCTCTTCACTTGTTCGTACTTTGAGTATTTTTCCAAGTCATTTCACACGATTTTCATCCTCTCGCCAAGAGTGATTGTTGCAGTCATCTATGGATGAATAACCACAGCCAAAAGAAAAAAGGACAAATCTCTGTTTCTTTCAAGGAACATTGTTTTTTGCAAAGGTAACCATTTCCCTCAAAACACCTATACAGGCAGTCCAATATATCTGCCTATATTTAGTTTACTTTAGTTTAGCATATATATAAGCTAATAGACTAAACTAAACCTTTACCGAAGTTCTCCCCCTTACTTTTATATTCACAGTCAAAAGAGAAGATAATCGCACCGATATTTTCTTTTTTCGCTGCATCCCAATTTTACGGAAGTTCCTTTTATCGTAACTTCTGCCATAGGCATTTTATCCTCGCATCCCAACTTTCGGTCTGCCTGATGAGAATTGTGTCGCAAAGGTACTTGTCATGTCTTTCTTGTATTCAAGGTCACAGCCTGACGGTTCCCGACAAAATCTCCACGCTCCGCTTTGCAGAGGTCGTATTTGGTCGTGAAACCCTGCATAAAGAGCCATAACACCTTTTGAGGCGACATAATTTTCAATCAAGCCCGAAAGTAGCTGAAATGCTAAAAGAGGGAAAATAAAAAACTTAAAACTTAGGATTATGGCAAACTATGCAACAAACATTTTCTACGCAAGGACGGAAAACAAAGCAGACCTCGACAAGATAGAGGCATTCTTGGATGACACTTTTGACGGCTTTGTCAATAGACACAGCGATAGCGTGGATGCGGAGTTTACCTCTCGTTGGGTTTATCCGGAAGAAGAAATCGACAGGCTGATAGCTTCGTTGGAAGCCAAAGACAAAACTTATATCAAAATTCTGTCCTACGAATTTGCAGACGAATACGTGAGCTTCAGAATCTTCTCACAGGGTAAATGGGATATCAAGTTGTAACCCTAAAATGACAAGACTATGTACGAATACGAAAAAGATAGCGAAATTATAGGTGCGCACTGCACCCTGCTTACCCCCTATAAAGGCTACTCCGAGGGAACAGTTGTCGGCGACTTCGGCAATAAAATAGTGGTACGTCTTAGCAGTGGCAAAGAGGTGGTCGAGTACCGTGATGAAGTGATTATTTACGATTAAATCCAAGAGCGATGCAACAGGTAGCAATGAAATTCGTCCAATGGGACGTACCCGAATTAGAAAAGCTGAAAGGCTGCAGGGTTTACCAGTTACGGGAACAACTTGATAACGGAGACAAGTTGAGCCGTGAAGACAAGAACTGGATTACCCGAAACGTGAAAGAGTGCATCCATTTCAAAAGAGGTATCGCATTGATGGGCTACTTCTTTGATTTCTCCGATGTTCTCAAACGATATTTCGTGAAACAGCACGGACATATCACCGAGTATTGCGCCATTGACAAGACTGCGTTGCGCTCTGTCTTGTATGGTCGAATAGAAGACGTAGTAGAAGTATAATTAAAATCAAAGAAACATGAAAGCAACGATTGAGCATAGCTTTTGTCCTTATTGTGACGAGGTAACAGAACTCTACTTCCGTATCATCAACACGATTCTTTTCTCAACCGATGAAACGGAACTGCGTACCGGCATGGAACGCCTACAAGAAAAAACACGTCTTGATGATTATTTCGTCTTCGGCTATGGCAAGCATCACCTATGGGTCTGCCAAAGACGTCCCAGTAATCAAAAAAAGATTTTCGAGCATCGGGTAATCATGGCAGAATTTTGATGATACAGGCAGGAACGGGATAATCTTCCATTCCTGCCACGCCGCATTCCCTTTTTTACATCTATCTCTCTCTTTTGGCTGCGCCATATCCTTTTGTAAAAACCAGCCATTCGTGAAAAGCTGCCGTCCGCTTTTCCGAAAAGCAGGGTTCTTTCCTTTTTCCCTTTTGTCCCCTATTCTTTCTGCCGGACGGGAACATGGCAGCACCCCGATACCCCGTTCCGCCTTTTGTCGCCACTTCGTTGATATTCCCTTCTGCGGTATCGCCACCTGTTGTCAGTTCAGTGTTCTGTTTGTAGCCACCTCTATTCAGTCCGACCGAATTACACGAAAATCCCTGCCGATTCTGCGGACTTACAGCCGAAACGCGCACCATTGTGCCGGTGGACGGATTGCTCTTTCACTTCCCCTGCAACTACGGCTTTCCGCTCATTTTCAGAATAGTTTTCCGCCGAAGTCATCATCATTTTCCGATGCAAAGATAGTATGCAGACGGGAACGACTTTGGAAGTCTTGACCAATGGCACAGCCGTACAATCTTCCTTTATCGAGCCTTCTGGTTTTGCCTACGGACAAAAATAAAGAGTATTGATGCGTCCGGCCTTGGTGCATTCCCTTAACTGCACCTACTTTTTGAGGCAGCGTAAAATTGATTTAATAACTTCTAAAAACAATTCATTATGAAAAAGATTGAAAACAATTTCGTAGTAACCGGTTTCGTAGGAAAGGATGCAGAAATCCGTCAGTTCACCAACGCAAGTGTAGCACGTTTCCCTCTGGCAGTAAGCCGACTGGAGAATAATGGCGAGGAATCCAAACGCGTTTCCGCCTTTATGAATTTTGAGGCGTGGCGTAAAAACGAGAACACCGGGTCGTTCGACCAACTGACCAAGGGTACGATGCTGACCGTCGAGGGGTATTTCAAGCCCGAAGAATGGAGCGACCAAAGCGGTGTGAAACACAACCGTATCGTGATAGTCGCCGTCAAGTTCTATCCGCCCGTCGAGAAGGAGGAGACTCCTGAAAAGCCGGCCAAACCAGCGAAAAAAGGCAAGAAATAATCCTTGCCTTATCACGACAAAAGCGGCCTTTGGGTCGCTTTTGTTTTACTCATTACGGTGTTGTTGCACCATCTGTACTTTTATACTCTACTTGTTCTCTTTTACCGCATTCAGAAATGCTTTGGCAGGTTTGAATGCAGGGATGTTGTGAGCGGGAATTTTAATTGTCGTATTCTTCGAAATGTTCCGGGCCGTCTTTTCAGCTCTCCGTTTTATAACAAAGCTGCCGAAGCCGCGCAAGAACACCTCGTTTCCCGCAACCATCGACTCTTTTACATTTTCCATGAATGATTCCACCACAGTCATCACAACCGTTTTCTCAATTCCGCTCTGCCGTGAGATCTGAGCGACAATTTCCGCTTTTGTCATATTGTTCTTGATTTTAATGAATACGGTGCAAAATTAACAAATATCCGCCTGTTATAACAATCCAAACTTATTTGTCATCCCGAAAACTGCTTTTACTGAATCCGCCGAAGACGCCCCTCAAGAGCCTGCCCACTACCAAAAATACCAACAATAAAATTATAATATCTCCCATAGGTCTTATTTTTTATAGTTATATCCAACTTAAAGATACGAAAAAATAATGAATTACGCAAGTAATCTACTGATTTTCAATATCCATATTTGATTTATAAGTTCTATTTCCGGATGCCCGGCACGCGTCCCGGTGTTCGGTTAAGCTGAACCTTGTATTTATTGAGAATGCTGTACACGGTGCTTTTACTCCGGACACCGCTCTCTTTCCAAATATCACGGATTGAATACCCATTGTTATACATATCCACGATTTTTTTGTCCCGTTCAGTTTTACTCATACTTTTTTTGGTAATCGGAATACTGATACTCTGCTGCAGGCGTATAATCTTATCTGACGACTTCCGCAAAACAGCCACTTCCTCCGGTAATGCCCCGAACATGGCCAATACTTCCGCCGGTGTCGTGTCCGGAAACAATTTGTTGTCGGTGTCAATTTTATCGTGAATGGAGATAATACGCACGACCTTGATGCGGCATAGCTCGATCAATGCCGATAGTTCCCGTAAACCACGCACGGCATTGCTGAATTTTGACACCACCAATTCGTCGCCTCTTTCAAGATTCGACATCAGTTGTTTCCATCTCGGTCTGAGCGTCTCGTGTCCGACCGATTCTTCAACCACTTGTACACACCCGTACTGGCGCATCCATTCCTTATCCGCATCAAACGCATCGTAGGAATTCGCCTCGAATATATAACCGACTTTTGCCATATCAATATACAATATTCATGATAACAAGTGCAAATATACAAGTTTTATTCGAGTATCTGAATCATACTATATTAAAAAACGAAAATCGTACATTTTTCATGTTTTTATCTTCACTTGTTTTCATTGGTAATCATACTATTAAGTACGATATTAAAAAATGCGCAAAATACGGTTTTTCGGATGCGAAGTATCAAAAATAATATATAGTTTTGCACTAAATAGTACGAAATAATATAGTATGAAAACATCAAAATCGAACTTAAAACAGCCGATAATCTTTGCCAAAATAATTGCCGTTTCGATTGCCGTATTCCTATGCGCGTCATGCGACAACGGCAATGGCAAACGATTGGCGAAAGCCAAGAATGACCCTGCCGGAACATACAGGGAATACCTGTCTGACATACGCAGGCAGAAAAGACTCTCCATTAAAGAATTGACCGGACACCTCAAGCAATGGCAAACATTGAGGGATTCCGTATTCCTGTATCTCGAATGTGATACGCTTGGCCGGCTTCATTCCACTGTAAGAGAAGAGTGTGAACAGATACATGATTCCATCCGCATGGAATTTTCACGGATGGTGCTGTCTCAAACACGCACTTATAAGGATATACTGTGGGTAAAAGAACAAATCTCGCCGCATCTTGAAGACAAAGAGTTGCATCGTGTGGCTGAAACAATCCGGCCGTTCTTTGCCTCATTGGATAACCAGCCCGTCAGTCAGAGAAACCGACAACATATTCTTGCCACTTATCGAGCTACCCTTGCTGAAACGATTGATTACGGTATTCATTGTATGGCAGACCTGACGACCTTTATCGAAAAGGAGGATGCTGTGTACCGGGCATTCCTTTCACGTCTGCCTGATTTCGACGGCGAGAATCTTTCCGACATCACGCATGACACGGAACGATGCTGCGCACAGGTATTTCTTGCCGCCGAACGGAACGACATCACCTATCGCAATGCCATGATTTATTTGGCCATGCGCACCAACCGCAGGCTGATTCAGAATGTCCGAACCTGTATCGACGACATCTGCAATCAAAAAGTCAAGACACCGGCACAGGCACAAGCCTACATCTGGATGCTTCTCCAGCCTTATTCGTCGTTGGACGGTTTCTGCTTGGCGTTGCTTTCAGCCGAAGAAAGAGAGCAACTCGATATGCTTGCCTCGCAGACACCCGACGCTTTCAGAGAGTTGGGCAGGATGCTGCACCCAGGAGACAACCGCTTGGACGAGCTGCCCGGAATGCTGATGGAAGCATTCATACACACGCTGTAAAATATGACAACAGAAAAATATATGAATATGTTACGACATTTTTATAATGACTTCATGGCATTCGTCCCCCTGCAACTTCCGCAGTTGCTCGATGTGACGACGATGGAAGAACCGCAGTTCTACGGCGACTATGTGCTGCTTACGTTTCCGTTGCGCACCCCTTACGAACTGGACGAAGTAATGGATATGTTCGAGGACGACATGGAGTTGATCACGCTTTACCACCATATCCCGATGCGGACGGAAAAATTCGGTCATAGCACTTGTGCATACTCGAATCCCGCTTTCGGACAGATGTTCAAGATGAACGCCAAGACTGATACGGAGGGTAATGTAAACAGCATCCTTGTTACCATCTATGATTCTTTGGAGCAGATGTACGGGGACCTATGCCTCGATTTGGAACTTCACTCCAAAAGCGGGTTCCTGAAATACAAGAAAGACAAGTCCGACGTGCTGATGAATTTCATATGAGAGAAAGTTTATACCGACAGATGGTCTATTGCATCAACACCTACCGGACGTGGATAGAGGTTGCCGATGACAATCTCTACAAGGAGCATATCATCTCAAGAACCGACCGCACCGATTACCTCGTTTCCCGTACATTGGTGCTGCGTGCCTTCAAGACGAACGGCATACACGCCGAGGGTACGACATGGACTATTCCCGAACACGAACTGGACAAGGCTTTGGCCATCTACCGAAAGCAAGACAGTACATTCAAGCAGCGCATCAAGAAAGCGGCCATGTACTTTTCGCCCAAGGATGCCGAAACCCTTATCCGACTGGCGACATACGGTATTGTCCAGTTGGAACTCATTGTGCGCCCCACTCCCATACCCGAAAAGCCCTATTACTTATGTTACTGAATATCCTGCTACTCATTTTCTGCGCGATACCTTTCGGGGTATCAATGTCATTGTACAAGAACAACAAGCGGTTCATGACACCCTTTTACATGGCAATGGCACGAAGCGGCAACGCCCGTAAACTGTATGTGCAAGTATGGCTGATATGCCTGCTTCTTTTCCATTATGTATATGCCTGTGGACATATGGGTGAGTTTGGAATCCTACTCTCTACCGGTGTCTGTGCCGCAATGTTCTCGTTCCGATGGACGGACAACTGGTTACGCAGGTTGCTTGACCGCCCCGGTGCATTTGTCACACTCGCATCGGTCGCACTGGTCATCGGCTTTGTGCCGCATCTGTACACCTTGGCGATAACCATTACCTATCTTCTTCTGGCAGCCCTGTTCTATCCCTCCGTTCGGGTCATGTCCGAATGCAAGGACACGGGGACACTTTCCGGATGGGCAAAGCATCCCGGAATGCTGTCAGAATCCTATCACGACAATCATCACGCAAATCTGCCGCATGAAGCGGACAGCGGCAACACTGACATATCCGCACAATATGAATCATTAAAACCGAATGAAAATGAAAAATAACCAAAAGATACCTGTTTCCATATTGGCAGACAGGGAGGTATTCGAATATCTCAAGGAGAAAGGGGATGAACGCAAGACACGCACCGAAGCGTACTGTGACCTGTTGGACAAATCACTGGCAGGTTTCGTTTCCCCGTTTTTAAGAAAGAAGGACTACGTGCTGCAACCCAACCAGTGCTACCTGACCGTTTCCGACCTCGCATCGGAGTGGCATTGGCACAGGGCTACCGTCCGTTCTTTTTTGAGTGCAATGGAGGCATTCGGCTTGCTGACCCGCATCCAGCTTCCCAAAAGCGTGGTCATTACCATGACCGTACAATCCGGTCAGGCAGCACAGCCCCGCGATGCACAGGAGCAGCCGGACTTTGCCGGACAGCTCCGTGAGGTATTGTCCGATTGGGTAATCGGCAAAACGACCGCTGCCGAAACTGGCGTAATGTGTGGACAACTCGTAAGTCTGGCAAAGGCTGAAATTGCCGACCGTGACGCCGGACACTGTTCGGACACCCATTCCATCACGACCTCCGCACATTCCGGCACTTTGGTCACGGAACATCGTGAAACAGCCCTGTGCTGCATCGCCCACGCCGCCCTGCAAAAAATCCTGCACAAGTCGAGATTCGATGACAGTTCGCCGCTTGTGGATTTCTTCCGGCTTGACCTCGGCGAAGAATGGGCAGCTTTCATCGAGTCCGCCAAAGACCTCGCCGGGCTGATTCTCGACACCGAGGCATCAGTGACGGACTTCGACATGGACGAAGACCAAGAACGCCTCAAATCGCTTCGCAAACCCTTTTTATCGCTTCTGGCGAAGGCACAGGCGATGGTGGATTGAACCGGGAGTCGAAAACAGATTGTATAACGCGAACAATCCGCCTCCATCCCTTAACGGTCATCCTGCCGGTTATAGGAGGCACACGGGCTTGCCCGTCTGCCACGAAACAAAGGGAAGGGGGAGCCTAATACCCCGACCGTCTATCGACCGTCGGGAGGCTGTCCGGGCAAGCAGCAAGCTGGGACAGGACGGATTGTCCGAAACAACACGAAAAGAGTATGGCAGATCAAAAACAGGTACTTGATGTGAAGGTGTCGAAAGGCATCACCACAGCCCAAAGTAACGAACACTTGCGTGATCGCAGTGAAAGGGCGGAAAAGTACGCTATGAATAAGGGGAATTACGACCCCACACGCAAACACCTGAACTTCGAGATTGCACCCGGAGGCAAGGTACGTCCCATCGACACGAGCCGCAACATTCCCGAACGGATGGCGGACATATTGGAGAGGCGTGGAATCAAAGACCCCAACGAAGGACTGGCAGAACCGAAGTACCGCACGGTGGTGAACTTCATTTTCGGCGGTTCCCGTAAGCGGATGCACGAACTCGCATTCGGCACGCAGAAAGTGGATTTCGAGAAAGATGCGGACAATATCCATATCAAAAGAGAAAGCGATATTGAACGCTGGGCGAAAGACGTCTATTCATTCGTGAGTGGCAAATATGGCGAGCAGAACATCGCCGCATTCATCGTACACCTTGACGAATTGAATCCGCACGTCCACTGTACGCTCCTGCCAATCAAAGACGGTCGCTTTGCGTACAAGGAAATATTCGCCGGTAAGGACAAGTTTGAATACAGCGCAAGGATGAAACAGCTTCATACCGACTTTTTCACCGAAGTCAATACAAGGTGGGGAATGTCGAGAGGAACAAGCATATCCGAAACAGGCGCACGGCACAGGACTACCGAAGAATACCGCCGTATGCTATCGGAAGAATGTACGACCATCGAGGAAAATATCAGCCGTCATCAAAAAGTTCTGGCTGACCTCCAATCGGACATCCGTCTGGCAGAGCGCAGGGTCAAGGGGCTTACGACAATGGTCGATAACCTTGAGAAGTCGAAAGCCGAAAAAGAGGCCCTGCTATCGGCAGCCGAACAGGATTTGAAAGCGAACAAGGGTGATGCTGAACAATTAGCCGCACAAGTGAAAAGTCTGGAAAAAGAACTGGCCGGAATCAACAGGCAACTGGCAGATAAGCAGGAGAAGTTACAGACGGCTGACCGGCAGCTTGCCGAGCTGAAAGAGAACATGGATGCCATTGAGGAACGTACCGGGGAACTCAAGGAGGAAGCCTACAAATACTCCCATGATGTACATTCCAAAGTGGACACGTTGCTCAAGGATGTCCTGCTGGAAAATGTGGTCGGCGAGTATAGGAACGTATCGGCACAGATGGACGTGGCGGAACGGCAACTGTTCGACGGCTCGCTCGTCCAGTCCATAGCGGAACAAGGTACAGACGTGATGCACTGCGCGACGATGCTGTTTCTCGGTATGGTCGATGATGCCACCACTTTTGCCGAAACTCGTGGCGGCGGAGGTGGCGGCAGCGACCTGAAATGGGGACGCGACGAGGACGAGGACAACCGTGCATGGGCACTCCGCTGCATGAGGATGGCGAGCCGCATGATGCGCCCGGCCATTGGCAAGAAACCCAAACGGTAAGTGGCGTACGCCTTATTACAAATCAAAAAGTATAACGAATAATATCATTGGAATATGACGAAACAGATCTTTTTTATATTGGCCGTGCTTTGCACGTTGCAGGCGCAGGCAAGTGTACAACCCGTACAGGTGGATACTGTACAACATACACCGTACTATAATGTCTCGGAGGAACGGCAACCGATACAGCCCGTCTATCTTGACGGAGTGGTACTTCCGGCATCCCGGACTGGCAACTGGTTTGTCAGCATTGCCGGGGGTACGTCCGCCTTTCTCGGCACACCTCTCGGCTGCGAAGACCTCTTCGGACGCTTGAAACCCTCGTACAGTTTCGCAGTCGGAAAATGGTTCACTCCGTCCGTCGGTGCACGTATCAATTACAGCGGTGTGCAGTTCAAAGATGGAACATTGTCCAATCAGGAATACCACCATATCCATGCGGATCTGCTGTGGAATGTCCTTGGCCGCAGATATGCCCGGCAAGAACAGGTACGCTGGAATCTTGCTCCCTTTGCCGGTGTCGGCCTGTTGCACAATGCTTCTAACGGGAATAATCCCTTTGCTGTTTCGTATGGCGTACAGGGAGAATATCGGATTTCCAAACGAGTAAGTGCCATGTTGGAACTCTCCGGCACGACCACCTTTCAGGACTTCGATGGTTACGGACGCCCGAACCGCCTCGGCGACCACATGGTATCGCTGACCGCCGGTTTCACGTTTCATCTCGGAAAGGTCGGTTGGAAACGCGCGGTTGATGCAACACCTTACATTCGTCAGAATGAGTGGCTCGTGGATTATGCCAATGTCTTGTCCGGAGAAAACAAGCGTTATAAAGACTGGTACGACCGCAACCGACGGACGCTCGCAGAATTGTTGAAAATTCTGGAAATAGAAGGCTTGCTTGACAAGTACGGTCATCTGGTTAATGACGATGAGACCGACCGCCGTCAAGGTTATCCCAGAAATAATTACAGCGGATTGAACTCACTTCGGGCAAGATTGAAAAACCGGCATTGGGATGGAATCTCGCCACTTGATTCTGCAAGTATTATATATGGCAACAACGGAGATGATTCCGAACAACCGGGCATAATCGTTTCTGAAAAGACGGAACTCATACAAGCCGGAAATTGCATCGGGTCGCCTGTCTATTTCTTTTTTAACCTCAATACGGCGCACCTGACGGATGCTTCCCAAATGCTTAACCTTGATGAACTGGCTCGCGTGGCCAAGAAATACGGATTATCCGTGAAAGTGACCGGCGCGGCCGACAGTTCGACTGGAACTCCCGTGCTTAATGGTTCATTAAGCACATTGAGAGCGGATCATATCGTTGCAGAATTAGAAAAGCGTGGCATACCGATCGAACGCATCGTCAAGGTAAGCAGGGGCGGCATAGCTGACCATGTGCCGGTCGAAGCCAACAGGCATACGAAAGTGGAGTTATTCTTTTAGTTTTTACATTAACTTTCATCAAGTCCCTCAATCTATAATCCGGATTGCAGGGACTTTTTTGTGAATGGCTATCATAACGTTATCAATGAGAGTAATAAGATTATAGGTTTCCTGAATCCGGATTACGCTTCGTATGACTGATAATATTTTCTGTCGAGTTATGAAATAATCCGCTTACGAGCACAAGATATTCTGGTAAAATATCATTCTTTCCCCAAAGCAGTTCTATCCCGAAAAGTTCCGAGAGGGTACGTGCTATATCGAATCCGAATGCTTCAAGCGAGGGACGTACTTTGTCCGGATGCAGGCAAGGACGGTTGCATTTGCGGGCGCATTCGGAATCTGGACAGTATAGGCATTTTCCTACATAGGCGAATGCCCTGCCTCCGTATCTGTGCTCCAGTTCCAGCAACTCTTTTTCTATCCTGATTCGTTCTGGTCTGATTAACTCTTGTGATTTGTCTATCGGGATGCCTTTTTCGATAGGAATAATTTTGGTAGCCATAAGATAGGCATACTTGTACTGGCGCAGAAATTCTCCGGTATCGAAATCAAACGGCGGACATCCCCAACTGTTACCGTAATTAGGGCATTGCCTGCAAAACTCGACAAACCGTTTCTCATCCCGGAAACGTGAAATATATTCATCCACGCCGATGCCTGCCGTGAAATTCTCTATGATATATTTTTCAGTCATTGCTTCACTTTAATGAATCCTATTGTAGTGTCGAACTTCACGCAATTATTTCGGAACAGCCGTTCTATACAGCCGCTCAGGCGCATCTCCTTCGTCAGCAGAACCGGTAAATCGAGAAAAGGGCTATAAAGGTAATATCGAGTTATGTGCCGGTTTATCGGCTCGAGTCCATTGCAATGGTAAAATATTTGTTTGAGCATGCGCGTATAAATCAGATGATTTGGGTGAATAGGTCGAGTTGGTGCAGGAGCGTGACGGTAAAGAAGATGCCGACGACCAGACTCAGCGCAATGAGCAGTGCATCGAGTACGTGGGCCGAGGGTTTCGTCGGCCGGTCGGCGTTGCTTCGGACATACTCCCGAAAGAAGATGTAGAGTGCAGGTACGGTACTGCACGCCAGCAGGTAGTCTTCGGGTATGCCGAAGAAGTAGACTTTCGACAGTCCGATCAGCGCCCAGTGGCAGAGGAACATGGCCAGCACGATATTGACCTGCTCCGAGAAGGCGAGCATCAGTCCAATGGTGAAAACCGCCACCGAACAGGGCATGACGGGCGAGGTCATCATGGGGAATTCGTGGCCCAGCGCCAGCGAGCAGAGGGGATATATCAACGGCATGGCAAGGAGCAGGACAGCGAATGCGTTGTGCTGGCCGGTGCGTTCGAGCGAGGCGTGTTTCACCAGCAGGTCATAAATCCAGATTCCACCCATGATGGCCCAGAAGAGTGCTAACATGCCGTGATATTCGCGCGGTCGGCAATAGATCATGTAATAGACTCCGGCAATCCAAAAGTTGAGCATCGCCATGAAACTCTTCATGGCGATGCGCACAGTGTTTGTCGGCCGCAGGCAGAGCAACAGAAGCAGCAGGGTTGCAATGCCCGTAAAGACAATCTGCGCAGGCCAGGTTGCGGCATTGTAGGCCGCGATCGTGTTCCAAAAAATTTCCATAACCTAACTATTTTTTCGTGTGCGTCGGGTCATAGAGAAGGCCCGGCGCTTGAAGATGAATATCGGCAGCGTGGCACCGGCGGCAAGCAGCGCAATGACACTCAGCGATACGGTGGCATTGAGAAAAAACTGCTGCATGTAGCGCATCCCTTCGTCAGCCCGATCGAGCGACTGGAGGAACATGATGAGCGAGAAAACCGTCTTGTAGGCGTAGATGCCCGGCACCATCGGCAGCAGAGCCGGGATGTAGAGACAGGTCATCGGGCAGCGGACACCGCGGCCGAGCCATAGGCTGCCCATACCGATTGCAAAGGCCGCGAAAAGCGATGCGGTGGCGATATCCAGTGCGGAACAGTGCATCAGCGTGAAACGCAAGGCGTGGCCTATGGCGGCAAGCAGGGCGATGCGTGGAAAGGCTCGCATCGGCGGATCGGAGATGGCCCCGAATCCGATGGCGGCGACAGCGGCGAAGAGTCCGTCGAGCAGAATATCCGTCACGATCATAGCAGCGAATCTTTAACCATTAACAAAGTGGCCGACAAACCGACGGCGATGCAGACGATCAGCAGCATGGCGTTGACCAGCCGGCTGACACCCATAAGGACGTGTCCTTCCATGATGTCGATGACCCCGTTGATGAGCGGCACGCCCGGCACGAGAAACAGCGGACTGGTGGCCAAAGTGATCTCGGCTGTGCAGTCGAAACGCAAGGCGGCCGTGGCGCAGAGTGACGCGACGAAAGCCGAGCAGGCGAAGACGAGAAAGTGATTGACTGCGTGAGCCTGCATGCGCTGTTTGACGGCGAAGCCCACGAGTGTCGCCGTGAAGACGATGCCCACGGCCGTCCAGTCGCCGCCGAAGAGCTTGCAGAACGAGGCGTTGGCCAGTCCGACGAACACGAGCGTGAAGATCGGGTCCATGCGCGGTTTGTCAACCAGCGTCCGGTAACGGCTGCGGATTTCGTCGAGCGAGAGGCCCTCGTCCAATGCGTCCCAGCTCAAGGCACTCAAATCAGAGTTCCGCTCGAAACTGATGGGGAGCGACGGGATTGCCACCACACGGGTTGCGGACTCGCCGCTCCCGAGGTCGAGCACAGTCAGTATCGTACTCTTTTGGAAACTCGACAACTGAACGTCCACGCCCAGCGCTTCGCCGATCCGGCGTGAATTGCGGACCGCCCGCGAGGTGTGAACTCCCGAGCCGAGCTGATAGGTGGCGTATTCGGCGATGAAACCGAGTATATCGCAAAGTTCCTGCTGCGTTTTCATATGCGGATCATTGTTTATCGGACTTTTACCACACCTGTCGCAGTATCGAACGTCACGCATTTATTGCGGAACAGCCGTTCGATGCAGCCGCTCCGGCGCATCTCTTCGGTGGGCAAGCATACCAGTCGGGGCGGGTCGATAAGGGCTATCGCATCGGCGAGCGACATGGCGATATCGAGTTCGTGGGTCGAAAACAGGATACATTTCCCTTCGTCGTGTGCCAGCTGTGCCAGCAGCGTACACAATTCATAGCGGTTGGGCATATCGAGGAACGAGGTGGGTTCGTCGAGCAGAATAATCGGTGTATCCTGCGCCAACGCCCGCGCGATCATGATGCGCTGGCACTCGCCGTCCGACATCCTGTCCATCGTGCGTTCCGCATAGTCCTCCATGCCTACCGAGGCGAGCGACCGCATAACGATTTCCGTGTCGGCCTTCTGCATCCTTCCTATCCAATTGGTATAGGGTGCGCGGCCGATAGCCACGACGTCCTCGCATTTGAGGTTGGCGATGCGTGTGCGCTCGGTCGTGACGAACGCCAGCGTTCGGGCCATCTCTGCGGTTCGCGTATCGGCGGCGGGGCGTCCGTCGAGCAGGATTCGACCGGAATAACGGCGGTTCAGCCCGGCAATAGCCCGGAGCAGCGTCGATTTGCCCGTACCGTTGCGGCCGATTAGGGCTGTCAGTTTGCCCTTTTCGATTGTGGCTTCTACCTCGCTGAGCAAGGTTCGATCCCCGTAGCCTATGGATAAATCGTGTAATTCTATCATGCCGTAACGGATTTATTGCGCAAGACCACCCACACCACGATGGGGATTCCCAGCAGCGCGGTGATGGCGTTGATCGGCAGGGTGAACAGTTTGGAAACGAGGTCGCAAAGCAGCAGCACGGAAGCACCCGAAAGAACGGTGCCCGGCACGAGCACCCGATGGTCACTGTTGCGGAACAGCATCCGCGTGACGTGGGGCATGGCCAGCCCGATGAAACCTATCGGACCGCAAAAGGCGGTCACCGTGCCGGCCAGCAACGTCGTGGAGAGGAACAGCAGTCCGCGTGAGCGACGGACGTTCAGCCCCATCGTCACGGCATACTCCTCGCCGAACAGCAGCAGGTTGAGCGGCTTGATGGTGATTACGGCCAACAACAATCCGGCGATAATCGACGGGATGAGTACCGCAAGCTGATTGAAGGTCACGTCGCCGAGCGATCCCATCGTCCAGATGACGAACATTTTCAAGGATTCATCGTTGGCAACATACTGCAATATTTGGACGACCGCACCGATTCCCGACGAGAACATCATGCCGAGAATCAGAATTACCATGATATCTTTGATGCGGTGTCCGACGGCGGCGATGACAACCAACACGATTGCCGCTCCGAGCCATGCCGCCCCAGCGATGCCTATCGACGAGCCGACACCGGCAAGTACGACGAGTGCCACGCCGAGGCTCGCGCCCGAACTGATACCGAGCACGTAAGGCCCGGCAAGGGGATTGCGGAAGAGGGTCTGCATCTGAAGACCGCTGACCGACAGGGCGGCTCCGGCCAGCAACGCGACCACCGCCTTAATCAGTCGGATATTCAGTATGATTTTCGCCGTCGCTCGCGGACAATCGCCACCCGTCAGGGCCGCCCAAACATCGCCGAGCGGCACGGCGACAGCCCCCACCGCCAAATCCAGCAGAAACAGGAAGAGGGTGAGGGCAGCCAGTGCGGTAAATAATAGGACGGAACGGGAGCGCATTTATTTCAATTGCTTGTAATAGACGAAATCTTCTGCGACCAGTTCGGGGTGGAATATCTTTACGAGGTCTCGTAGCACGAGGTCGGGATTCACCACGGCCGACTCGTAGTAGTCGTTGCCGCCGGCGGCATTCGTGCGGGCGTTGTTGTTATAGACGTATCCGTTGCGGAAGCACCGGGTGTCGGTGAACTTCGGGCAGGCGGCTCGCAGTTCGTCGAGCGTGTTCGCCATACCCACATGCAGCCACATATCGACTTGCGAGGCCAGCAGATACGCCTCTTCGAGGTCGATGGGCGCGGAAGCGTTTCCCGTGTTCTTCTTGTAGATGTAATCGCCTCCGGCATCTTTGATCAACCGGGCGACATAGCTTTCGGTCGAGGGCATGAACCAATTGTCGCCGTAAGGCGTGTTGAGCATCACTGAAGGGGCATCGATGGCTGCATCGGTTACTCGCTTTTTCAAAGCGTTATAGCGAACCGGAATCTCGGCAAACACTTTCTCTCCCTCTGTCCGTTTTCCTGCAACCTCCGCCAATGCCACCAGCCATTCGGCTTTGCCCAGCGGCGACTCTTCCAGGTAATCGCCGACATACATGAACGGGATGTTCAGTTCTTTCAGTTTCCCTTCCATCGAGCTGGCCCCGTTCACGCCGTAAAGCAGTACGAGGTCGGGATCGAGCGAGAGCAGCAGCTCATAGTTAATGTTCCCCTCATAGCCCACGTCGCCGACGCTGTCGCGTCGTGCCTGAATATCGGGATTGGAAATGTAGTCGATACCCGATACCCCGACCACGCGCCCCGTTTCGCCGATCGCGTCAAGCATGGCGATATGGGTCGAAGACATGCAGACGATGCGTCCGGCATTCCCGTTGAGTACCTGACCGGTGAAATCTTCGGGAGCGGCTTCGCCGTCACGGGCGATGAACAGGCACGTGGTAATGCTGTCGGCTCCCTGCCAAGGGTTCGTGACGGTAACCAATACGCTCTTTCTGCTGTCAGCACCTTTTATGTTAAACCCCGAAGCGTATTCAGGTGTATAGGCCGTTCGGTTGAAATCGGCAAGTTTGGAACTCTTATCATGGCAGCCTGTGAATGTCAGTACAAGCAGCAATATCAGGCTCAGATTTTTCAATGCTTTCATATTGTTACAAATTTGTATTTACGGATTTCTTCTTATTTTTTCCGAACTTCGGGGTGATGCCGATGAACAGTTCGAAGTTGATACCGGGCATGGGGCGCGAGAGCACCGAAAGGTAGTCCTCGTTGAAGAGATTATTGACTGCAAATTTCAATTGAACGTCCACCGGTTTGAAAAACAGGTTTTTCTCCAAGGAGACGTTGCTCATGAAATATTCGGGCAGGTGTCCTGTCAGCGTGTAGTCGTTGCTTGACATGGTGAAACGCTCCGAGTAGAACGCCCACTTGTAAAGGAACGCCCACGACCGCCACGACAACCGTCCTGTCAGCGAGGCGGAATGCTCCGGCACGTAGGGCAGCTGTTTGCCCACCGACTGGTCGGCGGGCGACATCTTCTCGCCTTCATTGATGGAGGGGGTCCACGAGTAGGTGCCGTTCAGGTCGATGAGCCAGTCTTTCGCCGGCTGCACGGCCAGGTTCGCCTTAACCTCCACACCGTAGGCGTGTACCTTCTTCACGTTGCGCGGCGAGAAGAAACCTTTGGTCGTCGGCAGCCAGATAATCCAGTCGTCGATGTAGGAGTCGAACCAGTTCACGCCGCCTCCAAATTTATAGACACCCTGTTTGCCCACGTCGAAGCTGACGCCCGCATCGTAGGTAAAGCCCTGCTCGTTTTTCAGATCGGGATTACCGCCCGGCAGGAAATAGAGGTCGTTGAGTGTCGGGAAACGGTAGTTGCGCGACACGGAGGCTTTCAGCATGATGTTTCCTTTCGGTGAAATGAGACCGTCCATGAAGAACGCCGGGATAAGCGGCGACCACCGGTCGCCGTACATCTCCTCGCGCAGCACCACCGACATACCCATGCGGTCGATGGGCTGCCATTTCGCCGAGAGGGAGCCCGAGAGTTCCACGCGCCCCTTGTCGTAGCCGACGATGGCCTTGTTGCCGTCTTGCAGGATGATGTTCTTGTCCTCGCTGCGTACCAGATGCTGGTACGCCGACACGTTGGCAGAAAGGAACCACCGCTTCGACGGGCTGTATTCGCCCTCCGCCTGCCCGTAGAAGGTATTCACCTTGCTGCGGGAGCGGGTCATCGACGCCCAGTTGCCGGGTGCCACCTCCCGCTTGTAGTCGTAGGCCATCCACGTGTGGATATAGCCGCCTTTCACGCCGACCTTCCAATTGCTTTTCATGTGATCCCACGAAAGGATGCCGCGAAATGTCTGTTCGCGCTGGCGGTTCTCGAAGTCGGTCGCATCGCCATAGTCGGTGGTCAGCATCGGAAGTTCCCGGTTGGAGTTTATATACCAGGCGTTCAGCCCCAGTTTGTCGCCTTTGCGGGTATTGTAATAGACTTCCTGAAGCAGGTGCAGGTCCTTGAACGCCCCGGAGCGGTTGCGCTCCACAGGGTGGTACTGTCCGATGATGTTCTTGTCCTCGTCGTAAATATTGATTTTTTTGTCGTGGTTGGTGTATTTATAGTCGTTGGGAGACGAAGAGTAAACGGCACGGGTAGAGATACTCCACCGGTCACTGCCATAGGTGAAGCGGGCGAACTCGTCGAAAGTCTTGAACGAGCCTATGCCCTGCACGTACTGGGCATTGAAACCCTCGGCGACTTCGGAAGTCGTGCCAAGCTTGACCTGACCGCCCAGTCCACCGCCTGTTTCGTTCACTGACGAAGTGCCGTGCAGCAATGATGCCTGGTCAATGAAATAGGACGGGATGGTGGAAAAGTCGGTCATGCCGAGCATGGGGTTGTTGATGCGCATCCCGTTCCATGTTACCTGCGTGTGCGAGGGCGACGTGCCGCGAAAGGCGACGGTCGAGAGTGTGGCGCGACCGTAACTCTTGACGAATACCGACGAGTTGAACGTCAGGATGTCGGCCATCGAGAGGGCGATGTTCTCTTTCAGTGCGAGCGAATCGAACTTCGTCTTCTGCACGCCGATTTCTTTCATCGGTCGATGTCCGATGACCGTGACTTCCGGTATGGTAAGATGCCAGGCCGACCGCTTTTTGCTTTCCGTCTGCTGCGCGAAGAGTGCCGTGGGGAGACATGCCGCCAAAGCGAATAACAGATATAGTCTTTTCATATTGCCTCCTTTCTTATTTCCAACAAAATGCACCAGGGATAATCCCAACATAAAATTCATCAATCAGTTCGCCGTCAAGTGAGTAGCGGTATATCATGCCCTGCTGTTGGTAGTCGATGGCATCAGCGATGTACACCTCCCCGTTAGCGGGGTTCACCGTCAAGCCGTAATAAATCGTACCGCTGTATTCGAGGAACGGGCGCACCGGCACACGGCTCGCCGTCACGTCCATGCACCAGATGTCTTTGTTAATCCAGTAGAGTTTGTCCCTGTCGCCGTTGAGCTGCACCTCCGAGGGCCAGTCGCCCAACTTGAACTTGAACTGCTTCTCCACAGTGAAGGTCTCGGCGTCGATGCGGTAGAGCGAGGGGGCTTCGTAACCGTAGGGGCTGCCCTCGTAGCCGCCGTCGGTAATCGTCCACATCTTGTTATACTTGTCCATGACCAACGATGTGGGCTGGATGCCGATTTTCAGTTCATCGACAACTTGGTCGGTCTCGGTGTCGATTTTGATGATACGGTTCTGGTAACTCCAACAGTTGCAATAGACGTATTTGCCGTACTGCACCATCTGCTCCGTCGAGCCGCTTTCCATCGTCATGTCCGGCACTTGGATATGCCCGGTGATTTCATACGTTCGCGGATTTATAATGAAGATGCGGTTGTCCCACAGTTGGGTGACATAGGCTTTCTCGTCGCTCAGGAAATGGATATAGCGCGGGGAGGTCAGATTCTCGATGCGTCCCACCTCCTTGAAGGTGTTCAGGTCGATGGCGAAAATCACGTGGGAGTTGTTCACCACGACCCAGCCCTTGTTGTCGTAGATGGTCATCGACTGTGCCACGTCGCCGAGCTTCATGCCGTTGGCACGGAAGAAGACCTCGTTCTGCACCTGTTTGGTCTCTGGGTCGTAGTAGCTCAGCGAGGCGTTGCCGTACTGGAAGTTGCCCTCGTTGGTAATGAACAGTCCGGCTCCCGTGGCGTTGAAATCCTCCACGGCATCGCCGTAGTCCCACTTCATGCAGGCGGTTAAGGATAGTGTCGCTCCGACAACTACGCTCCATAGCAGATATTTCAATTGGTGATGGGTCATACCGTTGTTTTTATAGTTAATCCCCGGTAGTCTTACCTTACGGCAAGCATACCGAGGATTGGCAGAAAATTTATTGTTTGGTTATCTATTCAGCGGGCTTGTACTTCCCGTCTATCATGTCTTGGTAGGTGGGGTTGTATTTGCAGCCACTTACAATCCAATTTGGTTCAGTAATTTGATTATCCTTGATAAAAGGCTCAAATATAGAAAAATCAGAAAAAGAAGTAAGCTTAACGAAATTCACTCCTGATAAACTTTTAAGCTTCGGCATATCAAAAGATGTTAATTTGGAAGCAGCATCTGCACTTAAAGATCCAGCTATAGAGACTAATTCAGGGCATGAGAAAGCGGAAAATCCATGAATCGTTATTCCCGCTCCTCCAACTTTTTCAAGCACAGGAAAAAGCTCATAAGTGGTTGTAGAACGGATATCTAATCCTCCATATGGAAGGTCGTTGGTTGACCACTTACCTTCTTTTGCATATGATGGATTTGAATTGCAACAAATCGATTTTAAATTACTAAAATTATGAACCATTTTAGGAGTATTAAGTGCCCCCTCCATAAAAAATTGACCGCCAATTTTTTCAAGTTTTGAAAATTCTAAGTTTGATGCCATCATATTAATTTTGAGATGCATATAGCCGTCAACAAATTTGAGATTATTTGCAACGATGCCAGATTTCATCCCTGCACCAAAATAAAAGTCGCCGTGTACCTCTTCAATTGGAAGGGTAAAAACTTTTTTGTCTGGTGTTATGTATGATAAATTCTTTACCTTTTTAAAATTGAAATCAACATAGTTATTCGCCCAGGCATCAATATAAATAGAAACATTCGAAAGATCATCTTTCGTTATAAGTTTTTGTAGTTTCTTACATTCCGAGATGCGTATAATGGATTCCTCTGAATCTTCATTAGAAAAAACAGCATCACTAATGTCTATAGGAGAAGAACAACTTATTAGCTTCTCTAATTTTAACGATCCTATTCTTTTTAAGTTTTTAAGATTTGATAATGATGAAAGTTCATAGAAATAACAAATTGAAAGAAGGCCTGTTACGGTTGCCAGATTCGACATTTCATCAAGATTAGTAAGAGAAACATTTCCTGTAGTGGAAAACAAATCTCCTTGAATATAGTTCGAAATAATAAAACAATCTCCATTAACAACAGAAAGTTTGGGCATTGATAATTTTTCAAACTCGATAGGCAAAGATGAAAAATTAATACTTCCTGTTTCAATAAGCTCAGGGAAAGAGATAGATTTTAAAGTCGAAATCTCATTAATGCTTAACGAATTTTTAACAGTCTGTACTTTGGGAAATACCAATGTGCTAATTGCACCTTTACCCATACCGAAAATGTTTAATGCCCCTCCGACGTTTATCAGTTCGGGTATTTGAAGCGTTGTCAATGTGGACGAACTGATAACAAAATCACCCTCAATAGCTTTTAGCAGATCAAACTGAACGAATTTTACACCATTGTTGTACACATGGATATTGCCCGTTACCTCGTTCAATTTGGTCATGGAGACCATCTCCAGCGTTTCGTTCGCAGCCGGGTTTTCCTCCGAACCAATCGACAAACCGCCGATTTTGGTAATGTTGTCCAAACCGGTCAGCGTTCCACCGGTATAGCTGTTCTTTATTGTGATGGTTCCTTCGACTTCTTTAATAATACTAAGTCCAGAAATATCACTGATATTTTCTGCATTTTCTGCGTCCGAACCAATAATAAGATTACCTTTTATGATTGTAACGCCAGATTCAATAAAAGCAGCTACTTCTGAGTTTTTTTTCAGTTCTACATCACCCTCACTTCTTATCTCATCCTTCACAACAACATAAGTATAGTCATTGGTAGCTCCATTAAAAGAAGTAACACGGAAAGTACGTTCAGTGTTCCAATCAGTTATGGATGTTGGATCAGGGAATATCTTTGCAGAAGGTGTGTAAATGAAAGATGCCTTTGCTCCATCAAGAGAAACTGTGTATGGTACAGTCATCGTAATTGTGTTGTTCTCAATGACAGCATCATATGTCTTATCATTCACACTCAGTACCACGGATGTGATGAAATTATCATCAGCATCAACTGGAATTTCGTTCTTATCGGAACAGCCGACAGCCAAAATACCGAAGAAAAGGCCGAACAGCAAGTTAAAATTGATTGGTTTCATTTGTAATATGTTATTATTGTTTTTTACTTTATGTTTAAATCTTGGAACGAAAATACTTCGGTAGAGATTTCTCCTAAAACGCCGCTTTTAGCCAAGGCTCCATTCTGAACTTTTATGAAGTCGATGTATTGGAGATTTACCGGAGAGCCGTCGTGATACATGGCATTAGATATTTTGAATCCGTTTTTCTGTCCAGAACCGTCATACGAATCACCAGCCAACATATCGGAACCGCAATTATCCACATACCCCCAGTCATAAGGAGAGTTACTCCAGTAACCTGTGGATGGACTTTGTGAATTGCGTGGCAATAGTCGAGTACCGTACAAAGTGTAGGAGTCGGCCGTAATCCACAACGGATAGTAGTAAGGTTGCGTGTGGTAGGCATTGAAATCGACCCAGCCAGTGTTTCCCAAATTGTCAATCCAATAAGTGTGTGAACCATCCGAGGCCGGTCGGAAATAGGTCACCTCATAATCTTGAATGGTGGTGGGTTTCCCTGTTTCGCTGCCCCGCAGTTCGTACCACTCATCATCGGGAAGTCCATTGCCGTTGACATCCTGCATCACCCACACTATCCCCGGTTCATTGGAAGAATCAAAGGCATTGCCCTGAATAGCAAAATCATATCCACCCTTATTCTGAATGCTGTGGTCAAACCCTACTATGATGTAACCGCCAAAGGAGCCGAGAGATACATAACTTTGCTTGGCAATACGCTTGGAAGCATATTCGACGGCCGCTTCTCGGGTCGATTCGCTACCGGTAAAACCGCCAGTATTGGTTTCGTTGATGAATTGTCCGGGAGCCGGCGTATATTCATACACTCTGTTGGAATAGGCCGAACTCGCACCTGAAGCAGCACGATATCCGGAAGATTCCGACCCGTTCACGCAAACTACGGTGACGGCGGATTCCACGGATATGCTATTTTGCATTTCGGTGACAGAGACGGTTATCCGGTATTCTCCGGCGGACGAAGGGGTGAACTTATACACCCGACCGGTTTCACCTTCCACGGGCTTACCGTCTATGCTCCAGCGGTATTGCGGATTCTCGAAATAGTCCAGCAATGGACGCAAGAACACCGGTCGCCCGACAAACGTATAGCGTGTGGAAACAGACTGCTCATAAGACGGGGCAGGGAAAACAACCTCATAAGGCATATTCTCGACCACCTCTATCTCCAACTCTTTCTTGGTTTCACCATCCTCGTTGGATGCTGTTATGGTAATCGGAAAAACTCCCACCTGATTTTCCTTAAACGTATAGGTCGTATCGGTGGATACCACAACCCCTGCACGTACCCATTCCACCTTGAAACCGGCAAGGTCGCGATGGGCAATCACGGCAGTCAGGGTATTCTCTATGCCTTTTTGTACTTTCAATCCTTTGGCCGGCACATACAGATTGATGGCCGGGGGCAACAAATCCCTCACTTCCACTTTCACCTCTTCTTCGGCATGACCGTTTTCGTTGTCCACCCGCAGCGTAATAAAGACCTCCCCCGATTCATCCCACGTGTATTTCAGGGTCGGGTCTGTGGAAATCAGTTTCCCCTCTATGGTCCAGGCAAACAAGGCATGGTCTGCGTATTGGTAAGTCGGTGCGATGACCAGTTCCCGACCAATCTTGACTGCATAGATACCGTCTTCACTATCGAGTTCAATCACTGGGGCTTGTCCGGATTCTGCAACGACAACCTCATCCCGATTGCAGGATATGAATAATACAGCGAGTGTAAAAAAAAATAAATTTTTGATTACCATGAATACAAGCTGGTTAGATTAAAAGACAACCACCACTTCCAAGTTTAAATTTCCTTGAAAGGGGTGGTTATAAAATTAGTTTTCAAAAACAATATCATCAATACAGAGGTATGCAGGGGTATTTAAGCCATACTCTCCTGTGTCGGAACCTGAAAAGTTAAATTTCACAAATCCTACTCCAGCTTGATTAATAGGCCAATATGTCCATGTAGTAACGGGATTTTCGTTCTTCCCATTTCTATAATCGGCTAATACCTTGGTGTATGTAGCTAACTTATTACCAGCAAAATCATAACATTCAAGTTCAACTTGGAAATACCCAATATGGTTTCCGCCTGCATCGACTTGTGCTGACAGCGGAGTAGCTACACCGGATGCGCCGAATTTATTACCATGCATGATTACACCATAGGTATATGATGAATTACAGAACCATAAACCTTTTAGAGTATATTCGCCTGTTAAATAGAATTCGGGTTGAGCCATCCATTCGGTATTATATTCATCAGAATAACCATAAACAACAGCAAAATTATTTCCGCTATGACCTGCACCTTCGTTAGAGCCATTAACAGAAGTCGTATCATAAACACTCATTTGATTGTTATAGGAATACCACCAATCACTCGGTATGGTATCACCGGTAATCGTAATTCCTTCGGCAGAAGATGGATTGGTACGGTAATTCCATTTAGACAATGCTAATCCACCACAAGAGAAATTGTTGAATGTTCCATAATTATTAGTCACAGTGTTAATCTCAGACATGAACACTCCATCTGGATCAGCAATTTCTTTTACTTGGGTATACGAACCCACATTTCCATAATAATTAGCACCGTAGGAAGTTGTCATAGCCATCATCGAAGAGGCAAAATCATCAAACGTGATGGTAGTCGTTCCATCGGGGTTAGGTGTTGCGCGGGTTTGAATCGCACTTTCTTCATACGGAGTAAGGAAGTCATCGTCGGACGAACATCCGGTGAACACTGTGGCGGCCATTGCTACAACGGCCATTGCCATAAACCTAAAATTCTTTTTCATAACTCAAGTATTAAAAGTTAAACAAAAAGTTTAATTACACATTCGTTTTCCTTGCGATAGATTTGCAACGAATGAGAAACAAACCGGTTATCAAAAAGAATACAGGTGGTCTTTGGATGAGCCTCTGTTCATTTTGATCTAATGCCAATTATCCCGTGGTCACTAAATCATATCTCATCAAGCAGGTCTTCTGGCTCATCCCGCTTATCGCGCCTTCCCAGCTTTCACCAGTGGCAAAGAGTGCGATAAACTTTAATAGGACTTACAGCTGCGAGTACAGCTCCGGATTTTCACCGGGATTCCCTTTTAATTCCAATCGACACTTCGATAGGAAACTTAACTGGTGCAAAGTTAAGAGTTATTTTTTATATAATTTCTTTTTTCTCCATTTTTTTCTGATAACAGCTTTTATGAATATAAAAATGTACTCTTTCTACCATTTTTTAGTTGCGAATAACGATATGCCATTGCCCAATCATTTATTTTTTAATTCGTCTTCTCCCCTTATGTCGGCAATTCCTGTCGGGTGATTTTTATGCAAAGGTACAGCGTTCGGTCAATTGCCAAGAGCCGCAAATGCTAACGTTTTGCGAATTTTACAGCAGCCTTCCGCAAATCGCAGATTGGGGTATTCCGTAAAATCCGCCCGCCGTTCACTTGTCTTATTTGCCTCGATCCGTCTGTCAGTCCTGCATAAAAATCATTCCCCAACGAGAAGCCGAAAGAGCTTCAAGAAGAGGGAAATAAAAAGTTTAACAAATTAAAATTTACAATTATGCACAGCAGGATTTTTCAAATTTCAACGGAGCCGATAGACAAAGAAAACTATCTGAATGAGGACACACTCCAGCAAGGAGACGGGAGCTTCTATGACTATTGTTCAGAAATAGACGAGGAAAACCGTAAAGAGGATATTGCCAATTTGGTCAATTATGCCTTACCCAACGGAATGTTCGAGCTTATATCCGATGACACCATGCGCTATAATGGTGGCATAGAGCAATGGAAAGAGGAGTATGTCGCCAATATCAAAAAGAGAGCGGATGCTCTTACGGCAGATAATATGTTGGAATGGGGGTCGACCTATTATCTCAAACAGGCAGTGGAAAATCCGTTGGATGTCGCCTATCATTTCTATTTGGATGGCGACGGCTGCCAATCTTTTGCCGAACAGTCCTTTGCGTTTATGGAGTTTGTTTGTAGGCTTGAACCGGGAACGATACTCTACATCGGAGGAGTTGTTGATTACCACTTCTGATGTTTGTCCGAAACATTGGCAACCACCCGCTTTTGAGGCGGGTGGTTACTCTCTTTTTTGCACAGGCTCACCGGTTACTTTTATAAATATGCTCTGCAGAGCTTCCGCCACCGGTTTCACTGCCGGTATATTCCTTTTTTAAGGGTATAATCCCTTCACTACCCCGACATACGCCACAGGCTTGTTTTCGTGTGCAAAGGTACGGTGGACGAACATGGTTCAAGTACCGCTATCGCTACCTGAAATAAAATTTGATGACAACTTTCCGTAATCGGAGATAACGGTATTTCATAAAATTTCATCGCAGGTTCCTTGTCCGTCGTTCTTGTATCCCCCGTTTGGAACGCACATGAAAACAACCCTTTTGGGCGAAGTCAGAAGACTTCAAGAAAAGGGAAATAAAAAATCAATAAATCAAAAGACAATGAGCAAGTACGATTTCATCAAGCAAGGCAACCTCCTTTATTGGCACACTGCCGATAACGATGTAGAATGTCGAATTATCTCAACTCCCGAAAAAGTGGATAGCGACAGTATTATTTTAATCGCAACAGGTTCTTCAGAGATTGAAGTCTTGGCATCGGAGCTATCACCTATTGGCTCATCGAGAAGCCACAAAGAGGAATTTTTGCGCTGGAAAAAAGAGCGTGAAGCCGAGGGCATGGAGTTTTTCAACCGTCTTTCCGAAGTCATGGAAACAGACAATGATTTGGCTGTAGGCGATATGGTGGCGTTTACTAACGACTACGGGGTGGTATTTGGCCCCAAAGAAGTATTAGCTTTCAGAAAGCCTTGGAATGGCGGTAGATGCGTATATATCGACAGTGATGCCTATTGGTTCCCAGACCGTCCCGGACAACTCACCATACTCAGCAAAGGAGGTACAGAATGACAAACGAAGACAAAATCTTAAAACGGCTTTGCGGCAATATTGCCGCAGGTCGTTTCAACTGGCGGAAATACTGCACACCGCAACTTTACTTCGGTTGGGAGATTTGTGTTACCCCTCTGCATTGCTCTTACGGACAGATAGGTTACACCGTTCATTTCCCTTATACCAATATACCGGAAGTGGAATACGATTGGGAAATGGGCAAACTGACCATTGACGGCGAGAAGTGGAAAAGTTATTTGCGGAACGAATAATAAATATCAATATGGCACAGAATTTTTATACCAAATGGCAGAACGCTATCCTTGCAGATGCAGGAGGCTATGTTTCAAAAGAGTATCGCAGTTTCCAGACAGCATTGGTACGTGAGATTTCCAAATATGCAACGGCGGTCGGTGCACAGGTGGCATCCAACTTAAAAGGACATTATGATACCTCATGTTTCATCGAGCGCAACGGCAAGTTCGTTTACATCAGTCACTCTTCCACGTTAGCCCGAATGGGCGGCGGCGTAAGAGTTGAACTTGATTCGTTTCTGATACGGACAGCCCAACACGCAAAAGACTACAGAGGAGGATATAACCAATATTGTGACATGGCAAATTTGCAGTCCATGATGGATGATTTACTGAAAGAATAAAAAACCGAAAACAAGAAAAGATGCGGAGCCAACCGGTTCCGCATCTTTTTCTTTCCATCCTTACCGGCGCATACCGACGCTGTATTCAGCCTCTTGTAGCTCTGCCCGATACTCTTCCAGTTCGTTCAGCTTCTCGTTCACGGCTTGCAGGTTGGCATCCAACCCGATATTGTGGTCGTAAGGGAAACGATGCTGCGCGACCAGCCCGGCATTGGTGGGCTGCCCGACATCAAGCATATCGGAGTCCTTGTTATATTCGACATACAGCACGTCGCCGTTCGGCATCTCGAAGGCCGGAATCTTTTGATGCGCCAAAGCGGAGAACTGTTCCGCCGCCATCTCCCTGGCAACCTCTTTTATCGTCTCTCCGGCAATATCGACACCGTAACGCCGGATATGGTCGCGAATTTCCTGCTCCGTGAATTTCAACATCACCTCGTAGGTTCCCCCGACACTCCCGTTGTACACGACAGCGAAATTCTCATCCTCGGCAATTAGGCTGTCACCCTTGTTGTTCGTGGCTGATAAATAAGTATGCTGTTCGTTGATGCCGTTGCCGTCGTAATACTCCTTGGCAAGCGTCAGCAATCCCTCGCAATCGCCTTTCTCCCGGAGTTCGTCAAGCGGCCTCGTGTCATCCGAAAATTGGAGATACGCGACAGAGGAATAAAATGTCTTCTCCTTTGCCGCCGCTCCGTTTTCCTGCTTCTCGCCGACATTTTGTTCCAGTTCTTGCGCTATCTTATCCACCTTCTGGGTAATTATCGAGGTTGCCCTTTTCACGTCCAGGAGCGTTGTCTTGATGAATTGCGGCGATTCCTTCAGCTCATCGAGCCATCCTTTGAGGTATGCACAACTTTCTTCCTTGATATGCTTGGTCATGCCGTAACGCTGTGCGACCAGTGCGCTACCTAACTCTGCCACCAGTTCCTCACGGGCATATTCAGGAGAACCGAAGGTAGTCGGCTTGAACCGATCGAGAACACCCTCCGCACCGGTCGAGTGCGTCATCTCATGGAACAGTGTCCCGTAAAACGATTCTCCCGATCTGAACTGTTCCTTTTCCGGCACGATGATTTCATTCTTCGTGATGGAATAGTAGGCGTCATTCTGATATTTCGGCGTAATCGGACAAATCCACAGGTTATCCCTTATCATCGTATCGACTGGGGCAAAACTGTAATGCTCGCCCTCCTCGATTGCCGGACGCGAATTTTCCTGCTCCAGTTTTTGCCACAGCTCCGGTCGCGCTTCCTGCAAATTGGTCTGCGCAACATTGAAGACCCTGAAAACCTGCATCTTCGGATAAACATTGTACTGTTCCTTTTCGTCATCGGAGAGTTTCTTGTAATCGTCATACTTGATTTTCTCCTTGGTCTCCTTATGGATACAAGTGAACGTGGTGAGCATGACCGGAAAGGACTTCTCGCCACGAAGCACGGAGACACGCGGCAGTTCCTCTCCATCCTTGCCGGACTTATTGAGCTTCTGAACACAATCGAAGGTGCAGAAACGGGGAATCTTGTACCCTTCTTTCTCGCAGTGCAAAAGCAGCATAAAAGCATTCATCCCGTTGTACTCGCGCCCGTGAAGGTTGCGAGGCCACTGCAACGCACCCTCGGTAAACCAAGGCTTTTTCCAGTCCTTTTGAATGCCCTCGATTTTCTCGATCATCATTTCGGCGAACAGGTCGAGAGCCTTGTCCTCGCTGTTCGGTCCGTCGGCATTCTTCTTTCTGTAACCGGCCATATTACTTACTGATTATAGTTAGACGAATCCGCCACATATTGCGTCAGTTCCTCCACCTTGCAGGAAAGATTGATTTTCCCGTTATGTGCCGACAGGTTCATTTCACCTATGGCATCCACCTTTATACCCGGCTGTAGCCACGCATCGCGCTCCTTGCCGAAACAGAAGAAGCGCACCCACTGGTATTCGAAGCCGTCATCGACCTTCTCCGCACTGAACGCCGAGAACACCGTATAAGGCTGGTCTTTCTTATCCCTTTTCTCCTCGATATTCTGGCCGACTTTACCACGAAATGCCAGCTCACCCTTGACGCAATCCGCATCATCCGTAGCGGCATTGCAGATTTCATCGGCGAACAGGTTGAAATAGAGCTTGTCACCCCGGCGTTTGAGATACATCGTACCCCTCACTTCCACACGGGAGCCGTTCCGATAACCGGTGGCTTCTTCCTGACTGCACTCCTTGCGGACATCCACCTCGATAGTATGCCGTCCACCCGTTGCCGGAATCTGTACCCGGAGCGGAAATGCCATAAACTCCTTTTCCTCTCTGTTCTTGCGAACCGACGCATCGCGGCCGATAACGCCGCATACCGTAACATTACATTTAATCATCTGTTTTTTGTCTTTAATGATACATGGATCATCCGACAAGTGATACATGGGTTGATTGATGTTGAACTGTTGGAGGGTACGGTCAGTCAGGCGCACGTATCATCGCCCAGACCATCCATCCGGCGATGGCTAATTGCACGCCCACGACAACGAGCGTCCCGATCCACCCCAACAGCAGGTAGCAGAACCGGACGTGCAACGCAAGGATGGAGACTCCCGCCAGACATTTGCATAGCTGTATCATCACGCATTTTACCATATCGCCATGCCTTTATCTTCGCAGGTTTTCCGTCTGTCCCTGTTGCCGGGACATCTCTTGCTCGAAATTCTGTGAGGCCGCTTCCGACAGGATAACCGTATTCAGCATACCGGTTACACGCATCCGTTTGGTCTCTTCCGTGAGTGTGCCGTTGTTCAACGTGGCAGACAACCGGTTCAGCTCGGAAGCGGTCAGCTCCCGCGAGACACGCAGTTCCCCATTGTCCGCTTTCAGAATGGCCTTGCCGTTCTCGCCGATAGTCAGGTCGCAGTTCTTCATATTCGGCAACAACGGCTTCAGGTCGATGGTACGAAGATCCATCGCGGTGGATATCATCGCCTTCTGTTCCTCTTCGTTCCGGTTGTCAATCTGTGTGGCCAGCAGCATCAGGGAGGCGAAAGCGGTCATCGCCATCTCCACAATCGGGTCGTTGCATCCCGACATTCCCACACCGCTATCCTCCGACGAAAGGAGTTTTTTCATCCATCCGTCGGGCGAAAGGTTCTTTTCAGGCACGGTATCTTCCGCCGCCTTGTATTTGGCGAGCAGGTCATTCCCGTTGTGCAGCATTTGCAATTTGATATGTCCTTTCTGTGCGATTTCAGCCAGATACGCCGCAGGGTCTATATCCCGTTTCGTCCCGTCGGCATAGATATTCTTCACACCGAAATGCAGATGTTCCCCGGTCGTCCGTGTTCCCGTATTGCCCGATGTGCCGAGCCGTCCGCCGGCCTGTACCGTATCGCCGACCTTGACGGAAATCTCCTTGAGGTGCATATAGGTACATTGTACCTTGCTGCCGTCCGTCCGGGCATATTCCACCGTCAGCGACTTGCCGCCGGGCGTATTCTTGTTCTGGTTTACCGCCACGACCTTGCCGCCGTTCTCCGTAGCCAGTACCGCATCGCCTTTGCAACGTATATCCACGCCCTTGTGCATCTGTTGCTTTGTGCCGTCCAACGGGTCTTGCCGTGTTCCGAACGGAGAGGTAATGAACAGAAATTCCTCCCGTTCCACCGGGAACGAATACCCCGTTCCATGTTCCGCACCTTCGGAGGTCTGGAGCGGATTGTGTTCTACCCCGAACTGCCTGCCTTGTGCCGCCATCTCCTGCATCACCTGCCTGTCATACTTCTGCAAGCCGTTCTGCTCAATGATTTTTTGCAGGTTCTCGGCATACTTGCCGCCTGTGGCGTAACCGGCTTTCTCAATGCTTTGTGCCCAGCCCTTGTAATCGTCCGGGGAGAGTTTGAAGCAACCGGCATAGCGGCTGTTCTCCTTCAAAAAGCGGGAGTGATGCTCGTATGAATCACCCACGCTGTCATAGCTGCAGAACTTTTCATTCGGCTTATCATCGGTGTAGATTCCGTATTTGCCGCCTCCGGCAATCCACGAGGGTGTCGCCTTGATGCCGAAATGGTTGTTCTCGTTCCTCGCCAGACGGCTCTGTCCGTTGCTGCTTTCCAGTATGCCTTGCGCCAATGTGACGGAAGCCGGAATGCCATACCTGCGCATCTGTGCCATCGCATAATCCGCGTATTGCAGTGCATATTCCTGATTCTTGCTCATAATCGTCACTCCTTATCTATGAATACCCCTATGTGTTTCCTGCTCGTCCTGCCGTTTATCCTGTAGCTCTATCTCACTGATGGCGACACGCTCACCGGCACGGACAAGTTTGGGCAGATAGCTGTCCAGTTGCGTCCTTGGGAACTCTGCGAAAGTCGAAAATCCATGTTCCGGATATTCCTTGACCGTAATTCCCAGTATTTTTGCTCCCTTTGCCGCATCCTCATTATAAAGCCGGTACACTTCTCCTGCACGAATCAGATACAGGGCGTCGGGATGCTTTTCCTTGAGGTTGTCCCAAAACTGCCGTTTCGGAGACATATTTTCATCATTCGTCTCTTCCGACCGATTTTCCGGCACCGTCTCATTCTGTTGCCGTACCTGCTCTTCCGCTTTCTGTTCCCCGACGGATTGTCCCTTTTGCAGCACATCGGCAAACAGCGTGGCCGCCAAATGCCGCTTGTAGCCGTCCCGGTCTTCCGCCACCCACATCCGTTGCCACTGCTGTGGAGTGACGCTGCGGGGCTGCAGCTTTTGTCCGTCGATGGTTGCCACACACTGGATTCCATCCTGCCTGGTCTTGAAGATGGTAACACGCTGAATACGGTTCAGGTCAATCTCCGGCGTATCGCTGCCGAACAAATCCACTTTCAGGTCGGGCTTGACCTCCGCCAGTGCATAATACTTGTGCGCCAGCTCCATCCGTACCTTGTCGATGTTGTCCATCGCCTGCTTGAGCGTGGAGAAAAAACGGTTCACATCCTCCTTATCGGGATAGACGCTGTACCCCTCCTTGTTTTCCGGCTTGATATAGAGTGCCCAACGGTTCTTGTCGTCCTGAATCATCTGCACGGCATCGAACCCGACCTCATTCGCCCGTCTGACCGCCTCCGACACGTCCAGCGTGGAGAGCTTTTCCAACGTGTAGTTCCTTAACCGGGCCAGTGTCACCATTTTTTCATTGAAATAGCTGTCATCGGGTCTGTAGCCCAATGCACCGTCAGTATTATAGAAACGCACCTGCTCGATACCCTCTTTCTGCAATGCCCGTTCGATACGTCCCTTGTTCATGCCGGGAATCTCGTTGTTCGCCTCGGTCGAAGCTCCTGCCGGCAAAATGACATCTGCCGATTTTGCCTCCCGGTCTATGACGAGGACGATGCTTTTCGCCGCCTTGTCCGGGTGCTGGCGGATTTCATTCGCCACAAAGTAATGCTTGTGCATCTGTTCCTGCATGGTCGTGGTCTGCCGTCTGTTTCGCAGGGTGGCGTACTCAATTTTCTCGCCCCGTTCCGCTTTTCGGATAACATCAAGCGCATTGTTCACGTCGCTTTCGAGAGCGTCCATCATACACGGATTTTCCTTGAACTCCCGGCACCAGTAATCCACCGTCTTCAGGCTTGCATCGGACAGACGGGCGGGCAGTCCCAGTTCCAGCATTTTGATACCCGAAGCCAGTTCCACGACCAACCTTTCATATTTTACCGCATCCTCCGACGGGGCCACGCCGTTCTTCATGACCATGCCTTCACGGGCGAGCCGCTGTTGATGCCCCGTAGCACTCACGATCTGCCGCAAGGCTTCCTGCATATAATCGTGGTAATGTTCAAAATCCTTTTGACGCGGCATATAGACCGCATCTTTGTCCGTCTCGTAATGAGGAACTCCGCTACCGTCCGAGCGCACGGGAACGAGGTTGTCCCGCATCTTCAATAGAAAGTCGTTGAACCGGGTGCGCAACCTGCGGTTGTCCGCCTCGGTATATCCTCTTTCCTGAACACTGCCATCCTGCTTTACCGCATCCTCGTAAGCCGGCTTGTCAACGTAGGGCAACGTCGTCTGGTCGATATTGAAAAGCGTGCGGATCTCCCGGTTGTGGACACCCTTGAACTGTGCCTTATGCTCTTCGTCCAATTGGAGATAGGCGGTACGGTCGATGGTCTCATCCGGATTGTTCCGGTTGACATACTTGTTCCAGTTATAGAACAGGAACGGTACGCCCTGCTCATGCTCCCGCACCGCAGCACCCCGTACCTTGGTTTCACTGTAAAGCGTGAACAGGTTGGTCTTGCATCCGTTATTGTCCGAATGCAAGGCCATAAAGAGGGCATTGAACGGGCTGGCCGAGACCCCTTGCGGATAGAGCCGGGGAAATCCCTTGCCCGATACGTTGAGCCAATGGCCGCCAGCGTTCGACGCCCCGCTCAGTGCGGCAGACAGCAGTTCCGCCTGCCTTGCCTCGGCTTTCTTCTCGATTTGCGACTTTTCTTTCATATCATCATGCTTTTATTGTTCATGGAATTATTGGATGCCCCGTGTACGCACGACCGTTTCCCGCTGTCCGTCATCGTAATTCTGCGAAGCGATATGGCGCAACTGGTCGCTCTTGGCAAGCACGGCGTTCGCCAGCGTGTTCAGCGGCAATGCCCCTGCACGGTAAGCCTCCGCGACGGTCGGCGTGAGCTGGATGGTACAAGGCACACGGTCTATCGTGGCGATGAGCGTACTGCCTTGCAGTACCGGGTTCACAATACGGGGATTGAGCGGTTCATCGGGATAACGGCGGTACTGGTTCTCCGTCTGTTCGGCAGCGGACGGCATGGGTCGCCCCAAAGCCTCGTGTCCCGCCTTGTTCAGCAGGTTTGCGCCGCCCAGACCGACAAGGAGCATCTTCAGCAGCGGGTTACGCACGAACAGACCGGCCACAATACTCGCTATCGGCAGCAGGTTGTCCCCAAAGCGCAACGATTGTGTCTTGCCGGTAAAAGCCCCCAACAGGATGTCGGGCAGCATGGCCATGACATATCCGAGGTTGCCCGTGATATCGCCCAATCCCTCTAATCCCAACGTACTGAGCAATCCGCTCCATCCGTTCGTGTTGGTCTGCACAGCCTCTCTCTCTTGCTTTTCTTCCTCACGTGGAATAACCACCTGCCGTTCCTCTTTCTCCACTTTTTCCCTCTGTTCCGTCTCCGGCTGCGTTGATTCCTTTTTGGCAGTTACAGCCGTTGCATTCTTATATTTCTCCAAATGCTTCAAATAGGCTTCTTCCTGTCCGGGAGCGACGACCAGCGGCACATCCTTGTACCGTTCGGCACGTTCATTCTTCTTTTCAGGGTGTCCGGGTATTTCTGGCATTTGGAAAGGGGTAAACTTTGGTGTCTGCATCCACTTCGGGAAACTGAAATCCATCACCGGTATTTTCTTCTTCAACCGCTCGTTGGCGGCCACGATGAGCGCACTGTCACCCGTCTGTACCGTTGCAGCCTCCTTGCGGAAGTCCGTAAATACGTTCCGTTCGCTGCCGAACACCCCTTTGCTTATACACTCTTCCACAGAAAGCGTATCAGGCTTTTCAGGCTCGAAGCGTGAGGCGACTGCCGAGATAGCCACGTCCGCCCCGACAAACTTCGCCAGTGTTGCCCACGAACCCACGCCTCCCATCATCACGGTATCTGCCGTTGCGCCCAGTACCCGACCCGCGCCTTTTTCCCATCCTTTCGGACGGTAGGCGGCTTCGCCCCGTGCCTCGATTTCCACAGCAAGCGGCGAGCGGTTGAAGGTCTGCGAAAGTCCAAGCAGGCTTGATTCTGCGGCTTTGCGGATGATGTAGTCGGCTGACGATTTCGGCATACGCTCCTTGACCAGCCGGTCGATCATCAGTTCCTCCACCCGGTAGTCCATATAGGCATAGGCAAGGTCGCCGCCTAATTGTTCCGACAGTTCATCGTAACGCTTGCGCCCGATTTCCTGCACGACAGTATCGCGCCATTGCCCGGCCATGTATGCGAGGTCTTGCTGTATCTCTTTGGAGCCGGTAATCTCCGCCTTGCACATTCCGATATAGTCCTCCGTTGTCTTCGAGTTCCATTCGCCCGTGACCTTGAGTACCTGGTACGGGTCGCCCATCGGCTGTGCCGCAGACGCCATCGCGCTGAGTATGCCGCCCAAAGAGGTGGAATACTCCCTCATTTCCTCGCCCTGTTTCTTCGTGAGGTAAGCCTGTGTCTTCGACATGACGGGCGCAAGGTGGCAGTGGAAATAGTCGCTCACGAGGCGTTCCATTTCTGCGAATTGCCGGCTATGTTTGATTCCATCCATATTGTGTATTATATATTTATCTGTTTCAATAACTGTTCTTTCGTCTGCTCGATGGCGTTGTGGTAAACCTCCATCTGCCGGGGAAAGAACTCTTCCAGCCATGCGTCCTTTTCGATGTTGTCCTGCATGAACCGTATCGCCTGCTCCCGTTCGATTTCGACGGATGTCTCGCCCTCTTCCCTGTTGTTGAACCATGCCTTCGTCCACCAGCGCACACCCGCCCGGTCGGGATAGACCGTGACAAGCCTCGGTATGTCGAAACTCTGTATGTCGATGTCCAGTTCCGCCAACGGGTCTATGATGCCGCCATAGGTCAGGGCTTCGTCATGGAGTTTTTTTTTATGTCACTGCCCGCAGTGGAGAGGTACACATCATGCCGCAGGGCGAGGTAATGCAGGAAATCCGCAATCAGGAGGTTCTGCACCTTGCAGGCCAGCGGCATGGCCTTATGTCCCAGTCCGAGCGGATTGGCCATGCTCGGCATATTCTCGTAGAAATACTCCTTCATCGCACCCACCGTGAAGATGTGGCGTAGCGACTGCTCCGTATTTCGGGGCAAGGTGTATGCTCCATGCCGCAAATCCTCCATATAGTGCGGCAGGAAGCGCAGCATCAGTTCCTCTATCTCTCTCTTATCCCGGTCATAATCGGTTCCCAGTTCCATCTCTACACCGGAGGGATAGTCGGTTTCGTGTCCGCCGGCCTGACGCATTGCCTGGATATTCCCGTACAGCATTGTCAAGAATTCCAACGGATTCAGTTCCTCGCCCTTGAAGCGGACGGTCATGTGCAGTTTGTCACCGCTCAAAGCTACCGTCTGTCCGGCCTTTACACGCTGTCCGAATTGGGCGAAGACATTGGACAGGTTTCCGTATGTCACCTCATATTCCCCGTAGCGGATGGTCTGGCAGATGCCGTGTCCGGAATCGTTGCCCACGCCCGACACAATGCCGCTGGCAAGGGCGGAAAGCATATAGCACCGCACGTTGAAGTCAATGCCGTGATGAAAGAATTTCTCGCCCGTCACCGGGTCGGTCTGTTCGCCGTAGCCGAGCGACAGCTCCACGTCTTTGCCCTGCTGTTCCTCGAAAGGCATACAATAACCGCTATCGGATTGCAGGATCATTTCTTCTGTATATTTCATGCTGTTTCCATTTTGATTCGTATTCTATCTTCTCATTCCTCCGCCATGTGCCTGTTCCCCTGCCGAAAAGTCAGGTGTACGGGTACGTTGCACGTTTTCTGTCTCCGGCGTGCGGAAGACACCCGCATTGTTGCCGATGAGCATCATGCCGAGAAATGCGCCGGCAATCTTGCCCAGCCAGCCGAAGCGTCCGAATATGAGGAACGCCGCCGCAACCAGTCCGGCGATGCTCAACCCTGACACGTTGCCGCTGCCAAGGTTGCGGAAAAAGTTGCCGAACATATCAAGACCTCCGCCACCGGAGGCCTGTCGCAAAAAGTTCGACACGCCGTTCAGTTTGTTGTCGATGCCGGTTACCGCACCGCTGACCGAACTGACGGCTTCTCCGGCCTTGCCCGTTAGTTCACGCACGCCGTCCGCCGTGCCTGCAATGGTATCCGTGACGGATTCGCCCACAACGGCATCGCTCACGATACGCACCACGCTTTTGTCGGTGGTCAGCTTCTCCCAGCCCACATAACCGACCGCACCGCCGATAGTCGCTGTCTTGACTGCCTGTCCTGCACCACGCAAGGTCTGCGAAGGGTGCAGCACTGCCTTACCCATACTTTTGCCGGTAGCCGCCGTTGCCGTACCGACACCTTTTGCGGCCTTGCCGCCATATTTCAATAGTGTACTCCAAACGCCCATACATTGTCTGTTTTTTAAGGTCTTACATTTCTTCCAATCTGCCGCCAGCGTCGCTTGGCAGCTTCCACTATGTCCCGTTTGCCGGCCACCGGACGTGCTCCCTCGTCGATTTCACGCCAGATGTCGCCCATTGTCGTGTACTTCACCGCCTTGGTCAGCCGTTGCAGTTTCTTGTTCATCATCTTGAGCTTCGGACGGATGCCGAATACGATTTCCATGCGCTCTTTCTCCGTCATCTTGTTGTCCGAAAGGCACGCCATGCGGATGTCGTTCACAATCTCCACGCTGTTCATGATCAGTTCCCGGTAAATCCGGTTTCGTTGCGTGGAGAGGGCGACGGCCAACGCATGGGAGCTGTTCCGGCTCACCTGTCTGGTAAAGTCACCCATGTTATCCGTCAGCTTCGATATTTCGTGATAGAAACCGTATATCTGCGCCGCGTAGCAGACTATCGACCGGAAAGAGTCCAGATAGCTGTTGAACTCCCGTTGCAGGTCGGTCGTGGCTTTCACTTCCTCTTTCGTCCACAGGTGTCCGGTGGTCTGCATCAGCATGACTTTCTCCTGGTTCTTCAGCTCCTTTTCCGCCTTGTCGGTATAGAGCAGGATCATTCCGGCCAGTACAGGGTCGTTTTGCGCCCGTGCCTTGCCGATGCCGATGCACAACAATAAGATGCCTATCCAAATCGTCCGTTTCATTGTCAGTTCCGTTTTTATCGTGCGAGGACGGCAGCCCTGCGCCAACGGGTCATGGCCATCCGTGCCGCCTCCCCATTGTTGCGGTCGAGCATCCCGGCCGTCACATTGTTCCACATGTCATTGAGGGTATAGTATCGTATGCTCAGGTAGAGCAGGTGTAGCTTCCGGCTGAAAGCCGAAAGTTTGTCGTTCAACGCCCACAGGGTCTTGCTGCGTTCCGCTCCCGTGAGCATATTCTCTTTGCCGCCCTTGGCCACTGCGTCATTCAGGAGTGTGAAGACCGATACCAGTTCCGTTGCCGTCTCGATATAGAGGTTGTTCATGCTTATGGAGGCAATGATGCCCTGCGGGTTGTTCCTGATGGCGTTGCCCAGTTTCCCTAACGTGAGAAAGATTCTCACGCCGTCGTTGTAGAGGTGGGTGCAGGCTTTCAGCGACGAAGCGTAGCCGCTTGCCGTCTTGAGATAGCTGTTATATTGCTTCTCCCATTTGTGAATGCGGTTGAACTCGGCGGCGATGCTGTTCTGCAGCATCGCTGTCTTCGTCTGACCGTTTATCTGTTTCTCTATCTGGTCATTGATGACCTCGTTGCCCTCGGCCAACGCCATCCATTCCAACGGATTGGATGCCGTGATTTGTGCTTTCGCCCAGTGTGGCATCATGCAGACGGCAAAAATGACCAGGCTAATGATTCGTGATTTCATATATTCCCTTTTTTCGTTTGTTATACTCGACCCGTTCCCGGATAAGCGTTACCACATCGAAGTTGTGTCTGATACCTACCAAATCAAGCCGGGGCGTATTCCTGTCCATCGAGAATATGCGTACCGTCTTCAATCCGCAAAGCTGCTGCATGAGGTTTTGGTGTTCCACAAAGTCCACGATACGGTATTGTTCCATGTAGTCCGTCTTCCGGGACAGCACCCCATGCCTGCTGATAAGCTGCTCGCTACCGATGTGGTAGCGTGTCCGGCGCAGATAGATGAAACGGTACAGCAATACCAAAGCAAGCAATGCGGCAACCGATACGGCAAGAGCTGTCAGAGGCAGTCCCTCCATGCCACCATACACCCATGCTGCACAGCACAATACGATTGCGGGCAGCTCGTCGATAACGAACTGTCCGGCGTGCGGTTGCAGCACGATACTTTGGAAATGTCCTGTGGGTGCATCGGTCATCATCGGCGAAAGTGTGTTTGTTGTTCCTCTTCCGGTGACTGTTCTCTCGCCTGTGTCTCATCGACCGTCTCTTCCTGTTTCTGCTCGGCCAAAAGCTGTTCGTTCCAGTCCTTGTTGGGATAGGTAGGCTGTTCACGGACAAAAGAGGCGTCATTCGCCTTGTCCAGACCGAGGAACTCCCGCAATCCTTCACGGAACTCCTTGTAATTTCCGTTCATGATATCCGTCTGTTCCCGTATGTCGTCCGGATGGCACAGGCCGCTCGAACGCATCGACATGGCTTCTTCCCATGCGGATTCATATTTCCCGTAGCTCGACCGCAAAGCGTCGGGCAACAGGTCTATGTCACCTTCATCGAGGTTCTTGCCGTCAGTAACGGAATCCAGATAAGGCTTCCGCTCCGGTGTCTCCTCGATGGTGGAACGGACAACCCGGTACATCTCCTGTTGCAGGTTCTTGGCAAACTCGATTCCCGCAAGGTCGGTATCGAAACAGATGTGTTGCTTGGCAGGAAGCGAGAGCGTGAGGACACCCCGCATCTGTTCCACCGTCGGGTTACCGCCGGTAGATATGAAGACCGCTTTCCGCAAATCCTTGTCGTTGGCCTGATGAAGCTGGTAATAGGCCATCGCGTCGTATGCACTCTCGAACCAGTAGATATGCTTGGCTTCGGTAAGCGTAGTTTTGGCTGGGCTGGCAATCCATAACCCTTGGCTCGAATTGCTCCCTTCCGCCTTCCCTTTATAACTGCCGCTGCCATCCATGCGAGGGCGGCCTCGCTCTTCCAGACCGACAACCTGTCCCGTATCTTTCGGAACGGTCAGCGGAAAGGCGAGGTTGGTGTATTTCATGCCGTCCTCACGATGCTTCGTCGCCAGACAGAAGTTCCGATGAAAGGCATACTGCGTGTAAAGGTCGATGCCCCGATGCTTGAAGAACGGATAGAACTTCTTTTGTGTCGCCCGATCCTGCGGATTGAACTGGTGAATGTCGTAATCCGCCATGTCAAACGGCTTCACATCCCGTTTAGGCTGGATAATCCGGATGTCCCGGTCAGCGACGGGATGGTTCAGCAACCGGTTACAGACAAGGTTTACCAGTCGGTCGGGAGACACGCCTGTACGGTATTCCGCAAAAAAATGCGGATGCTCCTTGATAAAGGAAATGATGTTATACGACTTCTGCTGTTGCGGTTTGAAACAGCATTTCCCTTGCTGCGTGACAATGAACTTGTCGTTGCGGATGCGCCGCCCCTCGCTGTCCAACCGGACATACGAGGGATAGCGCAGGCCGTCGCGCCGGTTCAGGTGATAGCCCGCGTCGATAAGCACGTCCTGAATGTTCAGCCTGCGCAGAAAATCGTCATAAGTCAGTTCGCCCTCTCTCATGGTTTACCTCCCCATTCTCATATCATTGATTTCACGGTTCATCTCTGCCTCGAAACAACGGATGGCCATATCCCTCGGTGTATCGACCCCCAGCTTGATGTACGGGCGTGGCGGACCGCCGAAACACTCGCCGTAGAACTCCGGGGCATGGCAGTGATGGTGGATGCCGTGCGCGACACCCGCCGCGACTACCGTACCTGCGGTGAGGGCGGCAAAGATTTTCGTACCGAGCCCCCGTTGTGCTTCCGGGCGTGTTTTCATGTCCACTTCGCTGAAAATCTTGGAAAAGAGCTTCATCCGGTGATAATCATCCACAGCAAGGAACTTGTCGTAATCCCGTTGGGTTATCTCATGGCTGATAGCCTGACCGTCGATAACAGCGGTCATCCTGTATTTCCCCTCGGTTTGTGCCGGTTGAACGGCTATCTGGCTCACTTCAACTTCCCGCCCGTGCTTCTCTTCCCGATACCATCCCTTGTTTTCATTCAGAAACTGGAGGTCACGCCCGTCCACTGCCGCACCGACATAGCCCTGTATGGATTCCTCTTGCTGTTGCAGCGAGGTTTCCACCGGCATGAAAGCCTCCTGCTCCTGCCGTTGGCGTTGTTCCAAATCCTGCTGTACTTCGGGATGCAGGCCGATAGCGATGCGTTGATCGCTGTTGAGAGCCTCCATCGTCACTTTGTCGGAAAAGTCAGCCCCGATAATGCCGTTCAGCAGTTCCAGACGTTTTTCTACGGGTTGTTCCTCGATGGGTGCGGCAACCAGTGTCCTCACTTCCTTTTCCGTCAGGTCATAGACCATATCGGCTTGGACGCTTTCCGACTGCACAGTCAGCGTCCGCCTTTCCGCATCCACGACAAGACCGTGCGAGGCAAGGCACTCCGCCAATTTCTCGTTGGAAAAATAGACCGGAGAGGCTATAAGCTCCTTGTACGACCGTGCCGGTTCCCCGCTGCGCGGACGGCTGACCATCGGCGTGATGACCGCCTGCAAGTCCTGCAGAACGTCCCGTTGCTGTACGGGTTGCGCCTGTTGATGCCCCTTGTAATAGAATCCGTAACCGCCCGATTGCAACTCGCCGGGCTTCATGCGCCCGTCGGGACGTTCGGGTACGATGGACGGCCCCGGAAAGAACAGTTGGCCGCCGACCCTGCGCAGGTGCAAGCCCCACTGGTTGCGTGGCGTCCAGCCGAGGAACGGCGGGGGCATTCCCATCCGTCCCATGCGACCGTACTCGCCGATGCCGATGCGGTAGCCGTGCAGCCCCATAGCCACACGCCCGTTGGCATTGCGGGCATGGACGAAGTTCTTGGGCATATAGAAGTCTTTGCCCACGATGCTCGTGAGCACGTTGTAGGCTTTCTTGTTGGCCGTATTGGTTCCCCAGTCCGTGAGTGCCAACATCTGACGTTCGCTTATCGGATAGACCAGCAGCGGAGAATTATGCCCCTGCACAATCAGCCGATACCCTGAACCATCAAGCGCAACATGGGCTTGCAGGCCGTTACGCATCAGCATATTGCGCATTTCGGGCTGCAAGTCCATCTGCCGGGGATTGGTATTCGTTCGTATCGCCATAGTCGGATTGTTTTCGTTATGCGTCGCCGCGTTCCATTGCTGCCTCCAGCTGTTCGTCCTTGAAGCGGACAAACTCGGCAGCGGATTCGTTGCCGACAGCAAGCCCCTTTTCCTCGCAGTAACGGGCGTATTCCTCCTGCCAGTCGGCGGAGAAATGATTGACGTAATCGAGCCAGCCGTATTCGCCGCTCTGCATCTTCCCGACAAGTACCTCTTCGGGATAATATTCGTTTTGTGCCATAATCTACGGATTGATTGTTTTTACTTGTGGAGGGCTGCCGCACGGTTGCGTTCGCCGCTCTTCTTCTGTTCGTTCCACAACTCCTCGGTGTAGTCCTCTTCCGAAACGTAGTCAAGGTTGCCGTCATCGTCCATGATCCAGCAACCGTAGCACCCGAAGGTGTATTTGTCCCACTCGCGCTTGGGCTGGTTGCGCCATTGCTGCGCGTCGCCCGAACAGAAGCGGATGCCGGTCTTGGCATGAAGGTCTATGCCCACTGTAGCAGACTCGCCGTCCACGACGACCGTCAGCGGCTCGCCGTGCTGCATCCCGTTTACCTCCACCGCACCGAGGCGCATGACCTCGGCCAGCACTTTCAGGTTGCGTGCGATGATGGGCGTGGGGACATACATCACCTGTTTCGTCTCGGTGTCAATCTGCACGAAAGCCTTGCTGCTCCGGCCGTCCGCCATTTCCACGTCGGCGACAATCGCCTTGCCGTCGAGCAACTGTTTCTGCTGCGCTTCGTCATACCGTTCCAACGGAGAGGATTTCAGTGCCGGATAGAAGACCACATCCACCTGACCGTTGTCCATGCGGATAAAGGCAAAGCGGCTACGGCTCTCTATTTGCCCGCCATGCTCGTCCGTGACACGCACGGGAAGCACGGGAGAATGCCGACCATCGCAGATGTCGTCCAACACACGCATCGGCAAATCCTCAATCATCTCCCGTGTGAGACCGAATCGTTCCAGTGTCGGAAAAGGTAATTCATCAAATTCAATCTGAACTTTTTTCATACTATATTCATATTATAAAATTGTACTATACAAAGATAGAGACATCTTATTATGACGGACAAAAATACAGCTATATAAATGGTTATAATATGCTGTTTTTATCTTCATTAGTACGATTATTCAATTCAAATCGTACTAATAGACGCAAAATATCAAACCAATACAAGAAATGACGGCTGTTTGTTTCCGACATGAAAACTCCCGTTATAACTTTGCCGAATGAGAAAAATTTTACTGATAGCAATATCGGGTGTTTCATTCTGCACGATGCCCGCTCAGGCGCAGTTCAACACGATTGCCAAGACACCAGAAAGATACAAGGTAGAAGCCTTGCAGGAGGGTATGAAAAAGCCGGAGCCGACACCCGAAAGCATGGCTCCTGTACAGGAGACTTCGACAAAACCTGCCGATGAAAGTAAGAAGTTGTGGATTGACCGTTATCTCAGTGTGTCTTATCCATTGCAGCGCATCAGAATTACATCACCATACGGCTACCGGAAAGACCCGTTTACCGGAAAGAGGAAGTTTCACGGCGGTATCGACCTGCACGCACGGGGCGAGCAGGTATTGGCCATGATGGAGGGGGTGGTCGTCAAAGTGGGACAGGACAAGACGTCCGGCAAGTATGTGACCCTGCGGCACGGAAATTACACCGTCAGCTATTGCCACCTTTCACGGGTGCTGACCGCCAAGGGTACGGTAGTCCGTCCCCGTGATGCCGTCGGTATTACCGGCTCGACCGGACGAAGTACAGGCGAGCACTTGCACATAACCTGCAAGCTAAATGGCAAGAGTGTCGATCCGTCGGTCGTTTTCGATTACATCCGGACTACACAGCAGGAGTGCATTTCAGCTTTGAGCAGACTGTTGTAAGAGTGTTTATGTCGCCAAACGCTAATCGAAAAGAGTGTCATTAGGTGATGTGGTTTTCGATTAAAACAGGGAACTTTTCATTTTGGAACTTATCGTAATTTTTTATTTGAATGATTGTGAAACCAAGACCGAGTAGGGAGATCGGACTCTAACGGTCTATCCCGTTGCGGGAGAGGACGCCTTCCGTGTAATAATGTTTGACTTCTCGCATCTCCGTGACCAAGTCGGCTATGTCGATCAATTCTGCCGGAGCGTACCGTCCCGTGATTACCAACTCTGTCCCGGAATGTCGTCGAGAAATCGCCGTCAATACCTCCTCAATAGAAAGCAACTCGTAATACAGGGCAATGGTTAGTTCATCGAGCACGACCAGATTATACTCTCCCGAAGCGAGAATTTGTTTGCAGCTTTCCAATCCCGCATAAGCTGCGTCAATATCTTCTTGTGCCGGCTTCTTTTCAATAAAGCACCCCCGACCGAATTGCTGGATGCGGACGTTGTTAAACAGATGTTCGATCTTGGTTTCATTATATTTCATGTTCTTTACGAATTGTCCGATGAAGACGCTTCCTCCGGCACACAAAACTCGAATGGCAAGCCCAAATGCGGCCGTTGTCTTTCCTTTCCCGTTGCCAGTATAGACATGTATATATCCTTTGTTTTCCATATTGTTGATTTATGATTGCAAATGTAATCCGTGTTATGGTTCGGCGGAAAGATGGGCAAAACAATAAGTATAGGTTTGAATCGTGCCATCCTCAAGCCGGATGTCATAACTTTGGCTAAAGGGAGTTCCCAGTCGGAAAAGTACGGGTGAGGAGAATATCGGTCCGTCGTAGCAGAACGTGTGGTATTCTCCGTTTTCTCCGTTGTGATCCATTTCCTTGGGGAGAGAGGCAATAAAGTCGGCATCTACCTCGCGACCGATGGCATCCATTCCCAAGCCATCGGCTTGCGTGGTCACGATGACCGTCTTCAGTCCGGAAGCGAGGTATTGCTGCATGACGATTTCCGAGGAGACTACTCCCCATAACGGCTCCACAACCTCTATTCCGAGTGGTGCGAGTTGTCGCTCCCTGTAGGCACGGACATCGTGCAAGTAAATATCCCCGAAAATAAAATGGGTTACTCCTTGCTCCTTGAAATGTAGGGCTGCGCAAGTCATGGCCTCTGCGTAATTTTCAAGGTTCCCCTGGGGTGTGAGATTCACGATATGCAGGGGAATACCTATACTGTCTGCTTGTGCCTGAAGCAAGGGGAGTGGGATACCGTGCATGCTGGAGCGTTGCGAGTCACGATTGATTGTGGTGAGCAGGGCAACGATGTCGTATAGCTCCGATTGACGAGCTCGCCAAAGGGCATGCGCGGAGTCTTTTCCCCCGCTCCAGTTGAATACGGCTTTTATCTTTTCCATTCGATGTTCGTAAAACTTCATGCTTCCAATAACTCACTCGTTTTTGCCCAATAGTAGTAGGCTTCCGGTAGGTTGCTTCTCAGCTTATTCAGTTTGTTGGGCAGCGAAGGTCGGATGACCATATCCTTTATATCGGCAGGGTTGTTGGAATAAGATTCTATTTCATTGATTCCCTTTTCAATTAACGTGGCTAAATAAGCCGCTCTTGCTGCATCAATAATGGCATGGTCTATCAGATAACGCTGCTTGTACATGAATGATTTGACACGGATGATTCCGTCTTGTATCAGGTCGAAGTCTCCTTCTCCGGCTTTTCCCCGTGTGGAGATACAAAGTGCCGTTTGGCGGATGTCATTGAAAACTTGCCCTATGTCCGTTCCGAAAGACCGGTATGAAAGTTCGACCACCGCAATCTTACGGAACGCTTCTTTGGTAATCTGCAGGTCTGAAACATTTTCAAACAGCCGCCCCACATCATAAAGCTGTTTGGCTATCTCCATCGAACAGGACCTTCCATTCTTGTAATAAGGTATTCCAGTTGTGTTGGGAGCGAAAGCCGTCAGTTTATCGCCCAAAATATCTTCTGCGGACGGGACTGTTACCATCAATGGTTTTCCTTCCAACCGTATGAACGGGCAGTTGATAGCTATTTGTTGGGTACGGAAATAATGAATGTCCTCGTAGAGTACATCCAGCAGGATATAGGATTGTGCATCGGTGTCATTTCGGTATGCAATCTGATAGAAAAACTTGGAATGGCTCTTGGGAATATCCGCATCATCCCGTTGCTTGCGTTCCACAAGTTCCAGATTGATGAAGCCGAAATCGGCAAATGATTTCAGATAGTCTTCAATGTTGGTTCCAGGGGGACAGATAAGATCAATGTCGATTGACAGACGATGAGCAGATTTCCCAAGTATGAGCATAAGTGCCGTTCCTCCCTTAAAAACCAGTGGACACCCGGCTTTAACCAGCATTTCAAGCAGGGACAGGGCACGGATTACTTTCTCTATCAGATTTTTATCATTATAGTGCAATTCGGATGAAACCTGTTCGATCCATTCTGCCGTAAAACACTCCTTCTTTATCATTTTATGTTCAGATTTTCTAATATGGACAATATTTCTTCTTTTGCCTTACGTCTGCCGGCATACCTGAATAGCCGATTTCGATTGACAGCGTACAGATTAAAGGCATTTTCAAAGATATGCTCGCTTTCACTGCCTTGTAGGTAGAAGAAATCCGCATCCCTCAATATATCCACCAACAGCTTTTCCAGTGTAGGCATCGGTACATCTGATACTTTCTGCAAAGGAGCTTCCGAGACCAAATTTTTCACAAAAAAGACACGGCTGTCCATATCTACATATCGGTAAATCATATCTTTGTCCGGTCGCAGATAGACGTCACGGTTCCCGTCTTTCAAAAAGTTGAAAACCGTTTCTGCCGAATCCCTGTCTGTTTCCACATAGACAACACGGTTGGAAGAAAGGTGATGCTGCAAGGTTGCGATAATATCCCCCTGATAGACGCAGAACTTCGCAAATGGGAAATTGACCAGCAACGAATCGTAAATTTCTCTTACTTCACCTATGAGTTTAGGAACAAAGGACTGTTTCATGACTTTAGCATACATTCCGCGTCCGGTTCTGACCAATGCATTTTCATTCACGAGCTTGAACAGATACCATGACAAGGAAGACTTGCTTATGCCAACCTTTTCGTGAAGATAGGCAAACAAGTCATCCATGCTGAAATCACGGTGTACTTCAGCGTATTCAAGTATGGATGTCGTTGTTTTGTTACTCATATTATATCCTGTTTTTGCCTGCAAATATAGCAAATTTTCGGCACTATTTCTGAATAGTGCCGAAAATTTGTATTTATTTAAAACAATCTATATGTAAATAACCTTTTGTCATCATCTACTAAATATCGGCACTAAATTAAAATTGTGCCGATATTTAGTGATTGTTCAATATTGTACAATGACAATTTACCAAATCGTATTTTCCTGTTTTATTGTTGTCACATCTCGTTTATCGGCAGGTCATTCTTTACTCTTTTCGTCGGCGAATGTAGGACGAAGCGCATAATCGCCAAGCCGCATTGCATTCGGATGACGAAAACAGACTGTTGCACGGTCGGTTTTCTATCCGGGTTTGGCTTATGATGCCACAGCTTCATCCTCTGGCTGCCTCAAAAAGCTGAAAACAAACCTGCACGGCAAACGAAAGCAGGGAAAAATAAAAATCAGCATGATAGTTCAACCAATTAAAAGTAAACAAGTATGGTAGAAGAAATTAGACAAGACGGCAGAGTGATATTGTCGAGCGAAGACGGTTTTTCCGTCCCTATGATTTTCAACAACCTTTGTGGAAAGAATTTCATTGGCAAAGAATACAAGGACTATATCAGGCATATAGCCTTTGAGGAAATGGGACTTAAGCCGGGTATCGTGTCCCATTATCGGAACGGTGTTCTATATAAGAACGGCACAATCCCGGAACTTTGAACAGGTAAACCAAAATAGGAACAGCAAAAATCAAAATTTATACAAATTTATACAGATATGGAAACAACAACAATTCATCCGGCAGAAGCCTATCTACGCAACGAACAAAATCCTACATCCTTATATGTAAGGATTGCAGGAAAACGCAGACGGCTGTTTATCAACCGCAACGAAAACGTCATCGGCATTATCGCACTCGGAAAACGCAAAAGCGGGTACATCTTCACAGATTGGGCAAGCATTGAGAAGATATACTATCCGTCATCCTCTCCCGAAGATGCAGCGGACATAGAAAAGAAACTGGTCTTGAAATACCAGAAACTTGCCCGGCTTGCCACGCATACGAATGATTGGCTTCGCAAAATCGCTAATGCCGATTTGGATAAATCCCTCTACGAGAACCGCATCACGACCGGCACACGCATCGACGGCAAGTGTATCGGACTTGCCACCATCGAGAAGTATTGCGGCAGTTGGGATATGGCTCGTTTCAGAACGGCACTGAAGCAAGGTGAAAAGTTTTCCACCGGACGCTTCGACTTTTGCGGCTATGACGGTACGCTGTGGTGCGAGCCACGCGAAAATGGCGATATGGCGGCAGGATTCAGCAAAGAGTACCGGAATTGTGGCAACGGCTACTATTATCTGCTTATCAACGATGAATACATGATAGGCTATGACATAGACTGAGTTATATGCAGGGCAACGACAAGACCGTATCGGGCAAAGTCTCGGTACGGTTTGTTGTTCCGATCGACCAACGACCTTTTATAAAACTCCTGTTCTCCCTCTTATAGCCTTACATCCTGCGGCCAGTTTGCTTCAAGCAACCTCACGCATTTTGTGTAACATGTTACATAAAGTGTGTGAAGCCCCTTTTTGCAAAAGGACGGACACGGACAGACTTGGCATTACAGGGGGCGGGATAAATCCTGCCCTCTGTAGTCCCAAGACAGTCCGTCGGAAAGTCCGTCCCGGCTGACCGCTTCACTCTTTTACCCATAATCTTTCCTTTTCTAACGGATTCCCATTAAACCCAAGTCCGCTGCCGTGCGACCTACGGGATAGAATTTTCCGCAAAGGTAACCGACCGTGCCAATCTTGCCAATGCCGACGTGCCGCCGCGAGTGACACGCAAAAATCTTCCTCTCCCTCTGTCGAGCGTATTTTTCCGGTTCAGCCTTGTCCGATTGTCCCTCGCCACCTTCCGAAAGCAGAAAAATCTTCCCGGCGGTCGCAAACAGACCGAACAGAGGGAAATAAAAAGAAAGGTTAAATATGAGTTACAACAAATTGAAATCATTGGTGGCAAACGTGGAAGCGATAAAGACAGCGTTACAAATCCACATTCAAGGCAGACAAGCCACACCAGAGGAAAAAGAAACCTTATCCCAATATTCGGGGTTTGGCGGTATCAAAGAAGTGCTGAACATCGGCACAGACAAGCCTGTAAGTGGCGACATGGAAGAACCGATAAGGCGGTTGCAGGAACTTATCGACACCTATCCCTATTTCACGGAAGCCATGAAAGCCTCTGTCCTGACAGCGTTCTACACCCCGAAATTCCTTATTGATGTAGTCGCAAAGCAGATACACGCCACATTCAAGGACAATGAGCTGCAAATGCGCTCATTCCTCGAACCGAGTGCAGGCATTGGCGGTTTCCTCCCGGTAGCCATGTCCGACACCTGCGGCTATGCCATTGAAAAAGACCCGGTTTCGGGTCTGATACTCTCCCTGCTGAATGACAACACGGTTACACGGACAGCCGGGTTTGAAACGATAGACGAACAGGGTTTTGAACATACGAAATTCGATGTCATAGCCTCCAACATCCCTTTCGGTAACTTCCGTGTGTTCGATGCGGAACTCTGGAAGAAAGGCGGCATATACGAGCAGGCTACCAAGACCATACACAATTACTTTTTTGTCAAGGCTTTGGAGCTTTTGAACGAGGGCGGCCTGCTGGCTTTCGTCACATCAAGAGGTGTGGCCGATACACCAAGCAACAAATTCGTGCGTGAATACCTTGTGAACCATGCCGATTTGATTAGTGCTATCCGTATGCCCGACACGCTTTTCATGTACACAAGCGGCATCGAGGTAGGCAGCGATTTACTGATCTTCCAAAAGCATACTCACAAGGCGGCACTCTCGCAGAGGGAACAGCTCTTTTTACAGGTCGGCAGGGAAAAGGCAGACACGACAGGCGCAATGACCGAATACGCCAACAAACTTTTCACATTACCGAAAACCACCCTCGCCACAGGCAGCCGCATTGCGATGAACCAGTACGGCAAGTATGTACGCAAATACCAGTGGCAGGGTGATGAAAACGCCATGTCGCAGTATCTCGCCGCATTGCTCAAACTCGACTTTGGCCGCTATTTCCGCAAAAGCCTTTTCACAAGTGAGGGACAGGACGGCATACACACGCAAATGTCCCTTTTCGGCAGTGTGGCCGTTAAGCAGCCACCAAAAGGCAGACGAGCCTATACGGACGAGCCGGAAGCGTGGATGAAAGAGGGTGCAATGGTACTGTTTGAGGGGCAGGTGGGCATTATCCGATACCGCAAATCCGAACTATACCAAGAGACGGCCACCGATTTTGTCCCGGTGGACGAGGGCAAGGTGAACACGGAGAGGGCTAACGACTATTTCTCTATCCGCAAGGCATATTTTGAACTTGCAATCAAAGAGCAGGAGGAACAGACGGAACAGCCGCATTTGCGTGAACGGCTGAACGCTTGCTATGATGCTTTTGTCGCCAAATGGGGCTTTTTCCACTCTAATGACAACAAGGAGTTTATCATGCTTGACAGCCTCGGCGTGGAAGTGTTCACGATTGAAATGCAGGTCAAGGGCGACATATTCAAATCCGACATCATGCGTGAGCCTGTAGCGTTCAAGAAGATAGACACGACCGTGCAACTGACACCGGGCGAAGCGTTGGCAAGCTGCCTTAACTTTTACGGCTGTGTGGATATGGACTATCTGATGCAGACCACAGGCAAGGACGAGGACGAGGTTATCGACGACCTCAAAGGCGAGATATTCTATAACCCTGCCACCGGAGAATGGGAACACAAAGGCAAGTTCATAGCCGGAAACGTCATCGCCAAAAGCAAGGAAACAGGCTCTTATCTTCCCGATCTCACAGGCAAGGAAAAGGACTGGACGGAAACCGCTGTAAAGGCATTGGAGGAAGCCATACCCGAAGCGATACCCTACGAGGAACTCGACATCAACATGGGCGAGCGTTGGATTGACACGAAGCTGTACGCCGATTTTGCCACAGAACTTTTCGGAACGGAAACCGATGTGATGTATTTTGACGTGAACGACACCTATTTAGTGCGGCTACAAGGATATTCCCCTGTAGTCTATAACACCTATTCCGTAAAGAATTACAACGGAGAGGATTTGTTCGTACACGCCCTGCAGGACACCGTTCCCGAAATAACCAAAGAGATAGAGCGGAACGGCGAAGCGGTACGAGTGCCGGACGAGGAAGCCATACAGGAAGCGGCCACCAAGATACAGGAGATAAGAAACCGTTTCAACCAGTGGCTCGACTGTCAGCCGATAGAGGTAAGGGACGAATTGGTAAGGGTGTACAACGAGCGGTTTAACTGCTATGTCCGTCCGCATTATGACGGCTCGGCACAGACCTTCCCGCAGCTCTCTTTCGAGAATTTTCCGTATGACAGCCTCTATCCCTCACAGAAAGATGCCATTTGGATGATTAAGCAGAACGGCGGCGGTATCTGCTGGCACGAGGTAGGCACGGGCAAGACGATGATAATGTGCGTTTCCGCTTACGAAATGAAACGCCTCGGATTGGTGCAGAAACCGCTCATTATCGGCTTGAAAGCCAATGTTCACGAAATAGCCGACACGTTCCGCAAGGCTTACCCCTCGGCAAAGGTGCTTTATCCGGGCAAAGAGGATTTCACTCCTGCTAACCGCAAAGAGGTATTCTCGAAAATCAAGAACAACAACTGGGACTGCATCATTCTGACACACGACCAGTTCGCCAAGATACCGCAATCGGAACAGACCATGATAGATATATTCACCGAAGAACTGGCCGATGTGGAGCGCAATTTGGAAGTCTTGGAACAATCCACCATGCGCTACCGCAGCGGAAAGATGCAGGACGGTCTGGAGAAGCGCAAACAGAACCTCGCAGCCAAACTTAAGGAATTGAAAATGAAAATCAACGAGCGGAAAGACGATGCGGTGGACTTTCACTCGATGGGCATAGACCACATATTTGTCGATGAATGCCACATTTTCAAGAACTTAATATTTCAGACACGCCACACGAGGGTTGCCGGTATCGGCAATACCAAAGGCTCGCAAAGGGCGATGAACCTGCTGTTTGCCATCCGTGACATTCAGCACCGGACAGGACGTGACCTCGGCGCAACATTCCTTTCGGGCACGGTGGTTGTGAACGCCCTGACCGAACTGTATGTGATGTTTAAGTACCTTAGACCAAGAGAATTGCAACGTCAGCAGATTTCTTGCTTCGATGCGTGGGCGGCGATATTTACGCAGAAAACAGCCGATTATGAACTGAACGTGACAGGTGCAATCAAGCGTAAAGAGCGTTTCCGCACCTACATCAAAGTGCCGGAACTGGCAATGTTCCTGCGTGAGATTACCGACTACCGCACCGCCGACATGATAAACCTCGATGTACCGGATAAAAATGTGCGCTTTCTTTCTCATGCGCCCACTATCCAGCAGGAGGAAATGATAGGCCGTTTGGTTTCCTTTGCACACAGCGGACAGTGGGAGGATTTGGGACTTGATACGCCCGAACCCGACAATCTCGACAAGGCAAAAATGTTGGTAGCTACCAATGTGGCACGAAAAATGGCTCTCGATATGCGTTTGTTGGGCGACAAGTTCAGCGACGATGCCGAAAACAAGGCTTCAATCTGTGCAAGAACAATCTATGAATATTATATGCGCTCAAATGAAAACCGGGGTACGCAGTTCGTGTTCAGCGACCTCGGCACATACAAGCCGAATGAGTGGAACGTATATACCGACATCAAAGAAAAGTTGGTGAACCTCGGTATTCCGACCGATGAAGTGCAGTTTATCCAGTGTGCTACCACCGAAAGGGCAAGAAAACGCCTGTTCGAGGACATGAACAACGGCAAGGTGCGTGTGCTTTTCGGCAGCACCACCATGTTAGGAACAGGGGTGAACGCCCAGCAGAGGGCTGTAGCGGTGCATCATTTGGAGATTCCCTGGCGACCGGCTGACATGGAGCAGCGCAACGGCAGGGCGGTACGCAAGGGCAACACCGTGAAACTGTGGGGCGGCAACGTGGTGGATGTGGTGATTTACGGCACGGAAAAGACACTTGATGCCTACAAATTCAATTTGCTGAAAAACAAGCAGATGTTCATCAACCAAATCAATAACGGCACAATCGCCGTGCGCCGTATCGACGAGGGCGGCATGGACGAGGACAACGGCATGAACTTCGCCGAGTTCGTGGCAATCCTTTCCGGCAACACCGATTTGCTGAACAAGGCAAAACTCGACAACAAGATTATGCAGTTGGAAAAGGAACAGACCATTTTCAAGAAAGAACGCATCCGTGCCGAGCGGAAAATAACCGCCGGACAGGAAGATATGGCAAAGACACAGCGTACAAAGGCCGGTTTCATCAAGGATTGGGAATACTTCAACTCTTACGAGGGGACAAAAGTAACACAACTTCTCAACCTGCCACAAGCTACAGCCGAGGAAACAGGCCGGGAATTACACCGCATCGCCAAAACCTACCGTAGCGGAGCGTATGGTACGATTGGCACGTTTACAGGGCTGAATTTGCTGGTACGCAGCGAGTACAGCATAAACGGTACATTTGACCGAAACACGTTCTTTGTCGAGGGGACAAGCGGGCTTAAATACCGTTGTGGACTGACAGGTGCGTTACCGCTTGGCTTCGTGGAATCTGCTCAATATCCGCAGGCTACACTAAACAAATTGCCCTCACTTATTGAGAAGCAACAAAAGACGGTGGAGCGGATTGAAAGCGAAATCCCCATATTGCAGGACATCGTTGGCCGCCAGTGGAGCAAAGCCGATGAATTGGTAAAACTCAAACTGGAGTGCAAGGAGCTGCAGCGGAAGATTGACGAAAGTCTCAAGGATGCGGAACGCTCTCTAACTCCATCCGAAACAACGGCTGCCGAATACGAACCTACTACTAAGGCCGCTTAAACCATAATCATATCTTAACCTTTTCCCTCTGTTCGGTTGCGATAACTCGACAGGGGGATTTTTCTTGTACTCCGATCTGATGGCGGCAATATCCATTTATATACACCTCCCAAATAGGCTTTACTTCACTGCTATACAGTCGATACTAAATGTAGTACATACTAATGTTAGTAAAGTAGGATATCAGGAAATCTCCCGTTGCAAAGGATAGTATGCACTACATTTAGTCAATCAGTATTTTAGTATAGTAGTAGATACTACGATACTAAAATGTAATAAAGTAGTAAAATAGTACACACTAATCATAGTAAATACTAAAAATAGTAGTATCTTTGTATCAGAAATAAAGATAGGAATTTATGGCAAAGATAATCGCTGTTTTGAACCACAAGGGCGGTGTCGGAAAGACGACCACCACCATCAATCTTGCTGCCGCATTGCAGCAGAAGAAAAAGCGTGTACTGCTCATCGACATGGACGGTCAGGCAAACCTCACGGAATCCTGCGGTCTCTCCATCGAAGAGGAACGGACGGTGTACGGAGCAATGAAAGGTGAATACCCGTTAACGGTATTCGAGTTAAATAATGGCCTTTCCGTTGTACCGTCCTGCCTTGATTTGTCAGCGGCAGAATCCGAGCTTATCAATGAGCCGGGGCGGGAATTAATACTGAAAGGGCTGATTGCAAAATTGCTTGAAACCCGTAAATTCGACTATATCCTGATTGACTGTCCGCCCTCGCTGGGTTTGCTGACACTCAACGCACTTACATCTGCGGATTTCTTGATTATCCCGGTACAGGCGCAATTCCTCGCCATGCGCGGAATGGCGAAGATTACAAATGTGGTCGAGATTGTCAAAACCCGTTTGAACCCGAATCTGAACATCGGCGGAATTGTCATCACACAGTTTGACAAGCGCAAGACGCTCAACAAGAGTGTTGCGGAACTCATCAACGAATCATTCTGCGACAAAGTGTTCAAGACCGTCATCCGGGACAATGTGGCATTGGCCGAAGCTCCGATAAAGGGTCTGAACATCTTTGAATACAACAAGAACAGCAACGGGGCAAAGGACTACATGGAGTTAGCAAAAGAAGTGTTGAAATTAAAGTAAAGACGATATGAGCAAAAGTGATTCATTGAAAAACGGCATGAGAAGCGGACTGGACGGCTTGCTGTCATCCACCGGGAAGTCCACGCAAAAGAAAGAGCCTGCACCGGTCAAAGCGGAAAAAGAACCTGCCGTGCATTGCAATTTTGTTATCGACAAGAGTATTCATACCCGGATGAAATACCTCGCTATCGAGAAGAATATGTCGCTCCGAAATATTGTGAACGAGGCGATGAAAGAGTATTTGGAAAAGCACGAGAAATAACCGGGGCGGCAATCCGCCCAATCAACTTTTATACCATACCGCTATCTTATGGCACATGTCCACAAGGTAGCGGTTTTCCCGTTTATACCCCTGGCTGTTCTCCTGCTCTATTCGCCTCTTATAGCTGCAATGCTGCATTTCCCCTTTCTATCCATTCCTCTTGCCGCTTGTCCGGTCTCGTTCCTGCCATCGCCGGTTGGTTTTCCAGACGCAAATTTGGACTGCCGCGCTTGATTTCATCGCTTTGAAGTGCATTTCTCGTAAAATTCTTCCTTTCCGTGAAAGAGTAATTTTCCGGAAAAAGCGTTGAAAATAGCTTGTTCGTCAGTCCCTTGAAGCATCTGTAAATCCCAAGCGGTTCAGGCAGAAAAAAGAACCGAAAAGAGGGAAAAATAACAAAACAAATATCAACCAATTAAATTTTATGATTATGGCAACAACAGCAGTTCAAGCAGTAGAGAAGAACATCACATCGGTAGCATTGGCAGACATTCAGTCGAGCAGTTACAACCCACGCAAGAACTTTGACGAGACAAGCCTTGCGGAACTTGCCGAGAGCATCCGTCAGCAGGGAGTGCTTCAGCCTATCGGTGTGCGCCCTATTGCGGACAACCGTTTCGAGATTGTCTTTGGAGAACGCAGATACCGTGCTTCCCTCATGGCTGAATTGGCGGAAATTCCGGCTACCGTCATGGAAATTTCAGACGAGACAGCCGAGGAAATGGCAATCACCGAGAACCTGCATCGCAAGGATGTTACCCCGATTGAGGAAGCCAATGCCTACCAAAAACTCATAGACAGCGGTCGCCACGATGTCCAATCCTTGACCGTGCAGTTCGGCAAGACGGAAGCGTATATCCGTACACGACTTAAATTCGTTTCCTTGATACCCGAAATCGCCGTGCTGTTGGAACAGGACGAAATCACAATCAGCGTGGCAAGTGAAATCTGCCGTTATGGGGAAGAGATACAGCGTGAGGTGTACGACCAACATCTGAAAGAGGGGGTGCAGTACAATAGTTGGCGAGGCATGAAAGCCTCCGAGGTGGCACAGAGCATCGAACGGCAATATACCGCAGACCTCAATCGCTATTCATTTGACAAAACCCTTTGTCTTTCATGTCCCCACAATACCAATAACATGATGTTATTCTGTGAGGGTAGTTGCGGAAATTGCGCCAACCGTGCTTGTCTTGTGGAAATGAACACATCGCACCTTACCGAAAAGGCTATGCGGCTCATGGAACAGCACCCTGCCGTTCCCCTCTGCCACGAAAGCTACAATTACAATGAAGCCGTCGTCGACCGACTTACCGCTATAGGCTACGAGGTGGAAAGTCTTAAAACCTATGCAACGAAATACCCCGAATGCCCCCAAGCTCCTCAAAAAGAGGATTACGATACCACCGAGGAATACGAGGAAGCAGTAAAGGATTACGAGCAGAAATTGAACGGCTACACCGAGAAATGCGAAGCAATCCGCACCCGAAGCGAAGCAGGAGAAATCTCCCTCTATCTCCGTATTGAGAGCAACGACATTACACTGTGCTATGTTGCAAATACCGCTACAACCGCAAACGGTACGGCAACCAAAATGCCGCTTTCACCTATCGAGAAGTTGGAAAAGCAGGACAAACGCAACAAGGAGATTGCCCTCGAAAAGACCGTTGAAGACACCAAAAAGCGGATTTTAGAGGTCGATATGTCAGAGCGCAAATTTGGGCAGGACGAGGAGAAAATGGTGTATTTCTTCCTGCTCTCCTCACTCCGCAAAGAGCATTTCAATGAGGTGGGAATTGAAGATAAAGGCTCTTATTACTACCTTACGAGCGAGGACAAAATGCGCATCATCGAGAACCTTACCGCCAAGCAGAAAGCCGTTATCCGCAGGGATTATCTGATTGCCAATTTCAAGGACGCATTCGGTAACAACGCCACAGCCTCCCTGTTGCTTGACTTCGCTCAAAAGCATATGCCCGAAGAACTTGCCAATATCCAAGACGGATATAATGAAGTGTACGAAAAGCGACACCAACGCATCGAGGAAAAGAAAGCCGCTTTGCAGGAACAAGCCACGCAGGAAGCGGAACAACCCGATGAACCGCAACCCGAAGCGGAAGCACAGACCGAACCGCAAGCGGAAGAAATAGCTGCCTGACAAATGTTGTTGTCATAACGGATAGGGGGAGGGAGAAATCCGCCCTCTATTCATTTTTGTATGCTCCGGACAAAGGACCCAAGTACCTCTTCTAACTTTCTGACGAACCCGTCACCACCCGCCCTTCTTCCATTCATAGCTTCCGTTTCCTCTCTTTTTTACCATTTTCAACTTCCCTTTTATAGCGTTTCCCCGGCTTCGTCCCCTGTCAGCCCCGGTTTGGTTTTATCAGATGCAAAGGTCGGCCGTCGCGCTTGATCCGGCGGCTTAAAGTGAATTTCCTGCAAATTCTTCCTTTCCTCAGAAAGAGTAATTGGCAGGAAAAGCCTTCCGTATGAAGCTGTACCGACAACCGTGTACCGCATCCATAAAATCCCAAAGCGGTTCCGACAGAAAGGAACCGAACGGAGGGAAGAAAAAAACAAATCATTAAAATTCAAGATTATGGACAACATCAAGGAAAGCAAGGAGTACCAGCTCGCCAAAGACTGGGAAAGGGCAGTGAACGATTACGGCTTCAACCCCAAACGGTTTGCAGCCGCTATCCCCGAAATGCACCCCACACTGCAGCAAAGCCTTTACAGGTTGGTAAAAGAGTGTATCGTGGTCATGGCGGACGAGACACGCAACTACGACGACCGCAACCGTGCATCGCACGAGGAAGCGAAGTGCATCATGGAATACCTCAAGGCTCACGGGAAACACATCCCATTAAGATAACAGATGTATGAAAACGAAAGAACTACAATTTGACGGCAATATCTACATCTGCCGTATCGTGAAATCCAACGAAGGTGAAGAATTACTTATCGGCTCTACCGCTCTGCTCGATGCACTTCATCCGGGCAGTTTCGAGGACGAAAACGAAGGTTTTGCAAGTAAGGAAGCCGAACAAATATATGACGAGGTTTTCTTTTTCACCGATGCGAAAACCCTCAAATTACCGGACGATGAACTCATCACGGAATTAAAAGAGGATAACCCCGAATGGTTCAACTAACATAAATCAATAATCATATTAAAAATCAAAGTTATGGATAAAGAGTATGTAATGCACATCGCACAGACCATCAAAGAACAATTGGTATCACTTACACCCATGCCCATTCTTATGTCGTGGGGAATCGGCGATTTTGTCGCTACGGTATTCCGGGATTTGCCGGCATTGCGGATTAAAGTAAACGGGCGGTTGCACGCCGGAAATGTCGTTATCGCACTCAACGGCTCCGATTATTATGAGGTATATCTGCTGAAAGAGAACGGTGCGGAGTGCGTCAATGAGGAAGTATGCTTCGACGAGTTGGGCGATGTCATTGACCGAGCCGTCGAAAGCGGTACGGACAAAGAGGAATACGACAAATTCTGCGACCGGCAACTTGCCGTACTTTTAAGCGGTACACGAGCCTGAATAAGCGAGCGACCGAATAACACCGCCCATTTTTCTACGTGGGCGGTGTTTTCGTGTGCGGTTGGATGCGTCCAAGCCGCAATATCCTATTATAAACTCACTTTTGAAGTCCTTGTTCCACTTTTACCGTTGTTACGGCTTGTGGGATTGTCCGGCTCCGTCATTTCCAATACCCCTGTACCAATCATCGGATTGATATAGACCTCCATAAGATTTTCCCTATCTTTCAATCCTAAATGTTGCAAAATATCAGATAGGTATTGCGGCTCAACACAGAACTCCAAGATTTGCTCTTTTCTCAAATCCTGCTTGCGAGGTTTTCTTGCGGGTTTTCTTGTCGGGTTTTCATCCCTAACTGCAAGGTCAGCACAACATAGTCCGGACGTGTTTCCTCGGCTACAGTAGGAAGCGGCCAACCCAAAGACTGCCAACCGCTCACAATCTTATCCACACCGCTACCAGCTTTCTCGGCACGCCCCAGACGCATGAACATCTGAGTGAGTAGATTGGCAGCAAAGCGAGTGCAAGACACCGGAACGCTAAAAATACCGAATAAGACCCACGCGGCACTATAATATGTTGGCATTCTGCCCTGTATATCCCGTATTTTTCGTACCTTTGCGGCACAAAAACGTATGTATATGGAACAACAGGTTATCCCATCGGATTATACACAATATGCAGAGGCAGTAGAGATAATCAAACATGCCATCGAACGCTGCCGGTATAGAAGTGCGGCTGCGGTCAACAAAGAAACTCTCTCGTTGTATTTTGGAGTGGGGAAATTCGTGTCTGAAAATTCCCGCATCGGCTGTTGGGGTACTAAAGCATTGCCTACCATATCAAAGCTCCTTCAACGGGAGTTGCCCGGTCTGCACGGCTTTTCTGAATCGGGGTTGAAACGGATGCGCTCATTCTATGAGGAATGGAGGACGTTTTTAATTCGTCCAACAGTGTTGGGCGAATTGGAAAACCATTCGTCGGAAAAGGGTACGGCTTTAATTCATCCAACAGCGTTGGGCGAATTGGATATTGACGAGCATCTACTGCTGCAACTTATCGGGCAACCGGTCAATACCGAATTTACCTGGGACGATTTTGTCAAGATCAGCTTTTCACATCATATTGAAATCCTGACTCGTTCAAAAGACATCGCGGAACGGTTGTTCTATATCCATTGTGCCGCTCAAAATGCGTGGTCGCTATCCTCTCTCAAAAATTACTTGAAAGAAGACATCTATTCAAATCGCGGATCTTTGCCGAGCAACTTCCTTCAAGTGCTGCCCGAAGCCATTTATGCCGTAAAAGCGATATTGGCGTTCAAGGATGAGTATATGCTCGAAATGGTTAATCTGGAGAATGTGGGAGAACGCGAACAGGACTGGAACGAAAAGGTCATCGAAAACCAAATCGTAACCAATATCAAGCAGTTCATTCTCCGTTTTGGAAACGACTTCACTTTTATCGACAGTCAGCATCGCCTGATAGTTGCCGGAGAAGAAATGTTTGCTGACCTTGTATTCTTCAACAGAGAACTGAATGCCAGCGTAATCGTGGAGTTGAAACGGGGCAAGTTCCGCCCGAATTATCTCGGACAGCTTAGCGGCTACCTGACGGTGTATGACATGACCGACAAGAAACCGCACGAGAACCCTTCAATCGGTATTGTCCTATGCCAGGATGCCAACCGCAAGTTTGTCGAAATCATGGTGCGCGACTATGATAAGCCTATGGGCGTGGCGACATACCGCACAGCCCAAGAAATGCCGGAGAATCTGCGCAAGACTCTACCGGACATCGACAAATTACAAAATCTGCTATCGGAAAACGATTCCAAATCGGAAACTGTCAGATAATTCATTTACGTCCGTAAAACCGGCTTTATGCCCACAAGATTTTGGGTAACTGAAATTGAATATAAAAATCCCTGCAATAATTTCGTGATTATTGCAGGGATTTTGATTTATTTCGCCCCACGCTTGTTCAGTACATCCGTTATCATGTCTTTTACATCCTGTCCGACTTGTATGAAATTTTTATACAAGATGCGTTCCCGTTCCTCCCTCGACTTAAAGGTGTAGAACTTCGGTAGCGGTACATAGGCCGCTTCCTCCGCTTTTATCTCCTTCATATCGAAATCCGTCTTGCAGAAGAACTTTGTAGTCTTGAACTCTTCCTTTTTGATTTCCTCCATATTAAAGTCTGTCTTACAGAAAAATTTCGAGGTCTTGAATTCCTCGCTTTCCTGAATGTTCATCGAGCCTCCTGTACCGGTTTTCGTCTTCACGAAATCCCTGGCCGTCTGTCCGCAAATCCATCCCGTCGCCATATCCGAAATTTTCGAGGCGGGTACAAGGCTGTCCATATTCTCATTGAGATTGATGCTCGTCTTATCCCGGTCGATGGTCACGCCCTTTTTGACCTGTACTACCTTGCCGAAAATGTCATTCGACAACCATTCCAGTGTCTCTTTTGCGCGAGCTGAACCGCTTACCACGTTGCCCACTGTCGTGATGATTTTTTGCATTCCCACTTTTCCGTAGTCAGCCTCCAACTGCGGCAACTCCTGAAAACCCAGCGTTACGCTTACCTTGTTGCTTCTCGCCGTACCTATCAGTCGGTCTATCTTGTGGAAATACAGTGTCGGCAGCTCATCCACGATGATGCTGACCGGAATATTCTTCCCCTGCCCGGTGTTCACACGGGTAACGAGACGGTTCAATATCAGAGCGTTCAACGCTCCGATGATACTTTCCATTTCCGGATCGTTGGCTATCAGCAGATAACTGGGTGACTTGGGGTCACTAACTTTCAGGTCGAAGTCGTCCCCATCCTTGTGGAATATCCAGTAGGATTCCTTGGTGGCCAAACGGCTGGTATAGACACGCAGCGTACCAATCATACCCTCTAATTGTTCCATTGCCTTGTTCTTGAAGGCCGTCTGGAACGGGCCGAGCAACGGCGCGACCTCGTTGTCCGTCTCCAGTACCTCAAAAATAGTCTGGTAGCTCTCATTGAGAAATGAAAGGATATGCGGCATATCCGAGTATTTTCCCAGCCAATAGGCAGGTTCCACGATGCTGCCACCCTCACGGTCACGAACGACACCCGTCGGCTTCCAGAACTTCGTCTGCGGATCTTGCCGTTTCTCCGCATATAGTTTCTTTCCGTTTGCATCGTAGGGTTCCCGCTCGTAGTTCACGAAAAAGTAGATACAGGCGGCAAGAAAGTTCACGGCAGAAGTCTGAAAGAACTGGTCACTGCCTCCGCCTCCCTCTTTCTTGCCTTTCTGCAGGGATTCCAACAGGGTTTCCGCCGTTTCGCTCGCCGCCGCAAGATTATTGATGTACTTTGCCTGAATGGGGTTCACCCGTTTGCTGTACTCCACATCCACGAAGTTGATGATGTTGAACTTGCACCCTTTGGGCAGTTTTCCGAGCTTCTGGTTTTTCTTGTAATGATAGTAAAGTTTAGTGGCAAGTGTCGGAAATTTGTAGTCATAGACCACCATCGCAAAGCCCTTGGCACTATGTTGGCGGATGAACGGTTCTATGATGCTGAACGTCTTACCGCTGCCCGGAGTTCCGACTACCCATGTTCCTCTGAAACAGTTGCTTATCGACACCCATCCCTTGCGAAATTTACCTTTGTAATAGTACCGCATCGGTATATTCACGCTATACTGGTTCTCAACCTTCTCTTCGCTCTGCTCGAAACTTTCATTCTCAAAGTTGAACCGGTCTTTACCCAGTCCCTCCTTGATGAACTTCGAGATGTTATCCAGTGCGATATGTACCAATATCACACCGACAAGCGTGGTCGCCATGTAGAAGATGATATTTAGTGGCAACGTGTAGAGCCTCGTTTCCATCGGATGATGGTACAACCACACGGAGAACACAATCAGGAACAGTCCACTGATTAGCGGATATAACACCTGTCTCCGGGCATCGAACTCCAGATGCTTCTTGTTCCTCGTACCGATACAGGTGATGCAGATAAGCAGGAACGTCGCAATCTTGCTGTACACAAGATTACCGTCATTGTAAATCATCCACTGCTTGATGCGCCCGTGAATATCAATCAGTATGCCACCCCAGTGGTCGAGCATGGCAGGGTCGATGGCATACTCGAAGAACTCCATCAGCACGGAGATATAGATGACCGCACGGAATATCTTGTAGAACCCTTGTAATTCTTTGCTCTCTTCCATGAATCAATCCGTTGTTAATTCTTGTTTCCGACGATACCAACGGTCGTTGATTCGTATGACATCCATACCGAACCACACACCGTTTTCGTTCAGTTTCGTCTTTATTCTTTCAAGTGCTACCGGTCCTAAACCCCAGATTTCCATGAGATATTCCTCGTTGAGCTGAATCAGGTCGCCGACATACAATATCCCATGAGATTCGAGTTTGCTTCTGACTATAGGCGTCATTTTCATGCTGAATATCGGCTGTGAGAGATAATGCACCTCTTCTGCCTGAATGTTGTCCAAGGCTATCTCAAGCCCTTCTTTGACTCTCTGGACAGAATTGATGTATTCTTCCTGCTGTTGGATTTTAATTTCCTGTTGCTGTATCTCATCACGCAATTCAGAAGCCTTCCTTAAAAGTTCGGCATTGCTTCGCTTCAATTCGTCATTAACATCCGTCATCGACCGGTTGTTTAACTCAAGTTCCTTGCGTTTGCCGTTCAACTCCTTGACAACTTCCTCCAATTTGGCAATCTGGCATCTCAGAGCCGAACCTTTCCCATTGTCTGCCGCCATGTTATCCAAAAGGTAGCTGAAGCGTTGAATCAGATAATCAATGTCCTTTTTATCAGACGCAACAGAATCGGCGAGCTTTTTCAGTTTTTGCCGAGGTGATTCATCTTTGATGGGATAGTATATGAGGAAAGCCCCCAATACCATCAATACTATACAGAAAAGCATATCTATATTCATATCGTTGCACATTTTATTTGTTCATGGTAATTATAGGCCGCAGCTTATGCGCCTGTGTCTTAGGTGTCTCCTGCATCGCGCCGCTTCCTGTCGAGTAAAGCCACGCTTTCGCCGTCTCTTGTCCGGACACTTCCGTCGATGTCCAGTACCAGCAATCGTATTCATCCAACGGCAACGGATGACCGCCGCACCGTTCAATGACAGGATTGACGGTTTCCCGGACAGCATACAGCAACCGCATCTGTGCTACCGACGGGATATAGGCACTCTGTCCGTACCGCCACAGGTCAAAGACCGCTTCCGCCATAGGCGAAGCCGTCTCCCTTGTGTCGTACAGCGCAAAGGTGTTCATGTTCCCGTCCAATGCCCCGATGTCGGCCGACGTCCCTTGTGCGACACCGAGGCTGTCGGCGAATGCCGCCGGAGCAATGTCCCACAGGTAAACCGCATAGCCGTTCCCTTCCGTTCCTTCACGGCGTTCGGTATCAAAGACAACCGCTATTGCCCGCTTCCCCGATTGTTCATACTGCGCATAGGACAATGCCGTGCCGTCCTCGCAGAGAATATGCCCCGGACGTACCGCCGTATCGGGTACGTCGATATGGGCGTCACAGGCAGCGCACAATACCGCCGCCACTACCATTGCAATCCATTGAATCTTTCGTATCATGTCATTTCCGTTTTTTTGTTTTTCCTTTATTTTATCGGCAGTTTTACACCCAGCACGATACCTGTCCGCAGCAAATCCGCCCCTTTTATCATCATGTCACTCTTGACCTGCCAGTACAGCGTCCATCCCGACCGCAGCTCATAATTGTGCTCGTAACCCACATGGATTCCGGCAAGAAACTTGTTCGTGTCGCTCCCTGCCGAAGCTCCGATACGCAAGTTGCCGTAATGGTTGCGTCCACGCACCACACAAGGTTTGTACGCCACACCGAAACCATAAGTGCGGTAGTTGCGCCAGAAGGATTCCGGACAAATATGACCGCAAGATTTACATTCCGTCCATTTCAGATAGCCGTTGGCGAAGAACTCCCACGCATGACGGTAGTTCATTTCATGCTCGTAAGCAAGCGTTACGTCCATGCCGTTCTCATACAGCAATCCCACGCCGAGCGAGAGGCGGCCGCCGTTGCGTTGCGCATGGGCATTGGTGGCAAACCCTATGCAGACAAGCATCAGTAACAAAACTGTTTTCAACGTCTTTTTCATCGTCATTCCTCCTCCAATAAAGCGGTGTTAAATGAATCGGCCGACAGCACATCCTCGTAGTCGATGTTCAGGCTGATATTGCGCCCGCTGATTTGTTGTTCCGTCATTTCGATAGTCAGCAGCTTGTCGTTCGGAAAGGTCATCTTTTTCACGACAATCACGTTCCGGTAGCCGTGCTTGAACGTCTTGCCGTGTTCCAATACCAGGGCAGGAGTCAGCTCGATGGTCTGCGCGTTAGTTGCCTTCGAAAGTTTCTTGTCCGACAGTTTCACCCGTATCTCGTCGATGTCGAAACGGATGTTCGTTTTGTTCTCGATGGAAAAGTCGATGAAGAAGTAGTCGCCCACCGAGTAAATATTGTTCAGGCGCATCACCATTCGGTGCGCCTTGGTCGCCACGTTGCGGATTTTCGCGGGCGAGTTCCACACCCGTCTTGCAAAACGCACCATGTCGGCTGTGGACATCGAGACCGTAGGATTGTTGTAGGCATCCCGTTCCTGTAGCTGAATTTCCTTGTCTGCCACCGCCTCGCTTATCCGCGTGGTGTAGATGAGTGCATACTGCGTGCGATAGCGTTCCGTTACGATGGTGACGATGGCCAGCACTTCACCGTCCTCGTGTCCCGTCTCTTTGGGCTTTAACCGGATGATGTTCTCAATGGGTTGGTCGCCCGCCACCTTGTCTGTGGAAATATCCACGAAGCGGACCGGTTCCGAGGCTGTGATGACGGTCGTTACCTGTTCATTGACAGTCAGCCGTTCCATCTCTTCGTATGTACGCTGAGCCTGTGCGTTCCGTGTGGCAAAAAGTCCTGCCGCCAGAAGAAATGCAGTTATAATTATTTTCTTGTTCATATCGTTTCTGTTGATATTTTTTATTTCTTTATTTCCCTTATTTCGCTTTCTTTAATCCCATGACCACGTTCCAGTTCCTCCCGAATCCGTCGTCCGGCAATTTCGCAATACGTCGGTTCAATCTCGAATCCGATGTAATGCCGTCCCGTGCGGATGGCGGCAATGGCGGTCGTACCCGAACCGATGCAGTTGTCCAGCACCACATCGCCCTCGTTGGTATAGGTGCGCATCAGGTACTCTATCAAGGCTACCGGCTTCTGTGTCGGATGATAGAATGCTCCTGTCTTGTGTTCCTTGGGTATGGAAATGACAGAGGTCGGGTACTTGTCTTCGGCAACACGCACCGGAGCCAGTTTCATTTCACCGTAACAGCGGTTCGTGAAACCGTCCGTCTTGCGCCGTCCATGATTTTTCCGTTCCGGTGGACACGGCATCATCTGAGGATGATATACCGGCTGACGGTCGTAGAACACGATGATGTCCTCATGCTGGCGTAGCGGCATCCGGTTGGCATTCAGGTGACCCGTTACCCGGTCTTTCCGCCACACGAGGTTATACCGCCACATCCGGGGTTGCGAGAGCATGAGCCGCGCCGAGAAGATGCCCTGCGCAAAGAGGATAACGGGGCTTCCCGGCTTGGTGATCCTGCGGTACTGTTCCCACAACGCTTCGAGCGGTATCTGCCTGTCCCAGTGTACCGCCTTGTTGCTACGGTTCAACACGCCGTAAGGCAAATCCGCTATCACGGCATCGACACTGCCGTTCGCCATGAGCTTCATGCCCTCGATACAGTCCATATTATATATGTTGTCAATCTCTATCATGGCTTCCGTTTTTACTGTTTCTCACGTCCGTTCACCAGATAGACGAAAGTGCCGTATTTCAGCTTTACCTTATTTTTTTTGATAGCTTTGCCGATGGCATTGCTCGTTTTCTGGTAGGCATTCGTAGCGGCTTGCATTCCCCATTGCGAGAGACTGTTGCCGTAACTGCCGGTATTCATGTTCAGATTCCCCGACACCGCACCGCTTGCCACATCCTTGCTCGTTTCCCGGAACTGGCTGTTCGGTACATAAAGCCCCTCCATGCCGTCCGTGTCGTAAAGGGACAGGCTGACCTTCACCAGTTCGTCCTCGATGAGAATGCTGGTGATGTTCCCCTTCACACGCCCCGACGAGAAGCCGCTCATGGTGGCATACAGATACGACCCTCGTTTGACCACGCACTCGTTGATCTCCACGTCGTCGAGCAGACGCAACCGCACACGCGAGCCGTCCACCGCTTTGATGTCCTCGTCGATAATGGCCTTTATCAGTTTCGGTTCACGGGCATTGACCGCAAGCGTATTGAAGTAATCCGAAGCCGTCTTTACCTTGCGTACCACTTCGCTGGGCGGTTCGTTCTCTGACGGGGCTTTTACCGAACGGCTCTCTTCCTCTATTTTTCCCTTAACCTCTATGGTTGCCGTCGGGGGTTGCGCCGATGCGGTACTGTCCGTATCGGTCGCCGGTAATACCTCATTGCGTCCTCTCAACCTTGCTTCGGCAAGGGCTTTCTCCAGTTCCGCGAGAGCTTCTTGCTCGCGCGTCTTGGCATCGGCAATTTGCGCTGCCGCAGCCTTTTCCTGCTGTTGCTCATCGAGCAGGGCGATGTCGTCCACCGTGTATTGCGATTCATATTCTTCCTTGTTGTCATCGGGTTCATCTCGTTCTATGTTATCCACTGCGGAGTAATCCTGTATCTTACCCCATGATTTGGCCATGTTCTCGTACTTGCTGCCTATGCCGTCACCGCCTTTAAGCCGGGCATCCGGCAAATCGGGGTTCAAAAACTCCGTTGTCTGCAGCGTCTTGTCCGGAATCTCCGCCGTTTCGGTCTGAAACAGGTCGAAGATGAAGTACGATGCAACCAGAAGCGGGATATACAGGACAGCCGGAAGCATATACTTCGGCTCCCTGAAATTGATTTTATCAAATATCTTCATCATACATCTTTTAATTGAGTTGTACATACTTGCCTTCAATGCTGCAGTTTTTCAGCACTTCTGCGTTTTCCACTCCGAATGCGATCAGGATGCTGCCGCAACCGGGAGAATCGCCGCGTGTTCCGTCCGGGCGGTAAAACCGGATGCGGTGGCGCAGGAATTTCATGCCCGTCGCTTTCTCGAAAATGACGTCCTGAAACATTTTGGAATCGCAACGGTTGAACAACAGCGCGATGCCGTTGCCGTGTTCCGCCAACTTTCGGACAAACTGTTCGATAAGGGGACGCGAGTACGGAGGATTGAGCCATACACGCCCTTCCCATTTCAGGGACAATCCGTCCATGTCCCGGTCATACATGACCTCGGCGGTCGGCCACAACGGACGGACAGGGGCGCAAGGGTCAAGGTCGAACCTGCCTAACGCTTTCAGCACCTCCTTCGGGGTGTACCATTCGTCCGACGAGCGGACTGATTTTTCAAATCGTGTATTCATAAGCACTCCTTTATTGCGGTTCATATTTCTTGTTCTCGTTCCGATTTTCCCTTATTTCACCCCCTTGCAGCCTCTTGTGTCTTTCCCGCAGCACCGAATCCTGCATTTCCGTCGCCGTGCGTGTCGGCCGGCTGTTGCGGTATGCCATCGTAATGCGATAGATGTTCCAAGTGAACCCTCCGATAGCGAAACCGAAGACGATGACCAGAAAAAGTATCCGGTGCGCGTTGGCGAATCCCTGTACCTTGGCGGCAGCCTTGTCGATACGTGTCGCTTGGGCGAACTTTCGTCCGGCGGACACCTCCCGCTCGTAACGGTCTTTGTATTTCGGATCGTTCTTGTCCGGCATCTTTTCACCGAAGAGCATCCGCCTGAATCCCTTGATATTCATAAACTCCGTTGTTTAGTAGTTGATCTTCGTTTTCTGTTCGATGTCCTTGTTCAGCAGGGTACGCCAGTTCACGATAAGCAGCCCATGCGGATTGTTCTCTGTTCGGGGTACACGCTTGAGCTGTCCTGCCGTCACCAGTTCACGCATCAGGATATTGCTCCGTCGCTCGATGCGCTGCCGTCCGTAGTAGGTGAACTCCATCTTCTCCTTGTTGAAAGCCACGCTGTCGCAATAGATGGAGAACACCGAACTCGTACCCAAAATGTTGGAGTAGAAACCCTTTTCCTTGAGCGTGTTGTATTGTGCCAACCCCGTCTCATCGACTAAATACATCGCTTTTTCCATCGTATAGCGGATATATTTGTCATCCGGCGGTAACGTGAAAAAATAATGATGAAACATCTCCACATGGCTTTTGGCTTCCACATCAAGCGTTTCGTCCATTGTCGTGCGATTCACGAGGATAGGCACGTTGCCGTCCAGCACATACACCTTCTTCTGCGCATCCGAGACCATCGTCCGGGCTGTCCAGATGCTTGACAAGCTGATGATGACACATCCCACGAGAAAAGCGGTACAGATGATGCCCACCAGTCTGATTTTGTTTTCCAAATTCTTGATGACCATCGGTTATTCCCTTTTACCGTTCAACATCTGTACATATTCCGTGTGCAGCATGGGTATGACCGCATCCCGAAGTTCCGTCAAAAGATTCTCGAACTCCGCCGAGAATATCTCCACGTAATAGCCCTGCATCTCCACATGGACAAGCACCCACCAGATTCCTCTTTTGCGCTTACCAGCGTTCCGCTGCAGCAGGGCAAGACGCAGCTTGTACGTTAGGTACGTCACTAAGGGGGCGATGTACCGGTCGTCGTACTCGAAGGCTTCGTCCAGTTCTTCATACTGCGGGTCGATGCGGTGGTTCTCCGCCACCTCGCAAACCTCTTTTCTCGCTCGTTCCTGTGCAAAGGACATAAATTTCTCATCCTTGCACCAGCTTTTGATTTTCTCTTGCAATTTCATGTTGTTATGATTTTTATTGGGTTTATATTATCTTTTGCGGATTATCTCATGATGCCGCCCAACCCTCCGGTTGCCGTCATCTTCGCCTGCTGTGCCACGCCCTCGCCGAAGTTTCGGGTAGAGAATGCCGTGTCGCCCTCCGGTATCATCCATGCCGCCAAGTCCGGAACAAGGTTCAGGCACTTGAGAGCTACAATCGAAGCCGCCATCAGGTAGCCCGCCGAGAAGAACGAGTTCTGCAGGTAGGCGGCCATCGTCTGCTCGCTGGCGGTTATCGCCGTCAGGTTCTCGATTTGGATGCACAATACAATGTCAAAGAGCAGCAGCACGTAGAAGCCCACGAAGTAGAGCATCGCCCCGTAGAAATGCACCGTCAGATAGCGTGTCAGCCACTTCGCCCAAGCACCTTCCCATTTTGGCAGGATGCTGAACGCCCACTGTATCGGCCCGAAAATCGTCAGCATTCCCAACAGGATTTGTTGGCAGTAAATCGTAGCCCACCAACCGATTCGGAACACCACGAGGGCAATCAGCATGATAATTTTGTCTATCCCCACGATGACACCTGCCGTCAAAGACGTGAACCACAACTTCGCCGCATCCTTTTCCATGTTCGTCACTTCGTCCACACCGGTCTGCTCCATTGTCGCCTCTATCAGATTGGGATCGGATGTGCCTGTGTGGGCGACATCCGCCTGTGCCTGCAGGTTCGTGTACATCGTGTCACGCACATGGATGAGCTGCTGAACTTCCTCGAACCTGTCCGATATCTGTGAAGCTTCGGCTTCATACAGGTCATGGGTGTACGAACCTATGCAGTTAGGGATGTAGGACAGGAAATCGAGAAAACACCAGTTGTTCCGGCTCCCCGCCATACCCGTGTCCGCAGGCGGATACCACCAGCAGATGATAATCGACACGGCAAGCGGCCTAAACAGCTTCATCACGTCCAACGGCTCGTGCTTTACCATCATCTTGTAGGCGATCCCTGCCGCCATGACGATGGAGAACAGTGCCGCGAGTGCCATGCACATCTGCAATATCCACCAAAAAGGTCCCTGCGCACCGGTAAAAGTCGCGTCAGTCAGAAACTCGTTGGTCTGAAAGATGACATCATCTATTTCCTCCTCCAACAGGTTGATGCCGAAATCCGAAAGTATATCTCCGTTTGCCATAGCCCTGTCTTTTTATTTCCCTCTGTTTACACTCTCGTTGTCATCTTCGCCGTTTCCGTTGCTGCCCGATTGCGAACCACGCACCGCAAGGCGTGATTCCTGCCACCGGCTCATGGCATTGCGGACAATACCGCCTTTATGCAGGGTACGGTTGTCCGTTGCGTTCAGCAGTGCATTCGTCACCGTTGCGTTCTGACGCTTGGCAAGGTAGCCCACTAAAATCTCGTTCTGCCGTGCCACATCCTCGTAAATGCGCAGATACTCCTTCTTTCGCTGGGCATTGGGCATATAGGCGTCTTTCGTGGCTTTGATGGCACACTGATAGACGTGGTAGTATTCCGTCCACCGTTCCTTGTCGGCCGGAGTGCCACCGGACAGGAGAATACGGTCGATGTTGCGCCGGAACCGCTCCATCTGTCCGCTGACCTTATCGCCCTCGGCAAGCCATGCGATGTCCACCTGCCGGTCGGCAACGTTCAACGCCTCGACCTTCGCCCGCTTGACCAAGGCCGAATCAATGGCTTCCGCTTCGTCCACCTGGTTGTAGAGATTGATACCGGCAAGCGTGCGGAACGAGAGCTTGTTTTTGGCCGCTGCCGACTTCTTGTATTTGTTGTGCAGCACGGAATAATAGAGGTCGGGCGAGAGTGCGCCCGTACCGGTCTCCATGACCGTTACCTGATTCTGCTTCGGCGAATCATGGTTGTACGTTACATACTGTGCGTGTACGGCTGTCGTTACGGTGACCGCCACCGCCATGAGTAATAGTTTTCTGTTCATATTCTTCTCTTTTTGTCGTTAATAATCCAGTCTTCCGGCTCCGCGCCAACGCCCGAAGGCGTCATCGAGAATCTCCCGCATGGTGCGGGAGCGATATACCTTTGCCTTCCAATAGCCGATACGCACCTGTATATACCGCCATGTCTCGAAATACGCACGGTTCAGATGCCGCTCGATGTTGTCCAATGAGCGGTTGATGGCCTCCAACACCATCAGCAGGTCGGAGGTCGAGCAGGCTGCCGCTCCGGTGGCATACAGCACGAGGTCGCTCACGGACTTGTAGAGCTGTTCCCCCTCACGGGCAATCGCCCTCAGCCCCCTCGCATTGATGGAGATAATCAGGGTATCTGCGGATTCGATGCGTCCCCGTTTCAATATCTTCGCATTGAAATCCTCCAACAATGATTTATAGTCGCCGATACGGTCGCTGACCGATGTGTAGGTATTCTTGACGTTCAGCACCGTGCGCAACGACTGGTACATGACGTCGATGACATCGAACGCACGGGTGTACCGGTCAAGGTCGATATTCAGCTCTTTATAGCCCCCGACTTCCTTACAGCTGTATTCGTGCAACAGTTTGTTGCTGTACTCCAAGGTACTGCGGGCCAACAACAGGCTGCGCTGCTTCTTGTGGTCGTTGATGTAGGCTTCGACGGAGACTATATCGAAAGTCCACTGCGCCTTGGCGATACCGGGCAGCAGGAAGAGCAGCAATGCGGCTATCCGTAAAATGCGTTTCATGGCCGCACCTCCTTTCCGCCGTTTCTGCCGCCATCGTTCCGAAACGTCCGTGCGCTCTCCACCCAGCGGTCATGGCATTCCTCCACGAGCGTCAGCCTGCGGCCTTCGTCCGTGTCCAGTCCGGGCAACACATCCTTCATCACGTCAAGGATGCTCCGCTTGTAGTGCATCATCTTTTCCAGCGATACCAAGTCGGCGTATATCCTTGTGATTCTGCTGTCCACCTCCCTCGCGATTTCGAGGCGGTCGCTCGACCACAGCAGATGGTACACGTCGCCGGACGGAGTTTCCTCCAGCGGTGTGCTGCGGGCGTATTCCGTCGTGATTTTGCAGGACGGGTGTTCACGGGCGATTTCGGCGATGCGGTCGTTCACTAATTTGGTTTTCTCCGCATCCGAAAGCCCCGGATCGAGTGTCAGCACATCGGCGACGTGCGTGTCCGTATAGACCGAGGTCAGTTCCCATTGGATTTGGATGATGGCACGGTGAATCTTGATGCCGAGAAAATATTTCGGCTTGCGGGCAATCGAGACCGTAGCCTTGAATGTGATGATGCCGTTGATGTTCGGCATTGTCGCCTTGCGCACATACGAATAGCCGTTCCACGATCCGCCGTCCTGCCATGTCAGGCCGTAGGCAGCCTTGCAGTCTTGCATGATAGCTGGAATGCGGTAATAGTCATCCGTCGCTACGCTGTTGTCGTCTGCGGCTTCCGACTTCGCCTGAGCATAGTCGGACTGTTTCTTCTTCCACTCCGCGAGTTCGCCTTTCAGACGGTCTATCCGTGTCTTGTTTGCATTATACTGCTGTCGGTAAGCCGCCGCATCCTCAATGCTCGCCGTACTGATTTTCTTCAGCAGGACAGCGTTCTCGTTTTCCAATGTCCCGATTTGCGCTTCAAGATTGGCCGCTTGGCTGTTTGCCTCGTTCAACAGCGCATCCAGTTCCGAAAGGTCGAGGTTGTTTTCCGTCACCGAGGTCTGCATGGCGCACTCCTTGGTGTGGGCATTCAACGAGCTGCCGCATTTACGGCACTTGTATTGTGTCGAGCCCTGTCCGAGCGTAACCCCGTCGGAACAGGTCACGCTGATGGTCACGCTCTCGCATCCCTTCAATTTGGCGGCGTCCGTTGCTTGGTAATAGTTCCGCGTACCGGAAGATATATAATAGGTGTAGCCGTCCTCGTTTTCGTTGAACTCCGCAAGTCGGACATTCAGTTGCGCCCGAAACGTATTCAAGTCCATCGAGTAGGAATCGAAGACTTCCTCATAGACAACTTCTTCCTTATTCCAGCTTTTGCTCACATGGATTTCGTATGCGTATGCCTTTTTGGTCTGCTTGTTTTTCTTGCTGATGATATAGGCACTCATCCAATAGTTGATGCTGTAGCTGAACCCGTCGTTCTGGTTGTTCAACTGCTGCACGTGGTTTCTTGACCAACCGGCATATCCTTCCGAGTTGGCAAGTACCTGTTCCCGTTGCGAGGCGTTGGGATAGAAATTCGGGTCGCTCGTGTTGAACCGCACCCATGCGCCCCCGTTCAGGATGCTGTTGTCGTCCGTCGGAGGATAGTAGTCGCACAGCGATACGCTCCCTTGGTCACGCCGGGCAATGTACCACCGCTGCGTGTAATAGTTCCCCATCGCTTCGTCCAGGTAGTCGGTCATCCATGCCGTGAGGTTGTAGTTGCTGAAGTTGAACAGACCGGCCACGTTGTCCGGACCACCCACCATGTCAATCAGCAAGCCGCCGATGTCATGTTCCGCCTGCTCGAATAGACTCCCGTAGTGTTCATACAGGTTGCCGATTTCTTCAACCTTTCCGCCCATCAGGTCATGGAACGAGCTGCTTTGCAACAGGGCGTCACCGAGATTGGCAATGCCTGCCGTTGCAAGGCCGACACCCGTGTTATAAAGGTTGTCGAGGTCGCTTTTCAGGTTCTCGTGCGTGAAGTTGCCCGGTATGTGGGCGAAGTTGTCCATCATCCGCTGCCAGTCGATGTTTCCCGTTTCGGAGAGCTTTAGCAAGGGGGCAATCTCCGGATTGATTTCGAGAAAGGCGATGTCCGAAAAGGTCAGCGTGCTGTTGGTCACCACGCTCTCGAACTGCATACACAGACTTTTGGTATCGTCGCAGACTTTCATCAGGTAACTGCCCCAATAGATAGCCGTTTGCGGCGAATGGAGCATCTGCTTCGCCACCACCCATATCTTGGGCATGATTTTCTCCGCCACCATCCGGTAGATGCGCCGGTAGTAGTAGTTCTCCGTGCGGCTGTTCCAGATGCCGAGGTCGCTCAGGGCTTTATGCTCCAAGAACTTGGCCGCGAATATCCCGGCGGTAGCGACCTCCGCTGCCGTGTAGTGCTTGAGGATGTCATCGACCTGCTCCCGGTAGTACCCTTCGGCGACCGCTTCCGTACCGAAGGCGGCCACCATCGCCGCAACGGTACGGGTGTCGTAGTTCACGCTGTAATACTGGGCGTGAACCGTCTGGCAGAGTGCGACCGAGGCGATGGTCAGGATAAGGAGTAGTCGTTTCATGGCTGCAATGCTTATTTGGATTCATACACGGGACGGAGGTTGAGCACACGCCCCGTCTCGTTTACTTTTTGTGCAAAAGGCAGGGACTTCCCGATACCGCTGGCATCCCAGTCCCGGCAATATGCCTCGATAGCTTCCTGGTGGCTGCACCGAAGTTCCTTCTTGTAAAGCTTCAGTGCCTCCTTTTCCGCCCGTTCGGTCGTGTAGGTCATGTAGCACTCGTGCGGCTCTTCCACGCCATACACGCCGCTGGTCGTCCCCCGGCGGATGAACACTTCGCGGAAGAAGCTGCGCCCATCCTTGTTCTCCAAGCGGTTGATGGTAAATATCTTCTTGCAATCCACCTCGGTCAGACCAAGAATCTTTCGGATTTCGTCAAAGCGTTCCTTGAACTTGCTTTGATCCAGCAGCATCACCACGTCCGAGTTGTTGATGATGGCCTCCTTCACGATTTCGCTGCCGATGATGTCCTGTATCTCCTGCGTCACCACGCCAACAGAAGCCCAAAATTTACGGGCGGTCTTGTGTAGGCTAAGCACCCAGCGCCTTATCATATTTCTATGGTAGGTTTCCAAATGCTCGCCCCCGAACCGGACTTACACCTCTCAGCGTATCCGGCTCTCCACTAATTTCAGTCTATCTTTCCGTCATGTATCTTCTTATGACAACTCCTGCACACTGCAATCGTCTTGCGTTTGCGGGCAATCATGTGTCGTTCCCAGCTTTCCTTTCCCTGCAAGTTCTTTAGCTTCCTTACATGGTGCATAACAAGGTCGTCTGTCGCTCCACATAGTTCACACTCACGGGCTTTCAGCCTTTCAACAAGACTTGTCCGTCCCGCAGTATAAATTGTTCGTGGCATAGTGTCACATTCCGATTTATAGGTGGGTTTCTTTCGTTTGAAGCCACCATCGTAAAAGAATCTTTCCTTTACACCTGTTTTAGTCATGTGTTTTATGATAAACCTACCGTTCTTACGATATTTTTTGTTTACCTCACGTGTACGGCATTTATATTTGCCTGCAAACGTTTTGTACATGCTGTATTCCATGATGTACTTGAAATTATTCAAGGCATGGGCGCAGTTGTTGGCTATGGAGTAATAGTTATAGAAACCCACGATTTCTCGATTATAACTATCAAGGATTTCAAGGTCGTCATTGAATATCAGTCCCGATTTGCATTTCGGTTTCCATATTTCCTTTCCGTTACGGTTTGTCAGTTCTAAGACTCCCAAATTGAAAAGTTTTTTACGGACAGTTTCCATACTGACATTTAAGCAGACCCTTTTACCATAGGTTCTTCTTAATCTACCCCGTTTATCCCTTTTTTGGTCGTTGGACTTTCTTACAGTGATTTCATATCCGAGAAATTTGGCTGGTCTTTCCGTGTGAGTGACAAGTGTCTTTTCATCGGACAGCTCCAATGCCAGTTTATCAGCAAGGAAGTTTTTAATATCTTCCTTTATCTGTTGTGCATCTTGCTTGCTTCCGATAATTCCCACAAGAAAATCATCTGCATATCTTGCATATTTCATTCTTCTGTAATCGGCATCCATTTCTTCGCCGTTGGGATATTTAGCCCGTCCTTGTTCTATTGCTTTCAGTTCAAGGATTAGCTTTGTCCTTTGCCTTTCGTCTTTTACGAACTTCAATCTTCGCACAATACGTTTTCTTGCATTGCCAAAGTCCATACTTTCTCTACTGAATCTTCGTTTCTTCCCTTTGTCGAATTTGGCTATGTATTCCTTTATATACTTATCCAGCTTGTCAAGGTATATATTAGCCAATATCGGGCTGATGATACCCCCTTGCGGTGTGCCACTGTAAGTATTGTGGAATTGCCAGTCTTCGATATATCCCGCTTTCATAAACTTGCGTATCAATCGGATGAAGCGTTCATCCGCAATACGCTCCAAGAGAATGTTTATCAATACATCATGGTTTATATTGTCAAAGAAGCCTTTTATATCTCCCTCTACAAACCATTTTGCACCGCTAAACTCCTTTTGGATATGAGTTAATGCAGTATGGCAGCTTCGATTGGGACGAAACCCATGCGAGGTATATTCAAAACTTCCCTCGTATATGGCTTCCAATACCATTCTTACCACTTCCTGTATCAACTTGTCATTGAAAGTCGGCACGCCAAGAGGTCTTTTCTTACCGTTTTTCTTCGGTATGTACACTCTCTTTGACGGTTGGGGTTGATACGTTTCGTCTTTTAACATATCAATTAACTTTTCAATTCGTTTCAGGCTCATGTTGTCAATGGTCTGACCGTCCGAACCTTTAGTCATGTTACCTTCTTTAGCGTAAATACGCTGATAGGCAACATAGAACATTTCCTCATTGAACAAAATTCTGTAAAGACGTTCAAACTTATAGCTTGCATCCTTACTGTGTTCTGATAGACTGTTTAATACTCTTTCTGGACTTCTCATAATGTCTCTCACATTTTCCGTTAATTGTATTAATAATTAGCTGCTTCCCTTCGCCATGTACAAGGCGTTACCTTGCTCAAACTACTATGGAAGCTCCGTTACCACTCCGAATTTTCATAGGTCGAACCTAATAGCCTTTCGGCACTTCGGGATAGGTAATCCCCGTTTATCACATCGTAACTGTTGGCATGATAGATTGTCGGATACGACTTCCGTCCTTTACTCGCTTACTGCGGTTGTGTCGTGATAAGTTCTTGCTACCTTCATTCCTATACACTGAAGTAGTATCACGATATGGCGATTGATAGTTACCTTACGCCATAGCCTCAAGGGGGACCATTCGGACTATCGTTCAATCAATTCGGACTTTATCCTCATATCTATCTTTTCATCTCGCCATTCAGTCGCAGTTTGGTAACTAACTGACTTATGACTTTTCCGACATGCTACACTCCCTGCTCGGTTAAGTTTTCCCGAAACAGATAAGTCGGCTGATGATAGGTTATTTTTCAAAGAACACGTTCCTAATCTCTTGCCAAAGAGATATTTACGATGCAACCTTTACGGGCGCACACATGAACTTGATGTATTCCGCCATGAGCGGGCTGGCAATGGCCTTCCACGCTTCCTCGATGACAAGGACTTTACGGTTCTTCTTGATGCGCATTTTCTGCAGGAACACGTCCATGATAATCAGTGTGACAATGGGAAACAGTTTCTTATTTTCCTTGATTGCATCCACTTCAAAGACAATGAATGTCTCGTCAAACAGTGCCGAATCCACTGTCTCGTTGAGAATTTTCTCATACGCACCGCCCTTGTAGAACGGCTGCAGCATGGTCGAATAGGTCGAGTAGCTGATTGTCGTGATGTCGTTTTCGGTGCAGATCTGCTCCAGACGGTCGAATGAGTAGTCAAAGAATGAGTTGAAACTCAGCTCCGTCACTTTGAGGGCCGCCCGCCGTGCCTCAAGCACCTCTATCTGTTTGCGCACCATCTCATCCACCTCTCTGGGTGGTTTGTTTGGGTTCTTTCGGCTGGCCGCCGCAAACAGGTTTTTCAGCAGTACCTCCCGTTGCTCGTCGGTGTATCTTGTAAATCCGTTGAAATAGGCATCATAGTAGTCTATGATTATCTGCTCGACAATGCGGAACTCAATTTCGGGGATTTGGCTGTCCGACCCTTTCCAAATCATCAGGATAAGGTTCTTGAGGAAGTCTATCTTCTCGATGTTGTATTCCTCCCGGTTGATGCGAAACGGATTCATCGTGATAGGCCGTTCTTCGGTATAGCTGATATACTTGCCGCCCAGATACTCGCACAGTCCCTCGTATGAGTTTCCCGTATCGACCATGACCACATCCGTTCCCTGCTCATGGAGCTGGCGCACGACCGAGTTGATATGAAAGCTCTTGCCACTCCCAGAAGGCCCCAGACAAAAGAAATTCGAGTTGTCCGTCAGCTTGTTCTTTCCCTCTTTTCCCGTGATGTCAATAGCCACCGGCACACCCTGACGGTCGGTGTAGTAAATCTTCAGCGGTGTTTCCTCGCTGTGCAGCACGCGCTCCTTGTACATCAGGCACATCGCCGCATCGGAAAGGGTCAGGAAACGGTCGTATTCCTCATTGAGCGTGTAGCAGTTGCCCGGAAACGAACCGACGAACAGTTCCAGTTGGTTGTACGCCCGCTTGCTGATATGGATGCCCATGCGCCCGAATGCGTTTTCCAAGTGGTTCGTACACTTTTGCAGGTCTGCACCGGCAGATACGGCTACCACCATGTTGAAGTGCGTATATACCAGTTGCTTGCTTTCACGGGCAATGACCTCCTGCACACGCTTGATGTCCTCGACCGCCATCTGGTTGTTCGGGTTCGGAATACTCGCGTGGCGGTTCTTCTTTTTGTCGAGCATCGCCAGTTCCCGTTTTTGGTTGGGTAGGAAGATGACTTGGTTATAGACCACCGTCTCGGCGTCCGGTATGTTGTCCACCACCGAAGCCAGATCGACCGGCATTTCCGTGTTGTTCACCTCGATGTTCGTGTACGGACGTATCATCGAGGGCAGTGCGGCACAGTCCACGTCCACAAGGCTGTACACCTTGCAGCGTTTGTCGCCCATCGACACCGTTTCATCGTCCGCCTTGAAGTTCGTCATCGACACGGTGCGGTCTTTGAAGTTCATGGCGAAGTAGCGGTCGACATACTCGCTCGCCTCGGCTTTGTTCAGGAACCTGGCCTGTACGCCGCTGTCATGCAGTTGGTCATGCACCTTGCGGATTTTCACGAGGAAATCGCGCCACTTCTTGTTGTCGAACGAGAACAGGCGGCTCTTTTTCGCCTCCTGCGTGATGGTCAGGTAGCAAAGGCTGTCCGTGTAGGGACGCCCTTTGAAGTAGCGGAAATACGACGCCGACAGGAACTCCTGCCCGTCAGCCGGTTCGCTTGCAAACTGTTTCCTGACGAAGATATCCTGCTTGTGGATGGCGTACCCTTCGCCTAAGGTCTGCGCAAGGGCGGTGAACAGGTGCGTGAAGTCGTAGTAGCTATCTATGTCCGCCGAATATTTCTGTACCGGATTCTCTATCTTAAGTACGGCGGAATATTCGCCGGTCTTGGTGTACAGCACACCCACACCGTCCGTTTCCTCCGCTGAGAAATAGATGTCCTGAAAGATTCGCTTGCGCTTGCCGCCCGTACCGAACGCATAGACCGACAAGGCCATACCCGCGCACAAAGCGACAAAACATAAAATGATGTATAGGGTCATTTCGATATACGTGTAATTAAATAGGGGCAGGTTCGCCTTGCTTCAAGACAAACCCGCCCGCGTTCAACAATCAATAAAGCCATGCACATTGCCGTGATGGTTTTTCTTTCGTCAGATCTTGCGCGAGTGGGCATACACATACACACCCGGAGCGACCTTCTTGCTATGCAGTCCTTTCCGCTGTTTGAGAAGGATGAGCACGATACCGACCGATACGACGGTAGCCAGCACGACAAGCCCGGCAATGAAACCGAGCAGGCAGTAGGCGGCGACAAAGCCGACAATGGCTCCGCACGTCGTCACCGCCGCCCAATATATGTACCGGCCTTGGATGCCCAAAAACTCAAGAGGCCGTTGCAGTCCCTTGAACAGCGGATAGTCCGGATAGCGTTCGTCCTTGCTTTTCATACTTATCCTTGATGTTTAAGCGGCAATACCGAAGAACAGAGGCAACGCCTTGGCCGCCGCAATGAGGAAGATACATGCTCCCACGACCATCATAATCTTCTTCTTGACGTCCTGCTCCTCGTTGTTCATGGCGATATATACCGAGATTGCACCCACGATGGCCACAACGCCGGCAATGGCGTAGCACAATTTCACCATAATAGGCACATACTTGGCAATCTCATCGGCGACAGTGGATAATGCGCTCGTACCGGCGGAATAGTCGCCTGCGGAGTTCTGCGCTTTCGCCACCATGCCGGACAGCAGCATGAAGGAGAACATCATTACTTTGGTAGGGATTCCGTTGACGAATCCGAATGCCTTGCGGCACAGCTGTTTGGTTTTCTGAAACATACGTTTACTTTTTTAGTGAATATTTTATTTGTCTGCGACCTGATACAAGTAAGGTTATATGCGGTAGCCGAAGAAAGCCGGGAAAACATAGAATGCCCCGATCAGGAACAGGCACGCGCCGACAAGCGTCATTATCGACTTGGTGATGCCGTCCTCGCCCGTGTTCATCTTGATGTATATCTGACAAACGGACACGATGACGTAAACCCCGGCTATGGTGCAACAGATATACTGGACATAGAGCATCATCGTCACCACGAAGTCGTGCATCGTGGCCAACGCGTCCGCTCCCCAGCTATAGTTCACGCTGCCGCTTTTGGCAAAAGCCGTGTAGGGGAACGGGAGGCACAGCGCACATAGAATCTTTTTAGCTTTCGACATCTCACAACCGGTCTTGAATTGGGTTCCACTTTATTTCCGGTCGGTTGTCTAACCGTCCCTTGGAAATCATAGCCTTGTACATCTCCTCCGACGTGCGTGCGTCCGACAGGTAAGGCGTGGTCTCTTCCATCTGTTCCTCCGCCTCGGCCTTCAGCCGTTCCAGTTTCTCCTGCGCCGTTCCCGGTTTGTCCTTGATGTCCTCCTCAGGGGATGTTTCGGAAGAGGTAGCCGTACTTTCCGTCTCGTAGTTCTCGCTACCGATACTGAAGCCGCTCTCGCTTTCCGTGACAGCCACACTCTCTTCCTCTTCCGGTGCGCCGAGGTCGAAAACTTCCTCGTCCGGTTTGTCCGTCCCCTTTTTCCCGTAGAGGTCATGCGCTATGATGACGGCGTAGTAAATGATGTAGGCAACCGTCAGGACAATGGCAAAAATGAAATATGAGTTCATGTATTTAGTATGAATATTAAAAATTCGTATTAGTATGATTTTGCAAAGAAACGCACGAAATATAAAACCATAAAATAATTGAGCATTAAACATCTGTTTCGTTAATGAGATTTGTGTAAGTTTCAAAAATCGAACTATTAAATCGTACTATATTGCAGTCTCTATGGTGGGAAATGGAGAAATCGGGGCATAAAAAAAGCTCTCGTGGTGGAGAGCTTTAGGTGGCAAAAGAGAACATTGAATATCAGCGTTTCTTTCCGCGCAGGTAGTCGTTCAGGTCTTTGTATTCCGCATAGTGGCAAGATTCATCGCTGACACGTCCGCCATACATCCCGGCAATGGTCTCTGTGGTTCTCTGCCCGGCAAGGTCATTGTCGAGATAACAGTGAATGTCCGAATACTCCTGTAAACGTGCCAGCGTCTTTTTCAAATTGTTTACCGAGTTCATCACGAGGTAGTCGCATGGTATGGCAAGACAGACCGTCCGGTCGCCTGCCAGTTTCAGTGTCATATAAGAAAGAAAATCCATGAATCCCTCGAAGACACAGACGTTTTCCTGTGTCTCTTCTGTCAGATGTCTTATCAATGAGATGTCCTTGTTATTCAGGCATCCCTTGTAATAGGCGTTTCGCACCTCGTAACCGCCTGATATATTGCCGAATGCGAGAGCGAAGTAATGACGGCCTCGCAGTTCGTAATGCACCTCCTTGCAATACATACGGCTGATGTCCGCGTCGATAAGCCGGGATTGGAGGTAAGAGAACAGGGCGTGATGACGGAGTGGAATCACGATCACGTCTTTCATTTCAGCCTCCACCGGTCGGGGTGGAGCGGTCAGCATACGGGTTCTCGGTAGTGATGCGCCATTCACAAGCCTCTCTATATACGCCAGGGCCTCGCTCACGCAGTCCGTCCGGCAAATGTATTTTGCCAGTTCCACCAGGTCGCCACCGGTCGCCTCGCCGAAATCGTACCATTCATTGATGCGGTCATTCACTTTGAACGACGGGGTACGCTCGTTCCGTAACGGTGAGAGATACCAGTATTGTCCCGATTTTATGTGCTGCGTATGGTGACCGAGACGTGCCAGAAAATCCACGATACGCACTTGTTTTGCTTCTGCTATGGTCATGTCTTTTTTCTTTCACTTGGTTTCACGAAAATGGTTTAGTTTAGTTTTTTCCTATATATATATAAATACTAAAGTAAACTAAATCATACAGGCCCGCGCCCGGCATCATTCTTCATCAAAAAGCATGGCCTCGGTAGGCGTCATGTCATAATAGAACAGCTTGTCCCGTTTGATGATGAGCTTGAGGTTGTCTATCAGGTATTGCATCAGTTTTATCATGACGCTCCGACCACGTTTGAACCCGATTGCCTCATAGGAGACCATCAGGCTTTGCAACAGGTTGTCGAATCCCCGGATAGGCTTTTCCCCGAAAGCGGCGGAGAGGGCTTCCCGGTGCTGTTCGATGCTCAGCTCCGTGAACCCCGTCCGAGCCTTGGGCTTCGGGGGCTCTCCGAACGAGTGTCCTTCCGCAATGACGGGCAGCCCAGTCTCGTTGATGGTGAACGCAAACGGCTTGAACTCCTTTTCCCGGATATGGAGCGCATGGACTTCGCTGATACCGGGATTCTCGTTGCTCTTGCTGATGACAAGCACGGTTTCCGCCTTGTTGCTCATTTCCGTACCAATGTGTCCCCGCACATTATTATCCCCTTTGTTCAAATGGAGTACACAATGGATATGCAGGTCGTACCTTGAAGACCATTCCATCATCCGGTTGATGACTTCCACCGATTCACCGGTGCTGTTGATGTCAAGCATCAGGTCGCGGATGCCGTCAATGATGACCAGCCCATAGCCTTTGTTCTGACGCAGCGCATAGTCGATGACCTCGACACGCACCGACGGCGAATATTCACGCAGGCAGAAGAAGTCGAGATTCTCCGGGTCGGTTGTCGTGGGCAGCCCGGCCAGCCGCAATATGCGCTCCAATACCGAGCGGCAATGGAAACGGCTCTGTTCCGTATCGACGTACAGAATCCGCTGTTTGCCTTCGGGCAGATGCGCACGGTAGTTCAACACTTGTTTCCCGGCCAATGAAGCGGCGACAAGCGCAGAGACATTAAACGTCTTCTTCGACTTTGCCTTTCCTGTCGATGCACTGAAATTGCCGAGCGTGGCAATCGTCGAGTTGTCTATCCAGATGATTTGCGGCGGGGTCTCATAAATGTCCGTTGCCTTGATTTGCGAGGCCAGAAGGATGTCCGACAGGCGGTGTTCATCCATTCCCATATCGGCTGAGCGGTCAGTCTTTCTTTCGTTTTCCATTGCGTCTCTTATTAAGGAACGGTTCTGTGGCGGCGGCTTCCGTCGCCATGCGCACGGCCTCGTTCACTGTAGGTTCATAATTCTGCAACAGCCATTCGTCCAATTCCTCCTTGGCGAAATAGACCATTTTACCGCGCGGTTTGTAGTGCGGTATCTCCTTGCTCGATGTGAGCTTGTACAGCATACTTTCAGAAACCCCGATATACATACAGGCTTCCTGAAACGTGAACACTCTCTTGGTCGTGAAGATGGTATTTTCCAGCAACGTGATACGCTCCAAGAGACTTTCGACCGGTTCCAATTTCTTTAGTACCGATTCGATGGCGGCGAGCCGTCCGCTCATCCGCTCCATGAATGTCATTCTATTCGGCATAATAACATGGTTTGATTTTTGACAATGGAGATGCAACCTCCGTTATGCAGCGCGCTAACGGAGGTCAAAGGTATGTCCGGTAAACGAAGATGCCGTGATTTGGGGAATGATACTATGCGCGTATCATTGCAACTCTCATGCTTTTACCTTTCACATACTTCGCTTCTTGTCACTTCCTGTCATTCTTTCAGCCGGTCAATGGTCTTTCGGATGCCGTATGCGACCGATGTCATGTTGTTCTTGATGGATGACAGCGCGGAAGACAGGGTCGATACCGAAACGGAACGTGTCCCGTCCTTGGACTGCAGGAATGCACCCTTGCCGAGAACATTCTGCCACCGGGACTGGATAAGCGAGTTTTCAAGAAGCGCGTCGAACAGGATTACCACACGGCGGATATTGTTCACTCGGATGGAAAAGCCTTTCTTACAGGCGAAAAGAGCCTCCATGTCTTCAATGCGTACAGAAACACAGAACAGATGATAAGTATTGGCACAAGCCACAATACTTTCCATCTGTTCCGGGGTAAAATCACAGCCAAAAGAAAGGGAGAGATCTGCCGGTCGGTCAATGTGGGGCGGACCGAGCGGAGGCAACGATTCCGAGGTATCATACATCCGTTTCAGCTTCATGCACTCGTCAAACGTGAAATTCGGCGTAGCAAAGCAAATCTGGACGAAACGGGCGTACTCGGTCAGCAGCCCCTTGACGATGTGGATGTTCATTTCGTGGCAGTTCCGGCAGGCCGCATGGTCGCAGTCTATGTACCGGTGTCCGTTTACGAAATCGTCCACATAACGGTGGTACTGTTTACCACCCGACACAACATCGTGGAGATAAACTGTTTTTGCTTCGGTTAGCAGGGCGAAAAGTTCATTCGCCACATCCTTCTCCGCAGCGAAGTGCTGCAGGTGTTGGCTCCCTCCAAAAAGAGAGAAGGCCGTCTTCAGGTCTTTTCATGTCGATTTACCTTTTTGAGTTTATAATATGTGATGAAAGCATTAACTTCGGTTGCGTTCACAACCGGAGCAATGCCATAAATTGATGTTTGTAAATTAGACATGAACCACATAGTGCCGTCAATTAGTGAAACAAACCGTTTACAAGATTCACTGCCTCGTCCTTCTTCTTGTTGATAATCTTGGCATACACCTGTGTCATTTTTACGTCGGCATGACCGAGCAACTTCGAGACGGTATATAAATCCGCGCCGAGCGTCAGCATCATGGTGGCGAATGTATGCCGGCTGGTGTGATAGGAGAACCGCTTGGAGATTCCGGCTGCTTTCGCCCAAGGTTTGAGCTGCATCCTGATTGTATTGGCGGACGGCAGGTCGAACACATTATCTTCCGATGATTTTCCCCCACGTTCCGGCATCCACTTCAACGCTTCAGGAGAGAGGGGCAGGTAAATAGGCTCTTTGGTCTTTTTCATGGACACGGCCAAACGGTACTGTCCCCGGTCAACGAACACGTCTTTCCATTTCAACTTGATTATATCGCTGATGCGCAATCCGCAGAAGCAGGAGAACAGATACGCGCATTTTACTATCTCGTATTCCTCGTGGGGCATAGGAGTGTCAATCAACGCCTGTACCTCTTCGATGGTCATGTACGACCGCATACTCTCCGGCTTACGGATTTTCTCCGACTTCTCAAGCTCGTTGAAAGGGTTGGCCTTCATCTTTTTCTTCCTGACGGCAGAGTTCAACGCACCGTTCAACGCACGGTAATAATTGTGAAGCGTGTAGTTTGATATGTCCTTGCCTTTCGGATGATATTCCGTCAACAGATAAGTGATGTAGCCCCGGCAGAAGTCCCCGTCAATCTGATCCAGTGTGACCATTTCTCCGGCATAGTCTTTCAGTATGCGCATGGCAATCTTGATTTGGTTGCCGTCTTTCTTGCCCGCACTCTCTTGGGCTTCCATGTAAACCTTCATCCAGTCCAACAGATAAGTCTTGTCCTTACGGAATACGATTCCTGCCTCATTGCTGGTCAGTTCGATAATACGTTTCGACTTGATGGCATTGGCGGCATCCATTGTCGCCTGATTCTGCCTACGGGCATTATTATCCGTCTCCGGGATAATATACATCTTGAGGTATTCATACGTCCGCTTTCCATCGCGGTATATATCCAGATATAGACTCTTGCTGCCATCGCTCAACGGCTTCATCCGAAGACGAATCGGCTCTTTGACTTTTGTATGATTCTTAACTCGTGCCATAGGGATTCCTTTCTCATTTTTCCTATTGCAAATATACGGATAAGTATCGAGATTAAGAAACAAATAAGAAACAAAATTGCACCAAATAAGAGCCAATTCACTGAAAGTACTGAAAACAACTGAAAATAAAAATAGGCTTATAAAACACTGATTTATAGCTTATTTATTATCACTTTATTGGGTGTTGTTTGCATTTTGTATATATACTGCGTAAATCTGGTAAATCTGTTTCGAGATACTAGTGCATCTTATGAGAGTGTAGTTGGACAACTGGATTTGATCAAATATGATCCCTCGGAACTTTCTGTGAGATGGGATATAGATAACGTAACATCCCGTTTTTTGATTCGTCATATCGATAAAGCGTTTGAAATTTATAGTTATCCATGGTGTCGAACTTTGGATTTTCAAACTTTTTGTGAAACGATTCTGCCTTATCGGATTGCTCATGAACCGTTAGAGCTATGGTTGGATTCATATAATAAGCATTTTGATGAATTGGTTGATTATTTTCAGACCCATTCGTTGAATGATTCTTTAAAATGTATGATGACATTGCGTTATTTATCTCCGGAGCAAAATGCACGGAAAATACAATATAGCGCACTATGGGATTTGCCCCCATTGTGGTATTTGAATGTGCTAACACGATGGGATTTTGCTACTTGTCGGGAGCTGGCTATGCTGGGGATGTATTCCTTTCGCTCGTTGGGAATGCCGGTCTATTGGGATTTTACTCCGAAATGGGCGAATGGGGCTGTTTCGCATAATTGGAACGCGATTGAGATACATGGGAAAACCATTCCTTTTTTGCTGAAAGACGATCAATATTTTGGAAGACATCTGTCGTCGAGGCCGTTCGATCGGGTCAGTAAAGTATTCCGTCATACATTTGCGGTTCAACCGGAGAGTTTAGTTATTCAGCCGGATAGACCGACGCTAATTCCAGCTTTGTTTAATGATCCGTGTTTGAAAGATGTGACGGATTTATATGTGCCGTGTTTCGATATTTCGGTTCCGTTGGATGATACTATCTCGAATTCTTGGGCGTATTTGCTTTCCTTTGATAATCGGAATTGGATTCCTGTAGATTGGGGGCGAGTTTCAGGTGGATGTGCACATTTTCATAAAGTTCCTGTGGGAAATGTATATATGGTGGGGTATCTCTGTCAGGATACTTTACGATTGTCAGATTATCCTTTTCTGACAACTGATCAGGGAGAGATACATGTTTTTAGACCTGATTCGTCTTTTCGGCAAACATTGCATTTATCTCGAAAGTTTCCTTGCAAAAATGTTTATGCGGTGTTTGATCAAATATATGGTGGCATTTTTCAGGGAGCTTGTAAAGCGGATTTTTCTGATGCTGTGAATTTATATGTTATAGGTAAGTTGAAAGATTTGAAACCTGTCAAGGTGTCTTTATCGGATACAAGGGAATTTCGTTATTTCCGTTATTTGTCTGCACCGGGAGGGCATTGTAATATGGCCGAGATTGAACTTTGGGACCATCGAGGTAATCAAATTGTTGGTCATCCCATCTCCTCTGCGAATTTTTACCCGGATAAATCTGTTAACAATGTATTTGATGGAAATCCTCTGACATATGCATTTTCGGTTGATTCTTCTGGATCATGGGTTGGATTAACTTTACCGCAAGGATGTTCTGTTGGAAGTTTTACTTTTACTCCGCATACGGATGAAAACTATGTGGTAAAAGGTAATAATTATGAATTGTTTTATTACGACCATGGGTGGCGGTCTGTGGGAGTACGTCAGGCTGCACAAACTGGGGAAATATTAGTATATAAGCACATGCCAACGAATGCTCTTTGGTTGTTGCATAATACAACTAAAGGTAGAGAAGAACGGATTTTTATTTATAATGGTTCTCAGGTTTGGTTTTAGATTAAAAATATTATATTTAATCAATTGACTGACGATTTTATCAGGTAATGTATGCGTTGCGTTTGTTACTACCTAGATAATTGGATAGGCTGTTTATTGGAGTGTTTTGTGAAAGAGTTAAATATTTTTTATAGTTGAAAATCTTTCGTTGGATAGTTAAAAAAAGTATTGGTTGGATTGTGGGTGTGATGACTCTTGGGGTATGTATCAGGAGTTGTCAGATCGTATGGTTATCCTTTGTTGCCCAATCTTATCATATTCCTACTGGATCGATGTTCCCGACCATTATGCCGGGGGATCGTGTGTTGGTTAATAAACTATTATTTGGACCAAGAGTTGAATGGAAGGGTCAATTTTATAGGTTTCCTGGCCTTAGACCGATTCAGAGAGGAGATATATTGGTATTTAATTTTCCAGTAGATAAGCGAAGGCAAAAGATTCTTTATCAGCCTAATTATTTTTATTGTAAACGATGTGTTGGGTTGCCGGGGGATAGTGTGTCTGTAGTAGGAGGGTATTTTCGTAATACACATCAACGGGGACGGATTGGTTATTTACGAGGTCAAAGGATGCTGGCGAATTATGCTGATTTTAATATGTCGGATTCGGTAAAGCGGGTGTTTCCTGATGCAGCGGTCCAATGGACTATTAAAGATTGGGGACCTGTATTTGTGCCAAAAGCAGGAATTTCTTGGAGGGTTGATTCGGTTTCGTATTCTATTTATCGTCTTATATTGGATTTCGAAACTGGGGAGCATACCCGATTTCAACAAGGGAAATTGATTGTGGGGAACGATACAATGTCGTCATATACGTTTACTCATAATTATTATTTTTGTTGTGGGGATAATCTTGTGCAATCTTATGATAGCCGTTATTGGGGATTCATTCCTGAAGAATTTATTGTAGGAATCACTCAGCGGATTTTTTATTCTCGTTGTTCGAATTTGAACAGTGAGAATCGACGTCGTTTTTTGAAGCCGTTGTATTGATTGATTGAGCCTTTTGACTACATTGTTTATAAAATTTACGGATTTCATTCTTGAGTTCCTGTGTGGCACTTGATTCTATCTTGGGCTCGAAATCCAAGACTAGACGGGCGCTTTGAACAAAGCGGGTGGTGTCTCCAGTTTCATAATATAACATGGCGATTAAATATAACGGGTATATGTGGTTGGGCATATAATAGTGTGCTGTTCTATATTGCTTCAATGCGGCTTGAATATTTCCCATGTGTTTGAAATTATTACCCATAATGTTGTGTGCCATGGGGTCATGCATATACAGTGAGATTCGTTCTAATATTTCGTTGCTTTGTGCATAGGAGCCTGTCATGTTTAGACTTCTTCCATATTCGAATAGATATTGTATGTCGTCTTTTAGTTGAGGAAATAGAGGAGGGTAACTTTCTACGATTTTGTCAAAATGTCCGTTTTGATAAAATATTTGTTGAAGTTGAGACCATTGCAGTAATGTAGATGCTCTTTGTTTGAAATAGGGCCAACTAAGTATTAGAATGAGTAACCCAACTCCCGGGATGATGCGATAAACGAAGATGGGAAATGCATTTTTGTGCGTTGTTTTATCCGTGTGATGTAAGGCTAAACAGACTACAGCCAATATTTGAATCGGTAAAATTTGAAGAGGATATGATGTGCAGGCGAAGATACACAGATTGAGTAAACCATATTGGAAAACCGAACTATGTTGGCGGATTCCTTTGAAGGCACAGAGTAAACATCCGATAAAAAGAAGTAATCCGATAGGGCCTAATTCGATTAGAACAAACAGATATTCATTGAATGGATAGAGTGGATGATCCGCTCGGTGGATGGCAGTTGTGTCGATTTCAGGAGAGGCTAAATTTTCTGCTTGTATTTCTGTGTATAATTTTTGGAAAGAACCTACCCCCGTACCCCAGAAGGGATTGAGGGTCGTCATTTGTAGGCAGTTCTGCCAAATGTGTAGTCGGGCATCAGCGGAATCCTTTTTGAGTAAATATATGCCTGATAACCCCGATAGAAGGAGTAAAAGGACTCCGATGCCTATTATATAAAGCGTTATTTTTTTGACTCTCTTCAGGTAGAAGTGGAGAGTTGCTTTGTATTCGTTTAGGAGAGTGATGATAAAGGTTAAGGTAATGGCGACCCATGCCGATCGACTCATGGTAGCGGGAATGAGGGGTAAACAGACAATGATGAAAACGATGGTGGTATAATAAGTTGCCTTGATCGATTGGCTGATGTTGGAGTGTAAGGAAAATTCTTTGTGATATTTGATTATATAAACCAACGCCATGCAAAGTAAAGCTCCCAGATAGGCACTTAGGGGACCTGGGTTGAAAAAAGTGCCGGTCAAAGGTTGAAGTTGATGAAACGAGGATATTATTCCGTAAATTTGTAAATATCCAATGCAGGATTCTCCGATTCCTGTTATTATCAGTAGGAGGTATACTGTTTGTTTCATTCTGTTCCATGTCATGTCCAATAAGCGCAAAGCAAAGTATAGGTTGCTTAAGAGTAATATGGTGGATAGTCGTTCATAGGCATGACTTTGTGTTAGCCAAAAATGAATGAAGATATAAGCCGTGAAAGAGATTATGAGTATGTCGGTCTTAGTGAATAAGACTCGTTTTTGAAAACATGAAGCAAAAATTGTAGTGAGATTCAGAAGAATAGATATTTTGAAAAAATAAAGTAATCGGGGAAAAACAGTAGGCGACATATAGTAGGGAGAGAAGATAAAAACTGTTGTAAAAAGACCTACTAAAGTGGCCGTGATTAGCCAAGGAAGCCAATATTTTTGGATGTGATAGTGTTGATTAATGTTGAAATGAGATTGAAAGTGTGTCATTCTTGCTTCTTTTTGTGGAATATTTTAATGACTTTTCCAATAATGTGGTCTGTTTTGACCGGCCCCCAGCTTCGTGAATCAGTGGAGTGTGATAAGTTGTCTCCTACTAGATAGATGAAATCATGATTGAAGACAAAGTGTTTGACCGAGTCTTTTAGTATTTGAGAGGGATAATAAAATCGGATGGTTCGGCGGGTAGTTGGATCCAAAGAATCGAGTAATGTTTCCGTTATTGTCATTCCTTTGTATGGTACGATTCCGCAGAGTTTGTCTTGGCCAATTTGTCTAGTGGAGAGTTCTTCTCCGGCTTTGGCGATACATCTTTTGATGATTAATGAATTCTGATAGATGGGTTGATTGCATACGACAATGTCGTTAGGACGAACTTTATTGGATGAGTATAGTCTTGTAAACCTTTCCTGATTTTGGCTGTCGATTAAACTAAATGGGTAGACATAAAGTAGTAAGTTAATGATTGGAATTTCATACAAAGCAGGTAAGCGGGGGCCATAAGATAGTTTGGAAACAACGACGTAATCACCAGGCTGTAGTGTAGGTAGCATTGAGTTTCCTCGTACTTTATATATGTCCACAATAAATACTCGAATGACAATATATAAGTAAATGACAAGAAGACAGCGAATTGTTTTTATGTTTTGAGTCGATCGAAAGATAAGGCGATGCAACTTGCTGCTAAAAATGCATCCCAAAGCAGTGACCATAATGATGATATAAATTAGCCAAAATAATATACTGTATTCAAACGACCACATTATGGATGATATTGTTGTATTGTTTTTATGTACAATGATTTAAGAGCATCATTGTGGCGAGGATTACCAATAATAAGTACTTTATTGTCTTTGTCTAAAAGCATGGTTTGATAGAGTGGGTCTATCAGTTCATTGTCTTTTAAGAATTGGTTCTTTTCATCAAAGATCCAAGGATAGGGCCACATTCCATTAATATTTTCGAGTAATTGTTCTTTACAAAAAGAATTAGAGTAGATTAAAATGGGGATTTTGCAGTGGTTAAGAGCTAGGTCATTCAGGAATTTTTTCCAAAAATCCAATTTGTCGAAACACATACTGCAATCGCCGTTTAAATAGTCGACAATTTTGAGAGGTTGATTACGATAGTATTGATCAAAATCTTCCTGACTGATGCTGTCATTTTCATAAAAAGGAAGATACATAGGTTTGTTAGTATAATAAGAGACTAGCAGTTGGGCTTTGTTTTTTCTCTCTCGATATTTTATCCAATCTGGATAATAATGGGAAGCTATGAAGGTAAGAATAATAAGACTGATTATAGGTATTCCTATTTTAAAAGTGTTTTTTTTCATGAGGAAAATTTATATGATGTTAATCAAAATCGAGTGTAGATTATTCATCTCTATGAGGAAAATGTTTTGATATGATTGCATTGAACTAGTCGGGCTGATTTCTGAGTAGGTAATGTCCTATTGGCGGAAAAGATAAAGAGACGGATGTCGATGATGAGATCAAAGAATAGTTTCCTCTATTTCTATTTATTTTGCCATAGAGATAGAGGAAACAAATCCTTTTTATTTTGCAATGTGTTAGACACAAGAGCCGATTGCATGCTTCGAAGTTGATCGTAGTCTACATAGTAGTTAAATTGAATTTTAGGACATCCATATTTGAACTAATGCCATATAGAGTTTTATCATCAGGACTAACAGCTATTGCTTTCACTTCTTGGTCGAGTGAAATTTTAAAAGTATTTTTCCCATTCCAATCTACGACATATACTTCATTGCCTGAAAAAGCATTCTTTTCTTGCATGGTTTTTCCCGAATATAGGACGTAAAGATATTGATTAGTAGCAGTTGCTCGTGGAAAATAAATTACTGTGTTTTTAGTAGCAACAGCAACTACCTTATCGTCAACTGGGATTAATTCGATATTAGTTGGGTAAGCAGCATGATATGTAAATATTGGTTTTGCTTCTCCATTATCGAGAGATACTATATCAATCATCTCCCCAAGCAGAGTTGATAGACCGATCCGGTTGCCTTCGTGATTGGTTTGAAGGAATGAAGTGTACAAACTGGCATTTTGATCAGGAGTTAATCTTTTATCGATATTACTGGGCGCAGGGTAATCTATGAAACATCGGTCTGTTCCTGATAATGTGTCCAGTATTCTTAGCCTTCCTTCTCCGGTTTTGCTACTTGCAACAATAAAATTTGACGTTTTTTTCATAGCGTCATAGTTCGCAGACTGGTCTGCTTTCCCTTTATACAAAATTTTGGGCATATAGAGTGAATCTTGAATTGCTTCAGAGATTCGACCTCCTAATAATTGATTTTTAAGAATATCACATAGAGAAAAATCATCTTGGTTGGCGTCAATTTGTAAATGCGTGACACTTAGAGCTTCATGCGGACCATTGCCTGCATGAATGAAATGAGCAACTCTTTGTCCAGTCTTTAGATCATAAATTTCGATTAGTGGCGAAGCCTTGGAATTTAATAGAATAATGTAACGCTCTGTAGCGCCTATTTCAGTAGGATTGGATGTCATTTCATTTGAAATAAGCACTTCTGCGTGTCCCAAATATTTTGTAGGAAATGCTGCCTGCTTTTGGGTTGTACAGCTGCTGCCTATAATAGTTATGATGATTAGGAGAAAATAGGGTTTCATAATGTGAATGCAAGTATTAAATGATAGCATGTGATCAAAAAAGATGTCACAATTGGTGTGACATCTTATGCTCTTTAGTAGGTATGGGTACGTAGACTAATCCCATACGTATCCGACACCTTGTGTGTAGGGATATACTTCGCAAGTTGGAGGCCAATCTCCTTCACAATCCGTGTGTCTGGCTGAAACACTATTGGCTTCTATATTGCTTTTAACTAAGTCTAAAGTTGGAGTCTTGTGTGATGATAACAATGTAATTCCAACGCCAGCGATCAATGCTAGACTAAAAATACAGAGTAATTTTTTCATGACATTCATTTCTTACGTTGTTTACGGTACCAGTGTAGAATCTGCATAAGCTACAACTTCATCACCAGGGGTGAAGTTTTCAAGTAGTTGTTGAATGTTTTCCGGTTTATTGGCCGAGTTTTCGACGTTGTTGCTGTGTTCAAAGTATAAAATAGCACAAGCAACCAACCCTAGAACTCCTACCATCATCACTGTTTTTTTCATGATGAATGAATTTTAAGGTTAATAAAAAGGATTGTTATAAATGTTTTCACAATATAGTAATTTTTATTATATAATTCAATTTTTTTATATGTTTTTTAATTGTTCATTGTAAAATTATAGGAGCTTTTGGTGGATTTTGAAAATCAGGTAGTTGTATTAAGTTTGCAAGAGGTCGGACTCGAATTTCTATTTTCTCAATTTATTGATTAATAAATATTGTAGCATTGAATGCGTTTGCATTCAACTCATATCGTTTCTCAACCGCAATAAATTTTGTAACCTTCCCTAAAAATCGGACAGTTCTTTATTAGACAAAAAACGATAACTTTGTCGAAGGAGGACTAAATGAAAAAGAGTATTCACAGCGAGAGTGAGATAGTAAAAGCCGTCAAAGAACTGGAAAGCGGATTATCCGCACGGGAATATGGTGTCACTCGGGCTACCCTGTATAACTGGAAGTCAAAATACAGCGGAATGGATATGAGCCAAGTCAGGAGATTGAAGGAACTGGAGGAGGAGAACCGGAAGCTGAAGCAGATGTACGCAGACCTTGCATTGGCCAACCGGATATTGAGGGATGTTATTGAAAAAAAAACTCTAGAGCCCGAGATAAAGAAACAGATAGCATTAGAGATTGTAGAGGGATACGGATTGAGCATCGCTCGGGCGTGCAGGCTGATGGAGATCCACCGTTCGTATTACTATTATCAGGAGAAGCGAGATGATACAGACGTTGAAGAAGCGATAAGAACAGCAGCGCAATACGGAGACGGATTCTGGAAGATATTCACACGTCTCAGGCGTGAAGGAAGGAATTGGAACCACAAGAAGGTTTACCGTTTGTACAAGAATATGCACTACGAGAAACGTGTCCGTTTGAAGAAACGCCTTCCGGCAAGGGTCAAGAGACCTTTGGAACAGCCTTCCGAGCCCAATACGACGTGGTCTCTGGATTTTGTGAGTGATGTTCTGGAGTGCGGGAGGAAGTTCCGGGTACTGAGCATAATGGATGACAGCGATAAGGTGGCAGTATCCCAGGAGGTTTCGATGTCTTTCCCGGCAAGAAGGGTGATAAAGACATTGGAAAAGGTAATCTGGCTGAATGGCAAGCCGAAAAACATCAGATGCGATAACGGCCCGGAGTTCATTTCAAAGGATTTCCAGAAATGGTGCAAAGGGAACGACATAAGCATTCTGTACACCCAGCCTGGATGTCCTACCCAGAACGGATATATAGAGAGGTTCAATGGGAGTTACAGAAGGACTATACTTGACGCGTACATCTTCAGAAGTATAGAGGAAGTGAAACGGGTAACCCAAGAGTGGAACTGTTATTACAACAATGAGAGACCCCATGAGAGTCTCGACAACATGCCGCCGATGGTGTACCGGACAAAAAGGTGTGACACTCAATAATTGATGTTCAGACAGGCAAATAGAGCTCCGCTTCCGAGTTGAGCAAGGCCAGGGCAAGCGCCCATAGGGCGGCCTTGCGCATCTCTACAGCTTACGCTTATGGTGGCCTATCTGAAATCAATCACCGAACTATATGTGCAATTGGAACAAAAAAATTATATTTGCTGTCTAACTGAAGACTGTCCTGAAAAGGGGAAGGTTACAATTTGATTGAATCGAAGCAATGTATTACGGTGCTAGTTGTGTGAAGTCCTTGATCTGCTGGCATCATTTCTTGTGTTAATGTTCGAACAACTTAGCTAGAGAAAAAACAAAGATACCTTTTCACTTCAAGCCAACTCCTCTAGCGATAAAGTACATTGGTCACCTATAACGCCGGCCTCATCGATCTATTCTCTATTGAACCCAATGAGATATAATCTCTTGTTCCATCACAAATTTTATCCGGCAAGAGTCGAATGGCAGAATTAATCCCTCCCAGACCTTTCTTATACACTTGCCTCTGACCAATATCTTTATGTACGAAATTCCAGCAAAACACATTTGACAAAACAACTGCTTTCGGCAAGCAAGTTTATATTGTCAGTTGAGATAAAACCTATTGAATTATGATGTAAACCTTATCGCGATTTTTCTTGGACGACAAAATACTATAGTAGAGTAAATAGCAAGATAGATATTGCTCAGTCTCCTTTAAAAGAGATTTAATTCTCATACTACACCTAAAGATAAGTCTGTACCTTGCTAATAATGAACAATATAAAGTTGTTGTATTTACTCGCGACATCTTAACTTCGACTCTAAATCTAAGCAATAGTGAAGCCAATAGCCCACAATTCATTTAATAATTTAAGAGATATTGAGATTTCTAATGTATTCAGTTGATTTTCAACGAATAACCGGAAGTATTAACGTCATTACAGCCTTGTTTACAAATATCAACATATTCTGATTCTTCACCTGACTCGACACACTTTACACATTCGATCCTTTGAGCAACAAGAAATGACTCACATATAAAAACATATTCTTAATCACAATTACATATCAAACACCCATTCATCTTGCAATTTCCTAATGCACAAAATAATATTTTTGAAAAAAAGACACATTATTCATACCGTACAATATATTATTCAAACATACCTTACATTAAAATAGAAAAGTCACATCGCATAAGAATGCAAATCTATGCCCTCAGAAAAGCCATGTTTCTTTTTTATACGATATACCCAATACATACTTGCACTAAGTTTAATATCATTTAAAAGATATCACCGCTTTATACCAGCAAAAATAGTTATTGCTATATTTGGTAAGATGCTATATATAAATAATTTAGCATTCGTAATTTATAAAAAGCTCTGTCATTGTTTATATTAACCATTCTAGAGTCATTTATAATCTGGTTCATTCTATTGTGAAAGCAATACAGCGATTTGAAAAAGAAAACAGAACTATTTTGTATTTTATGAATAAAACCATGGACCTTCCTATGTAGGAAAACGACAGCATAAGTCAAGCTGAATTTGATCAAAGCTACAGTAATGAACCGTGTAAAATCATTGACTATTTAAATGGCGGCTGTAGTGTGTGTCGATAAATTGGATTTATGGAAAAATTCTGGTACACCTCAGCTTCCCTCCCTCTTAAGCAACGCAAATTTATTTTCTAAAAAACAATTACTCGAAATTATTAATGGAATGTGGCATATCCTTAGATATTTGACGCAAGGGATCAATTGTTCAAAACCAATGAGCAGATAGATTCGCTTAATCAGACATAGACAATAAAGTCCTCATTATCGAGAATTCCTGATTTACGACAGCTATCGCATAAAACCATACAATAATGCTATCCATCATGTTGTCTTTGGCGCCTATTTTATTTATTTTAATCGTGCAAGGAAAGGACGTTCCATTTATGAGATGCTGCTGATTGTAAATATTTCACTTACAAACACTCTTAACCTCAATGAGGTAGTCGAAAAACCTCACTAAAATATTATCATTAGGTTGGACACGGAGATTTCTTATGTTCTCAGGGGGGGTAAGGCCCAGGTTGAGCATTTAGCATCTCATATAGATGGACCCTTTAAACTTCAAATCAAGCTGTATGATGGCGGCAAAACAATATGAGTTGTATTGTGTAGCACTATATTCTTACTGCATTTTTTGAGTGTTTTCAACTCTAGATATTAAGATACAGTTACATCCGTTTGAAAAACAGTTCTATTTACATCTATCTCAGCATAATTCAACAACGTATAATTTTTCAACACTTAGTGCATTAATCAAAAGATAAACTCTTAATTACATTCCTCATCATAATATCCCTATCCTGAGGAATGCAATCGAATATTTTCTTGAACTTAGATAGCCTTCTAGTTTGACGATGGAATCAGAAAGTATGTCCTTTTCATCTTTCTCTTCCATCTGACGACATGGAATGGTAAATTCTGTTTACCTCTGACGACGAAGAAAGAACCGAGTGTGTTAATGTTGTGCAATTGTAAGAAATCTTTGTCAACTCCATCAAATACACCAAATTATAAATGCAACTACCTACAATCAATAATATCAATTACTTCTAGATCGCATTTTTGTCTGGGGTAATGTAGAAAGACTCAAGTATATGGGTTTCACAATCAAAGAGTGTATGCGCTTTGATATCTGCAGTAATCATCCTTAACGTGTCTCCTTTTAGACATGTAAGCAGAGATCTATAGTGAAGGAATCAAAGGCGTAAACTTTACTGCCACGAATGAACACATTCTTGTCGAGTTTCAGCTAAGTTTGTGTTACCATGAAGTAAGCGTAATTCGCAAAGACTTTGTAATCTATTGCGTTGTTGGTTTTCGAGTGTTTGCTAAGAGTCTCGCTATTGTCGAACACCAAGTGATATAGTTTATTCTGACAGGCACCGATTGCCTTGAGAAGGTATCTAAGTTGTTGTTATTAAGGTGGTGTGGTTTTTATTGACTAACTTTTCTGGGTACAGATAGATTGCGGTGTGAGATTTGTGGATTGACTAATAATGATTCTTCGAAAGGATGTTTGGGTAACTTTTGCTATAACAGAATATTTATATGTAGGCACCCATTGTTTTAATTCGTTTCGTGATGTTAATTGACAAACAAGATTTGAGAACAATTTAATTTGTAAAATACTGATGCTACAGGCAGAGAAAAGAAACATAACGATAACCGCAAAATAGGAGTAATATGGGATATTTATCATTAGATATTAAGAAGGCAAAGGGTGCATCGGACACCACGCAGTCCGACCATATAGATAGAAAGAAGAGTCATACCTAAAAATGCAGACCCGACAAGAACACATCTCAACAAGGTACTAATCGAATACCCCGATGGCGCTCACGGCAGGGATGAAGCGATTACACATCGGTTGAATACGGCAGGCATCAAACGGAAAATCACACACGACCACGTACGTGTTGTCTGGGTTGTTTTGTTGGGTACGCACGAAAACATGGTGAACATACAGGAAAGCTTGATGAATGGTGCAGCGACAGCATCCAATGGTTGCAAGCCACATTCGGTAAAGACAATGTAGTTGCCGCTCATTTGCATATGGACGAGATGCCACCGCACATCCATGCAGCCGATGTCCCCATCGTAACGGGTGAAAGGCGCAAAGCCAAGAAAGAACAGGCTGACGGTAAGCGTAAGTACCACAAGAAAACGAATTCCGTCCGTTTGTGTGCAGATGATCTGTTCAACCGTCAGATATTGATTGCATACCACGACACTTACGCAAGGGTTATGGCAAAGTGCGATTTGCAGCGTGGTGTGCGTGGATCTGAAGCACGGCATACAAGCACCACGCAATACTATCGGGACATGAAGAAAAAGAACGATACCCTTGATATGGAAAACAAACGGTTACAGGAACAGAAAGCCGAAGCCGAAGCCGAGCAGGAACTTAAACAAGCCAAGAAAGAGGTACAGACCGAGAAGCTGAAAGAAGCAGCCACTGCATAGCCGAAAGTGTGGGTTCTCTTTTCGGGAGTTACAAGGTGAAAGCATTGGAACGCAGGAACGAGGATTTGCAAGACCGCATACTTAAACTTGAAGAAGATGTCCGATATGGGAAACATCAACAAGTCAAGTAGATACTGGAGATAAAGAGCGCTTACGAACAACAGAACAGCAAGCTGTCCGAATTTGTGGATTTTGTCAAACGCTATTTTTCTTATGTAGAAAAACTGATGTCGACCATTAAATTCTTGCATGATACGCTAAACTTTGGCGATGTCGTTATTAGAACATTATGCATGTTCAAAGATGTTTTCATTAAAGGCGAATTGTATTCTTGCGAGTTTAACCAACATTTCAGGGCAGACAAAACGATATGTTCACTTAAAGAGGACAAGGATGGCAATTTCAATCTCAACATAGATGGTGTTTAACACGTCATTGGTTCAGACGCAAGAGAGACGAGTTTATGCAATCATTGGGAATGCCGACAAGAAAGCAAAATCGGGGTATTAAATTGTAAATCAAAATAAAGTCCGTGATAATGGTGTGCCATATCACGGACTTTTTGTACTTTTGTAGTTGATGTTATGCCGAATAGGTTTTACATTGTAATTTGATACAAATATATGTGGAGAATGCCATTAGCTTTTATATTATTAATAGTAATTCTTTTTATAGGTCACCGTATTAGTGATCATTTTACGGTTGTGCAAGAGGGAGGTATAAGAAAAAATACAATCGCATTTTTAGCTTGATCTATTCTTTGAAAAGCTCCAAATTGATATTAGAAACGAAGTCTTTTGTTAAGTTTCATGTGCATGTAAATTCATGTAACTTATCTTTTGTTCTAGATTACAATATGGATATGTTAAATATAATATGTACTATATTATATGCTAATGATACGGCATTTGATAATGGCACGACAAAAAAATGGACAGTGTCTAAGTGTTGTAGCAAAGAAGAAGTTTTAAAACGAATGCAGGAGTATCTATATAATCTACAAAAATCCGTTTTATTGCAAAAATAAGAAAGATATGACAGAAAATAATTTGTCTCGTAATTGGGGCTGCTGGATTGGTGCAATAATTCTGATTTATTTTATCTTTTGTGGTGTTAAAGGTTGTACAACAAGGAACTAACAATAAAGGGACTACATGTGTAAATGTGATAGATTCAAATGGAAACGTATCACAAATTCGGCTAAACGATAGTATCTTTGTTGGGAAAGATACAATTTATATTGGCTCACAAAATGTTTATCAAAATAGAACAGGAAAAGATTTGGTGTATTATATGGTGAAGTATACTGCTGCTTCCGGTAATAATCCAGATAAGCCAATAGGAACCATAATACATCAAAATGAGTATTTCTTATGGTTTGGTGAAGACGATAGTTATAGAATGTTTACTTCGCCACTTTATAGTACAACGATTATGACTCATAGTAGATATGGTAGAAGTCATAAACAGGGTTTCACATACCTCTATTTTTTAGATTATGGAGAAAATGTTTCAGACGAAGTAATTGTAGTTGGATATTGAGAACATTATACATAAAAACTGAAGTTATGCAAGAAGAATTTGAAATCATTGATGATGCTGTAAATGAAACCGAAGAATTTCGTTACTCCATCACTAGTTATGGAGCAGATTACACCGTGGATAGTATTGTTCAAAGAATAGAGAAAGAAAAAATTTTTGTACCTCCGTTTCAGCGAAAGTATGTTTGGACTCAGATTCAAGCATCACGTTTCATAGAATCTTTAATACTTGGTTTACCTGTTCCTGGAGTATTTTTCTCAAAAGAGGAAGCTACAGAAAGATTACTAATCATAGATGGACAACAGCGAATATTAAGTATAGCCAATTTTTACAAGGGAGTTTTTGGTGAGAAAAAATTCAGACTTAAAGGAGTTCAAGAAGATTTAGAGGGGAAAACATATGAAGAATTAAATGAAGCTGATCAAAATAGATTAGATGATTCTATTTTACACGCCACAATAATTAAGCAAGATACTCCTAGTGATGACGAAAGCAGTATTTATATGGTTTTTGAGAGGTTAAACACAGGTGGAACTCCATTGCAGCCACAAGAGATTCGGGCATGCGTATATTATGGGGAATTTAATGAACTCCTTTCAGAATTGGTCCAAAATCCAGATTGGAGAGCTATTTTTGGGAAAGAAAATAGGCGAATGAAAGAGCAAGAACTTATACTTAGATTCTTTTGTTTATTTTACAACTACAATGAGTATAAGAAGGTTCTTAAATCTTTTATTAATTCTTTCATGGCCAAGAATAGGAATTTTGAAGTATACAAGAAAGAAGACTTAATAACGCTATTCATCAAGCCTATTCAATTTATTCATGAAAGTATCGGAGATAAGGCATTTCGCACGGGTAATAGGTTGAATGCTGCAATATTTGACTCTGTTATGATTGGTTTGGCAAAACGCATTTGTACGAATCCTAATCCAAACAAGGACCTGTTCAAAAAACAATATGAACAACTATTGGAAGACAAAGATTATAGAATGTTTATAGATAATAGTACATCTAGTGAATCATCGGTTAAAGGCCGAATTAATAAAGCGATATTTGCTTTTAATGAAGTGTGATTATGAATCTGAGAATTAAAAGTCAAATATCCTCAATAGATTCACTGTTCAAAACAGGAGCGAATATTAAAGATGAGGAAATACAGGCTCATTTTGCAAGATATTTATGTATAAAAACATCTGGATTACTTGAGAATTACATAAAATCACAAATTGGCGATTATGTAGATGCTTGTTCATCACAACCAACAGCTAAATATGTAAGAAATAAAATGAAAACATTTACAAATGTTGATTGTGACAAACTTGTTACTTTTCTCGATTCATTTAATTCAGAGTGGACTACTGCTTTTCTTGCGAGAATGAATGACGAATTAAAAAGTTCGTTAAATTCGTTAATTTCTAATAGAAATAATATAGCTCATGGTAATACTGATAGTATTACATTTAATAAAATAAAACAGTATTACGATGACACCAAAAAGGTTATAGATATATTAGACCAAGTAATAAAGAAATAGCAAACTGAGAAATCTCTCATAGATGGGGTGTATCAATGCAGCAATTAAATAACAATTATTTTACCGTATGTTGCATTGGTTATATAAGATAGAAAACGATTTCGTATATTTGTTTATATAGTATTATGAGAATATATATGTGTAACTTTTATTATACTTGTATTCGGTCTTTGACTTTGATGCGTTGGAAAATTTTGATTTTCTTAGGGTTTGCAGGATGTTGTTTGGTAGCGTGTACGTCACGTACAGAAGTGTCGTTTGTGTATGTAGATCCATTGGATAAAGTTCTGCCAGAACAAGTCTTATTCTATCCTTATGATGCTAGTGTAGATGTATGTCGAGGTGAATATGCAACCTTACAGTTCGTTGTGCGCAGTCCTGAGAGGATTGATGATTTGAAAGCGTCTATTAAAGGAACTTTCCCTGAGAATACGCTGACATTACATGCAGAACAGGCGCAATTGTCTTATGTAGGCTATGTACACGAAGGCCGAACTGTTCCTTATCCGGCGAGCGATCTATTATATTCGACATCGAGGTTTTATCCAGATCCTTTGATTTGTTCGAAAAGTGTTGATGTAGAGCCAAATGTTAATGTAATCTTGTGGGTTTCGATGCCTATTCCTCTTAATACGATTCCTGGAAGTTATTCGTTTGAAATAACTGTACGAGGGAAAGGGCGTTTTGTTCGGACATTACCGTTTAAAATTAATGTCTATTCACCCCAGGTATCTGAACAGACCCTGTTAATAGATAATTGGTTTTATCCTGAATTTTTAAGTCAGTTGGTTCCTAAAAACTCTATGTCAGACTCAATGCGGATTGCAGCTTTAGAGAAAATGGCAACTATAATGAATACTTATCGTCAGAATGTTATTCAGCTATCGCCTGTTTTGTTAGGTTCTTACACTTTTGGTGAGGATGGTGAGGTAGATCAGATTTCGTTGGAAAATTTTGGGAAGACATTGCAAATTTTTGCTAAGCAGATGGATTTGAAATTGGTGGCAGGCGCTCATTTAGCAAAACGAACGCAAGGCTGGGAAGAATCATTTCAAGTTATGGTTCCGTTTCAGGGAGACAATAAAAAAACGTATTTTAAATACCTTCCTATTGAAGATCAAAGAGTAAAACAGTTTTATAATCGGTTTTTAGATTCGTTGATTTCATTTTTAACTCGGAATGGTTGGAAAGAAAAGTATGTGCAACATATTGCAGATGAGCCTATTGATGCGAATTCGGTCAATTATATTGAGTTGGCGCGTTACGTTCGGAGCAAAATGCCTGGTATACGAATCATAGAGGCATTACAGACTGAAAGAGTGGCTCCGGATGTAGATATTTTAGTGCCACAATTGGACTATTTACATAAAAAACAGGATTATTTTCGGTTGCAACAAGAGCAGGGAAAAGAACTGTGGTTTTATACATCTCGGTTACCTCAAGGGGAATATGCCAATCGCCATATTCGTCAACCTTTGCTTAAAACTCGTTTATTGCATTGGATTAATTATAAATACGGTCTTACTGGTTATTTACACTGGGGGTATAATTATTGGCTGTCTACTTTGCCGGAATTGGAAACATCGGGAATTCAGGTTTCGGGACATGTTTTGCCGGGAGGAGATTGTTGGATCGTTTATCCGCAGGGCGATTCAATTTTGCCTTCCATTCGTTTAGAGGCTATGCGCGATGGTATTGTTGATTATGAATTATTAACAATGGCAGCTTGTAAAGATTCGGCTTTGGTACATGATATTGTTGGACAGGTCGTGTATGATTTTGATCGATATGATCTTAATATTGTGAGGTTTAGACAGATGAGACGCAAAGTGCTCGAGATCTTATCACAGTAATAATATAATTAGGGAAAGGTTGCTGTTATTAATTGCAAAATTACCAAATCCTTCTAAATACGTATAATCACTACTATCGTATCTTTAATAGACTTTGAATGCTATTGCTCATTCATGTCTATTAAATTCTATTTATTTACATAGATCAACGATTAGGGCAAGATTCGTCTACTAGAGGGCAAACGATTGTATATGACTTGCTGGAAGATGTATATATGAATAGTTACTTCGATGAAGAATGAGGCCGTGATGGGTGCTTCCTTGTTCTCTATTTGTTGTAGGTTGCGTAGAAAGCCATGTTATCGAATTAAAATGAAAAGACTTTTCGTCGGTTGAGGAGGATGTGGTTTAACGGTCTCTATGTATGAATTCCATAGGAATATCTGCTTGTTATGTTAGTATTAATATTGATAGAATGAAGTTGACACAGTATTGAAGGGGGGGGTACCTCACCATTTGTGTGATTTTATTGTTTTTTCATATGATGCAATATTAATTTTTAAGAATCTCTCTTACTGTAGGGTAATTTTTAAACCTTCTTGCCAATCTCAGTATTAACCTAATCTCTCAACGTGAACGATGCTGATACCCTCTAATATACAATTGATCCATATCCTGAATAAATTTCTAATCGGTGATTTTTGCATAAACTAAGGTCGAATGGAGATTGGTATGCCCAAGGTATGAGAATGGGTTTGAAGGGCATTCCATTAGCCTGCGTTTTTGTATTTGTGTGCTGAGTGGTACATCGTATTGGAAAGACCGGTTTAATGCAATATATTTTTCATTAACTTTATACGTAGCAATCGAGTATGGTGACTTTCTACGTAGATATTTATGTCACGTATTTTGTGGGCGATTTTATTTGGCTTTTTGCTAATACATGTACTCGGAAAGTTAGATTTAATTTCACAGCAGGCATTTGATCGTGTTGGGCGTTTTATTAAAAGTTGTCATTCTGTGTTTACTTTTGGTAAAAGTGGCTGAACAACATGAGGTTACCATTGCGTTAGTGCTTACATGCGGGGAATCTATTCTCAAAGAGATATTAATTATTCACAATCCGCTAAAAAACGATGCTGTATTGTTATAGACGAGTTTAATAGGTTGTGGCTATATCCGGAACAAAACACGGAAGCCTTGCTCCGTTCATATATCCATTCCTTCTTAACGTCAACTTCATATTGGTCGGCAGTAAGTAACATATTATGCAACAAATGTTCTATTGTTAGTAGAGTAAGGCAGCGAATAGAGGAGAAGCTATAGCCTCATGTAAGGATTATTAATTGATATTTGTAGGATCACGTAGTTTTTGAAATAGAGCATTAAAAGGTCACAACTCGGATAAGATACGGAAAGGTGGATTATCAGAGGTGATATTTTGTTTTCTTTTGATATATAGGTGTTTGACCAGCAGAGAAAAGCGTCTTGTCATTATAGATACCAGTTTAATGTATTGCGCCCCGATGTGAAATCGCATCGGGGCGCAATGGTTATCTGGTTCGCATAGTGTCTTTCCCGCCCGATACTATCAGAAACCAGATGCGCTTTTCAATGTGGCGGATTATTATAATTCATCAAATACGTTGTGATATGATACACTATATTAAAGAACTCGAAGCAAAGATCAATCTCTATATACGAGAAGTAGAATCTGAAGAAATAAATCTAATGAACCGTTCCTTGTCGATTTCGAATAAACTTGAAGAGGCGATTGGAGGATTGAAAGCATTTATCAAGACTTATAGCTTCAAAGATATGCGTGAAGAGATTTTATTTTTCAAAGAGATTAAACCTCGAATTCACTGCCGGTTGATTTACTATCGCAAAGTCTATAATCTTGAATTGAATCGTCCGTTAGGTGGAATGACAAATAATCAAAACTATTTTCAATGGGAATTGGAGCATATACAAGAATACATCAATAAACACCTCGATTTTTATCGTTATTATCGAAGTGGAGCGACCTATATGGACGAAATCTATTTCGTGAGAGGGACTAAACCAGTCTCGAATATGTATCTTGACAGTTTCTCTTTTGAACGAGATCCTCAATTTTCTACGGAAGGAGATTTTATGGTCGCCAAGATTTTGGCTTATGATTTATTACAACAATATCTAATTGGAGAATTACTGCATCTCGAAGAATCTGATATTGCATACCGCGCCGAGGCAAGATTGACCTGGACAGAAAGTAAGACAGATCTGTGCGAACTAATTTTTGCTTTGCATGCAAAAGGTGTTTTCGGGCAGACTCCTCTTACGCGTTTAGCTAATTACATACAAAAGGTTTTCAATGTCGAATTGAACTCTAATTTCTCAAGAACCTTCAATGATATGAGTTTGAGAAATGATCCTACCCCCTTTTTGGATAGTCTGACAGATGCTTTACTGGAAAAAATGAAGCGACCGAAAAGAAGACGATAACAATATGGGGTGTTTTATTCAATATGCAGAGTAATTGATAGAATCAATTATTACTTAAATTACTTTATATCACTACAATATGCACGTATTCGGTGTCGGTGGTGAAAAAGCGGAACAAAGGGGTCTTTTGATACCAAAAGACCCCTTTGTTGTTGCAGGAGAAATATAGAGAAAATAAATATTATCCTACTGGTTATAAGTATATTATGTGTAATGTAAATGGTGTTTTATTTTATTGAATCAAAATTCTATTTAAGGGACTGAAGAGAAAAATAAAGTTATACGGTACTCTATATAAGAGTGTTGTATGGAAGCGAACTTTGTAAGGCAACTTAAAAATAGAGTTATGGATGTAATAACGATAGAATCGGCTGCTTATAAAGAATTAACAGAGAAGATCACAAAAATTGAACGCTTCATAGAGGAAACGACTCGAGTACAGGATGATCTCGATACGATGTGGGTAGATAGTAATACGGTTTGTGAATATCTTCATATCAGTGATCGTACTTTACAACGATTGCGCAGTCAACGGATGATTGCGTATTCATCACTGGGAGGCAAGATCTATTATACATTGGGTGAAATTAAACGGGCATTGGATCAAAGAATGATTCGACGCAAAGAAGATCAATTAGATGCTTTGATCACTTGTTATAAAAATAATATTCGCAAATTATCAAATAGGTAACTTATGCTTCTGGAAAAAGAATATTTCGATATATGGATGCGACGGTTAATGGAGGTTCTGGAGCGTATCGAACAAACGCAAAAACCACCGAAGAAACAAGAATATCCTGTGTTACAAAATGGAGAGAAATTATATGATAATTTCGATCTGTGTCGGATGCTTCATGTCAGTAAACGGACGTTACAGCGATATCGTACACAATATGGTTTACCCTACCAAATGTTAAATCAAAAAGTATTTTACAAAGAATCTGACGTATTACGTTTTATACATGAGAATCTCGATAAACTACAATGTTTCAAAAGCAGTAAATGACCTGTCTGAAAAGTATTGCAGTAGAAATGGAGCTACTTTGCAGATTACATGGCAATCATAACAATAGAAAGCAGTTTGTTCAATATCTATTTAGTATGCCTGAATCGTTGTCTTTATTTTGTAATTTCAGTTTTAAGCCAGTCTTGTTCTTCCCGAAAGCTATATTATACACAAGATTTATATATACCATATTGGCATTATTTATAATTTTATCTATTTCTGTTCGTGATAATAGAGATGTTCCTAAGATAGAAGTCACCTGTTTCCAGGAATCATAAAATGGGTATCTGATCCCTCCTGTTAAAGTCAGATTTTTTACTGGATTATACGATACTTCTATTGATGCCATACTCGGGACGTTTTTGACTATCTGTCCTGTAAGAGTTTTCTTTTCGGTCTGATAGAATAGTTGTACTCCCCATTTTTTGTATGCCAGATAGATGGAAGGTATTATCGAATATCCGGTATGCTCCCACCGCATATTATTCCATTCATTCATCTGATGGAACACTTCCGAGTATAATCTCAAACGTAATATGTTACTTGGGAATGGATACCATTGCAGGAATAGATTAGCTTTTATGTTTTTATACTTATCTAAATTTCCAAATGTTTCAATAATATTTGTATTGTCAGATTCAAAGATCGGAGCAATGCTGTTTTTTGTGTACGTATAGCCAACTTCAGTGTTAATAACAAATTTTTTAACTCCTTTGAAGTAGGACAGCAATAAGTATGACTATTGCATGGTTGCAGATTGGGATTACCTGTGAATATATAATTAGGATCCTTATAGTAAGGAT
>ENA-ORSJ01000015-ORSJ01000015.1-human-gut-metagenome-genome-assembly--contig:-NODE-15-length-175808-cov-9.146285_pt1 | contig 175808 bp, 188 predicted proteins | sample MGYA00242191_ERZ509158 | MGnify/ENA primary metagenome ERZ509158 (study PRJEB26280, sample SAMEA2338623) | human gut metagenome | biome: human gut; feature: human-associated habitat; material: faeces...
CTACAACACATTTTGCAGCGGGCATACGTAATTTTCTCTGTAACATGCAGTTACAACCTCTTTTATATCCTAATTTGGGTCTATCACTTACTGTCTTTTTATCAGCTTCGGATAAATATAGCCTAGAATTACATCTAGCTCCCATAGGACTATCTAGATATAGAGGACATTCTTTGCAAATCTTCATTCTATTTTCATATAAATCATCTACATTTTCCATAATCATTATATTTTAAAATACTATTGGTTTGTCTCTATCAAGTTCTGCTTTTATTTTATTCTTCTTCCTATGATATAAAAGAAGTCTGGCAATATCATCTTTTAAATATTTTACTTCATATTCAGTTTCATTACCGTCGTGATCAAAATGAACAATTGCTAGCTTTTTTATTTTGAATTTAGGATTAATCTTCTGAAGAAGATATGCGTACATACTAAGTTGTAACTGATAGTGACATAGATTACAATCCATAATATTTTCTAATGGTGAGAGCATCATCTGTCTTTTCTTAGTAGTTCTATCAAAATAAGACTCTTTATCAATCTTACCGTTAGTCTTTCAATCTAACAAAACTATCTCATTATCACTTATCTGTAAATAATCTATTTGACCAGCAATCTTTAAGTATTCGTCAAATTCATAACTTATAAGAAACTCAGGATAAATTGCCCTGTCAATATCTAGTTTATAATATCCCTTCTTTACCTCAAAAGTTCCTCCTCCTGCATATTTGCTTATTGCCTTTTTATCCCCTTGATAAAATAGATCTTCCATCATAGCATGAATTTTAGTACCACGTTCCGTACTAGCATTCCTCTTATCTTCATAACTTTGTAGGATTTCAGATTTCTTATTTAGAAATTCAACAGGATCTAATCCATATTCTTCAATATAAGACTCCTTTCATTTTTTAGAAGAAAGAAGTTTTGATTTTAATGGGTAAAACACTGTGGGGTCTAATAACGCCTCACAAGCTTTATATGATGACCAAAAGTCTGAATCAAATTTTTGACAGTACTGTCCTATTATTGTCGTTACAGATTCATATTTCGAATTATCGGTCTTATCCATATAAATATGCTTTTCATCAGAGTATATAATATTATCATTTTCTTTATCTACTGCATACCCATTAACATATTTTAATTTACTCCCTCTAAGTTTAGGCATATTATACTTTTATTCTTTATTATAATTAGATTGGATAAGAGTTTTAATATCTGCTCTATCATCTATAAGATAGTTATGTATTTTATTTTGTAATCTATCAATATTTGGTGGAATATTTTTCCAAGTCACTCCTAAAATACCAATTGGATAACCACTATTATCTTTTATAATTGTACAGGCTAAATATTGTACATTATTTTTTTTGAGTTGTGTATAAAGAGTTGAATCAATACTATCTAATTTAACCATATCCCCTATAAATACTTCGTTCGTCTTTAAATAATAAGGAAGATTAATCCAGGTTAGATTAAAATCATCATATTGATTTTTAATTGATTCAACTTCATCATTACATAATTCAAATCTCATAGTTCCATGTTGTCAGTCCATAATACCATTATGGTACTGAATAATTCATATCCTATCTGCATGATATTTATATAAATATACAGGCAGGAGACTTTTTATTTGTTGATCATATTCTGTCCTTTTATGTAACTCTTTCGCATGTCTTTGAATCATGTAGTCAGTATATTTGTCAAATAAAAAACTAGGATTGTAACAAATCCTAAGTGTTAAACTTAACATAATTAGAATAAATAACCCCTTCAAAATATTAAATACTCCATACTCTTTACATAATTGTAGGATTCTTTCTAGTCATGAAAGTCCAGAATCTATATCAGGTTTTGTTTTTGCCATATTTATATATATAACTCTTTATAATTTTACTTGAATGATGCAAATATATAATAAATCTTTCTGATATCCAAATAATTTATCCAAATACTTGCAAATATCTAAATAAATAATTATTTTTGCAAAAACATATATTACTAGATAATAATCCTATTAATTATTTTATAAAGTATGAAATATAACAATGACATTTTAAACAAAATTGTAGAGGTATATAGTACAGAGTATCATAACAATCTCGGACTAGATAATATTACAAGTGGGTACATAGAAATGATGAAAAAAGGTTCTAAGATTCATATTAAAAAGAAAAATAGAGGTAAGTTTACAGAATATTGTGGTGGGAAAGTAACTAGTGAGTGTATAGCTAAAGGCAAAAGATCCCCCGATCCAGCAATTAGAAAACGAGCAACATTTGCTGCCAATAGCCGTAAATGAAATAAGAAGTAAGGAGGTGTATAAAAATGACGACATGGAAGAAAATCAAAGCGCAAATAAATATTTATATGATTTTAGAGAAATTTGGTAAATTATATATTATAGATTAAATTATGATAAATACCCCTAAATATTTTGAATTAAGTGAACTTTTAAGAAGTGATACAGCTATTAGTAAAAAAATAGAAAATCTACCTACATGAGAGGGAATAGAAAAACTAAGTAAACTAGCTATAGAATATTTAGATCCATTAAGAGAAGCATGAGGCTCTGCTATTACTATTACTTCTGGATATAGATCGCCAAGCCTTAATAAAGCTGTGGGGGGCGTAAGTAATAGCTCTCATCAATACTATGAAGCAGTAGATTTACAACCTGAAGATACTTCTGTTAAAGGAGTAGAAAACTTCTTTAACTTTATTAAAGATTATTTTACTAGAAATAAAGTCATTATAGATCAATGCTTTATTGAAAAAAGTGGGTCTACTACATGGGTACATTTAGGAATATCTCCAAGAATGAGAAACCAATATGGAGAACTACGAGTTTAATAGAGGTTATAATAACTAGTTTTTAAATAATATGAAGGAAAGATCTAAATTAGAGTTCCCTGAGACATTTAAAGTAACCTCATTAATTGAATCTCCAAAACAATATGATGTGGAGGAATTAATTAAAGTCATAGGAACTAAAATATTTGACTATACTAATGCAAATATCTTAGTACAATATAATGATAAAATCTTAAATAAATTTTCAACTGAGGAATGTGAACTACAAGCTCTATTAGATAAAACACCAGTGCCTCATACATATAATCTATTATTAAAAACTAAGTTATCTGATAGTCTTAGTACTATTATATGTCATGAAATGCAACATTTTGATCAATACGAAAGGAGAGATCTTGAACTTGTGAAAAAAGACTCTAAACTAGTATTCTTATGAAAGGGACAGCAGTTTGATTCTTCATTGGATTATATGTTAAGACCTTGAGAACAAGAAGCAATAGATGCTCAATACTCACTTTGAAAACAATTTAAACAAATTTACTATAAATAATAAATTAAATATTATATGAAATGGTATATTAAAATACTGAGATGGATATGGGAATTTCCACAGTGTCTTCTCGGTCTTATTTTAACTTGGTGCTATAATGTAGAGTACAAAGAAACTTTTAGGGAAATTCCAATTTATGCGGGAGACTTTCCTGGAGGTATTTCATTAGGATTATATATCTTAATGGGAGAATCAAGTTGGAAATATAACAGAAATTACACAAAAGAACATGAATGAGGACATACTCGACAATCTTTATATTTAGGCCCCCTCTATTTACTAATTATAGGACTGCCTAGTATTATTTGAGCAGCTGTCCATACCCCAAAGTCTAAAAGATCTTATTACTCGTTTTTCTCAGAGAGATGAGCTGATAAACTTGGAGGTGTACCTAAAAGATAGTATGGATGCTTTAAAACAAAATGCAATAAAAAATTCAAATCTCACATTATGAGATTTTTTAAAAAAATTTGGAAATGTATAAATTTTGATATGTTATAGGATTGATATTTATGGGAATATTTTTTATAACAAGTACTAAAGTACTGCAACCTATATATATATTACTAAGTCTAGTATGCTTTATTATAAGCGCAAAACAATATGAAAATAAAAAGGGAGCTAAGTAGCTCCCTTTTTATTTTTAATTAATTCAAACATATTTAGTTGTTTCATTTACTCAATCACTTACTTGAGACCCATTTAATGCGATAGTTATCTGGGTTCCCTTTAAAATCGAATTTAAACGTATGGAACTGAATGTTCTATATCCACCTTGATATGAAACTCAATTTCCTTCCCCAGGGGCCAGTGATCGATTGGCTAAACGAACTCCTGTTGTTCCATACCCCTCATATATATCTATACTACATTCTGTGTTATTTAAATTATTGCGACTACATACATAAACATCACAACTAATTGAAGGATCAGGAGTAGGAGTAGATTCTTTTTCATATGTAAATGATTTTACTCATAAAAATAAAGTTTTGCCGATATCTATTGTTCCTATATCCGTTGGATATAAATCTGAATAACTAATACTAGAGTTAGATCCAGAATTAGTTCCACTAATATATCTATCTAATGCAATATTCTTACAGTTATTTACTTTAATATAATGAGTATAACCATCTCCTTCTATATCAGTATAAGTTACTGCTGTGTCTTGTGTAAATATTCCAGTAATACCATATGAATCAGCATCACTAAATACAGTTATTGTAGGGCGATTGCTGGTAACAGAAGGAACATAACTAGCAGCAGTACTATTGATATAAATTCCAGAATTATATTCAAAAGTAACAGTTGCTTTATACTCTTTTGTAGCCATTATAGGACTAATAGTTCCTCCCTTGTTAAATGTCCCTATAGTATCTCCTGTTGCTACCTCTTTTACTGTAGCTTTAATAAATAAATTAGGATAGGTTGTACTAGACTGGATAATTGCATTCGTTATTGGCTCAACTACTAGACCCTTTCCAGAGGTTGATTCAAATTCTTTTAATGCTACTGTTTGTTCAGCTATTCCCGTAGCTAGTAGATTTAAAGTTTCAGTAGTATAATTTAGAACATCTCTATCTCTTCAACGAATACTGACTTTAATAGGAAGTTTAGTTTTATTGATATAATCTATTTTAACCTTTGTTGCTGATTGTATAGGAACATTCTGCCCAAAAAATATTGTATTCATTTATTACTTACCTTTAAAATATTTATCATAGATATGCTTAGCATACCAACCACAACCCGCTCCTACTGCTAAACTTACTAATGCAAGCAACAAACTTCCAAAGCTCATAGCTGACACAATGCCACAACCTGCTAATACTAAAGCAATTACGATTGTGGCAATAATTAATTTTGTTTTCCAAGTCATTGTTGTCATATTATTTATATGTTAAGTTACTATAAGTTGTCCCATTTTCAGAAACAATATAGTTTTTTTGATTTTTATATAACGGTAATATCTCATCTTTTCAATAAATAAAAGCATAAGTTTTATCATAAAAAGGATGATCTTTCATCTTATCTTCAAATTCTTTCGGAGAACGTTCTTTTATAACTAAAGTATAAGAGTCTCCTAAACTAAAATTCATTTCTAAACCGTCATTTGTAATTTTTCTTAATGCAAACATATATGTATTTATTAAATTTATTTATAATTATTTTACCATTAAGTTGTAAATATATCTCGCGGCATTTATACGAGTCTCATAATCTGCTTCCTTTTTACCCATTCTTTCAAAGTTATCTGCAAACGATACTGTAAGATCATCTAGACCTTTCGCAGTTCTAAAAGCCTCTCTTTGTGATTTTGTTCAATCATTTCAAAAAGAGTTATAATTATCTAAATTATGAGGATTTACTTCATCTGTAAAAATAATAGGTAACAAATATTTTATTTGAGACTCAGTACTATCTATTAATTTATTTTTATTTAAAAATTCTATATATCTATCGTATCTGCCTTCTTTAAGTTGCGCAAGCCCCATAGCACCTTTACTTGAAGGTTTACCGTAAGGTTGAATTTGATTTTCTTTTCAGAAATTTCCCAATATAGCAGCTGCTTGCTCTTTAGATGCTCCTGCACTAATTAATTGATCTCAAATTCATTGTACTCTTGGGAGATTGTCTTTTATAGCTTCTTCCACACTGGCTTTTCCTTTTCCATAACTCGGATATTTTACCTCTTTGAGTCCTGGAGTCTCAGAAAGTGGGCCATATACGTTTCTTCAGATCGGAGCTTCACCATTTGGAAATGTATAGTATCTACCATTACTATCTTGATATCTTTTATTCCCTAATTGTTGTTCTACTTCATGGTGCATAAATGCAGTAGGATGGTTTGGATTTTTTAATTCCATTCCAGTTACAGGATCTCTACCTGATCAATGTTCTGTATCAGGATCATATGATCCTTTAGAATAATCATAATAATGTTCTGGGTCATTATAAGCATTTCTTAAAACTCCAGAATGTTGATATTTAGGTATCTTTAATCCTAATTTTATATATAAAGTAGAATTTTTCTTTTTATTAGGAACTTGTGCAACATCATTTAACATCCTACGAATACTATCAGTACTATATCTATCTAAGAACTGAAAAGTATTATTTGTATCATATTCTCTATGAACAGTAGATTCTTCTGGAATATACTTATACTCAGGTTGATAAGGCTCTGTACTGATAACATTACCTTCATTATCAAACACCGTAGTAGAAAAACTATTATGATCTTTCCCTTTAAGTCTATTTGTTAGAGTTATTTGTTTTACATGCTTCTTTTTAAGGTCTTCAATTTCTTCATTAGTGAACTTATGATTCGGATCTACTCCTAAGGCATACCTAAACTGCATTAATCTTGCATATATCTCTTGTGGATCATCTAGATAATCATCAGGTATAACTGAGTTTTGGTCATAAAAAGCATCCCCTAGTAAATTCTTAATTCTAGCTATCTCTTTAACTTGAGGATCAGGCCTGCTACTATGCACTCATTCATGAACAGCAGTAGAAGGAGAGTCATCTCTTAGATATATTTTACGACCTCCATAGGAATATACACCTTTAGAATCCGTAGGAACTCTAGAAGGATCTATGGAGGCAGTAGTAAGATCTATATTATGCGCAAGAATATTATACCCTAAGGCACCTGTAACTGGTATAGGTATTAATTGATGTTGTTGTATATTTCTTTTTATCTGAAATGTACGATTTTTATATCAATTTTTAACTCATTGTTTGCCTTGAACAACACCTCCTAGTTGAAGTTTAAGAGTACCACCATACTTAGCAGTAGCAATTACCTTGTTTAAAGTCCTAGAATAGTTTGGATCTGTGGCATATCCTCCTTTTTGAACCCTATCTGCAAACTCTGAAATATTCCCTGAGAAAGCATTATAACGATTACTATTAAGTAGGTCAATCTTAAAATTAGCATAGTCTTCTAGAGAATTAAAATCTCTAAAACTATCATTTATATAGACATCTTTACCATTAATAACCTCTCTAGTTCTTTTAATAGCCCCTTTACCTTTAATCCCCCCAAAATTAAAATTTCCAGATGGTTTAGACCCTCAAGCAGACTCTAATCCATCCTGAGCTACTAAAGCTTTGGCAAATACTGGATTTAAACCCCTCTTAACTAAGAGAGACTCATATATTGGAATCATAGTATCCTTAAACTCCTCTTTAGATTCAAATCTTATGGCTTTTGCAGTTGCCTCTTTAATCTTAGGTTTCTTATGCATTTGTATCTCTTCTATTGGAGACTCTACTGGAGTAATTGTCTCCTCTTTATCTTGTTTAATAGTATATTTAGGTTTGTATCCTTTAATATTAATAGTAGGACTTTTAATAGATAATTCTTTAAATGAAGAATCTCTAATATACGGTTTGTAGGTTATATCCATATTAGTATATTTACTTTTTATTTCGCAAATATAACATTTTTTTTTAACAAAAACAAATAATATTCTACTATTCAGTAATAATAACTTATCTATTCCTTAACCTGTTTTCTAGTTCTACAATCCTATATTCTAACTTCTCTACTCTATCGTAGAGCTCATCTAATCTCTCCTCTTCCCTTGTTTTAAATCTATCTAAATGATCTCTACCTGTATCTATGATAATACTGTAATCGTCTCCTATACCTTCTAAACTAATAGGATTAAAACTAAATGGTAAGTTTTTCTGTTGATCCATATTTTTATTCAAATTTAAAGCCTGATGACTCTTTTAAATTACTCTTTTCAATAATTTCTTTTAGTCTGTTTATCTCTTCTTGCATTTTAAGAATATTTTTATCTACAGTATGTAGCCTCTTATCATGCTCATTAATCTGTTCACCTTGTTCATCTACTTTTTTATTGATAAATAATATAGCTTGGCAAATAATAGATAAATCTATATATTTAGCAGTTTTATTTAATCCTGTGATAGAATCTCTGGTAGTAAGAGGTTTTGTAGTTAAAATGCCTCTATCTTCAAGTCTCTGAAATACACTTGATAAGGCTCTAGTCCCAATATGTAACTTTTTAGATAACTCTCTATTAGAACTAGTATTAATGGCAAATGTTCCGCTAGAAGTATCACTATATTGTTGCATCGCTAACAGAACTCCCTTATCTTCAGGTTTAAGAATATTATCATCTAAATCTAAAAATTCAAAAGTAAATCGTTCAAAATATTTACTGCCTTTCTGTATTTCATATATATTACTTCTACCATTTTTTTCTTCCAAAACCTTAATCTCTCCTGCTTCTTTTAACTTTTTAATACTAGCTTGTACAGTGTTAATAGATACATCTACTAAATTGGCTAACTTTCTTAAAGACACAAGCGTTTGATAAGTATCTTTATTCATAAATTTACGTAAATAACCATATACAAGATAATCTGTTGGATTCATTTTTATTTTTATTTCCTCATTTCTTTCTCCTAGATTATGTGGAACTTGAATATGTTGTTTTGATATTTTTTTCTCTTCCATAATTAGTTATTTTAATTATAGTACAAAAATATGAATAATATTACAATATACAAAATATTTGTATATTATTTTATATAATTTGTATAAATAATTATTAATATTGTAATACAGCATGTGATGTCAGATTGATACATACCGATGTCAGATTGATACATTGACACGATACATACTGATGTTAGGTTAATACATAAGTGATGTTAATTTGATATCTATCTATATACTATATGCATCCTCGCTTCGCGGAGGCGCTCGGATGGAACTAGATTTAAGGCTGAGCACTAAAAGCCCCCCCCCTCCTTTAAACGAAATGGAACCTAATTCATAGGTTCCTAAAAATTTTCAATTCTCTAAATAAAATGTGGGTATATAATGCACAAATACGGTTACATAGTATTTTAGCCCCCTCCCACCACCAATGGGAAAACGATTTATTTTAAGACAAAAATTCCCATAAAAAATTGAATTAAATTTACCAAAGCATATAACCTTTTCATAACCTTAACACTGTTTACTATGAAACGAACCGTTAATGTTCTAATAGCTGTTGCTGCCATAATAGCTATTGGTTTACTGTTCTACTCAGTTTCTCATCACGAAGCATTTTCATATGCAGCTACCATGCTGCTGATTACTGGAGCACTTACAATTATCCCTACTAAGTAGGGATAACTTTATTCTCTAGTAATCAAAGCTTTAAACATATCTGTAGGATAATTTCAAAAAACGTGGAGTCATGATTAACCTTGATATTACTGACTATACTCCTGAGGAGCTGAATGAGATATGTTATCAAGAAGATATTGCTGAAGAGCAATTGGACAGTTACGTTGATTCTTGGTTTCAAAAATAGGATCTTTAATTTAACAACAGTACTATACCAGTGTGGCCTACCGATGCGTAGATGGTTTATAAGTTAGGCTGTTGTTTTTTTTTGCAATCTATTTACCTTAACTCATATATCCATGGCTAAGATTTACACAATGCCTGAGATTGGCATTATCATTGACGGTATCTACCGTAACTATAGCAAGGCTAAAATTGACCAGAAAAATGTCAATAAACTTGCTGCAGATTGCAACACATCTGCCAACGTTCTCATGAAAGTTCGTAATATTCTTGCAGAAATGCAACAGATTATTATTGAAGGAGAACGTGCTCAGCAGAAGTGCTACTGGAATACGTCAAAATGTGCACCTAACCCTGCATTGCTAACCGAAGTATATCGTACTTACACGAAAGACGTTAAGAGCAGAGTTAAGGTTGAAAAGAAGGTACAACGTCTGCCTTCCTTCGAGTTAGCATTACTAGCCCTTAAGAAACAGGGTTGGGATATGGTTATACTCAAGAAATCTTCTGGTTATAAGAGGGTTAGTGAAGAGTATAGCCTCATTGAGATAGAGGAGTAATCCTCTATCTCTTTTTATAGGTAACTAAAACTTACAAAAGGTTGTTAAGTTTAACTTTAACTCTATACTATTATGGAAGTTATTATTCTTATCGTAGCAGTTATTGCTATAGCAAAGATCAGCACTATCACTGGTGCTTGGGTTCGTAGAAACAGCACAGACTGGTAATGTTATGACTCTTCGTGTTTATTTATTAGTAGAGGGTAAAAGAATTACAGTGTCCATTAAAGACACTCGTAAGATTTCTCCTATTTATGATACGGAGAACCTTATCGGATTTAAAACTGATGAGCAAGAACATATCTTCAAAGGAACTATCTATTCATTTAAGATTATGCAATGAAAAAGCTCATCGTTGGTGAGATCTTTGTGATCTTGTTTCTTGTTGTTGGGGTGGACTACTTGCCATTAATTATATGCTGGATTCCTTTTATAGTGTACAATTATTTGTATCTTGGAAGGATTGTCAGATATATTGATGGGGAGTAGTTTTACTCCCATATGGATACCAAAGATACAGTAGTTTATTTAAATTTAAAATTCTGCTATATGACTGCTCTTGCATTACAAGCTTTCTTAGAAGAGAAAGATCCTATTCTTGTAAGTCGTGTTACCAACTCTCAAGCATTCAAGGAATTACGAGAGAAACGTAACGTTCCTAAGTTTGAGGAAAATGAATATCATTTTCAATCATCTATCTCTAGTACCCAAAATCTGGGCTGTGGAGTTTCCAGAGCCCTTGAAAATTTCTTCGAGTATGGTGTATATCGTTGTTAATGGTCTCCTTGTAGAGGTCGAAACGGTTACAGAGATTCACATGCAAGTAGAGGTTAGACGACACAGAGTTGTTTATCCTAGGAAGAAGTGCAAATCTCTGAAGGAAGATGATATTATCACAGATATCGTCAGAGAAGCTATCAAACAAATGAAGGGAGAGTAATATCTCCCTTCTTATTATTATCTGCTATGACACGAGAAGAACTCAACAAGAAGATCGAACATCTGATGGAAGCTCTTGAGAATACTCAGAGATCTATCCAATTCACTAATATTCCTGTTTATGTACTAACCAACTACATCAAAGAAGAAACAGGAATAGATATGGAACAAGTAAAGGAGTAGTTTGTGGCTACTCCTTTTATTTACATCTCAAATACTTCTGGAATTTCTCCGTTCTTAAGTTGACTGTTCTCCTTCTGAAGTCTTCTTACTTCACTTAATAACAACTCAACATCCTTTGATCTCTTCTGATCTCTCTCTTCAAGTTTTTGAACCTGATTTCTTAATTCTTCAATAGAATCCTCATTTCGTTGTATTCTATTTTCATGATTTTGAAATGCAAATACAATAGCCTGACCCAGATCATTAAGATTATAAATAGTTTCTTTTTTAAAACAACCTGATTCTTTATCACGAATCTGAAGAGAAACTTGATTTACATAATTTTTTTGTATTAATGACTGTGTGTTTTTATTAAGAGTTCTCCAATTAAGACCTGTCATTTCACATAACTCTCTATCTGAAAATGACATCTTTCCGATACCATTATCTTTATACATATATTGCTGGGTACAGAGTATCTGAAGCTTCTCAGATTTAGATAAGTCTTTCTTATCTAAAAACTCATAACTGAACGGCTCAAAAGATTTCTCATTATTAAAAGTATACACCGTAGCTCTACCACAAGACTTCCAGGTAATATAGCCTTTTCTTCTAATCTCTTTTAGTGTTTTTATAACGGTGGGCTTACTACACCCAGAATCCTTAGCAATTCTATCTAAGGATGGAAATGCCTCCATAGTATCCTTATTCATATACCTACGTATACACACATATATTAGAATCTCATACTTTTGGAGTAGCTCCCCATTCTCTTTTTTCGGTAATATTACATACTGATTCATCTTATTCTTATATTAAATTAATTATCTAAACACAAAGATACATAATTAACTTTAATTGTGCAAATAATTGGTAATTTTTTACCATAAAATTTAATAACGATTGTATTTTTAAACTAATCAATTGTATTTTTAAACTATAAGGTGTTGTATTTTTAAACCGATCAATTGCATTTTTAAACCCTAACTATACTTAATACCTATACTTAAAGAACTATACTTAATAGCCCAGTTCTTCGAACTGCCCTCAAACTGTTTTTATTTGAAATCAATGTAAACCAAAACAACTAACATTTACCAAAGCTTCCAACTAATAACTAGGAAGAACATAAACAAAAGCTTCCAACAAATTATTACGACAACAAATGTCGAGATTTATAACAATTAATTAAATATTTATACTATGAAGATTAATCAATTCAAGAAGGAAGAGTTTCCTATTATTCCTACTCGAAACGGCCTCGAAGTAAAGCAGGTCGCAGTAGACTTTCTGAAGAGCACTGGTATCGGCCTCGTCAGCTATGGCCTTTCCAATGGCGATGTCTTTGAATTCCCTGACACTCTTGAAGACGCCGTAATCACTACCCGTCAGGTGCGGAAAGACTCCAAGAACGTCGAAGTGCTCGTCATGGGCCTCAAGAACGGCAAGCTGGCTAACTTCTCGTTGGCAAACCTCCGCCGTCGTGACGCAGATATGCAGCCCGTTCATCCTGTATCTGCTGACCTCTGCAATCTCGAAACCGACTATGATCGCCTCGAAGCTTGCCTCGGTAAGACGATCGTAGCTCAGGGAACCGTCAAGTTCAAGCAACGGGACTTCGACAACGGGCTGCCTCTCGATACCACCACCGAGAAGGAAACGGCTAACCTCGTATGGAAAGCCTAAAACCTGCTCGTAACGGCCAGTTAACTGTTAAAGGGGAGTGAAAACTCCCTTTTAACATCTTAACTACCAATTGCGGCGATTATGTAGTATACAACTGAAGAGGCTGAATACACAATAAACTCGCTTTCTACGTAATCAAAGCAACTAAAAACAACGAATTCTATATCCAAAAAGTTATTCAACTAAATGGAAAATAAAGGTTCTTTTTCTGAAAGACTATTTAGTACTATCTTCTGGGGTACTCTCCTCGCTGCTTTTGCATTCGGTGGTGCAGAAGTATTAGGATATTCACCTGTAGTAAGTACTGTAATATCTTATGCTATCGCTGCTGGAGCATCATTCCTTGAATAACTACTCTGTTTGTAGGAAAATAAACTTCCCTACAAACACTAAATACTGTTCTGAAACAGAATTAACAAGGGTTAATAGTTAATAATTGAATTTGCACTGCTGTGAAGCAGAGCCCTCCCTCTGTACATTAAGTGCCTTTGTCTATGATTGATAGAGACTGAGCAGAGGCAGTCTCTTTTTTAATATTATTTATAAATATTTTTAATATATATTATTAAATATTTTTATAAATGATGCTAAGTGCTTGATTATCAATCTCTAAACCACACTCTATTCTTTTATTTTTTAAAAAATTCAGAAACAATTTTCACATATTATAATCAATAAACTTCTCACACTCAGCGAGTTACTCTTTAATTAATAATTTATAAATTAATAATTTAAAGTTTGAGTAAGCGTTTGATAAGATTTTATTGATTTATACCAACAGAAGAGAGTGGACAAATTATTTCCAGCATACATAAACATTTTATATAATGATACAAATTCGAGCAATTCTAACATATGTGGTATTATTGGGTCTTTTGGTGTTTATACCGATAAAGAATTGGGGAAAGAGTCTTTCCGACGGTTCAAGGAAATCTACTCTCTCCTTTTGGGAATACCAACAGAAGAGAGTGGTGACTACTGTCTATTTAAATTTGATGATGAAATAATAGAGTTATACTTCATAGAAGTAGAAAATGAATACAGTATCATTGTAGTATATACAATACTTTAAAAAGATACACATAAAACCTAAGGGTTAAATTCTGCTATTAAGTAGCAGCCATAATTAATCTACCATAGAGTAGGATCACTTAGTTTAGAATCTCTTAAATGAAAACGCGCGAGTAGTTTTTGGGAAGCTCATAGCACTAAGTATGGTTGTGTATTTTCAAATATACCGAGGAGGAGAAATAATACTAACTTAAAGACTCTCAGTTCTCTTTAGTTAGTCACTTATCGTGGAGGCACCTCATGATAGGATTATGTAACTGAGGAATATCATGATAGTAGGTATATTTGTTTTTAAAACTCGAAATCGTGCCTGACGATTACCAGAAATTAATGTCTGGATTTACTATGATTAGTTTTATCTAATGTAAGTAGGCTTAAACGAGTATAAATAAGAGCCGAAAACTGGAAATCGTAAGATAGAGGAGTGAAGTATAGTACCTCCTCTATTTTTGACTACACATTTCTTATATACAAAGATATGAACATTATAGTATAAGTAAAGGGTATACCATAATTAGAGCAAAATATAGAATCAGTAGACCCTTTATACTAGATTCTGATAAATAATGGAAGTATACTATCATTATGAACTAAATAAGCTCGTTTATCTTTTTTTAAATAAACTCTTCCACTTTTAAGAGTATAATTAGGAACCTAACGTCCTTAAGAAAGTGAGCAAAGGAAGGTGAATACTTATTAGGCGTCGATCTACCTAGCGGTCTTTTAAGGATAAAGCTTTATAGTAATATAAAGATTTTGCGGGATAGCGTGAGTTCATGTACGTCAACATGGAGCAAAGGCAAATGGGAAATATTGGCAACATTCTCTTCAGTTCAGCAAGTCGAAGACTATATAAAGGATCATCCAAATGTTTTTCAAATTATTTATAGAAGAGAAACTTCTGTAAATGGTAAAATTCATTGTGGACCTTTTCATGTTTATCATAGTTGTAAATAATTTGCATATTCAATAATTAAGTGCTATATTTGCAACTTGTTTTAGGTGTATAGTTTAATGGTAAAACACCGAGGTGGCAACTTCGGAGATACGCTAAGAGAGAACTCTTGAGGGAATCGTATGTCTGGTTCGAATCCCGTTACACCTGCAAGATGAAGTAAAAATACATTACTAATGTGTCGGAAGACTGTGGCACTGAGCTGCTAGGCCATTATACTAGTATTAGTAACTGTTAGAGTGACAGTCACCCACTCCTTCATTTTAAAGTTAAAGATAAGTTTGTTTAATTGTGGCGGAATTGGTATACGCTAGGGACTAATATCCCTTCGTCAAATGAAAACTAATTTGGCTGTATTGAAACAATATGTGGTGTTAATCAAAACATCTGCAGGTTCGAATCCTGTCAATTAGACAAATTTATTTTACGGACCCTTAGCTCAGTTGGTTAGAGCAACTGACTCATAATCAGTAGGTTACAGGTTCAAGCCCTGTAGGGTCCACATTAATCATTTTATTTGATTTGCTCGGATGGTGGAATAGGTAGACACGAGGGACTTAAAATCCCTTGGCCAGTAATGGCCGTGCGGGTTCGATTCCCGCTCCGAGTACAATTATTTAATAGAAGAATAAGTAATATTATATTATTATGTGTATACATTGTAATAAAATAGTGAATACTGATTTAAAAGAAATAAACAAATCATATATAGAAAATATTATTTGTGAAACCGATTATATAGGAATTTATCGGAAATTTACAATTAGTAAATATGATAACGGGGAATTTACATTAGATTATGAATCAGAAGATGAGTCTTTTTCAATGGAAATAAGATATTGTCCAATGTGCGGCAGAAAACTTTAGCTCTGATGGTGTACACATCAACTAAGGAAGAGACTACTAGTTAGGTACTCTTCCTGTAGGCATACAGGCTATCTTATATTACTAGTTAGAAAATGCTAGAGTGAGTAATTTTTAGCTAAATAATATTATGAAGATAAATTTTTCAAAAATAAGGTATGACTATCCATGTTTGTCATGTTCTCATGTAGATATCATGTATTGTCATAATTGCATTCACTATCTGGGAAGATATCATAAAAAGATTTAATCTACGAGCAAGTTATACGATGTCCTTCAAAATCGGTTGAAGACTGAGCATAAGAAGGAAGCTGAAGATTGTATTAAGATATACAATAAGGTAAAAGAAATATCAAGAGGATCTGTATGGGAATCAGATTGGAGAGTTTTAGTTCGTGTAATATTTGTAGGAACATGGCCTAATGCTAAACCTATCTATAAACCTAATGCTATAGGAGAAATATTTATTAAAGGAATTTCATAATGAAACAACAATTGTATAGAGAAGTAAATGATGGTGTAGGAACTAAACTTATAGAAGTTTCTGAGGAAGAAGTCAAAGCTGCTAAAGAAAAGTATGCTAAGACAGGTGAATGTGATTGTATTTACATTTATGATGAATCTAGTTACTGTGGTTGGTATCTAAGATATTGTGGTATTTGTGGGAGCTTAGTTAGCCTCGTTTAAACATATAATACAAAATATGAAAGTTCGATTCAACAACAAAAAGAAATAATAGAATATACGTTGCAACTTAGTTATTATATTTTGCAGGTATGGTGAAATTAGGCAGCCACGTATCGCTTAGGACGATATTTCGAAAGAAGTGGGGGTTCGAGTCCCTCTACCTGCACATTCAACTAATATATTAAACCAATGATTTTTTTGATACTTTTCACCATTATTTATGGATTTAGTGCTTTAGTAACAGGTGTATATTTAGTCGAGCGGGAAGATATAGATGCAACAACAGCTTTTGTACTAATAATGATCCCTGTTATCAATACTGTAGTAGCAGTACGTGTTGTTGTTAACACACTAGCTAAGTTCAAGTTCAACAACAATTAAGACTATATGTGGTTTTCACTACAACACAGGGTGGTAACTCATATTCATTTTTAAGCTGAGGACTTTTAAAATTAAAAAATACATCTGATGGAATTTGTACATTATAACACTGCCAAACTTGCGAAGGAAAAAGGCTATAATGGAACAAGCGGAGTTTACTATGATACTACGGGCAGTTTATATACCCAAACTTATAGTGAAGGTATTGGGTACATTCCCAATTTTAGCTGCTATGCTCCTTTACAGGAAGAACTTAGTGAGTGGTTAAGAGATGATAAAGGGATTCATATCTCTATTATTGCTGTTTATAAAGACCAAATCAGATACTATGCCTATATCATTTATACTCCAAATTCAGTAATCAATAGTGACACTAAACTTACGGAAGAGCTTTTCATGTTGTATGAAAATGCTTTGGGAGAAGCTTTAATAATAGCGTTAAATTTACTAGAATAAAAATTCAAATGCCTTAGAAATCCGAAACTTTAATAATAATCAACATAATTAATAAATAATGGAAAATCTAGCTTGGTGGTTATATTTATGTTCTGTTTTTGGAGGAGTATATATCATTGCATTAGCAACTTTTATTGTATGCCTGAGTATTTTTATGATCGTATCTACTGCGTATTATTGTGATGAATGTGAATTGAAGACAGCCAAGAGATGGTGGAAATATACTGGTATCGCTGGGATAATTTCCATGGTGTTAACTATTTTGGTTCCTTCAAGATCTACCTGTTACCAAATTTTTGGAGTTACAATTGCAACAGAAGTAATTAAAAATTCTGAGGCATTACAGGAGCTCCCTGAAAAGTCTTTTGAAGTTATTAATAGACTTTTAGATTCTATTGCTTCGGAAGATAAAAAAGAAGGAAACTAGTTTTTAATACACGGGCTGTAACCTGTTATTAGGACTCCAATGTATAGATATAACAAAAGCAGATAACCTTTATAAACTAAGATCTTAATGGTTACATGACTAATTAAGGATATACATAGAAAGGTATAGAGAGGTAGGATACTATAAGATGTATCAATAGGAAATGTAGTTAGGAAAACTAAATGATACCTATTTGCTATACTTTGCTATAGCTTAGAGGGACCCCAAGGTGAAGGTAACGACTTCAGGGCGCTCTAAATAAAAAACCGCGGAACTCGGTAAAACCTCTTCTTAGTTTATTATTATACTCCAGTATAAGCAGGGAGTATAAATAAAGGCTGTCTCGGTAGATAGAGATTATCTACAAAAACATCTATATGTTTTCTTATATAGAGAGGCTTTCAGGCTTAAGTAAAAGACCAAGTGAATCTTAGTGAGTAATGATTATTACAAAGCAGCTCAGCCAAAGCATTAAATGAGTAACGATGCTACCAGGTGAGTTAGGTGAAATTCCTACAACAGATGATGCTACGAATTGTAATGATATAACCTGGATCATTAAGTACTTGCCCAAATCAAGAGTCATATTTTTCATCTCCTCAATGACTTGGTAAGAGAGGAGATTTTTATTACTAAAGTAGTGAGCTTGGAGGTAGCTATCTTTAATGAGTAGATGAGTAGCAGTATGTGGTGAGGTATAAGTTTCACAGTTTACTCCTCAAATAAAAACTGTAGGTATACTTAAATAATGGTGAAAGACTAGACTCGAAGTCAGGAATCTGAAATATAAGAGTAAGTAGCTAGTGAAGTCAAGTTAAGAACCTGAAAAGCCGCAGCTGGATTCCCTACAATGAAGGTAAGTTAATGACTTACGGTACTATAACTAGCAATACTTATAGTACTTCTTTAGGTGTAACAACACGCTTTAGTAATATCTAGACTATAAGAGTTTGACCACTCTTATAGTCACTAATATACATTCATTACCAAATAAAATAATTTACCAGTTTTATCTGCTGATAAGTGGAAGTTAGTAGACTATCTACTTATATAGAATTTATGTTTTCAAAAGACTATAAGCGACTGTTTGAGTGATCATAGAACAGTACACATTTCCCAAGATGTTTCACTTGGCCTGAATGAAGGGATACAACTCTAAGGACCAACTATTGCGCAATATATTCGGATAACTGGAGGTATATTATAGATCCTGGCCTCCCAATAAGAAAATGTTATAGTCTTTTTTAAGGATATTTAATTATTAGTGGCAAATATACCGAAAGGGGAGCTTACTATTAGTGTGTAAAGACGTTTGCTGTAAGCACTATTAAATATCCGCAAGGGCCCTTAGCTTAATGGTTGAAGCAATTGACTCATAATCAAGAGATTACAGGTTCAAGTCCTGTAGGGCCCACATAATTAAAAAATACTAATACAGATGAAAAGCTACGATTTAGATTCTACTCAAGCAAAGAGATATGTCCAAAACAAATTATTTGGTTGTCTTAAGAAATTTGAAAATAAAAAGTTAACAGCTTTAGCTGGAAATAGTCCTAAAGTAGCTTTACAGCAATATCAGAAGTATTTTTTACCAGACAATATTACTTTAGTTGATATTCATCCAGTTGAAAACTGGATTGTTAGAGCTTATATTGATGATGTTTTCCCTACTCATGTTATGGACGTTGATCTTGAAGAGACTATTTTATATGGTCAGTATTCTATAATGAATGTATTCTACAGAATGAATACTATGCTGTCAGGTACTAAGGCTTTACTTTTTACTGTATCTACTCGGGGTTCTAGAGGTAGGGAGAAAACAATTGATACTCTTAACAAGACTCTTTATAAAAATACTTTAAAAGCTGAGAAGTTATCTACTGAAGAAATTGGAATAGGGTCTAGATATGTTCAATTTATACAACATACTCAGTCCTTATATACAATCTCTAAGCTTTATTGTTATAAAGACAGTTCTCAAATGCTTTCAGGTCTTATAATATGGAATTGATATGAAAACCGAAGAAATTATTATTTTGGACAAACCTAGTCCTTCACTCGAATTTTTATCTGCAAACAGACTAACTAATCCTGCTCATGTGAGGGAGATTATGCAGTCTATGAAAAGGGGAGATTGGATTCCACCAATCTTTGTAAAGGATAATTATATAGTAGACGGACAGCATCGTTATAAAGCGTTCTGTACATTATGTTCCATTGATACTAGTCGTCATTATGAGTTAGGAATGTTAAAAATAAACTCAAAAGAAGACCCAATTAGCTTAGCTATTAGGTTTAATTCAGGACATAAAAGATGGTTAACTAAGGATTACCTTTATGCTTACTGTGAAACAGGTAAAAATTCCTACTGTCTTTTAAGGGACTTTTTAAAAGACAATCCAGAACTTGAAATTAGATCTGCGATACAGTTAATTTTGGGTAGGTATAATACTGAGGATTTTCAGAGTGGTAAGCTTCATGTTGATGGTATACTAATAGCGTATGCTCTTGAGAGACTCAAAGCTCTTCGTAGAGTTAGTAAAATTCTAAAAACATCAGAGGTATTTAAGAGAGATATTATACAAGCTTTCTATGTAATATGTGATGAGGTTAATGATGCACCTCGTTTTTATAAGTCTCTTCGTAATTTTCAAATGCCTCACAAACATACAAAAACAGAATGGTTAAAAGCCTATAGACTCTGTTATAATAATTTCACTGAATACTGAGCTTAGTGATATAGGATTGTTAATTCTGTTAAACTAATAGTAGAGGAAGGATACTGTTAACAAGCAGCACAGCTACAGCTTAGTATTATTTACCTGAAACCTTAAGAGAATGAAGTAACCTTCATTTTAATTTAAAGTTTCAAAAGTTAATAGAATATAATTATTCTATGTCTGCTACGAGTTTTTATTCGTGTGATTAAATAGAATTTGTAGGGAGCGAGCACTTAATGTATTGCCATGATCTCAGAATCTATTATGAACGCAGACTGAGTAAGGGTCACTATCTCAGCCCATTACAGCTTTCATTTACAAGAAAGTTTCTATTTATTCTAGGAAGATATTCGATTAGGCTCGTATATCTTTAAATGAGGGGAACTAACTTAATAGCTGAAACATACGGAAGTTGAAAGTGTGGTCATGTAACCGAGCATATGGACTGCTTAACGCCCAAATCCTAGAATTTTTAATCTATCTTCTATGAATATATTTCCTAAAACTATTAGTGATAAGATAGTATATCATAAAGAATATACTTATTGTGATCCTATTTTTGGTAAAGATATTAGTATATTTGTATACATCTTTCGAAAAGAATATAAATCATGGTTCTCAGACGAGATAAAACGTAAGTATATTACTAAACTTAGTTATCCAGATGTATGGGAATCTGAGTTTACTTATGATAGTATATCTTTTAATAAAAACTTCAGTGGGTTTTTAAACAATATCAAGAATAAGACTTTTATTAAGTATTTAAACACTGTCAGCAACTAATCGATAAACTATGTTATCTGTTATACTCATTGTTACATCATTATTTTTAATCAACGTAATAAGTTATGATGATGACAATCTTGTACTTTTAGGATCAAGAGTTTTACTCTCTATAATAATAGTTCTTTTATCTATTAATTGTCTAGTCGGGGACTTTACTGTTAATTATATAATGAATAAGTATGAACAAGGAAAAATAAAAAAAGAGTATACAATTGTAGAGCAAGATACAACATATAAATGGATTTACTATAAATAATAATTAAATGTATGTATTTTCCTAAACCTCATAATATTTTAATTTATTTAAGTTACTCTGGTAAGTCCCTTTGGTATGTTAGTAGTATTGACTCATGGGTACCGTTTAAGGAATGTCCTAATTATCCAGAATATTCCTCTTGTTATAGAGGAAAGTGTGGATCTCTAAAAGCATTAGTTAGAAAACTTCAAAAGTGGGATGTACCTAGGAATACGAAAGCTAAAGTAATTCTATCTGATGACTCTGTAATTTATCTTTCTGCTCATTGAATCACTTTTATGAAAAGAATTAGTTTTGAAACTGTTAAAATAGCTGTTAGAAAAGGATATCCTACCTGTCAGCAACAGTATTATATGTCACAATACAGTTTAAGTTCAGAGAACAATATTAGTTATCATTATTCAAAAAGAACCTGTGAACTGTATGACAATTTAATCCCAGCTCTCTATCAAACAGAATTACAATACTGGCTCAGAAACGAGTGTGGAACAGTTGTACTAGTTCACTTAGATCAAACACTATCCTATTTTTGGACAATCACAAAATTAAACTTGGGAGTTACACTTGAGGAATATTCTGGACCTGGTAAAGTACGGCAGAGACACTATTCTGCTTGTTTAGAAGATGGTTTACAAACAGCATTAAACTTGCTAAAGGATAAACCTTTAGGAATATAATAAAAATAGATGAGTAGGAAATGACTGATTAGATTATAACGTTTCATCTAGATACTTACCTCAAGCAAAACTAAAAAAGTATCATTTTTTATATTAATTATCTTAGTCTCAACTATACTATTTATAGTAGCCTATAAACTTAAAGAGGGGGGGGTATGGAAATTGAAGATACATCTATTATTGACGAGATGGTTGATGATGTTCCTCTTGAAGCCTTAATTGGCTATGATGAAGAGGATATTACAGAATTCAAACGCAGATAAAAAGAATTCTAATATAAACTTAAGCATTGTAGATAAACCCTAATAGTAGAAGGGGAGTTAAACTAAAAAAAGAATACTCTAATAGCGGGGATTAGAGGATAATATTAACCTAGTGTATCTTAACTTTAACAGAGGTTTTTATTCTAGATTATTATGCGTATTAGTAGAAATAATCATATGTTAAAGGAATAAGTTCTGCAATGTTCTAAGGTAAATCGTTTAAGGAAGTCGTAAATCTTTCACAATAACTTGTGTTGTGTAACAAAAGAGCAAGTTCTATGTACAGTTGCATGGATTACTCCGTAAATTCGGGGAGTTAAACTGCAGGTTGATAGTAGTAGTTAAACTGTCAATGAGTCCTTTGTCTACTAAGGGAGTTCACTCGTTATAAGTTTAGAGGGAAGGAGTAGAAAAACTTGAGTCCAGGCCAGGAGTATTTAGTCAGCATAAACAATATCCCCAGATTTGTGAATGTGTTAGATACGATAGGTACAACAAGAAGTTTCTGATTGAATAACTTTACTTTTGAGATTCTGTAGTCTTGAGTTCAGAAACTATTATAGGGAGCCAGTATTATTATAGTGAATTGATACTCCTGCAAGGGCATGCGTTACAGAGGAGTATTTTTTTATAATTAGATTCAAACCCAATATGTACTTTGCTATTCATCCTATTTATACAACTTGCTATGCGGAAACCCTTTATTTGTTAGTTATAGAAATCTTTAAAGATAAGATTCTTTTTGACTATGAAAATGGCAAAATTCTTATTAATGGTAAAGAAGATACTATAACGTACTCCTTAAATCAAAACATTCAAACAATACATAGCCAAATGGAGTCTCGTTGTGTTAGAATAGCAGAAGATAAAGGCTGGTCTATATATAAAGGGAAACAAATTCATTCTTAGAAACCTAACAATAAGCACATAACACTATGATAACAAAAGAGGATGTTATATTATGGTTTACACGTATAAATAATAAATGTGATAGAGTAACTACTGAAAATTACTCTCATAATGTTGCTCTAATTAAAGCATTAGCATTTAATTATACAGATAAAATAAAGAAACAATATGGTGAGATCATGGCATACAATAATCTTACGCATATTGCAGAGATAGCTTCTGAGGTTACCGCGGGAAATGTAACTCATAAAGTTGCTACTGTAAAAAGTTTATGTAAGAGGAATATTGATTTTATTAATGAATTTGGATTAGAGAAGTAATGACACTACTTTCTGCATTATATTAGTAATATACTAATAAAGTTATAGCTAAGAATGAAAAGAGAAACTAGTAAACGAGGATGGAATAATAAAGATTGCTACTCAGAAGAAATATAAAAACGAAAATATTAAAGAAATTTAATAATCTGTTTATCCTGATAATTTATGAATCTGCCAGTTCATAGAAAAACAGGGATGCCTTGGCAGAGGCTGCTGATAATCTATGATTTTATAGATGAGGCGGAGGTAGAATAATACTTATGGGATTACCTCTTTTTATTTAAAAAGTACCCTTATGAAAGTCTCCCAGACAAGACAAGGGCGTCTTATTGTTTTCAATAAGATTGGGGGTTGATTGAGAGGAGAATGTGATGAAACTCGCCTTGTTGTACAATAGGGAAACATTAGGTTTGAATCCTATCCAATCACAATAATAAGATAGTGAAAGTATCTGTGCAATAGGTTGTACACTTACAGAAGCTATTTATTGTTTATATACCTGTACATATAGTTTCTGATATTGGTTAAGGAAGTGTATGGTAAATGCTAGTACCAATCAGGCAAAAATTGTGTTACACAGCTGGTATATATTTTTGTAATAAAAATCTAATCCTTATCTTAACTTAAATAGTTAATATGCTAATTCTTAGTTATGACAGATAAATCTATAAAAATTGGAGTTGTCTTACTTCTTCTTGGAACTTCTTTCCTAATAAGTTTTGCATTTTTTTGTATAGATAATACACGCAGTGAAACCTTTTTTAGACAGAACCAAGAGAATATAAAATCTCTAGTTTTACAGATAGACTCCCTAGAGAGGATTATTAATTCTACATTTAAGGAAATGAAAGATACTACTATCATTCATGTTTTCCCCCAAGAAATTAAAATCTACTGTGATACAAGAGATAACATTAAAAGTAATTTAAAGTAATGTGGTTTTATCGTTTTGTTATACTATTAGTTAGTATTTCCTTTATTCTTTACTATACTCTAATGACTCTTCAGTTATTAGATACATGTAAAATTACTAATCGTAAAATTACATGGAAGGTAATAATTCCATTTTATTATTTTTTTAAAAGGTAATTGTGTAATTTAAAAATCTAAAGATGAATTTCAAAAAAATTGTTGCTGCTCTTGTAGTAGTATTTGCTATTTTCTGTGTTGTTTCTCTGGGTAAAATCGGGGAAGATGTAAAGAATGAGACGATTGTAGTCAATCAGTATCCGTTTACTGGTAACATGGAATACTGGACTAGTCCTGGTTTTCACTGGCAGTGGTGGGGCAAAACCACTACTTACTATAAAACTCAACAGTTGTGGTTCGGATCTGACTCTGAGGCTGGCGATCAGCAGGGAAAACCTATTCCTGTAATCTTCAATGATGCTTCAGATGGTATGATTTATGGATCACTTCGTGTAAAACTTCCTACTGACCCTAAATACCTCGCTCGTATTCAGACTGATTATAATGGTATGGATCGTCTAATGAATGATCTTGTTCGTCCGACTGTTACTAAGGTAATTTATGCTTCAGGTCCTCTGATGTCTGCTTTTGAATCGTATGCAGAGAAGAAGAATGACTTGATTGAATATATTACTGATCAGTTAAATAATGGTGTCTACAAAACTGCAATCAAGCGTAGCGAAGTACTTGATGCAATTACTGGAGAAAAGAAAGTTATTAATGTAGCTACACTAATTCCTGACTCATTAGCAGCAGGAGGTTACAAGCGTAGTGAATCCTCCCCATTTGCTTATTATGGACTAGAGATTGGTCAGGTAGCTGTATCAAAGATTGCATATTCTGATAAAGTAAATAGGCAGATTGCTCAGCAACAGGAAGCAAATATGCTTATTCAAACTAGTCGTGCGAAGTCAGCTGCTGCTGCTCAAGAGGCAATTCGTGCTGAAGAGGAGGGTAAGGCACTTGCTATGAAGGCTAAGTGGGAACAGGAGAAAATTAAGGCTGTAGAGGTTACTAAGGCTGAACAGGAATATGAAGTAGCTCGTCTTTCTGCTTTAAAGGCAAAGGAAGATGCAAAACGTATTGAAGCTCAGGGCATGGCAGAAGCTGCAGCAGCACGAGCTAAAGTACTTGCTGGATTGGACCCATTGCAAAGAGCAACAATTGATAAAGAAACCACAATTGGTGTAGCTCAGGCATTAGCAAACTCAAATGTTCGTTGGGTTCCTGAAGTAATGATTATTGGAGGTAAAGAAGGAGCATCTGCTAATCCTATGGATGCTGTAGGACTGAATATGCTCCTTGATATTGCTAAAAAACAAGGTAAAAATAATTAAATAACACAGATGGCACATCCTAAAATGAAGGCTATTACAATGCCCTTTAAAGAAGTTAAAGTAGATGAAGAAGGCAACCCTGTTTTTGATAAAAAGACAGGAGAACTTTCGTATAGAACTGTTTACCGTAGAGTAAGGCATAATGCTCTATACTTACCTAATTACAAAGCAGAAAAGCCTACCTGCTAAATCAAAGGTGTAGTCTCTATAGTAGAACACTATAGTTTCCTCTAACACGGTAAAGGAAAAACCTTTACTAAGAGGAGGGGCCCATATAAAAATTATGAAGCTCTTAAAAGACGATAAACATTGCCTACATCTCCTTGATCGGAGGTGTAGGCTCTATTTTTTATTGACTAGAATAATAGTAATAGATAAAAATAAAAGACTAAAGTTAATCTTTAGTCTTTGCGTGTAAAAGTCTATGACAATTAGCACATAGTAAAGTGCATTTGTTTAATTCTTTTTCAATTTTATCATTACTTCAATTTCTTAATGTTGATCAAGAAACTTCTTTTTGGGAAGGATCTATATGATGAAAATCAAATATTGGTCAATTATTTTCAGTCAATTTTATTTTACAATTTGTACATTCTCCTCCCATTTTCTTTATAAAATGAATCTTTTTATTTGATCTACATTTTTTATTGCTTTTTTGCATACATTTTTTACAAACACTATTGTATCCATCTTTATGCTGTGGATGCTTTGGAAACTCATCTAAGGCTTTTGATTCTTTACAAACCGTACATGTTTTTATTAATATATTCATGATTTATTTGATTTAATAATTAAATCAAATATAATAAAAATATTTTGTATATGCAAATTAAATTTACTTATTAAAGAAAATGGTAGATAATTTTGACTTAATTAAAAGTCTTTTGAAATTTGAATCTAAAGATGATTTTTATTATCTTCAGATTATACAAAGATCAAAGGATAATCCCGATATAGGAGTAAATAACCGTTTAGTTCGTTCCTATTGTATACGTTCTCTTGAATATTTCGAAGGCAAGAAAAAGGAAATTAAGCAAATGTGTTCTATATTTAAAGCACGTGCTTATATTCATTTAAACAAGCGAAGCTATAAAGATGTAGCGTTAGTTTGTTTAGAGAATCTTGCTGAACGAATACGATATGATCAGATGGAAGAAGTTTATCGTTGTTATGATCATGCTTGTGGATCAACATGTAATAAAGACGATAAAACATGGGTTGTTGATATTGATGGACCTACAGATAATCGTGCGGTAAATAATATCTTACTGTTTATTGAACGAGAATGTCAACCTATTGGTTCAAAGTTTAAGGCTTTGATTCCTACTAAAAATGGTTTTCATTTAATTACAACTCCTTTTGATATGTCAACTTTTGCAAAACGATATCCGAATATTGATGTGCATAAGAATAATCCAACATTATTATACTTTAAAGGATAAAAAGTAAACCGCATTAGGTTACTTAGCGGTATATAAATAATAGTAACGGGTTACGCCAGATAGTATGAGTTTGCCTTTGTATATAGAAAGGTGGTAGTTTGGTTGTTTGATCCCGACAATAAAACACGGTATTCTTGAGTGAACCCAAAAAATACTCAAGTGGCTTTTAGGAACTTCACATTGAAGTTTTAGTAATAGTTCTTGAAGTTACAAGAAAAGTATAACAGTATACTAGTCGCTGCTATATAATTAGAGCATTAAACACTTTAGCTATTATGGACCACTTCTAGGGTATAAGTATAAACTGCCCTGTCTTTGGGCCTGCCAGGTTTTTGACATTCAAGATAGTTGATAACAATTCATGCAGGAGCTGGTATAACTTCTTTAACAACTGGACCAAAAAATAAACGCTAAGAACACTGTACGTAAGATGGCTAACAAGGTTATGCCTCTTGCAACTCCTATGCGTGCTCAAGTAGCTTTTGCAGCTTAAGCTATCCAAGTCTGGAGAAATAATAGACAAAGATTTTCTGTATAGATTAATGCAGATGATGTAAGTTAATCATTACTAACTACTATTATAGAACCGAGTTATTTCAGATAAGTTGTAGGAGATAAGATAAAAACTATCTGATACGTTTTGTTATTTTTCGGAATAGGAGAATAAAATAACCTAGCATGTAAATAAAATTATTATTAATAGTTGAATGGACATGAGTTCAATTCTCATCAGGCACACAAAAATCTTTTTAACTTATGGAATCATTATACAAAATTGGAGATAATGTTTTAATAAAGGAAAAGTATGATCCAGGATGTAAGGATCTCGATTATTCGTACTGGTTTGCAGAAAATATGCTTACAGAATATGGAGGAAGAGTATGCACTATTAGTAAAGCTAAATATTGGCATAAAATGCAAGACGGTAGACTTCCTGATGATGGCTATTTGTATTCTATAGAAGAAGATGGTGGCTATTGGTCATGGGCGTCTAGTATGTTTGAACCTGAATTTTAATAATGAAACTTACATCACATGATATTCTTACTAGATTAGGGTGTTTATCGAGATTATTAACAATAATTAGCTGGGTGATTATTATATTAATTATTAATTTGATATTTTATTTTATAGAATGTTAAAGAAACTTAGTTTAATATTCATTCGTTTTGCACCTTTCTTACTAGCACTAAACATATTATTTAAAATACTACTACGTTACTATACAATTTCTACAGTAATTATTAGTTGTGTAGATTTGGTAACAGTTATGGTAGTACTAATAGGTCTCATTGTTTTATCTCTTACATTCAAATTTTATATTTATCATAGAATTTTGTTGTATTGTGTTCTAGTGTGCTATTTATTACACTTTGTTAATAACATATTAGGGATAAACTTCTTTGTTACAGTATTAACATATTTCTTCGTGATGATTGTTATCACTTTAATGATCATTATTATCTATACTTATTTAAAAGAGAAGCAAAAGTAAGTGTTAGTTATTATACTGAATAGTAATCTCAAAAATTTGTACAAATTATAGAAATAAGTGTACAAATATTTGGTTATATTGACTTTTATCTTTATATTTGTGGTGGATTCTTGCTGCGGATTTGCTTCTGCTCGTTGGTGTACTTGGTTTGTGCACGTCACGCTTTGAACGTGAAAGTTAAAGTTCGAATCTTTAACGAGCAACTATTAAAATTAAATAAATATTTCTCACATATAATAAATAATACTATGGCAACAGTACTAATTAACTGTCTAATATTACTATTTCTTTTTATCTGGTTTGTGGTAATAGTACTATGTACTATCCTTTACTTTAGGAATAGAAATGAATCTTTATTTTAGTGTATTAACTAGTATTAAAAGAAAAAGAGTATAAGATTAAGTGTATGAATGCCTTAGTTATTAATGCTGCTGGAAAAGGAACTAGGGTAGGAATGAATATTCCTAAGCAGTTTATAGATATTAATGGACATCCTATAGTATATTTGACTGTTGAAAAGTTTGTTAGGTTAAGACTGTTTAACATAATTGTTATAGTTACTCTACCTGAATATATTCCTATTCTTCGAAAGCTTTTTCCATTTTCTTATATCAAAATTATAGAAGGAGGGTACTCATGCTTAAGATCTAGAATTGCTGGTCTTGAATACATAATGACTTACTATCCTTCTATTGAAAAAATTATGTTTCATGATTCTGTTAGACCTTTTTTCACTTCAAATTTAATTACAAGATGTTTGTCTTCTTGTGATTCTAATAATTCGGCTGTTGTTCCATACATTCCAACAGTTAGCACTTTAAAAGATCTTAGTTCGTTACATGTTCCTGGAGTAAGAACGGAGCCAATTGCTATCTTACAGACTCCTGAAACTTTTATGCTTAGAAGCCTTTATAATATAATTACAAAGATTAAAAATATAGATAATTATCAGACTTTACCTGACTTATATGAGCATAATGGAAATAAATGCTTATATATCTCGGGAGAACTTATGAATTTTAAAATTACAAGTCCTGATGATTTAGAGTTGGCTAAATTTTTATTTAATGGTAAACTTAAATATTAAATTACCAGATAACTTTTTTGAAGCAGAAGTAAAAAATGGATTCTTGGTGTCTAAAGAAAGAAAAGAACTTTGAGGAGTTGAGCTAGATTTGCTATGACAGTTTAAAAATATCTGTGATAAATATCATTTGAAGCACTATTTAGATGGAGGAACATTACTTGGTGCTGTCAGACATGGTGGATTTATTCCATGGGACGATGATATTGATATTGCTATGCCTAGAACAGACTATGATAGATTTTTAGAGTGTGCAGTTAAAGAGTTGAATTATCCATATTTTGTTCAAAATGACTGAACAGACAGTACCTTTTATTGCTGTACGAAGTTAAGAAGAAGTGACACAACATGTATTCACAAAAAGGATTTAGAAGGTCATTTTACCTTTAACCAAGGGATCTTTATAGATATATGTCCTTTTGATAATGTTCCAGATGATCTAGTTGAGAGACAAAAGTTTATGCACCAGCTTCACTTAATTAAACTAGAAGCACTGGCTGTAAAAACAAGAATACAATGTTATGATTCTTCTAAGGAAAACACATCTAGACTTTTATATCTTAGAGAAAAATATCAAGAGCTACGACAACGATATAATGTACTCTCCACAGAGTCATTTGGTAATCTTACATTTCCAAATAAGATACAAAGTCTTAGAAACGCTAGAGACTATAACAATAAGGTTTACCTTAAATTTGAGTGAGGAATGTTTCCTGCTCCAGAAGTATATTTAAGTGTTTTAACTAACATATATGGAAATGACTTTATGGTGCCAATGCCTGGTAGAAGCATGCATGGCGAGCTTCTTGTGAATACTTCTATAGGATACAAGGATAACTATAACCAATTTATGTCATTATAAGTTATTTCTAAATTTGACATTAGCGGCGTAACAACTCTTAACATATAAATTGATCATTTGTATGAAGTTTCTGTGGCAATAAAAATCAGACGTGCAAACTACGATAGTGTTTATAAGCCTCCTTGGCACAGCGGCGACTGCAACGGTTTTGTAATCCGTCTTCATTTGAACGCGTCGGTTCGAGTCCGACAGGAGGCTCTAAAATTTTATTAAAAACTTTATAATATGTTAGAACTTATAAAGAAATGGTTTGAATTGAAATTTCATGTACATGATTGGGAGACAGTTGAAGAAAAATTAAAAAAGGTGTTTGAAAATGACTATCAAAGTCGCCCAGTTAAAGTTGAAAAAGTTTATATACAGCGTTGTAAAATATGTAATAAAATAAGACAATTTCGTATTAAACTTTAAGTATTTTGGGCCATGTAGTGTAAAGGCGAGCACATTTCCTTTGCAAGGAAATAGAGGGGTTCGAGTCTCATATGGTTCACTATTATTGGGGGTCCCAAAAATTTCCTCACAGCATTAATTTAAAAAACTATTAAACATGTTTAATTCAAAAAGTAAAACATCTGTAGATCTGTCTAAGAAAGTAGACAATGTTTTAAATGCTTTCAAAACTGCAATTGATGGTCTTAAAGAAGTAAATGCTTCTGCAGAATTAGAAATTGCAGCAAGAGACGAGGAAATCAAAGCAGCTCAAGCTGAAAAAGAAGCTCTTGAAAACATTCGTAAGAAAAACGAAGGTGTTCTTGCAAAATTAAACGCTATCCTTGAATAAAGGATAGTTTATCGAGAATGGGGTGTGGAAGTAGCACGAGAAATTTGGGATTTCTAGGGGATAGAGCATTACTATCATTCTCGACTAATTAATTTATAATATTTCTGCAAATACTTTTGCAGAGTTATCTGTAATAAATATATAAAATGTACTGGACTGTGGCTGAGTGGTTTAAGCACCAAACTGTTAATTTGGGTAACGTGGGTTCGAATCCTATCGGTCCAGCAAATAACTTACTAGAAAGTTTATAGATAGATAAATTTGGTAAGGTACTCAAGAGCTTTAAGAGGATGCACTTGAAATGCATTAGAGCGTATAGAAATCGCTGCGTGGGTTGGAATCCCACCCTTACCGCACATGTAGGTATCGCCAAGTTGGTTAAGGCCCAGCTCTGCAAAAGCTATATCACAGGTTCGAATCCTGTTACCTACTCTAAACATTAATAACATAAAGATGAAAACAATAGTAAAAATAGTTATAATAGTCTTAGTAATACTTAATATATCATGCGGAACAATAAAACCTAATATTATGATAGGGCCTACTGGAGATACACAGAAAACTTATATTGAAGATATAAAGTATTACAATAATATTAGTTATTAACCCAAATTAGAAGTATAGTCTATAACCGCTTATTACTCTAATTTAAGAAAAATATGAAGCTTTGTAAATTAGATTTTTTGTGGTGGGTGTTTGTGCACCCTATAGGAGAGTTTAAATCATTAGAAATGTCTATTAGATTTAAAATCTTTAAGTTATCAAAATTTTTTGACTTTGATATTCAACTATTTGGTATTTGTTATTATTTGTTTATAAACATCAATACATTTGGCTTGCTTGATTTCCATATTAGTTATAATAATAAAGGGGATCATGCAGGCTTTTGTTTTAATATCGGCATTCTTGGATTATGTTTCGAGTTTAATATTTGTGATATTAGACATTGGAATTTTGATCAAGAATGCTGGGAAAAACTGGATTAATATGTATACATTTTTAATTATTTTAGGTATTTATCTAATAGGAGTTGTTTATTTACACGTTTCCCTGTATTTTGATTGGATTGAAGAAGACAAGTGTGGAAGCACAATAGGTGATCTTTATTCTTTTTATGTAGATCAAGATAATGATTGGATCTTCCTTTTAATATGGGTTCCTGTAGTAAATACTATTGTATTGATAATACAAATCTTCTTAGATATTGGAAGTTTGTTCTCAAAAATAAAGATTAGATAATGATAAATTTTATTATACTTTACTTTCTAAATTTAGTTTTAGACTATCCGTTGCAAGATGAGTTTTGTAAGAAGTATAAATGTGAAAATAATTATGTCTTGTTTGTACATTGTGCAATTTAGGCGTTAGGTATTTATATTGCATTACACTTTTTGGGATTAGCTGCAATTTGGAAATTAATAATGTTACTAGTTGGACATTATGCTATTGATTACTGGAAGTGTAGAGGACTTTATAAAAAGTATATGAAGGATTTTACTTCATATTATATTGATCAAAGTCTACACTTTATTCAAATTTTATTATGCTTAATTTAACTATATGAAGCGTACATTAATTGTTGTAGATTTACGACATGATTTTTATCATCCAAGTGGAGCATTATATGCTACTAGTGGTGAGAATATTGTCAATAAGGTATTGAATATTATACCTAAATCTGATTACAAGGGTCGTTATGACAGTAAAAAAGCTATCTTAATAATTAATTCACTACTATAATGAAAGAATATCCATATACTATAATATCATCTAAACAATTCCTTTTATTTTACAGCAGTCTAGTTAAACTTGGGTATAGGCCATATTTCGACGTTCAGATATACATGAAAGGTAATAAAATCCAGAGCTCTGTTGTTGTTTTATATTATACAGATAAGTTTGGCTTTTTTTGTTTTTACCCAGATCTTAGCCATTTAAATCCTAATATAAAACGCATTTTTATAAAGGATCCATATAGGTTTCTTCGATGTGCTGCCAAGTATAAAAACCACTTAGAATTTTAAGTTAAGATTTTATTACTAAGAGCTTTTACATAAATACAATATGAAAAAGATAAATATTATTAATATTATAGGTGAAGGATATAACTGTAATATCAATTTCAATCATGTTGTATCTTGCTTTCATGATACAGATAAAAAAAGTGTTTGTATACAGTATAATACTATAGTTGATGATTATCCATTTAAAGTTAACTATTTAAATGTTATAGAAGTTAATTATTTAGGTGAAAAATTGTAATAGTAAAATTTATGATACCATTCAAAGTATTATGGTTAGAATATAATAAAAATAAACCAACCTATTATGATATAATGCCTTACCTAGTTAGAAAGTATAATGATGCTTATAAAGCAGATAAACCTTCTAAAGAAAATTTTGAGCAGTGTAAGGATTTTGTAACGAGAAAATTAATGTATCAATACTGGGCTAGATGTGAATATGAATTTATAATTGCACATTGGCCATACAAAGAGGATAGCCCACTGAAAGATTCTTATAAAATAGATATATTTGAGCAATGTAAGATGAATATAGATATTATTACTAGAGTTTTTATGAAGAATATTCAAAAACTTTAATAATAATATTTATATAAATAGTAAGATAAACTATTTATTTAGTCCCCATAGTTCAATGGAGAGAATCTTCGGCTTCTACCCGAAAGGTCCTTGTTCGAATCAAGGTGGGGATACTTTTATAAATAATTAGGTAGTGAAAATTTCATTTAAATAAAATATAATTATGGAATTTGTATATTGCTGGTTTGTATGTATAATTATTAATCATATTATTCTCTACGTTTATTGGAGGATAAAATCTAAAGAAGGAACTACTCTAGGAGATATGTATTTATACTATACTGAGGATAAATATATTAGTAGCTTTGTCTTTATAATACTCATTTGGACTCCTTTAAACTTTATTCCAACTATGGCTTGTATTATATTAATAGTTTTTAATTTACTTTCTCATTTAAGAATTAGATGATTATGAAAACACTTTTTTGGATAGATGATGCTCGTAATCCAATGGAAGATGATTGGATGAATTTTAGTCCAATTGGCAGAAATTGTAAAGTTGTATGGGCTCAGTCTTATCAAGAAGCTATTGACTTCCTTGAAAAAGAATGACCTTATGCAATTTGTCTCGATCATGATTTAGGAGAGGAAAAATCTGGATACGATATAGCCAAGTATATTGTAGATAAATGTATAGATGAAGGATATGTCCTTCCACAGTTTGCAAGTCAATCTGCAAATCCTGTAGGTCGAGCAAACATCTTAGGAATATTAAATAACTATAAAAGAATAACTCAGAAAATTTTACCTTGGGAATAATGGAATCACATATTACTTTTGATACTGCTAAACTTGCAAAGGAAAAACATTATATGGATGGAAATAGAATATCTAAACTATTTCCAAAATTAGGATATGTAAATTGTAGCCCTTGTTATGATGAAAAAGGAGTGCTTTGGAATTGTAAGTTTTATGATCCTACAGATAATTATTATTTAGCTCCAACTCAATCTAAACTTCAAAAATGGTTAAGAGATATTCATAAGATACATATTATAATAGTTCCCACTATTCATGGATATTGGACATATAAAATCGTTGATATTCAGATAGATCCTTCTAAGAAAATTGTAAGACCTCCTCATAGTATAGATGCAAGTGGAGTAGATTATAATACATATGAAGAAGCTTTAGAATCAGCTTTTTTGGAAGCTTTAAAGACATGGATATAAAATGGATATACCTTCTAAAATTTTAGCTTATTGGGTTCCTTCTATAGTAGTTATACTTATAAGTTTGAATCTACATTACTCTGAATTTAGTAACTATGTAAATACTAATCCATATCAATGTGAGATTATAGGAGGAGAAAAGATATCTGGAGGCTATAAAACTAATGGTAAGATGTATCTTATTGCAAAAGATATAAAAACTAATAAAATACTTAGTTTTGAGGCTACTCCAGAAGATTACCATATATACCATAACAAACCTGGTGTTATATTAACATATAAACTTAAAGGGTGGGTAGTATCTAATAACAAAACATACAAAGTGTATAGAGATATTTTTATAGTGTCAATTGCCCTTTTATTTGCAATTACTATAGGATCTCTAATAATGTCGGATTATGATTCAACTTTTATACATTTTGCAAAATCTTCAGCTATTTTATTTGTTACTACTATTATCTCTTATAATCTTATTATATAATATGATTTATGATCCAAAAACTAATATTGTCTTTTGGGATGAACTTTTAAAAATTCCTGAATTTAAAGCGTTGTCAGAAACTCCTCAGAATATACTTTGGCATAAAGAGGGAGACGCTTTCACCCATACTTGTATGGTTACAAAATGTATGTTGAAGCATATTGAAAACAGTAATGAAGTACTTTTTCAAGACATGGACTATCGAAATATTCTAATCTTTGCTGCTCTATTACATGATATAGGTAAACCAGTTACTACAAAAAAGGGAGAAGATGGACTTTACCACTGTAAGGACCATGCAATTAAAGGAGTTCCAATTGCTGAACATATTTTAGATACATATATTTCTGATATTAAACCTCAGTACAAAAGAGCTATTCTTTCTTTGGTAAGGTGTCACATGCAACCTCTTTATATTTTAAAACAAAGAGATATCAAGTCGGCTATTCTAAGGTTAGCTAATAATCTAGAGTGTATTGACTTCGAAGCATTACTACTATTAAAGAAATGTGATTGTGAAGGATCAATACCTGAATCAGATGATCACCATGAGGAAACTTTGAGGAGTGTACGTGAATTATATTATGAGGTGTGTAGTTATCCTGCACAAACTAAAGTTCAGATTGAAAAGTTAGAAGATACTGATACTTGTAATTATAAGCCAGGTCATCATCCAAATGGAATCAATAAAGGGTACCTTACTCAAGGATATTTAAGTCTACCTATAACTGTAGGGTTTCGAGCTTGTCTTGGATTTCGCTTCTCAACCTCACCTGTAACTAAAATCGTAGATAAAAATCATTTTCATACTCAAAATTCTGTATATAAAATTATAGAAGTAAAAGAATAGTGAGCCTTCACTTGTTACTGTTTTTTAACTAAAAAGAACAAAAAAATCAAATTATGCGTTATTTATTATATAATGGTAACAGTTTAAATACCATTTTGTTTATCTTAAGTAGATACGGATATACATTAAACTATCCTAAGGTAAGTATATCTTTATTACTTTCAGGACACCCTTATAAGATCTTAATTGATACAGATAAAAGATCTTATTATGTTGTTACATATAATCAGAATATTCATTACCTTACTGGAGATAGTGATATCTTCTGTTCAGATGATGACAACACTATCCTTAAAGAGTTAGGTATTAATGATATAGAAGAGAATAAACTTGCTCTATATAGTGATATTATTTTAAAATCAGAAAAGAATCTATTAAAATTACTTGAATCACCTGAATTAAAATCAAATGACATATCTATTATAGACCAGTTTGAAAAGATTCTAGGTAAAGAAAAAAATAAGGTTGAGGATAATAAGGTAGATTCTAATCTTAATAATGATTTTAAGTCTGAGTTTTTACCTGGGCGAATAGTACAGTTAATAGTTAAAGATCAAGAGTATTTTGTATTTATTATTTCTTCTAAAGCTATTGTTTATGTTAACAATAAAGGAGAAATTAAGGGTTATTTAAGTGGATGCTTTAATTCCCCTAAAAATGGGAGTTTCTACCAAGTTAAGAAGATTTTTGTTCCAACACCACACTGTTTTAAACTTAGTGATTACACAAAAATGGATGTTGCTTGGCCAAAAGTAAAGAATAAGGTTGTAAAGAAAACAATCGCAGAAGTCGAGAAAGAACTTGGACTGGAACCAGGTACTTTAGAGATTCAATAGTAAATCAAAATTGAAATTCTGTTTTTTATCATGGGTAAATTTATTCGAGGTAATCAATTGGATAAATATAATAGGTACGAGGAAGAGATTGCTCGTCTAAATAAGAAAAGAAAAATAAAAAAATTTAGGGATACTGAGGAACAGAAAAATAAACTAATTAAGAGAGATTAAAAATGACATATGGGTTAAATGATATTTGTTTAGTACCAGCTAGAACCAGTAGAATAGAACATCGTGCAGACTGTAATCCATATAACTTTGATGGTATGCTGCCGTTATTTACTGCTCCTATGAATTCTGTTATTAATGAGAATAATTATGAAGTTTTTCTTAGAAATAAGATCAATACAATTATTCCAAGAGGAGTAGATTATGATAAACGATGGGAGTTGTCTACAAGTACGTTTGTTGCACTTGGCTTATCTGAGTTTGAAAGATTTATTACAGATTTTGAAAATATATATGATACCACCAATGATATTCGTTATGTGTGTGTTGATATTGCTAATGGCCACATGTTAAAGTTAATTGATTTATGCTCACAAGCAAAGTCTATATTTGTAGGTCGATTGTCATTAATGGCGGGCAATATTGCTAACCCTGATACTTATGCTGATTATTCACTAGCAGGAATTGATTTTGTACGGATAGGTGTAGGGGGAGGTTCTGTATGTACTACTTCTGCTAATGGTGGAATACACTATGCAATGGCTTCCTTAATTAAGGAAGTTGTTGATAAAAAGCGGGCTATAGAAAAATGTATTGAAGAAACAAAAGTAGTTAATATAGCGGGTGACTCTGGTTTTTACTTGGGTTGTAACTCAATAACTCATCCATACAAAAGTGTTCCATTTATTATTGCGGACGGAGGATTTGATAATTATGATAAGATTATTAAAGCACTAGCTCTTGGAGCTGATTATGTAATGGTTGGAAAACTCTTTGCACAATCTCAAGAAGCCTGTGGAGAGTTACTACCTGTTACAGATCCAAATCTAGGACTCAGACGTAAATACTATGGTATGTCTACTAAAAAAGCACAGATAGAAATAGGAAACCAAAAACTCAAAACTGCTGAGGGTATTGAAACCACAGTTCCAGTTTTGTATAAGTTACAAGATTGGTGTGAAAATTTCGTTGACTACTTAAGGTCAATGATGAGTTATTCAGATTCTTTTGACCTTTTAGAGTTTAGAAAGACTAAATATAGAATTGTTAGTCCATTAGAATATTTATCATTTTTCAAATAAAAATAAAAATAGTTATGTTTGAACAAGGAGACAAAGTTATCATTAAAAATCTTGATTGTTTACTTAAGGATAATCTACTCAAGGAAGCACCTGACTTAGAAGGTGTTTATTGTAACAAAGACATGAAATATGTCTTATTTTCTGATTTTCCCTATTTTGGTAATGTTGCTGTTATTGAGGATGTAGATAAGAATGACCCAGATATTCCATATTTTCTATCTATAGGCATATGGGTACCTGAATTTATGATTATCCCATATGACGAGGTTGTTCCTAACCCTGAACCTAAAGCTATCCCAGTAGAGGATAATATTGACCAAAAGGTATATATTAATAAATTTAATAATAAACCATTTGGAAAAGTATTCCTCAAATTAATTGCTCTTGATAAGAAGGTCGCAGAATTCTCGGCCACTCAATTTAGCAAACTAAAAAAACACGAACTACAGTATATTGCAAAGCTTTTACAGGACCATGGGGCTGAATTTGCTGATTATAATAAGTTAACCCAGAAGGAACTGGCTGTGTACTGCTATAATAAGGCATTAGAACTATAGTATGTTAAAACTTCGAGTTTTCAGTCCAAATACAAGTTGTGCTCCTTTACGTAGTATACCTTTTAATCAAAGAGTACTACTACGTTTAGGGAGCACAACTCCTTTAATTTCTAAATATAAATATTTGGAAATTAATACTATAGAGGGAGTTAAAACTTCTGGGAATAAAATATTAATGAAGCGTGCCTTTGACAAAGCGGGTGTATCTCATAGTGAATGGATTAGTTCTTCTAACAAAGCAAGCATTTATAAGTTTTTTATGCAGCACAAAATTCTTATAGCAAAACATAAACATTCATCGAAAGGGAAGAATATTTATTATATTGATAATCCCAAATCTTTAGACGATCTATGTAATAATGTTAATATAAGGGATTTCGTGTTTGAAAAGTATTACTTCTTCCCAAATGAATATAGAGTACATATTGATGTTCATCATGGTTGTTTTTATGCTTGTAAAAAAGTGCTGAAACAAGACGCTGAAGTACAATGGCATAAACATGCTGATAATTCAATATTTGTTTTAGTAACAGAGGAACACAAATTACCTGTATGTTGGGAAAATATAATTAGTGATTGTATTAAGGCATTAAAACAAATGGACCTCACAATTGCCTGCTTTGATATATTGTGTAGTGATAATAGTTATATCATTGTTGAAAGTAATACAGCTCCTTCTCTGGCTTCTTTTGGGATAACTTATTATGGGAATCATTTAAAAAAGTACTATGATACTAGATTTTAGAGGAAAAGAATATAAATGTAATTACTATGCTGGTAATTACTTTTATGAAAATATGGCTTGTTTTAGTAGGGGATGTTCTCAAGGTGAATTTAATGGTTATTATTATGCTACTATTATATGGCCTCGAAGTAGACAAGTTCAGCTTAACTACTGTACATTTGATACGAAAACATTAATTGAGTACTTTAAGGAAATCTCAAGACTACTGGGGTTTACATTAATATCACTTGTAAAGAGTACACATTCATACAAATTACAAATTAGGTGTGCTCCTGACAATAGATTCTTTGTCTATAGTGCTATATATATTAGATATGTATACGAAAATCCGTTTTGGTTATTATTATACTCTGCATGGCAAAATAGAGCAAACTTTCCAGAATTGGATATTACTCAAATTATGCAACTTTATATTACATTGTTTCATGATGGAAGAAGATGTCATTGCCCAGGATTAGATAACCTAACATTTTATAACATTAATCCTAAGTGCCAGTTTAATTTAATTAGAAGGGACTTTAACTATAGTGAAAGTTTTTGTAGGATTATGGCTGAACATAATAGTTTGTGCCATTTGCTTCGAGTATTTAACTCGAAGCAATTACCTCAAATTGTCAAGGGAATTAATTTTATAGCGAATGAATACTATGCTAAAAACAAAAAAAGTATATGTCGTTGGTAATCAAGTACACTATGCTAATTTTATTACTAAGCGTGAGCTAGTAGATGATATTAACGATGCAGATATTGTTATTTTTACAGGTGGAGAAGATGTACACCCTTCTTTGTATAACTGTAAACCTCATCCTACTACTTGTGCTAATTTACAAAGGGATCTCGCAGAAAAGAAAGAATTTGAGAAAATCAGACCTGATCAGTTAGCTGTGGGGATCTGCCGAGGCAGTCAATATTTATGTATTATGAATGGTGGCATACTTATTCAGAATGTGGAAAATCATGCTATTCGAATAACTCACTCTATTACAGAGATAAGTACGAATAAAATGTATGAAATTACCAGTACACACCATCAAATGCAGTATCCATTTATAATACCATATAAGTATTGGACATGTTTGTTTTATTCAACTAGTCATCGGTCAAGTATATATGAGGGAGATAATGTTATGTCTCCTCCTTATGAACCTGAAATTGTTTTGTATGACAGACCAAATCTTCCAAAGTGTTTGGCTATCCAAGGACATCCTGAATATATGAGACCTGAATCACCAATTGTTATAAGAATAAATGAAATAATTGATAAATTAATAGCAGATGAAAATTAAAAATATTACAGTTGGAGCAGACCCCGAGTTATTTATTTTTAATACAAAAACAAACCAAGTAGTATCTGCAATTGGAATAATTCCAGGAGAAAAAGGTAAACCATATACTAAAGGCATGCCAAAAGGATTTGGTGTGGAGATTGACTGTATTTTAGGAGAATTTAATATCCCACCTTGTACTTCTAGTAATGAATTTGTAGATTCTATTAAATATATGAAAGATTGGATTCGTAATTGGGTTAAACAATTCGATAACAATCTTGATATTTGTTGTAGTGCATCTATGCCCGTGCCTGAAGATCAATTACTTGATCCTAAAGCAAATGAAATTGGATGTTCTAGTGATTATGATGCTTATACAGAGTGTGAAAACGATAAGCCACAAGGTTATCCTGATAATAGAAGAGTGGCAGGTTCACACATTCACATAGGATATGATAACCCTAATTTTGATACATCTGTTAAGCTTATTAAGTTCTTTGATCTATGCTGTGGAGTTCCTTCTGTATTATATGATAGAGATACTTTTAGAAGAACTCTATATGGTCAAGCAGGAAGTTTCCGTTGTCCTGAGTGGGGAGTAGAAGCAAGATGTCTAAGTAGCTTTATGCTTAATGACAAATACCTTCCAATGATTTATAAACAAACTATGTTAGCTGTAGATATGTTTAATGAAGGATTTCCTTTGCCAGAAGGAGATTTAGTTCAAAAGTGTATTAATACATCTAATAAAGTACTGGCAGAACATCTAATTAAACTTTATGGAATATGTGCGGACTAGCTGGAATAATTTCTACTGAAAAGACTGAATTTAACATAAACCACTTTAATATACTTGGAACCCTAAACGATGAAAGAGGGGGAGATAGTTGTGGTATTTTTATTGATGGTAAGGTAGAATATGGAGTCAGTGACAGAAAATTATTTAGGAACTTTACTACTAGTATAAATTATCCAAAGTCAGCTTCTATTGCTTTATTACATTGTCGAAAGGCCTCTCCTGGATATCCTGTGAATTTAGATCAGGCTCAGCCAGTTGTTATTAGACGTGGTAACAAAATTGAGTTTGTACTAATGCATAATGGTACTATTCTTAATATTGGAGAATTATCTAATAAATATCTTCCAGAACTTAATACTCTTGGTATGTCTGATTCTCAAATTTTGGCAGAAATTATTTATGAACATGGATATGATGTTCTAGAAGAATATACAGGTTGTGCTGTTCTTATAATGGTAGATTATAGATCTTTGACTCCAGAAGTACTCATGTTCAAAGGGAGCTCTTGTTATAATGAAAACAAAACAAAATCTGAGCGACCTTTAGTTTATATGATTAACGAGGGTAAACTTTATTTTTCGTCGATGTATGCTTCTCTATATTCCATCAACTGTAAAAAAACAATCTATGAATTTCCTGTAAATAAGTTATGCCGAATTAAGGATAACAAGGTTTACTGTATTAGAAATATTAATCGTGAAAAATTAAGGAGAACCCTTTGCATACCAGTATATGGTGCTTCTTATAAGGATAATTCCCCAGCATATACCTCTAATAACTTATATTACAGTCAAACTACAGGTACGTATATGTTAAATGAAATTCCAGCACACGGTATGTATCTAGCTTATCCTTCTGGGCATTTAGTACCCGAAGCATATGCCAGCTCTAACGCATATAGACATACTTTCTACTTCTTCTATGGGCGATTGTTACCCAATAAAGAAAGTTATGATTTCCTTGAAAATATAGATGACCTTTTTACAAATGATGTTCTTTCTGTTTATTGTCCCGAAGTTATTGATTACTTTGCATATAATCCTCGAATTATTAATGGTGTCTTAACTACTGTTGACAAAGACTTCAATTATATGAAGTACATGGAAGGATCATATGTTACTCTATTTAATGCTCCTGATAAAGTTAATGTAAAAGATGGAGTAAGTTCTACAACATATACCTATGCTCCTAGCGCTTTTGAAATTTTCAAGAATAATGCAGAAAATACAACATTCGATTTTGAAGTACTAGAAACACAGATTTTACAGTTTATAACTAATAGACTTGTTAATTTAGATGCTGTACAATAATACTAAAAAAAGGTGGGAAACTGGAGATACCTTACTAAGAGGTGTGATCTATATTGATTACGCATATATAGAATATGGTTATTTTGAAATAGACCCACTAAATATTCCTCTAGTAATAGAAGGGAAAATTACCTATTTGGAAAGACGCGAGAACTGCAAAATACCATTATATTGGGTAAATAATATTTGTTGCTATACGATAGATTTAAAACTATCTAATAATATCATTACAGATTCTAAATATGTGTTTAATTATCCAATAGATAGATGTTACAATTTTTCAAAACTATCTTTAAAACCTAAGTATATTAAATTAATACCTGATAAAGAATTTACATATATTGAAGACTTTACCTTTGGCCTTGAATATGAAACATCCGCAGGAAACATACCTTGGTTAAGTTGTATTGATACAAATCTAGTACCACTGTATGATGGTTCAATTAATGGGCATGAATATGTAACTTTTCCATTAACACATATAGATTTACCTATTATTAAACAGCATTTGAAACTGCTTGAAAGATACACGTTTTACGATAAAAACTGCTCTTTGCATATTCATTTTGGTAACTTTCCAATTAATAATAGTTATATTAATCGTCTGTGTAAGTTCTGGTGCCATTTTCAATGGTCTATTAGTATGTACATACCAAGATATAGTTACTATACAGAACGCTATAAAAGTAATGGTAAAGCTTACAATAAACCTTTTCCGAGTATTGCATCTCTCCCTACATTCTACAAAAGGTTCACTGGTAATAAGTATAATGATGACCAAAGTTTTTATTTACCTAATTCATATGATTCAACAGAGGAGCGTAAGTGGGAAGTGCACGGTAGATATTTTAATATGAATATAATGCATTTAATTTCAGGTGATGCCCATAAAACTGTAGAATTCAGATTTTTAAGACCCACTACAGATTACTCTGAAATTAAGTGGTACCTGCTTATATTAAGTGCTTTCTTAATATATGTTATAAATTCAAAGGATAGTAACTATAAAAAAATAACAGTTGACAAGGTTATTGATTTTACTTTTCCAAAGGATATAGCAGATAAATTAAAATTAGAGGGAGGTAAGCTATACCATCTTCGTAAAGTGCAGATGAGTTATGGTGACTATGGTGGAGTTAACCAATATCGTAAAGAGATTTATTTAACCAAAATTCGCAAATTTTCTTTATAATTTGTTAATTAAATTTTTGATTGTTCACAGATTTTTGTTATCTTTGCTGTATAACTAAAGATAATAAATGCGAGCTTAGTGTAATGGTAGCACAGCGGTCTTCGAATTGGAGCACGCTTGGCGTGAAAATTGTGGCAAATTCGGTAAAAGCGAAATAAGATGATAAAAATCATGCGAATCAGCTTTCTAAGAAAGTCTAAGGTCCTGAAATATGGATAGCTGATAATACCGAGCTAAATTAGAGTAAAATACAGTAGAGAACATAGGCTGTTTATGCCGTGTAAAATAGGCGGAGTGCTTAGTAGGTCGAAAATTAAAGCCGTACACTTCTCTATGTATCCTACTTTACTCTATAAATGTGTAGAGACTAAATGCCACACTTGTATATCAAGCTGATATAGTCCAGACTACAAACAGTAAAACTGGTAGTGAAAACTATAGTGGTAAGCAAAACCGTATTGTAGGGCTCCAAACCCTACGGTCTCTGTTCGAATCGGAGAGCTCGTGCTAATAAGTTGATTATGAGTAAGTTAAAGGAACAAATTCTTATTTTAAGAAGTGATAATAAAAGTTATAATGAAATTGCTAAGATACTTGGATGTAGCAAAAGTATTGTTGGATATTATTGTAATGATATAACTAATAGTAAACAACGAAAATCTACTTCATTATGACGTAATACACTTAAGGGGAGAATTAAATCTAGACTATGTACTTTTTGTGCTAGAATCTCTCATGGATGTAGAAGAATCTCTAATAGAACATGACGTAAACGTTTAAGGAGATATATTGAACATTTTCAAAATAGAGGAATGAAGAGTTTAAATAAAATTAAGACTTTAGATATTATTAATAAATTTGGCACAAAAACAAAGTGCTATTTAACAGGCACTCCTATTGATTTAGAAAAAGATGATTATTGTTTTGATCATATAATACCAGTTTCTAAAGGCGGGTCGAATGATTTATCAAATTTAGGTATTACAACTCCTGCAGCTAATTATTCTAAAAGTGATTTAACTGTAGAAGAGTACTTAAACTTATGTAAACTAGTTTTAGAACATCATGGATACACTGTTAATAAACAATAAAATATTAAGGCATTAGTTTTCTAATGCCTTATTTTTTAATACTATGTTAATTACTAGAAATCTTAAACAGGCAGGATTTATATTTCCAAATAATGTAGATATAAGATATCTAAAATTATTAGTAGACCTTGGATCTATTCCTTTTGTTATAAAAATTCAATCTAACAAGAGAATTCCTATAATTTTAACAAATGAGCCTATTGGTGTTTTAAATAGAAGATTATGTATGTTTGAATACGATCCTTGTTCTATTAGAGATATTAAAAATATTATACAAATTATTACTGAAAAATATTTAAGAGTTAAAAAACAAGTAGCATCGTTAGATAATGCTCTAGAAGATTTAATTCTATTCCGAAGTTTTGTAGTTTCAACTTTTAACAGAGAATTAATATAATGAAAAAAATAATTTTAAGAATATTAAGTTATACTTTACTTGTATTGGCTATAATTTTTATGACCAATAAAATTAGAAATCTGAATATTGCGTTAGATAATTCTATAAATAATGAAAAAGCATATGCTGCGGAAAATTCATGATTAAAAGAAAGTAATCGTGTATTTAAGCTTTCAATTGAGCAATTAGAATACTTTAGCGATTCTTTAATGCTTAAAATGAAAAAAGTAGCTAATGAGAACAAAGTTAAGGATAATAAAATTAAAGCGTTACAATATCAATTAGAACATTTTTCTAAGAAAGATACTATTGTTATTAGAGATACAATATTTAGAGAACCTGGGTTTGTGTTAGATACTTGTATTGTAGATAAATGAAACAGAAGTTGTCTACACCTTTCCTATCCAGGAACAATAGCTTTAAGTAATGAGTATAATAATGAAAAGTATATAACTCTAAGTTCTCATAAAGAACCTATTAAACCACGAAAATGGTTTCTACCACGATGGTTTACTAGAAAACATACTGTTATAGAAGTTATTATTATAGATCAAAATCCTTACGTTACTACTCCTAAACAGAGATATATTGAAATAATAGATAACTAAAATGAAAATTAGTATAGAAACCAAATTTGATATTGGGCAGACAGTATTTATTTGTCAAAAGACCCATCAATTTGAAGCAGGAGTTTTTGTAGATACTTATACTGTAGATACTACTCCTAGAACAGTTAAGGATATTATAGTCTCATATTTAGATTCTGGTCCTCATATATTTTATGCTTTTGAAGATATAGTAACAATGATTCCAGAATATCTTGTTTTTAGTACATTTGAAGAAGCTGAAAAATGGGGTCACAATTATGAATAAATATATAGATTGCTCTAAATTAGGAAAGATAAAAGAATCTGAGTTTTCTGAATTGTTACTATCTCAGGTTGGAGGAACTGTTCAGATTCCATCTAAGTATCAAGATATGTATGATCATATTGATATTATATGAACATATAATAATAGAACTTTTACATTTGACATCAAGAGCGCAAAAAAAAATCGTAGAGCTGATAATACTCCAGATTATAATATCAACTGAGTAGAACTAAAAAATGTTCGAGGAAATCCTGGATGACTATTTGGAAAGGCTGATTATATAGCATTTGAAGGAGAGAAAGATTGAATTGTATGTAGACGAACTGACATAATTAAACTAATTGATTCTAAGGTAACAAATAAGAGTATAGATAAGTCTAGGTCTTTATATACTTATTATCAAAGAAATGGCCGACAAGATATAGTTGTTAAAGTATTATCTAGTGATTTACGAAACATTGCTAGAATATCATTTATGAAAAATATAGTAACTTAATTATATTTAATATTATCTTAATATGTCAAAGAGTTATAAGGTTCCAGTTTACAAGGATAAAGGTATAAAGAATATTTATCATCGAATTGTTAAAAGAAGAATAAAGAATTACTTAAAAAGTAATTTTTTTAAACTTCAAGATAAAGACTTTGATTGTAATATTCCTAATCCTAGAACAATAGTTAATGATTATAGTTACTGTGATTATATATTTGATGCTAGATTTGGTAAAAATCTAGAAAAATGGAGGTGTAAGCTTTCTAGGAAGTAACAATTTAAAATGTAAATCATAAAAAAATAAGAAAGATATGAGTAGAGTAGTTAAGTATTATTACAGTGCTCCTGTATATCAAGGCACTGTTTCTGTGAATCCTATTATTGAGAAAACTGTTGTTTATGATGTTAAACCATGTCGTAGGTATACTATAGCTGCAGTTTATGATGATAATAGTCATACTATTAAGTTTGGACTTGCAGTATGTCAGCCTGTAGATAACTTTAATAAAGCTATTGGTCGAAAGATTGCTGAGCGTAATGCTTTAGAGAATCCGTTTCATGTTATTGAAAACTTTGGAGGTCGTAGAAATGACTATGCTGATGAAGTCATGAGTATTATGATAGAAAAGGAGAAGAAACTTTTAAAAAGACATAATCCTAAGCTTTTTAATTCCAATTATTTTGTTGAGTAATGGTTGACATCATTTTTAATGGTTATATTAGTATAGAAGATAAAAACAAAGATGCATTTATAGAAGATTTTAATAACTTTCTAGTTTCTAGAGAGGCTGCCTTTAAGGGAACTATAAGAGTTATTGAGTTTGACGATGCTGAAATTATTGATGATTAGAATCTATACTGATGGAAGTTACAAACCAACAACAGACCAAGGGGGTTATGCCTCTATAATTACTGAGGACAACAAAGTAATTAAGATTTTATATCAAGGTTATATACATACTACTAACAATAGAGCAGAATTAATGGGAGTTCTATACTCCTTAGAATATTTTAAGGAACCTAGGAATTTAGAAATATATTCTGATTCAAGTTATATTGTTAGTAGTATTAACAATGGTCATGTATATAGATGAATTGCAGAGCAAGATAATTCAAAGAAGAATATGGATCTATGAGTTAAAATAGTTAATCTATTACACTTTCATAAAGTAAAGTTCTTTTGATTAAAAGGCCACAATAATAATAAATTTAATGAACTTGCAGATTGTTATGCTAATATTGCTGCAACAGTAATCAATCCAAAGGAAGATATTAAACAGAATTAACTATGGAAAAGAAATTAACTTTGAAAAGAGTTGGTAATCATTGGTATCCTTGTGTTAATCACATGAGAGGGTATATTGATGGATTTGACAAAAAAACTGACAGGTACTTATCTATCATTGATGTTTGTGGAAGTGAAGAACTTACAGTAGAGTTTGAGAATCTAGGTATTGAACTTGAGGGTATAAATATTATCTATTTTAATGAACAAGATATTACTAGGTATTTAACTACTTATGATAGTTTTTATCTTAGATTTGTAATTAATAATCATGAATTCACAATATATTCTGATATTTACTGGTTATTAGAAAATCAATTTAACTTTAACTTTCATAAGGAGAGTTATAGGATCCATATTTACTAGATAGCAGAAATGTTTTATACTTTAAATTACCTAATTTATGATAATTAAAAATGAGGCAAATGATCCTGTAGAAAAAAAGGATGTTAGTAGGCGTGAATGCACTTTAAGTGCTGAAATTCAAAAACTACTTCTTCGTCAGCTTAAGCATGAATTGCAAAATCATAATGCGTATATGAATTTTGCAAATTACTTTGGTGTTAGAGGATTTGTTATTCTTGAAGAGTATTACAAACAAAGAGCAGATGAAGAATACTTACATCATTCCTGGATTCGTAAATATTTAAATGAAAACGATGCAGAGTATATTTATCCTACTATTGAGCAGTTTGATAAGAAAGTAGAAGATATGGTAGATCCTTTTAAGATTACCGTAGATCTTGAAATTGAAACTACTCAAATGATTAATGAAATTGTTGATCAGGCAGCTAATGAGGGTGATTGGGCTACTTTCAACTGGTTGAACGGGCATAATAAAGAGACAGGAATGTTAGTGAACGAGCAGGTAGAATTCTGCCTGTCTGCTTAGAAATAAGTAGAATAGAATAAATCAAAAACGGTGAAGGCTGAGATGCTAATACCGTGCTAAACTTAATAGTAATATATTAAGTCAGTGTAACGCATAGGTTTTGAACCTAATTTGTTTGTGAGTCTGAAAAAGAATTTGTATATTTGTACTATGTTTAATTAAAATATTATGATATATGACAAATAACAAACAAATTTATGAAAATAAAATTATGACTTCAAATAGTTCTGGAGATTTTATCATTCTAGAATATATTGATTCATATAATGTAATAATAAAATTTTTACAAACAGGTACTATTATTACTGCTGAACTAGGTAATCTAAAAAAGGGCTCTGTTAAAGATCCTTATTATCCGTCTGTATACAATACAGGTTATTTTGGAGTAGGTCAATATAGTTCTAGGGACAAAAACGGTAAACAAACTCGATGTTATAAAATTTGGAAAGAAATGATTGGAAGATGTTATTGTCCAAAAGTTTCTGAATATAATAACTATGGAGGAAATGGAGTTACTGTTTGTAAAGAATGATTAAATTTTCAGAATTTTGCGGATTGATATTATAATAATTGTTATAACGAATCATTTGTTATAGATAAAGATTTCTTGGTAAAGGGGAATAAAATTTATTCTCCAAATTATTGTTGTTTTATCCCAAAGGAAATTAATACTGCTATTACTTGAAGATTTCAATGTAGAGGTAATACTCCAATAGGAGTCAGAATCAAAAACAATAAAATAATTGCTCAAATTAATTATATGAATAAGAAAAAACATATAGGAACTTTTTCTACAATTGAAGAAGCATTTAGAGCATATAAGAAAGAGAAAGAAACTTGTTTAAAGGAATATGCTAACAAATATAAAAATATACTTCCAAAACAGGTATACAACGCTATATACAATTATAAAATATTAATAACAGATTAGAATAAAATAAACCCACGAGTGATTTACCCTTAACAGATAATGCTGAAGGTGAAAATATATGCTGAGCTTATACAAAATGAAGTATAAGAAGTATAGATAAAAAGCTATACGATAACAAAATTGAGAAGAAGAATCTATTAGCCGTACTGTTCTAGATATAGCAGAAACTGAGGGCTCTTGGCTTAGAAAGGAAAAATCTATTATGAATGCCTATAAGGGGGACATAGACTAATATGTCTATACTGGAGCTCGAACAGCATAACATAATTGTCTACAGAAACGATCCTAATTATATTAAAGCCTGTTTAAATATTGGAATGGGGGTTTTAGCATATGTACCAAAAACTAAATTCAACTCTAGTTTTGGACTAAAAATAGTCTTTAGAGTTAGTAATGTGAATATCTTGCCACCATATCTTCTAAAATTTGATATAAACCTCCTTAGTAATCCTGAGGAATCAGGTTTTTATCTTAGTGATATTAAGTATAAGAATGATTTCTTTTATTGTATTAATATCTTTAACTCTTATAGATATTATATAGAGATTAACAACAAAATATATAATATTTATTCCCTTCCAATCGGAGGGTTTAAAATATAAAAAGTTATGACAATTAATCTTCCTGATACAATTAAAGACCTCTACATAGTTGGAGATGTACATGGAGAATGGAATTCAGTTATACATAACATTCGACAATATAAAATAAAAAATTCAGTATTTATTTTCTGCGGAGATGTGGGAATAGGATTTGAGCGGTTGAAACATTATACAGATCATGTAATTCCTGAATTACATAAAGTATTAAAAAAGTTTAATGATATATTTATTTGGATTAGAGGAAATCACAGTAACCCAAAGTATTACAATAATCAACTTATTAATACTAATTATGTTAAGTGTGTTCCTGACTATACTATAATAAATACTTGTAATCTTAATATTCTTTGTATTGGAGGAGCTACATCTGTAGATAGAATTATTAGGAAGCAAAATGATTCTATTAATATAGTTAGATATATGAAATACCACAATTGTGACTATAAAACAGCAGAACTAAATGCTCCTAAGACGTATTGGGAAGATGAGATTGTTCAATATCGACCTAAAGTTGACGCGAAAATAGATATTATCTGTTCTCATACAGCTCCTTCATTCTGTTTTCCAACAGATAAGGGGAGTATTGTACAAGAATACTCTCAATACGATAATGAATTATTAAAGGATATAGAAGAGGAGAGAGCTGTTATGGATATGGTCTATAATGATTATAAAGATGATATTACTAATTGGTATTACGGACATTTCCATCAAAGCAATACTCAAATTGTAGATAATATCTGTTTTCGATTACTTAACATTGGAGAAACCTGTAGATATTATGACCCCTCAAGCAGTAACAATATATTGTAAAGTCTTAGTTATTCAAGAAGGACAATATACTGAAATAGTTGTTGAAGACCTAAATCGTAATATAACAGACGATTTAAAATATGTTACAATAGTTAGACTTCCAAACTGGGATACTGCTGACACATTTGAAGTTGGTGATATTGGTTATTTACAATTTCAATATGTAGAAGGTGGTATTACTCAATGGTTTAACAAAAATTTAAAAGATTTTGAAGTTTATAATTATAGTAATAATTATTTTATAAATTTCTTTAAACAAAAAGATATATGTAAACAAGACAAATTTGATTTTGAATAGTATGTGTACAGAATTTGGTGAAAAATTGCAAAATGCAATGGATTCTATTGAATCATTAACGTGGAAAGATAAAAGTGGTAACGATGTAAAACTTATGACAGCTCCTGAAGAGGATATTAGGAAATGATATAAGCACTGTTATGAGATGTTATACAATGCATATCCATGGTCCCCTGGCAAATATGTCGTTCGAGAAAATATTCATAAAACATGGGATGCTTGTAATACAGAGTTATTTGTAAGATATCTTTTACATGACTGCGACACTGATATAAAAACAAAGAAAGATATTCTTGACTATATAAATAGTCAAAGATCCTCCCATGAAGAGGATATACTTAATGAATCTATTTCAGTTCTATTTAACGGACTTGAGCCTATTTTTGAAAAGGTAACTGTTAGTCGTCTCATGGATGCTTGTTTTGATAAACTTGATATTTTAAATAAGAAAATGATTACTGATAAGTTTATTTTAGCACAGGGAATCTGGTTAACGGATAATGAAAAAGTTGAGTTAACTGAAGTCGATAGTAATGGTAGAGTACGTAACAGAATGGAAGTAATTAAGGAAAGATTATGTTTGAATCCTGATATTAAACTTCGAGTTAGTCCAACAGGATTATCTTTTTCTGAATTTCGTTCATTAGTTCAGCTTACCTCTTTACCTAAGATAACATCATTGTCAACTATAGCACTAAAGACATTAAGAGATAAAATATTATTATTACTAGATAATGATTTAAATTATCATATAAATAAGTGGAATACTTTAATGTCTAATATTCAACGAGTGGCTGAAGCAAGAAATATTTCATTACCAATATTCGAAAAGACAAGTAAAGAGTAGCTTATTTTTATATCTAATCAATTTTTTGTATCTTTAATGAACCGAGATGAACGTCAGAAATTAGGTATAAGACGCTGAATTGATAGTGGTGGTAGAGGTGTACTTGAATGGGCTACTGGCACAGGTAAAACAAATGGTAGTATAATGGTTATTAAATCGTTATATAAGCATAATCCTAACATCGTAGTATTAGTTGCTGTTCCAACAGATGTTTTGAAAGAACAGTGAAATAGAGAGTTGGCTAAAAACCAACTCTTTTCTATCTGTAAAGTAGAAATATTTAATACTATCATTAAACAGCAATATCAAGTTGACCTATTAGTAGTAGATGAATGTCATTTATCTGCAAGTCCAACGTTTATCAATATCTATAACTGTGTAGAATATAAATATCTTTTAGGATTAACTGCAACCTGAACTCGTCTAGACGGAAGTGAAAAATATCTTGAACAGTTTATGTCCGTTTGTGATACAATTACATTACAAGAAGCATTAGAAAATAACTGAGTATCTTCATACAGAAAATATAAAGTTCTTCTACATGTTGATATGGAGAAATATTGAGAGTATAATGCTAAATTCCAACAATTATTTGCTTATTTTAATCACGATTTTAAACTGGTGATGGAGCTAGTCAAATCACCCAAAAAAGTGAAAATTTGGGCCCAAAAATATGGGAAAAGTGATAATGCTACAAGAGGTTACTTAGCTCAGTTTATGAAATACTTAAAGCTAAGAAAAACTTTTGTCATGACTCATCCTAAAAAGTTTGAAGTTGCAAATAAAATTCTAGACTTTAGACGAGACAAGAAATGTATATTGTTTACTGCTACTGTAAAAGATGCAGAGCTATTTAAATCCAGAGCTTTAGTATTGCATAGTCAGAAAAAGAAAAAGGAGAATAGGATAATTCTTGAAACATTTAATCAATTAGATATTGCTAATATTGTTTCTCCTAAAGCTTTAGATGCTGGTGTCGATGTTAGAGGATTATCTGTAGGTATAGCTTTAACTTGTAATTCTTCTCAAGTGACTGATTTACAACGTATTGGCCGTGTGATCAGAGCTGAAGAAAATAAAGTTGCAGAGTTTTTTACATTAGTGATTGCAGGTTCTATAGAAGAAACTTGGTATAATAATGCTAATAAAAATCAATCTTATATAACTATTACTGAGGATCAGTTAGATGTTATATTAAAAGGTGGTGAAATTTCTACTAGACCCAAAAAAGGCATAATAGATATAGAGCATAGATTTTAATTTAAAAGATCTAACGTAATACGTTATGTTTACTTTTAATCGTATTATATGAAGTTAGATACGATTTTAAATATTATGACTAAATATCAGTTAACAGCTGATGAAGTTTTGTTAATATATTTAACTTTTATTGCACAAACGGAGAATGGAAATCCCGAAGAGCATCGTATTTATTTCAAAAAATGATATGACGGCGGTGGTAATAAACGATTAAAAAGTTTATTTAATTCTCTCAAAGATAAAGGTATTATTAAGAAAAATTATAATCCTAATTGTTATGATCCTGATGAAATAGAGTTTAATCAAAACTTTATTAAACAGTATTTCAAATTAACTGGAGAACTAGGACAAGAGTTAATGGATGCATATCCAACAACGTTGTATCTAAATGGTAAGATTGTAAGTTTAAAGAATATTTCTAAGAAATTTAGAGACCTACAAGAATTTTATTTTTGATACGCATCAACTATTGGACATAGTATAAGTAAACATCGAGAAGTATTAGAAATATTAGAATGAGCTAAGATGAACGATCTTATTCATATTCCTATTATTGAATTTGTTGCTTCTTGTAAGTGAAACGAATTTGAAGAAATGAAAATAAAGGGAATACAAGGTAAGACCAGTACTTATGATGTTTATACAACTGCTTAATGAGTTTGGTAGGTGAATTATATTCTAAAATAGAAGACGGGCGAGAAGGTAAAAATATAGGTCTTAAAACAGGACTTTTAAAATTGGATTTTTATACTGGAGGATTTAAAAAGGGTGTATATAAGTTAATATTCAGCAAAAGTAGTGTTGGTAAAACATTAATAATTTCCAACGCAGATATTTGTAAATATAAATAAATTGCGTTATTTTTGTAGTAAAAATTAAAATAATTTTTACTATGATAAACAAAATAATAGAACTAAGAAAACAAAATTTAAATTCATTTGAAATATCCAACAAATTAAATATTTCAAAACAAGCTGTAGATTTAATTCTTTTAGATTTTTATTTTAAGAATGTTAGAAAACATAAAGTAAATGATGTAAAAGTTAAAGAAGCCTTATGTAAATTTCATGAAAATCCTGAAATATCACTTAAATCTGTTTCTAAATTGTGCAATTGTACATCTGCTGCATTAGGTAATTTATTTAAACGATGCGGAATTTATTTATCACATAAAAGTAATAGGATATCATATACGTTTAAATTAAATGATTTAAAAAATATGATTGATTGTTTTAATAACGGTATGTCTCTGAAAGAAATAGGTAAATTATATAATACTCAAGGTTGTGTTATTTCAAAGTTTCTAAAAAAACATAATTTCAACCTAAATCGTAAAACAGTAAATGAATCATTTTTTGATGTAATAGACACAGAAACAAAAGCATATTGATTGGGATTTTTATATGCTGATGGTAATGTTTCTACAAATTCTTACCATATCTCATGTGATTTACATATTGATGATATTGAACATCTAGAAAAATTATATAGTGCCTTAAATATTTTCAGATTACCAAGAACTGATAATAAATTGCAACGATGTAGATTTGCTATTTCTTGTAAACATATTAAAGATGCTCTAATAGAAAAAGGATGTGTTCCAAATAAAAGTTATGTCTTAAAATTTCCTGATGAAAATATTTTTAAATCTAAAGATTTAATAAGACATTTTATTAGAGGATATTTTGATGGTGATGGATGTTTATCTTATGGAGGTAGTAAAAATATTTTTAAACCAAGATGTTGTATTGTTGGAACTAAAAATATTTTACAAAATATAGAAGTATATTCAAATACTTCATGAACATGATATGTTGCAAATAAAACAAGTGATCTAATATTTGATATAAAAAGTAATATAAATAATAGTATTAAATTTTTACAGTGAATTTATGAAAATTCTACAATTTATTTAAATAGGAAATATTATAGATATTTGTGTTTTAAAAATCATAATTTTGCCGTCTCTAAAAGTGATTTTAGAGATAATGATCGGGTAATATCGGAGAAGGCTAAACTATATGTACAGAATAATTATCCAAATTTTGTATATAAGCATGTTAACCCCGAGATAATAAAGTAATTTAACAGTTATTTTATATTGTAACGCATAGGAAATGAACCTGTTATACAGAATATAATTTTCCCAAGAGTATCCGACATCTCAAAGAGATGAAAATATATGCTGAACTTATAGGAAACTATAAGAATTACTTGATAAAAAGCAAGTAAGATAACAAATTGAAAAGCTCTTTTGTTATATATACAGATATATATCGTATTTTAAAAGATTATCCAGATAAAGATATAATTATAGTTTATTTTTCTCTTGAACTAAGTGCTAATACATTGTTGGCGAAATTATTAAGCTTATATTTATATGAAACTTATGGTATTGAAGTTACATATATGCAATTAATGTCATTTACTAATAAGTTACCAGATGATATACATAAGTATGTAATTGAAGCTCGTGAGTGATTAGAATCTATAAGTCATAAGTTTATTATATATGATAAACAGCTCTCTGCAGATTCTTTTTATGCAGAAATGATGGAACTCCACAAAAGTTTAGGAACCTTTCAAAAAAGTCCTGATGGAAAAAGAACTATATATACCCCAAATAATCCTAATCAAATAGTTAATGTTGTTATTGATCATTTACTTTTAGTAAATCCTCAAAAAGGGAGAACTAAAAAAGAAGAAATGGATCTTATATCAACTTATTGTGTCAGATTTAGAGAACTATGTCAGACTAGTTTTGATATTATAATGCAAGAAAATAGAAATAGTACAACTATGGATAGGAGAAAAGCTGGTATGGAAGAGCCTACTGCGGATGAAATTCAACAGTCAGGTGAACCATTACAAGCTGCTGATATTTGTATTGCATTATTTAGTCCATTTAAAACCCAACTAAAAAGTTATAGAGGATATAAAATAATGGATGATAACGAAGGATATGGTTTACAAGATATTTGTAGATCTATTATTATTCTTAAAAATAGATATGGTATTTCTAATAGAATTATCATGTCTGCTTTCAAAGGTAGTATTGGTATGTTCTATCCTTTACCTAAATCTGATGAAATAAATTATGAAGATTATCTTTCATGAAGAGAAAAAGAAATAAAAGATGCAACTGTAAAAGATACAGAAGTAAAAGATATCAGAAATAAAAATAAATTTAGTTTTTAAATATGGCTATTGAATTACCAAAAAGTAAAATTCCAGCATCTATACAAGACCCTAAGTACTTGATTCTCTATGGATTGCCAAAGTGCGGGAAGACTACAACTCTTTCAACTCTTGATAACAATCTAATTATCGATTGTGAGTCAGGAACTGATTACATCGATGCACTTAAGATTAAAGTAAATACAGTTAAAGAAATTAAAGAGGTCTGTAAAGCAATTATCGATGCAGGGAAGCCTTATAAGTACATAACGATTGATACTATTACTGCTCTAGAGGAAATGGTAAAACCTCTAGCTTTGAATTTATATAAGGCTTCTCCTGTGTATAGTGATAAATACGCCGATGTTACGGATGTAACTCATCTCCCTTCTGGTCAGGGATATATGTGGACGCGCTTAGCCTTAGAAAAGATTATTGATATGGTATCAAAATGTGCTCCAAATATCATCTTATGTGGCCATGTAAAAGATATATCATTGAACGAGGGACTTGAAGGTAGTGTAAAAGATCTTGATCTTGTTGGAAAAACAAAACGAATTCTTTCCGCTAAGTCAGATGGTATTGGGTTCTGTCATAGAGATCTAGATGGTAATTTATGTGTTAATTTTGGAAACAATGGTGAAATCTTAACTGGGTCTCGATGCAAACATTTAGCTGGTAAAGATATTATTATTGCTGAACGTAAAGAAGATGGAACATTTGTACCACATTGGGAACGTATTTACCCATCTCTTGTAAAATAGAAATTTTATGTTAAAAATATCTTTTGATTTTGATATAGAATCACGGGCTGTTACTAACGTTAAGGTAGTAGATGTACCTCCTAAGTATGATAACATAAACTTACCAGTTGTTGAAGTTGAAGATAGTAGACTAATTATCTCCCCTAAAGCAATAGAACTTATGTCAGTCAAATATGGAGATAGAATTGCTGTGAATTATATTCAAAAAAATAATGAAATTACAATTCCTGTAATTGGTAAAGCGGAAGCTTTTGCTGATCCAAATGCTGGTAATAAAGTAAGCAAGAACAATACTGTGTCTTTTAAGGGAACACAGAAAACAATCTTAACTAAATATGGTCAGTTGTTTAAAATTAAGGAGTATAAACCTGGGATGTTTAGAATGGATCCAATTAACGAGGCAGACCTCATCCCCGCTGATCTTAGTTTAATTACTGAAAATAATGAATTAACTTTAATTTAATAATAATATGAGTATGTTTAATATGGGTGGCGTCAAGGACGCTAAGGTAGTATCTAATAATTTCCTTCGTGCTGGAATTCACAATGTAATCTTTAAAGGAATTGATAAAGCGGATGGATTTAATGCAATTGAACTTCGTTTTGAGGCAGTAGATGGTAGTGGTATTCACAATGAACGAATTTTCGAACCCCGCTCAGAAGAAAGAACCCAAAGTCAATATGGTACAAATCCATCTGAATCTGAGCAGTTTATGTGTAAAATCAAGCAAGTAATTGATGCTCTTGATCCTGAACTTGCACATAAGATTGAAGCAGATGGAGATAAGTTTGCTGCTCCAGATTTTGACTCCTTCATTGCTCTTCTTAAGAAATATCTTGATAAGAAAGTTGGAACTCAGACACAAATTAAGCTTGTGCCAACTACTGGGAACTTTGTAGGTTTTCCTGGGTTTGTAGCACGTCTCAGTAAGGATAACGCAATTTATATGACTACAAAAATAATTGGTCATGATCTTGTATTAACCGCAAAAGAAAAAACAGCTATTGACAGTGCAGCAAATGCAAAGCCTACTGATATGCGCCAACGTAATAATGAACTTGATGATCTGCGTGAAGACTTTTCTCCTCAAGAAGATAGTATGAACAATGACGACAGTGATCTGCCTTTCTAATAATAAATAAGTTATAGTTATATGACGCATGTACAAGCATATCTTCTTCGTTACTGAAAGAAGTATGCTTGTACATTATATTATAAATAATCGTAAACTTATGTATAAAGAGGTAAGATATGGAATACAAGTTTCCTGCTGTTATAACTAGAGATTTAATTGAATCTAAGGTTTCTCAAGAAACATTAATGTATACTTATTATGGGCAACCTGTAAAAAAGGGTCTTTTTAGGTCTAAAGTAAGAAACGATTCAAAACCTACTGTAGCATATTATAAAAATCGCATGGGTAGGATTATTATAAAAGACTTTGGAAGTAATTATTGCGGAGATTGAGTATATGTGGTTATGAATAAATATGGCTGTGGGTATTATAAGGCATTAAACATAGTTGCAAGTGATATAGGTTTAATTCCCAGACAAAATAATATACCGCAGGAGATTAAGTATTCTAATACAAAACTTGAAGATACTACTGATGCTATTATTCAAGTTGAAATAAAAGATTTCGAACAATATGAGTTAGATTGATGGGCTAAGTTTGGTATTGATTTGCGAACACTAAACAAGTTCAAGGTATTTTCTTGTAAAAATGTATTCCTTAATAATAATTTGTTTCATTTGTTTAAAGATAAACAATTAGTATTTGGATATTATGGAGGTATAAGAGAAGATATTGAACGTTGACGGATTTATTTCCCTAATAATAGAAAATATAAATTTATATCTAATTGAAAATCACTAAGACTACAAGGATCTCACATGTTACCAAAAATGGGAGAATATCTTGTTGTTACTAAGTCATTAAAAGATGTAATGACATTGTATAATTTAGGAATTCCCGCAATAGCCCCAATATCAGAAAATTGTTTCTTATCTGAGGCTCAATATCATCGTCTTAAAGAAAGATTTAAACATATAATCTTATTATATGATAATGATCGTCCAGGATTGAGAGCAATGATATCTATTAAAAAGAAATTCCCTGAAGTTATTCCAATATGAATACCTTGAGAATATAAAGCTAAAGATATATCTGACTTTTATGCCAAATATAAACATGATAAAACTGTTAGTCTAATTGAAAGCGCAAAAGAATATATTAAAGGAAAATCAGAGGGGGAAAGAGAAGAAATCAAGAAATTTAAAGAGGAATAGAGCTAGAGGAAATGCTTATGAGGTACAGATAGCAAAAGAGTTACGAGACCTTGGTTTTACAGGTGTTGTTACCTCTAGATCAGAAAGTAAAAGTATGGATGATAGAAAGGTTGATTTAGTTGATGTTGAAAATAAACTATTTTTTAATCCTCAGTTAAAAGCAACTATTAATACTCCAGATTATTTTGGAATTTTAAACTCATGTCCTTTTAAAGATAAACCATTTGTTATCTTTTGAAAAAAAATTAAACCAACAGAGTCTACATTTAGGTCAGTTGGAGAAGTGGTTATGATACCGAAAGATTTTTTTTATGAATTAATTAAGAAATATGGAAACTTGTAAAGTAGAATTTATTCACAGCACAGGACAGAAAATCGTTCTAGATTTTAGTCTAGACGATAAAGGAAACTTGGACTATAAACCTTCCTTTGAACCAAAAATCACAGATTTAAAAGCAAATTTAGGTCTTTCTGCGAGACTATGCGAGCTATTTTTAACTGCTTTAGTTAATATGAATAAAACAGGAGATACAAAGATAGAAGATGATAGACCAAAAAGGAAACTTGAAAGTTAAATATAATTTAGTTTCACAATATAAAGTAGAAGAAGCTAACAAAGTTCTTATGGGTATTTCTAATAATAAGTACCACTTTATAAAACATTATGACAGTTAATTTAAATGATATAAAACTATCTCCTAATTTAGAAAGTGTCCGTCGTGAGAAAATGTCTGATGAGGAATATTTTTCAAGTAAATATACCAACTATATATCAAATTCTCGTTTAAAGTTGATTAATCCTAATCAAAATGGGTCTCCAAGCAAATATAAAGAAGGATTTACTGGAGAAACCACAATATCATTAAGTATTGGCAGTGCAATCCATGAACTACTACTCCAGAAAGATGTCTTTACTTTAGGCCCAGACATAGGTAAACCCTCAGCTAAGTTAGGACTGGTAATTGATGAAATATTTAAGCTACGAAAAAAGAATCTACCTATATATAGTGCCATAGTAGAAGCTTGTGGAAAGATACATTATTATGAATTAAGCTTAACCCCTTCTAGAATAAAAAGTATTATTAAAGATGGGTTTAGATATTACTATAATCTTAAACTTATAACAGATAATAATACTATTATTCTATCATCTAAGGATCGAGATACAGTAGAAAAGTGTATTAATAATCTTAATTCTAATAGACAAGTAAATAATCTATTATATCCTACTGATATCTTTGGAGATGCTATTGAAACATATAATGAGGAAGCATTCTTTATTGATATAAACGCATCTTATAATGGTAATCAACATACTCTTAAGCTTAAAATGAAAGCTGATAATTGAACAATTGATCTTGAAAATAAAATTATCACCTTAAATGATTTAAAAACAACAGGTCATTTATTATATCAATTTATGGAACCTGGTGGATCATTTGAAATATTTTCTTATTCAAGACAATTCGCATATTATATTTGAGTTCTACTTAGATATTGTGAAAAAAAGTATGGATACAATTCAGAAGAATGAACTGTAAAATGTAATGTTATTGTTGTTGAAACTACATCTACTAATAGTGTTGGAGTATACCCAATTAACAAGGAGGTACTAGAACAAGGGCGTAAAGAATTTTGTAAACTTCTTAAGATGGTTGCATATTGTGAGATGAATTATTATTCCGATGATATTATATTTGTTTAGTATGCAGAAGATAGAAATTCAAGCTCACTCCTTAGAGGAGGCAAAACTTATAGCTTTTCAAGCAGGTATTACCGTAGTACAAGATGCTACAAAAAATTGGAAGAAAGCAGGCTCTCCTATACTTACGAAAGACTTAAATATATACGCCGCAGATTTTTTAGAGGAAAAGGGTATGTTTGATTTTAAAGGAGCAGGTATAATTATTACCGTTACTTCTGGAGTTGAAGATACTAGAAAAAATCCTTTTAAAATTAACAGTGTCCGTAGAAAAGGTCGTTGTAAACTTAAGCGGGTTATAGAAATTCGAACTCAAAAAGATAATCAACTCTTAGGAACTGCTAGTAATAAAACAGAAGCAATAGAGTTATCAAAAGAACTAATAAAGAAGTGTCAAGAGAATATATATGGGAAAACAGTGTACTATTCTAGTGATATTGATTTTGAGATGGAATATACTCCTTCAGTACGAACTCAATTAGGTCAGTATATTGTGTTTGGAGTAGATGAAGCAGATGTGAGAATAAGTAAAAGAAAAAATAGAGAGTTTGAATAAATTATTAATTAAGTATATAATATATGACTGTTGAAGAATGGCTTAATAATGATCAATTAGGAATTGATATTTGAAATAAAAAGTATAGATATAATAATGAGTCTTTAGACGAGTGGTTTGATAGAGTTAGTGGTGGAAATGAAGAACTAAGAAAGTTAATTGTTGCTAAAAAGTTCTTATTTGGAGGAAGAACTCTATCAAACAGACAAACAGACAGACAGGCTTCGTACTCAAATTGCTACTCGTCTGGTAAAATTGCAGATAATCTTGATGATATTCTTCAAACGGCAAAAAATATAGGATTAACGTTCAAAGCTCAGGGAGGTCAAGGATTATCTTTATCTGATATTCGTCCAAAAGGATCAAAACTTTCTTCAGGATATGAAACAGATGGTATTGTTCCATTTATGGAGATATTTAATACTGTAACTGCTTCTGTTTCTCAGGGTGGATCACGTAAAGGCGCATTAATGATGTCTCTTTCAGCAGATCATCCACAAATAAAAGATTTCATAACTATTAAAAGCAATCTTGGAAAGATCAATAATGCAAACCTTTCTGTGGAAGTTGATGATAACTTTATGAATGCCGTAGATAAGTTTTATGAGACAGGAGAAGTTATAACCCTTCATATTAAATCTAAGTTTAAGGGATATCCTGATTATGATATAACTCCAATTGAAATTTATAAACTTATGATGAAAAATGCATATGAACATGCAGAGCCTGGAGTCATGTTTATGAATAGATTCAGAAATTATAATTTGATGGAGTATATTACTGAGTATCAAATAGATACTAGTAATCCATGTGGTAGTAAATGGCTGGTTATCAGTTAGTTGTATTGTTTGCCTCATGTAAAAAATTGGGTAAAATCGGTGAAGTCTAAACAAATTATTGCATGATAATACCGAGATAATTTCATAGATTACGAATAGGCTATGAAACATTGTAACGCATAGTGGATGAATAAATATAATTCCACCAAGAGTGCCCAACACTTTATAGTGAAAATATATGCTAAACTGGTCTGAATTGACAGACGTATCTCTAATGGCAATAAAGAGTATGAAGGAAACTTCCAGAATATCTAGATAAAAAGCTAAATAGGTAATATATAGGAACAACCTTTGCCAAAAAATATGTCCTGTAACTTATCCTCAATAAATCTATCTGAATATGTAAAAGATCCTTTTACAAAATTTGCAACAGTTAATTATTCTGAACTAGTTTCAGATATAAAGATTATTGTTAGGGAAATGGATAGGATTATAGATGAAAATCTTCATAACCACCCTCTTAAGGAACAACAAGAACAAATTGCTAAATACCGAAACCTTGGCATAGGAATTATGGGACTTCATGATATGTTTATAAAATTGAATATTAAATATGGAAGCCTAGAGTCGATAAAACTTGCAGAAAATATTATGAGACTTATTTTCAGAAATTCTGTATTTACCTCATATGATCTTGCTAAAGAACTTGGAACATTTCCTGGCTATTCAGACAAGGTATTTGAATCTAGTATAATGAAAGAAGCCTTTTCAAGCGATGAACTTGAAAAAATGAAAAAATTTGGTCTTAGAAACTGTTCACTACTTTCGATAGCACCAACTGGGTCAATTTCAACTATGCTTGGAGTATCGGGCGGTTTGGAACCCCTGTTTATGAAGAAATTTCAGAGAAAAACAGTATCTCTTAATAAAGAAGAAAAGGTATATGATGTTTATGCTAAAATTGTAAAAGAATATCTTGATTCTGTTCCTAATTCTTCTATAGATGATGATATTCTTGTAACAGCATATGATATTGATTCATATGATCGTATAAAGCTTCAAGCAGCATTACAAAAGTATATTGATACAGCAATAAGTTCTACAATTAATCTTAAGAAAGATACATCACAAGAATATGTAGAAAAATTATATTTAGCTGGATGGAAAGCTGGTTTAAAAGGGTTAACGATATTTAGGGAAAATAGTAGACCAGCTATTATGGGGGAATCTATTAAAGTTGAAGAAGAAAAACAATCTTTCAAATTTGATTCCATTGCACCAGTTTCACGCAAAACACTTGGTACAACACATGGTGCAACTTTTTGTAAAAAATGTGCATGTGGAACATTATATATAACTTGCAATAAGGATAATAAGGGTAATCTTGTAGAAGTGTTCACACATACATCTAAAGGTGGTATCTGTCAAGCTAACATGAATGCTGTAACAAGATTAATTTCTCTTAATCTTAGAAGTGGTGTTAAAGTCGATGAGATAATTGATCAGATAAGAGGAATTAATTGTCCTGCTTGTAGTACATGTAAGGCTAGAAAAATTAATATTGATGGTTTGTCATGCCCAGATATTATATCAAGAGTAATTACAGAAGCTATAAAAGATAATGTAAAAATTCCTCAAAAAGAGCAGATTAGTGTTCCAGATACAAAACCTTCAATAAATGCCAATCATGATAATAAAAACGTATGTCCAGAATGTGGGGAACCATTGGTTGCTACTTCAGGATGTGTAAGCTGTATGTCCTGCGGCTGAAGTCGTTGTAACTAATATTTTATTTAAGATATAAGTATGGAAACATATAGAATAAAAAATTTAGAATTCAAACCATGTACATATATTGGAGAATTACCTAAATATATTTCATTTGAAATTGTAAAGTATTATCCGAATAGTTATTATGGCACTGAGTCAAATTTTGAAAAACAAGGTGAATTTTATTTAGACGGAACTCATTCTATCAGAGTACACAAAAGCTGTTTTAAGTCAAAGGAAAATTGTTATACTATATTAATTTTCAGATATAACGAATATAATGATGATTATATAGCAGAATTTGTATCTGATAGATATCTTGATTTGAATGATGATGAGTGGGATACGTTACATGAAATACTATCCGTTGTAAATAAATATTTAAATAAACATATATATGAGGATTAAAGTTAAAGAAATTATTGAAGGGAGTAAATTTGAAATTATTGAAAAAGGAGATTGGATTGATCTCCATGCAGCCGAAGATATAGAACTTGTAGCACCGCAAGCTGGGGTACAATATGAGTTAAATGGTAAGCGATTTAGAGATGTGTCGTTTGATAGTTGTCTTATACGACTCGGATTTGCTATGATTCTTCCAAAAGGATTTGAGGCTCATATAGTACCTCGAAGCAGTACATTTAAGAATTTTAAAATAGTTCAATCTAATTCCCTTGGAATTATCGATAATACTTACTCTGGAAATGATGATGAATGGAAATTTCCTGCAATTTCTTTAGAACGTACTGTTATTAAAAAGGGAGATCGTATTTGTCAATTTAGAATTCAACTAAGTCAGAAGGCTACTATTTGGCAAAAAATTAAGTGGTTATTTACTTCTAAAATCAAGTTTGAATGGGTTGATAATTTAGATTCCTATTCTCGTGGTGGATTTGGATCAACAGGTAAGTAATGAATTATGATATAAATAAATTAGAAAAAGAATACAAAGTCAGATTGGACGATGCTCAAAGAAAAGCATTATCCGATTTGACTTCTTTTATAACTAGTGATGAACACTGCATTTGTTTAACTGGGTCAGCGGGAACTTCTAAAAGTATGATTGCTAGTATGTTATATGACATATTAGCTGATAACGGATACTGGACTGCTTTTATTGCTCCAACAAATAAGGCAAAATTAGTATTAGAATCAAAAGGAATGAAAGGAAGAGAAGCTTTAACAATACATTCTCTACTAAATCTTAGACCTAATTTAAATGTATTAAATTTTGATGCTTCACAATTAGAATTTAAATTTTTAGATACTTCTTTCAAAAGATCACATCAAGTGTATAAATATGATGTTCTTATTGTAGATGAGTGTAGTATGATTAATAGTGATCTATATGATTTACTATTAAAAGAATATAAGTCATCAAAGATAGTATTTGTAGGAGATCCTAAACAGCTTTATTCTGTAAAAGAAAATAAACCTTCTAAAGCATTTAGTAATAGAACAATTTATCTAAATAAGATATATAGACAAAAAGAAAGTTGTTTATCTAAAGTATTAAATTATTTAAGAGAAAAGCCATTATATAAATTTAAAAGCATTTCTGATGATTATTCTAATATTACAGTATGTAACAATATTGTACAAATGCTTAAAAAGTATAGTTATTTATTTAAAATATCTAAAGATTTTAGTGATTCTAATTTAATAAAATTAGTTTCTTATACTAATAATAGAATTAAAGCATTAAATAAATTAATTAGAGAATATTTAGGATATAAAGAAGAATTTGTTGTTGGAGAAGTTCTAACAGGTTATGACACAACTAACTATTTAGGATTAAAAATAGAAAATTCTCGTGATTATATTATAACATCAGTAAATAAAACTAAGTATTTAGAATTAAATGCTTGGGAATTAGGGTTAAAATCAGATGATTCTACTTTTAAAGTAATAGTATTATCTAAAGATAATTCAGAAAAAAATATTAATAATCTAGCTTATAGGTTAGAATGACTTAGGTTATCTACGGTTAATGCTGATAAGAATAATGTATATAAAAAAAGAGTTAATGCTTTATGGCGTAAATATTATGATTTATCAGAATCATTTTTAACTACTTTTGATATAAGATACGATAATAGGATAATTAAACGTAAATCACTAGATTATGGATATTGTATATCAACTCATAAATCACAGTCATCTCAATATTCTATTGTAATGATAGATATGGAGAATATCTGGAGATGTACAAATAAAGAAGAACTTCGGCAGTTACAATATGTAGCCTGTAGTCGTACTACAAGTGATTTAATTATATATCAAAAGGATGATAATACTTAATACTAATTTATTTAAGAGATACTGCAAGGACGAAATCAGATATAAAGCTAGTAATAATTAAATATTTTAATTATACTGCCGCAGATAAGCCTATTCCTAACTACTTATTATGAAGACTTTAAAATATAAAATTGATATATAATGAAACATAAATTAAACAGAGAAGATTTGTTAGCTATAATAGTATGCATTCAAAAAACACGGTTTGTAGATTCTAAGTGCTCTAAAGATTTAATAGAAATAAAACAACTAGCTTGTGGTACTGTATGTATTTTATTGGAACTATACTTTGGAGAATACAACTCTGAGTTAATATGGTTGTATGCTATAGGTTCAGATAAAAACAAGTTCTCTACATTTAATGAGCTATATGATTACCTTTCTGACCCTAATTCTGAATTAGTTTCAGATGTAGCATCATCATTAGATGAATTACTTGAAAATCATTCGGAGAATAAGATGTTTTTAGATTTTAAAAAATGTGTAGATGAAATACCTTCATAGATTAAAATATAAAATAAATAGGATACTTAGAATTCCTAAGTGTGTCTACTTGTGTATTAGATTTCCTTTTTTATACCCTAGAAATAGATTTACAGACAAACATCAAGTAAGTCCTAATTGGCTTGTGAAATTAAGTAATAAATATTACAAAAAAGCTTATACTGAAATTAATTTATCATATAAATTTTATAAAGACCCTAAAGAATGCACTGAATTTAATTCTATCATTAGAGATGTTGGTAAATATAATTTCAATGTTAACTTAACCCCTTCTGGTATATTAAAATTTGAAAGTACATACATTGATTCGCCGCTTGAATTTAATCTTCAGAAACATGTTGGAAAGGGCTTTACTATTACTGGTATAACTACTTCTACTAATATATTTACTAATTATCCATATATTATATATCATGTTCATAAAAATAAGATAACAAAGTATAATTATGGATTTGCTTTTAAAACACTCAAAATTTGCGTAGATAAGTTCTATAAGAAAGTGTACAATTCTATTATTTTTATTTGGGATAATATTATAAACAGAATCTGTTTTATCCCTACATCTACAGAACTAGATGATATGCCTACTGGGTGAAGGAAAGCTTTTGGTATACAGATGTGTAAGGATCTGAAGAAAGTTCTCAAAAAGCATAATTACCTATATAAGTATAGGATTATGCAGATTAAGGAGAAGTTTGGGATGCTTGCTTGGTATTCTAATGGTTCTCCAAATGGTTGTGAATATCCTATCATTAATACGTACGAAGAACTTTCAGAAAGAACATGTATATGTTGTGGGGCCAAAGCTAAATATATAACTAGAGGCTGGATTAGCCCTTATTGTAAAAAATGTGTACCAAAAGATGTAGTATCAAATGAAATCAAGTACTAGTAAAGATGTTAATGGATCCTGGTAAAATTGAAGCTTATAAACTTAAGTTAGTAGTATTCTTAATATGGAGCCGAAGAACTTAATAAAGTACTATAGATATATGAATAATATGTTAACAAACGAACAAATACTTACTATTTTAAACACCTGAACTGTTGAAGAAGGTTATATTAGATATAGAGATATGAGTATAATTCTAAGAAAAAATAAAGTTTACTCTATAGAATTTTCTCTTATGTTAGATGAAAATAAAGAATATATACCAAATGTTTATTTATCACTATATAAAAGAATAGATAACCGTAATACTATTATTTTTACCTACCTCATCCCAGATGAAATTAAATTAAAAGTTGTAGGTTTAGTAACTATAAAGGTTGAGGATTATGTTAAAAAGAATATTGAAGATATTTTAGCAGTTCCTGGAGAATTTGATGCATTAGTATAATGACTAAAGAAGAAATAAGGCAACTAAAAGAGAACAAGGATATCAAATTTATATATAAGATTCCTTGTTCTTTTTATGAAGAAGGTTATGAATATATTGTTGTTGGAGATAATATAACTTCTAAAAATGATAATGTTACATTCTTTAGCTTAGATGATTGATTTTTAAGAATGAAATCTGGTAGTTTGTTACCGTATGTATGTTCTATTCTTTCTAAATCAGGTAAGATTAAAGAATATGTAAATATTTATGAAAAACCTGATATTATTAAACTTAGAAGATATATTATTGCCAGGGTAACTTATTTACAAGGTATAAATAAGGATTTACCTAATATAGATATGGATATTACCAGAGAATGTTTATGGGGAATTCAGATTATCAAAGAATCTAAAGTAAATAGAATTGACGTTTTCAAAGGAAAAATTGTTAATCCTCTTAAAGATTTTATAACGATTTCTGAGCCTATATACAAAATGTGGAAAGAGTGTAATGAAAGACGAGAATAAGATATTATTAGTACTTGTTGGACCTCCAGCATCTGGTAAAACCTATTTTGCAAAAGAATTTGTGAAAGATAAGAGTACTTGGATTAGAATAAATCGGGATGATATTAGATTAATGTGTGGAGATTATTGGGTACCTTCTAGAGAAAAGTTAATTAGTATCTATGAAAAACTAATGATTGAAGAGGCTTTAACTAATGGATATAATGTAGTTATTGATGCCACTAATCTTAATCCTAAAACTAAGGCTAAATGGGAAGAAATAGCGTCTAAATTCAATGCAAATATTCAATATAAGGAAATAGTTATCCCATACTATGAAGCTATTAAAAGGGATAAAAATAGGGATTTACAGGTAGGAGAAGATACAATTCGAATGTTTTATCGGAAATATTATCCTGAAATGTTACAAACAGAATTAGATGAGCTATAATGTGAAATATGTAATTGTAGAATGACCGTATACTCAGGAGTTAATGGAACATCCTGACTTTAATGAACATGCCTGTCTTATTAATGAAGAGAGTTGATTAGATCAATATGGTTGAATGTCTTACTTTGTAGAGGAAGATTGGTTAAAATTAATAGGAAAATGTTAAATATTTGTAAACTTTATATAAAGATATATAACAATCTATGTGAGCTTAATAATATAGCTTTACAAGATAACTTGTTATATTTAAGTGTGATGATTAGCAGTTTGTTTTAATGAAAGCAAAAGTTAAAAACCTCGAAGTTGAAGTTCAGCCAATGACAAAATTTGATTATAATCATCAAATATTAAAAATGCAAGTTCAGCATACTGAGAATAAAAGAGTAAATGGTTTTTATTGCAACTGGAACGGATACAGATTTTGGATTAATGAAGATGATTTTAATAAAATATATACCGTTATAAATGATAAAGAAATATAGAAAAAAACCTGTAGAAATAGAGGCTATTCAGTATATTGGAAATAATGTTGAAGAAGTTGAAGAGTTTGTCGGAAATCAACTTTTGCGTTATAACAATACACAAGAAGAAAATGATTATTCGCTTGGAATTCCAACTCTTGAAGGTATAATGAAAGCTTCAGTTGGAGATTATATTATCAGAGGAGTTAGGAATGAATTTTATCCTTGCAAACCTGAAATATTTAGAATTACATATGATGAGGTATAATGTTAATTAGAAATAAAACTGTATACGTTTATGATATTGAAATATTTCCTAATGTGTTTCACTGTGTTGTAAAAAATACAGAAACAGGAGAACGCTTATTTTTTGAAATATCTGAACGTAAGAATAATTTACAAGAGTTAGTAGATTTATTTTGAACTGTTAGAAATCAATCTCAAATTGGTATTTGAGAAAGAAACTATACTACAAACTTACAGTTTAAAACAGATAAAATATTTTGTGGATACAATAATATTCATTATGATAATCCTATTATTAATTATATTATTGATTTTCATAAAGTAATGTTAAAGATGTCGTATTCAGAGATATGCGCATCTTTATTTAAACTTAGTAATTTAATAATTCAATCTACTGATACTAATTTTAGTTCTTGAACAAAGTGGAAATATAAAATTTATTTTGAAACATTAGACTTGTTAACTATGCTTTATTCTCAAAAGTTGAGAGTAGGGTTAAAGGAGATGCAAGTAACTATGCAGTTTCGAAATGTTCAAGAATATGAAGGCGATTTCCAAGATTATCTTCCTGTATCTGAAATTCCTAAAATGATAGAATATAATATTAATGATGTTGATTCTACTGAGGAATTATTAAATAGATGTAAAAAGGATATTGATTTACGTATAGCTATTGAAGATGAGTATGGAGTAAAGGTACTTAATAAAGATGGAGTTAATATTGGAATGAAAATTATTACTCAAAAGTATCTTGAAAAAACAGGACAAACCTGAAATCAAATTAAAGATTTGAGGTCACCTTGCGATTTAATTCCATTAAATGAGGTTATTTTACCTTTTATTGAGTTTGAATCACCTATACTTAAAAGTGTATTAGCTGATATGAAAAAGCAAACAGTTTCTCCTGGACGTAAAGGATATGAGAAACATTTTATATTTGATGAATTAGAATATACTGTTGGAGTTGGAGGTATTCATAGTGTTAATAAACCTGAGGAAATTATACCTACAAAAGATGAAATGCTTATTGATATAGATGTTGCGTTAATATAGTGGCGCAAGTAAAACGCGGTTAATTGCGGGAACTTAATTTAACTTATTAATACTGCAGCTAGTAGTAATACATAGTGTAGCACATAAGATAACGCTTATGAGAAAGTAAAAACTTAATAAGTATTATAATCCGCAGCCAAGGATCCTTATAGGATCAAGGTTCACAGACTATCTCGAAAGAGAGTAGGATAAAACTTTATAAGGTTTTATTCGAAACGCCGCGAATTTTTATAAATTTAATTTGGTTATATCCATTTATTGTTGTTGTCAAGGTACAAAAGCTTCATATAAAGGCTTTAAATGACACTACATTGAATTAAATTCAGAACAAATTAGATATAAAAATTAAGATATAGTCGAAAATTAAAATGGATATGCACTATATCCTAGCATTATTATACAATATGGATTTTATCCAAAACATCTTGGTAAAGAATTCCTTGAAGTTTACTCTCAAATTCGAGATGAACGATTAGAAGCTAAACATAATGGAAATAAAGTTAAGAATGAAACTCTAAAACTTGCTTTAAACGGTTTGTCTGGTAATCTACAAAATGAACATAATTTTTGTTATTCTCCATATGCTGTTATGCAAATTAGAATTAATGGACAATTGATGTTATTAATGTTAGCGGAGAAATTAGTTCAAGCAGGTTGTAGAATAATTCAAGCTAATACTGATGGATTATTTGTACTATTAAAACGAAACAAATATACCAATGTACAAGAAATTTGCAAGAATTGGGAAATCTTAACTAAACTTACTCTTGAAGAGGATAGATTTGAAGCAATGTATCAGTTTGCTATTAATGACTATCTTGCAATTAAGGAAGGTTATTCTGAAACAAAAGATCCAAGTCTTTTAAAGACAAAAGGTATGTTTATCGACAAGGTAAAACTTGGCAAAGGTATGGATGCAGTTATTATTCCCGAAGCTATTAATAAATGTTTAGCAGATGGAATTCCTGTTGCAGATACTATTTATGCTTGTAAGGATATTAATAAGTTTATAACTTATCAAAAAGTTAGTAAAGATTATTCTGTAGAATATGATGGTCAGTTAATTCAACGTATTAACCGATATTATATATCTACTGATGGTCCATGGCTATATAAATGTAAAATAGATTCTAATGGTAGACGATATAACTATATTAAACTATTAACTGACTCTGGCGTAACAATTTTGAATACTATTAATAAATCTGATGAATTACCATCTAATATTAATTATTCTTTTTATATAGCTGCAGCACAAAAAATCGTATGTATGTTTAAGCATAAACAATTAAAATTATTTTAATGAATGATGAAAATTTAACTTTAAAAGAAATTCAACTGTTTGTTTCTAATCTTCAATCTCGAACTTGTAAAATTGAATCAGATCAAGCTACAATAATAGCAAGGGATAGTGTTGTAAATGATGTTATTAGAAATATTGAAGACCGAACAAAGAGTAGGATTCCAATTACAAATAGAATGGTTGTATCTTATACAAAGAACTTTATTAATAATTTATTAAATATTGCTTCAGAATGTTATACAGATATTAAGTATGAATGTAATAATTCATATATTAATTTTAAATTACGATATTATATAGGAGGTAATTATATTGATGTAAGTATTAATGATATGTTGTTAATATATAATGATGAAAAGTATAATATGTACGAACTATTTGTAAATACTGTTCAGGAAAAAGCAATACTATATGATTTGAAAGAAAAGATACAAATGTTTTATAAAATGAATACATAATGAAAGATTGGTTAGGTAACATATTAGCAATTGGAGATCAAGTTATTTGTATTGAGCGATCACGAACTTCATCTTGGTTTGTAAAAGCAGAAGTTATAGGATTTACTGCAGAAAGAATCAAATTAAAATATGATCTTAGTGGAAAAGTTCACTTGAAAAGTTGTGATAAAATTATTAAAATATAATATATAATAAAATGAAAGTAAAAGAAGTTATATCCATAATTAGTAATACTGATTATTATTCCTTAATTGAAGCAACTAGAGCTGTAGGTTTATATAAGGATGATATTGTAGTTGAGAACTATAATATTACAAAGCATAAATATTTTAATATAGTAACAAATATTTATCAATGTGAAGACGGGTTTGTTGCAATTACAGGTCTTAAGAATAATATAAAAAAGAAAGATTATGAGGAATTTAATATAGCAGCATTTGCAGAAGAATATATTGAAATTCCTACTGTAATGTATGCTCCAAAATATCGTCGATAATGAAAGTTAATGAAGCAGTAAACTTAATAAGGGATAATTATCCTCTATATTCATTATATAGTGCTGAAGAATTTATCAATAATAGAATTAAAAAGGTTGCTAGTAATCTGTATATAGATGAACATAGATGGTATGAAATCTCAACAGATGTATATGAGTGTGAGAACGGATATATTGGTATAACTGGGCCTTCTAAATTATATAGTGAGGAGAATAGTTGGAAAGATATTGATAAACCCTGTTTTGTTTCAGAATTTATTGCAATTCCAACTATAACTTATAAACAAAAAGAATAAATAATTATATGAAACTTATTAAAAGTAGTTTTGAAATTTTAGAACAAGAGCCAGGTATTCAAGGAATATATAAACAAATTGAAAGAGCAGGAAGAACATGTTATAAGTCAGAGGATCGTATTACAGAAGATTCTGCAGAGAAGTTTGTTAATATGATTAAGGATAGACAGCATACCGCAATGCTTGAACATGGCACTGTATATCTTTATATTCATAAGGATCATGCTTCCAATATAATAGGTGATAATTGGGTAATTAAACAATACCTTTCTAATTCTTACTCAGTTATTAATACAGATTCTTATGGTAATTATCATATCACAACTAATTACAGAGTTTTATATGAAAATGGCTGGCTTGACGATTTAAAACATCTCTGTGAACCTACTGAATATCATGAAAAACGAATTACAGTAAAGTTTATTCTTCCAATTTCTATAAGTCGTGAGTTTTGTCGCCATCGCGTGTTATCATTTGCGGAACAATCAACAAGATATTGCAATTACAATTCCGATAAATTTAATAACGAACTTACGTTTATTATTCCTTATTGGACTGATTTAAAGGAGGCTAGATATCAATATTGGGATAACGATTGGGTAGATGCTGCAGATAAAAATAATATTCCCAATACCATACTAAAACATTTTGAAGGAGACTCTGTTGACATTTTCTTATCTCAGTGTGAATCAGCTGAAGTGAATTATAAAGCTCTTATTAACAGAGGTTGTAAAGCTCAAGAGGCTAGAGAAATTCTTCCATTGTGCACAAAAACAGAATTAATTATGACTGGTACTATTGAACAGTGGAGAGGATTCTTTAAACTTAGAACTGATAAAGCAGCTCATCCTCAGGCTCAGGAACTAGCTATTCCTTTAAAAGAAGAGTTTATTAAAAGAAACTTATTAGATGGAAACGATTAAACAACTAATAGAAGAATTTCTCAATTCTAGTAATAGAGAATTAGATTTACCGATGATTCCTATTGATAATATAGATAGTATTATGTATCAGATTGGAGCTTTAGAGGATTGGAGTCTTGAGGCTAACCCATATGGAAGTTTCTATAAATCTTATGTTTATGGTAGTTTAGATTTAGGGCTTAGTGGTTCTTTACGTTGTGGTAAATTTAAACTTAACAAAAGATAAAGAAGATATATTATCAAGTACTAACATCAAATTATCTAAAGATGACAGCTAAAATATAACATATAGAAGATGAAAACACTTGAACAGATTAAAGTAGCATATAAAAGTCCTACGATAGATAGAAGAGATTTATATAGACTTGCAGAATTCATTCCCTTTGAAATGTTTCCTTTTTGTGGTCTAACTCTTCAAGATAACGTAACTAAGGAAGAATGGGATAAAAAGACTATTCCTTTTACCAGAGAGAATGTACTGAAGCAGCTTAAAGAAGATGTTGCTTTTGGTTTTGAGAAAGCCTTAGATAAAAGAGGCATTTCTTCGAGTCTAATGTTTGAGGTGGTGCAGATGTGGAACTGGATCCTTGAAGAAGGTTTGGAAAATTGGTCTAATGATAATTATGCCTACTATGGATTACCTCTTTTCAAAGCAACTTCCGTTAAATATGGGTTTAATAATCCTATAGGAGATGATACTGGAGATGAAGACTATTATAATGAAAACTATGATGAATACGAATATTATTAAATTTCAAGAGCGATGAGGCTTAGGTAATATGCAAGTATTTTCATATGGGAATGCCAAATTACCAAAAGAAACACTCATAGTAAATATTACATCTGCAGTACATTGTCCTTCGGAAAGATTAGGCTTCTGTAGATGTAGTAAAGTATGTTATGCTAAAAAATGTGAACGTATATATAAAGCATACTTGCACAAAAACACATTGATTGAGTCATACATGTATTTGTGGGATGATAAAGATCTTAAGGACATGCTAATGTATTATATATTAAATGCTCCTGTTAAGATTAAATACGTTAGACTTAATGAAGCGGGTGATTTTCCAGATCAACAGTCTGTTGACAGGTGATCTAATATTGGACGATGGTTATATAAAGTTTTTGGAATTAAAACATATTGTTATACCTGTAGAGAGGACTTAAATTTTAGCGGAGTTCACTTTATAGTAAATTCTTCTTCTCCAAATATTAAAGCACACCGTTGGTTTTTCTGTGTAGATAAGTTTCAATTTAATAATTTACCAAATAATGCTGTAAGATGTAAAGGAGATTGCAGAAAATGTAATCTTTGCTTTAATAGCCGTTATCAAGGCGTAATATATTGTAAACAACACTAATGAGAAAATATTGTTTAACTAACGAATATCCTGGGATTTGTTGGACTTATGATACCAACAATCCTAGGATTTTTTATGAATGTAATGCTGACTATAAAATGTTAGATGCACCTATAAAAGGCGTTGTTAGATTAACATTTAAACGTTGGCTTAATAAAGATGAAATAGAATATGCAATTAATTAAAGCATGTAAAGAGCTTCTTATTCAGCAACCTTTTTATGGACTTTTCTTGCTAAATCTACGCAAGGAGATTGTTAGTGATAATCATCCTGTAAAAACAGCTGCTGTAGGTCCTAATGGTATCAATTTTACATTATATGTAAATGAAACATTTTGGAATAACCTTACTGATACTGAATGTATTGCTGTGCTCACCCATGAGTTAGTACACATATGTTTATTTCATCTTACTGATGATTTCAAAGCAGATAATCATGATAATATGAATATAGCAACAGATGTAGTTGTGAACCAAATAGTTACAGGATTGCCTGATGGGTGTGTTACTTTACAGAATCTTTCTAAGTTAATTGGAAAGAACCTAGAGCCCAATAGAGGGGCGTGGTATTATTATAATGAAATACAAAAGTTTGTTAAAGAACACCCTGAAAAATGTATCCCTGGTACTGAAGGATTAGCCGACTTTAAAAGTATAGATAATCATGATATGTGGCCTAAAGATATATCGGAAGCCGAACGTAAATTATATGAAAATCAAGTAAAGTCTAAGTTAAAAGAAACAGAAGCTCTTGTTAATAAACAAGTAGGCCACATACCTGGAGAATTAAAAGAAATACTTGAAAAAATAAGAAATAATCCTCCAGTTTTTAACTGGAGAAACTATTTTAGACGAGTAGTTGGAGATTCTATTAGTAGTGATCTACAATTAACTAGGATGAGACCTTCAAAAAGATTACCTGATGCTAGAGGAACTCGTTTAAAAAGAAAACCAAACATATGTGTTGTTATTGATACTTCAGGTTCTATAAATATGAATGACTTTTCTAATTTTATATCTGAAGTTAATCATATATATAAAACAGGTGTAGATATAACAATTATAGAGTGTGATACTAATATCACTAAGATATGTAAATATGATAAAAAAAGTAAATTTGAATTTATTGGTCGTGGAGGTACTGATGTTTGCCCAGCTCTAGACTTCTATAAAGAACACAAAGAATTTAGTTCTTGTGTGATATTTACTGATGGTTACTTATCTAAATTTACATTTTCAACTTGTAAAAACTTAATCTGGATTATTACATCTGATGGGAATAAATCTCAGAAGTTTCCAGGAATAACTGTATTAATACCGTAATAAATATGGAACTAACATTAGGAGAAATAAAACCTATTTTAAAATATATTATAAACAATAATAGATCTCTCCAAGAAAGAGGAGAATTTCCAATAAGTGTTCAACTTACTTCACTTCCTGGTATAGGTAATTTATTATAAAATATTTGATTAAATTGTTTTATATTATTACTTTTGCATAGATTTAATTTATTTAAAATTTAAATATTATGCAAAAAATTAGTAATGATTTAGAAAATAAGATTATTGATTTATATAATCAAGGTTATAAGATTAAAGATATAAGTAAAATTTGTAAAGTACATCCTACTACAGTTAGTCGTGTAGCTAATAGAAATTCTCTTTGTAGAGAGTGTAGTAAATTAATATTATCTGAAAAAATTAATATTTGTAAACTATATAATTTGGGTAAAACTTGTAGTGATATAGCTAAACTATATAATGTATCCAGAAATACTATTTCCACTATTCTTCATAATAATAACATTAATATACGAAAGAGTAATTTAGATACTTACTTTGAAGAGGCAGTGCAGATGTATAGTAATGGTTATAGCCTAACACAAATAAGTAATAAATATAAATTTAGTCGAAGCAATTTTTCTATTAGATTAAAGAAACTTGGAATACCAGTTATTAATACTCAAAATATGCTAAAATTTAATGAACACATTTTTGATATTATAGATACCGAAGAAAAAGCTTATTGATTGGGTTTTATTTTTGCTGATGGATATATTGCTTCAATTCCTAAAAATGGAAAACCTCATTATAATTTTGAAGTTTCTTTAAAAGGATCTGATGTGGAACATTTATATAAATTACAGAAGTTTTTTCAAGTAACAGGTAATAGAGTAAAAATATCATCTATTATATGTAACAATAAGCAATATTTTAGATGTAGATTTGCTCTAACAAATAAACACTTATGAGAAACATTAAATTCTTACGGATGTACTCCTAAAAAGTCACTGACTTTAAAATTTCCTAATGAAAATATCTTTAAGTCTAAAGATTTAATAAGACATTTTATTAGAGGATATTTTGATGGTGATGGGTCATTAGGATTATATGATAAACCAGAAATAAGCTGTTTAGGTGCAAAAGAATTTTTAAGTAAAATGGTAAGCTACTTAGAGCCTAGACATTTGTTTTCTAATAATCATAGCGATTTTACTTTTGCATTTAGTTTTTCGGGAATAAAGGCAACTGCCTACTTATATCACCTATATTATAAATCAACAATTTATTTAGATAGAAAATATCAAATATTTAATAAAATCAAAGATTGCCGTTTTAAAGAGAAATCTTTAAAATTATTAGAGCGCAAATTCAGGGAAGGCTGAGATGCTAATCCTGAGCTAATAGCAGATTTAAATGATTTGCTACAGTGCAACGCATAGGAAATGAACCTGTTGTACAGAATATAATTTTCCCACGAGTGTGCTCCACCTTACTATTTTTAGAGGTGAAAAGATATGCTGAACTATATCGAATATGAAGATATAGAATCTAGAGATAAAAAGCTCTAGAGATAACAAAATTGAAAACGAGTTTAATCGAACAAATAGCTAGTGAAATTGGTGCTAATTACATCAAGAAAAACCTTAGTCAAATTTCAGACCCAGGAGAAATTTGCGGGTGGCCAATTAAAGAGCACTATGTATGTAAAAATGATGAATGTAGATGGATAACTGCAGAACTTATAGAAAGTTATAGTAAAGCAGGTTGGGAAATATCTGAGGAAACTAGAATGAGCTATGCAATTCCAGAATGGATAAAAAGTATTGATCTAAGTAAACCTACAATTTTGAATCTTGACGATGTGAATCGTAGCTCTCCAATTGTATTGGCTGCTATTATGGAGCTTATATCAAGACAAGAATATTTCTCTTGGAAATTACCTCCTAATAGTACTGTTATTTTAACAGCTAATCCTGAAGGGGGAGATTTTAATGTAACAGAAATTGATGAGGCTATAAAAACCCGTATGTTAAACTTTAATATTAAGTTTGATAAATATGATTGGGCTAAATATGCCGAGGAAAAAGGGTATAATAATCAGGCGATTAACTTTATGCTTCTTTATAGTGATGAATTAATGGACCGTTCAAAATCTAGGCAGTCTAAAATTAATGCTCGCAATTATACTATGTTTATTAATACTATTTCTAGTATTGATGATTGGTCTAAACCTGAGAATTTATCCTTTATTCTGCAAATAGCTTCTGGATGTTTTCTTGATAGTGATGATATTGTTGGGGGATTATTTACTACATTCATAGCTAATAAATTAGATAAACTTCCTTCCCCAGAAGAACTAGTTAATACGGATTGGAACGATATTAAAAGGATACTTGAGAATCAATTATATGATAAAGGTAAGTATCGTGCCGATATAGCTTCTGTAATTACCACTAGATTTATAAATTATAGCTTATTATATCTTAGTAAACCTGGGTGTAAAATGGACCTAATTATAGATCGTATTCTTAGGATAGTTGATAATGATAAGTTATTGTTAACTGAAGATCTACTCTTTAGCCTAGTAAGAACACTAAACAAACACTATCCTGGTAAATGTAATAAACTATTACTTAACCCAAAATTAGCTGCAAAACTTATTTAAAATGTTATTACATATTAATAAAAATAATATAAAATATATTATATATAACCAAAAAACAAGATTTGATACTAATGTTGAGGATGCTAGTTTAACAGATCTGGTATGATTAAACGACTTTGGAGACACTGAACACAGTTATATTTGGTATAATGCTGATTTTTATAGTTCTTCTTATCTATACTATAAGAATGGTAAAATAGTTACTACACCTGTGACTGCAAAAGGTATATATCTTGGAGATAGTACTTGTATTAATAATAAAATTAATTCTAAGCATAGAATTAGTAGTCAACTTAACTTAAAAAAGATATATTTTGATCCTACCAGTGAATATCCACGACGTAACCTTAATAGTTTAACTAATATTAAACGTTGCTTAGACCCATCTAAAGCAGATGCTATTGTTATAAGCGATAAAATATCTTTTGAGACCTATGAAGTATCATCGTTAGTATCATCTAAAAAGATTAAGGACGTTTTAATTTTGTATTCCTCAAGTAAAAACTGCTATTATTTTATAGACTATATTATAGATAAGATTTTAGACCCTAATAAATCTTCATATTTCAACTCTGTATTTAACAAATATAAAGATCCAAATCTTGAAGGACTATATGGATGGGCCTCTATGTTAATAAATGGATCTGTGTTACCAAACGATTGTAAACAAATATATTATGGTTCTGTAGTTTTACTATCTAATATTAAAGAAGTTGAATTTATCGAAAATTTACAAACAAAATATTCAGATATTATGTATGATTCCGATTTAAATGAAATTGTTGCTAATAATCAACTTGAATTAACAGAAGATAGTGTTGTAAGCTTAGGTAAAATGATATTATCTACTAATCTTGATGATATTACTTTAGGTATAAAGCTTCTATCTTCGTATAATATAAAAAAGTACCAATGCATAATTAGTATTTATCTCTTACACAATTGGAAAATTATTAAAGAATCTAACATTTATAATTCTAAGTCATTTAACTATATATTATCTATTTTAGAGATAAAAAAAGAAGAAGTTTATGAGGGGTTTATTAACTATATAATAGACAAATTGTACTTAAATAGTACTAACAGCAAAGACAAAGAACTATCTAGAAACTTTATTAAGGACAGCATTATAAAAAAGTTATATTCAGTGTATAATGGGTCCCTTAAGGATTCATATCCTAATATGAACTTTACTGCTAAATTTACACTTGAATAACTAATGAAGACTATTATAGCAATTTCTGGGCTTAAAAATTCTGGTAAGGATTTAACTGCCCATATGATAAGATATTGTCTTTCAGTTCCCAAATGAATGAGACAATATTGGTTGTATTGCCTAGTATATGATTTTATTGTATCTAAATATGAAATCACAAGTTTCGCCTCTTCAATGAAGGAAGCTTTATCTGTTTTAATTAATGTTCCAGTTGAAAAATTTAATGATAGAGATTTCAAGGAGAATTGATATATTAACCTACAGAGTATCCATATTACAGCTTTTCCTGATAATAATCTAATGATCACAGATAAGCAACTAAGCAGAATGATAAAATCAAAAAAGTTAAATGTTATATCAAACTATTATATTAGTATTAGACAACTTTTACAAATATTTGGAACTGAAATAATAAGAGAATATTTTGGAAATAACTTCTGAGTACTAAGAACTTTATTAGATAAAGATAATATTATTATATCAGATTTAAGATTTATTAATGAATATGAACAAGTAAAAAATAATAATGGAATAGTTATTTATATAGACAGAAATCAAATTCCAGGGTCTCATCGTAGTGAAAGTGAAGTAATAGAACTATTTCAAAATAATAAATTTGATTATATCATTAATAATGATGGAAGTATCGAGAATCTATTTAATAAAGTTTCAGATTTAGCTTCTAAAATACTTAAATAATTAATTTTAAAATATATAAAAATGGCAAATACAGAAATAAAATACTGTAACAGCTGTGCACAAAATAATATTGTTCACAAGTTTCAAGATACTACTTACGGTAAATTTAAAAGAGTTTTTAATATAAATGAAAAAACTGGAGTAGGTACTTGTACAGTATGTAATAATGATAAGAAAGTAAAGAAGTAAATGAAAAATTACTCTATAAATTATGAAATTAACTCTCAGATTATCAGAATAAAAGATAGCGGGGAGTTAATTTCTCTTTCTGATGCTTTAAGGAAGGCTGTAGATACTAATACTGATTTAATTGAACTATCAGTATATATTGATAACAATAAAAACCAAGTATCAGTATGTATTTTTCAAGATTATCAGAAATTTCTATACCAACAGAAAAAACGGGAAAAAGTCTTAAAAGCAGGTCAAGCGAAAGTTATAGTTAAAGAACTAAGATTTGGTCCACAGACAGACGAACATGATTATCAATTTAAACTAAAACATGCTAGAGAATTTATCAATTCAAAAGCTAAAGTAAAAGCATACATAATGTTTAAAGGTAGAGAAATTATGTTTAAAGATCAGGGAGAATCTCTTTTGTTACGTTTGACTACGGATCTTGAAGATATTGCTAAAGTTGAATCTAAACCAAAGTTGGAAGGTAAAAGAATGAACATGGTGTTAATTCCCAAGTAATCTATTAACTATAAATTTATAAAATACCCCTTTGTTGTACTATGCGTACGACAAAGGGGTTCTTTTTTTATTCTAACTGATCACCAATATATTTTAAACTATTTAATGCTCCAAATGAATTGACACTAGCATCAAATAAATTAACATCTCCTGTAATTATTCCAGAAGTTTGTCTATATAAGTTCACAACTATGCTATGCATAGGTGGATTTAAATCTCCAAACATTGAAGCCATAATATTAGTAATTGGCCCGTCAGAAAAAGATGTATATAATGAAGTACCTACTAAATGACCCACAGGTCCAAGATCTTCTTCTTCAGATAAAAATAGAGCTTTAACAATTCACATAAGTATAGACATTCAGATCATATCATGTAAGAATAAATAGAAATTAGCTCTTTTAGTTGGATTTTTTCATAGTTCTTTAAAACCATTAAAATCTAACTTGTATAATGTTTTTCCAAAACTAATTATTGAATATGCAATTCCCTCCATAAATCTGCCTTGCCATTCAATGTAAGGTTCCCAAATATCATCAGGTTTTAATTCTGTTTCAAGACCGATTCTAACAGATGGAATTCCTTTTTCATCAAATGTAAATATACGAATATATCTTACTCCATTTTCATCAAATTTTTCAGTGTATTGACCTTGATTATAAGTATCTGGCTTTAATATCCACTGTTCAAACTTAGCTGATAGGAATGTTCTGAATTGTAGAATCATAGCACCTAGAAACATTTGTTTCATAAGCATTTGCGTACTTTTATCATAGTGCCCAAAGCATAATTCCGCAAACGATTTAATACTAGTTCCTTCTTGAATAGTATAAGCCCGTGGTAAATCATCTCCATCTTGGATATTTCATCCTTCTCTATTAAACTGTTCTCTCATAGCAGTATATAAAGCATGTTGCTTTTTATACTCTATAGAATTCTTATCAGCTTTAGAATCAGACAATAAACTAAATCTTTTATCCTTTTTGAAATCATAGATAAGTTGGTCATTGACAATACTATGAGCTTCATAACATCCGTCATGCAACATCTTAGCAATTAATAATCCCATTCTATGATACGAGTCAGGTACTCTATTAAAGAAGTATAGTGAATCAGAATCTAAATTTTTAATACCTGCTTTAGATGAACTTAGTCTCTCTTGGACTTGATGGGGATCGGCGTTAGCCATTCCATAATCCACATTTAAGGCATCAATTAATGTTAAAGTATTAATATCTTTAACACTTTGTTTAAATATAATAGCCCATGCTTTAGCAACATCTTTTTTAGTAAACTGATCCTTTCCATAAGCTTCTGCCATAGTTCTACTTAGATGTATTCACATTCCCTGCATCATTTCTCGAATACCTGATCTAAGATTTAAACCGAGAGCGGTAGCTGTTGTTATTGATTTAACTACAGATAACATCTTATATGCACCTTGCAATTCTTTAGCCATAATAGGCTTACTATAAACGTTAGCATCAATAAATTTATCTATATATTCTAAAACATGATCAGTAACTACTCCAAACATCCCAGTTTGATATTGTAAGGCAATCTTAATACCTTGAAGTCTGGGAAGATATTCATTCATTACTTCTTCCATTGTGTATGTATGGATGACATTTAATAGCAAATCTTCAAGTTGAGTTTCTAGACCATCTATCCCATAATTTTCAATTAAATCAGATCTACTAAGTCCATTTAATCTATATTTATTATATACCTTTGGCTCTCCTTTTGATTCCCTAAATTGTTGCTCTTGTTCAGGAAGAAGTTTTAGAAAGTTTAAAGCTTCATTATATTTAGATGTAAAGGCTTGTTTATATCCTTTATTGTGGATTTGAGTAGATGTACTTCCCATAGAAACAGGAACTTCATAGTAAGAACCGTCTTCAATGGCTTTAGCTATTTTACTTTGATTACCATCAAATCTAAAATCATTTACTATCTCTAGAAACATCTTAATAAAGTCAGATTCTTCCTTAGCCAAACTACTATCTGAAGGATTTTTTAGTCTAAATGATTTATCTATATTACCGTTTGTATCCTTAACAAATAAGTTATCAAAAAACTTAACCTCACCTCCAATAAGTCTATTTCTGTGATTGTATTCATATAAAGCCTTAACTACTTTACTAATCCTAGGTTTGTATGATAATTCTTTCCTTCTAATATGAGCTTCTGCTACTGAAAATATTTTACTTAATGTTTGAATATTTTTAGAAGAAGAGTTACTAGCACTATTCACATATGAACCAGTGTATCATCCTTCCCTAGAAAAATTTACTCACAATTTAGGATCTTGTTCAATATAAATAGAGTATCCGTTAAGTTTATTTAGTGCTCTGCCTAATAACATATATGCTAGCTGAATAGGATCATCAAAATTTCATTTGCCTTCTCTTAAAGCAGTACGAAGGCCATCTGCAGATTTTAATTTTCTTAGTTGTTCCATTTTCTGCAAGATGAATGGAACTCCATTTACAATATCATTAGGACTAAAATTAAATTCTCAATTACCCATGTGAGATAGTAATTCTTCACCAGCAGTATCTCTTATTATATTTACAGCTGCTTCTAATGTTGTTGCAAAATTTTGAGATGTAAGATTATTGGTAATACCATGTATCCTGCATAATTCAGAAAAATTATCTAAAAGAGTTTCTAAATAGGTCTCAGTACCTTTTTGAATTCAAATATTATGTGATTCTATTTTATTAACTTTGTATCCTTTAAGTACCTCAGGCATATTATTTAATAAACACATAACTTTAACAAGGTCAATATTACCGTTAGATGCTTGCATTATTACATGACTATCAATATCACTATCCTTTTTAGTTGCTCCTTGAATAGATTTGCCAAGACCTAAATTAACAACTGAATGAATATCATTATGAGTAACAGATATTATTTCCATTTTACCATCCTTAGTAAATACAAATATACCTGCAGCTATAAATTTAGGATTATTTTGAAAAGTTCATCCATAGTCAGTTTCACTCTTTTTTACTAAATATTTTCTAAATATCTTTTTACAATAATCAGACTTAAATGGGTTATCAGCAGCTAAGTCATCAATGGATTCATATCCTTCAATAATTTGTTGAATGGTATCCGCTAAGGTAGACATTTCAGAGTGAATATGTTTATTTTCTTCATTTACTAATTCTTGTACTTTTTCTCTGAGTTCCTCCTCTGTTTTAGCATATACTTTACGATTCTTCTTATATTTATTCCAAATTCAGTATTTTCCAAACTTTCGTTCTGGGTCAGTGTCATCAATATAGTGTACAATTCTAGGATTATTAATGTATTTATCCACAGTAACTGTATTTCTCTGTACCTGAGTTTCTACTGCATAATTAGGAACAAATTTAGTCATTGGTTCCTGAATTGAGTTTATAAGATCAATATCATCAAGTAATGTTTTTACTGGAAGAATAGTATTTATAGTTTCTGTATATGGAGCATTAGGATTTACTTTTATTTTAGTAAAATCAATATAAGCATCATTTAGCTTATTAATAGTTCCATCTTCATTATATTCTGGATCTATTTTAATAGGAACAACGTTTGTTTCTCCTACAGTAATGCCATATTGTGCTAGAATATTCTTATATATTCCTAACTGATACCCCACAGAACGTTTTTTAGTAGAGTGCCATGTAGTTGATCCTTGTATGTTTCTAGTATCCTCTCATATTCCTACTTCTTTTCTAGAAACTTTAAAATCATAAATATGAGCAAATCCTCTCTGGTCAATAACTAGCATATCAATTCTACCATTAATACTTTTAATTCCTTCTGATTGATATGCTTCATGAATTTTATCTGATATTATAGGAACTTCTGTTAAGATTTTAGCATTTTTACCATATTTAGATTTAATATCTTCAATAAAGGATTTAAATTCTTCAGTTAAACGTAATACCTGTTCTTCACTCAAATTAGTTGGTTTGAATGTAGTATTATTAATAATACTTTCAAATAAGGAATGTATTTCAGTACCATAATCAGTTAACTGAGTTCAAGACTTTTGTAACTTTTCTAAATATGAATCAATTTGAGATTTAGTCATTCCTTCTGCACTTAATCTTTCTCTTTCTTTTTTTAAGAAATCATTTAAGTTAAAAGGAGGAACTAATTCCTTTTGCATATTAGAAGGATCCCCATTAGATGTAATAAATCTAGTAGTACCTATTGAGTCAGGAATCTTAAGTATAGTTTCTGAATCTCCATCATCATTTATAATTACAGATTCTATAGAAGCATTTTTAACTTTACTTGTAATAGCATTTACCTTCTCTATAGTACTATCTATAGGATTAATTTGAAAAGTTAAATCTGATTCGTTTATTTGATAATCTGCTAATTTACTTGATAAGAAGTTGTCCAGCTCCATTTCGGAGCTGAACTTTATCTTCTTACCGTTTATTGTAGTTTCATATGTACATTCCATTATTTACAATCCTCTTTAATAATATTATCTTTGATGAGCTTATTTTTAAGTGTAGCTATCTTTTGAGATACCTTATAATTCTCTATTAATGTCTCTCCTAATGATGGTAGAATATCAGATTTTATAAATGATTTAAATTCTGGAGATGTAAGATTCAGAGCATCTATTGCAACATCATAATCTGCTCCTCCTAATCCCTCATTATATGCTCGCTCAATTAAAGTTGCTAGAACCTCTTCATCAAAATCAGATCCTCTTTTATTTTGATATTCAGGTATCTCTCTCATATATTTCCAAGTACCTGTATTTCTAACTCTACTTAGTACTGAATAGTATTCATTAGGACTATTTACTTTAGCATCTGCTAAATATAAATGGCTAAATTCATGGACTACTGTATCATCTTCGGCTCTATCTACATTAATATAGATTTCACCATTCTTCACAAATCCCCTAGCATTTCTAGTAGTAGAATCTTCATTAACTAAATCAGAATCTGTAACTATGTGAAGTCCTTTTAAATTAGATTCTTTAATTATTGTTATAAGTTTTGATTTAGTTGAAGGGTTAGTTTGATAATATTCAGCTACTTCATTATTTTCTTTAACAGGATTATCTGCTAATTCTTCATATTGAGCCTCTTCAATATCCTCTTCTAAAGGAGTTTCTTTAAATCCAATATCAGAATTTGTGTCATCTACAATAGGAGTTGATTCTACTAAATTAAACCTAATACTATTTTCTTCTGTTCTAAATCTGTTAACTAAGTCTTCAATATTTTGACTATCAATTCAATTATTAAAATCATATATAAGAAGATCTTCATTACCAGATGATACTAAGTCTTCAAATATCCTAGTCATAGAATTAGGACCAAATTTATCTTGATTAACAACTAAGTTATATAGATAAAACATATCCACTAAGTTCATATCTATACCAGTTATTTTGACCTTATTAAGGTTATTAAAAGCATATAATGCTTCTTCGTATAAAGCCCTAGTCTTCTGAGTGTTATCAACTTGAACCATGTTAAGTGGTAGCTTATAGAATGGAACTCCTTGTCTTAGTCCAAAAGTTAATAGCTGAACAAACTTATTATTTTTCAACTTATCCTTTAATAAAGGAATAGCGTAGTTTTCAACATAACTTCTAAACTTGTTAATATTATTTTCATTATCCAATCTTAATATATAAGGAGCTGGATTCTTAGGACTAGCGGGAACATTTATTTCAATTCCTTTACTAATAATCCAAGATCTAATAAGATACTTATCTATCTGATCTTTTATAGTTCTAATTTCAAGTTTATTTAGTGGTTTGCTTACATCCATACGAACTCCAGCAAAGTTCCTACTAAGTTGGTTTAGAATTATATCTTCTAACCTATTTCTAGATGATAAACTATTAAGAACACTTTTGTTAATTGCAAGAACATTAAACATTTCTCTAAAATGAGGAACTGCACTGATTACTTCCAAAATATTAAAATTAACCTTATTTTGTTCATATTTTTCAATACTTTCCTGTTTGTAGATTGGATCGGTAATAAATCTAACTAAGTCAAAAGATTGCCAGATATTAGCCATTTCTTTTCTAGACTTAAAGTAATCTTGTCTAGCCTTTATAGCTTCTTTAGGTTTACCAAGTTTGGCTTCTAAATCTCCATGTCTAATATTACCATTTATATCTTCATATATTAAATTGTATTTATTATAGAAATTATATAATGAAGACCCTTCTTCTAATTCTGGATATATTTTTTGTAATCTTCGTTCCTCTTTTAATATTTCCTTCTTTTCAGGAGTTAATCAAGTTTTTTCTAACTCCTTTTCAATTCTTAAATATTCTTCTTGTTTTTCTAGTATTTGTCTATTAAACCTACTTTCTATATATTTTTCAATAGATTTAATATAACTATATAAATCAGAAGTGTTTGTAGGAAGACCTTGATTAATTTTAAGTATCTTTCCTAAGATACGTACTTCATCCGCAGATATAACTTTATCCAGCAATTGTAGATATTTCTCTTTTTTCTCTCCTTCAGAGGTATATGCTTTATCAGCAACATAACGAACTTTATCATAGTTCTGTTCATCACTAAACATACTAGTAGTAAAATCATTTACTAGTTCTGTTATATCATCATCAATCATTAAATTACCAATTTCATCTAGTGATTCACCTAACATAAGAGAAATAGTATAAATATCTACCCAGTTTGTATCTGCATTAATTTTTTTAAGGATTAATTCCTTTGCATTCAATTTTGTTACGAACTTATCGTTTCCATAAGTTCTCTCATAGTTTCCTATGAGTTCAGACTATATCTTATCCTATACAGGATCTCCGCACTTCGAACTTACTTAAGTTCTACTCTACTCTGTCATTTCTGCATTTCGATAGTCGTTGAACTTTCTTCCTATTAGGAAGCTTAGTAACGGATTACCCAATATTTAAACTTATTACTATATCTAAGTGATTAGCTTAGCCACTATCATATTACTATAATAGTTTAGTATTTAAATCTCTAAGGGCTTTCCCGTTTTCACGGAGTTAACTGACTCTGCTATTTCAGAAAATTTTAATTTGTATTTCATAGAAGGAATAATATAAGGAGAAATTAAATTATCAAATTCAAATCTAGAGCTAGCAACTATATATAAAGTATAATTTCTTAAATTTTTGTGCATTGTTGTAATAATACCAAATTTGTTTTCTAGTCAATTCGATAGTAATTTAACCTCTTCAAAAGAAAAACAATTTGTAGCTATTTGTCCAGAATTCGTTCCATCATCCATAAATCAGTAAGCTAATGCTATTGGATGATTAATCATATCTAAATATTCTTTAGTAATTGTTTTAATATCATTAATATATAGTTTATTATACATATCATTAAATACTTTATGAGATTTACTATTTCCTCTTATAGTAGAATATATTTTATTTGTTCTATTATCTAAATAACTATATTCTCTATAATTACTCATAAATTCTCCAAGAATTTCTACTTTCTTCATAAATAATTCTTTTTGTTTAATTGAGTGTACTAAGGATAATCTACAAGTAGGATGATGTTTTCTAGGTTTTCCTATGTTCATATCTCCTAATAAACTGCCAAGAATCATTTGTTCTTGTAGATGAGATAATTGATGATCTTCTTGCAAAAAAGGGTGCGAAATCTTTAGATCTCCTTCATTAAAATACTTTTTTCAATAGCATATAGCAGAAGGATGTACATTAAAATATTCTGCCATTTCTTTAGTTGTTTTTCCCTCTTTTGCTAGTTTTGATAAAATTACTAAATCAATTTTTCTTTGAGGCTTTATATCATAATTCTCTTTTAGATATTTAGATACTGTTTCTGTTTTATGACCTGTAAGTTTTCCAATTTCTTCACAAGTCATTCCTTCTAAATACATTTTATGAAGTTTTTCAACTTCTTCATTTGTTAATTTCTTTGCCATATTAATTTGTTTTAAATTATTTTTATCTATAGTGCAAAGATAATAATAAAAATTAATATAGGCAAGTTATTCAATAATTTTCTGATGAAAAAATCAGTAGCACTATTTAAAAGTTCTCCAAGTACCATAGATTGATCATCTAAGGCATCCTCATAACTAATTACTTGAGCTAGAGTTTGTCTAATATCTTCAGGAGTATTTTCAGGTAGACTCTCAAATACTTCCATATTAACATTAGCTAATGTTATTAGTCTATCATTATGGATAAATGTATATCTTTTTAACATCGTTCTAGCTATATCAAAATTACCAGTTTGAATTGCTTCATTAATCTCTCTAAACTTGGTATTATATACGTTGCTTAAGGCAAAGAAACTTTTTAATGCCGTAGCAACATTACCAATAACTGCTTTACCAACCATATTTTGAATCTGCATTAAGTACTTACTTGCTGGATTGTAAGGACTCATATATTTAGCAGCTTCACCCATTTTAGATCTTTTAGCAAGACTTTGCATTCGATCAGTAGTTACTGGCATTGTTAAGTTAATTTGGTTTCTAGGATTAAGAATAATACTAAATACACCATCTACAACTCTATTTCTTAATGCATCAGCTCGTAAATAAGGTGCTGAGTTTTCATCAGTATGAATACGACCATTAGATGATAATGAATAGCCAAGGATATATTGTTTATCTATCAATTGTGTTAACTATATATTTCTATATAGATCAGACTATATCTTCGCTTTCGCGCTCTCCATTTCCACTATTTCTAGTGTACCTTCAACAGCAGTTTCAGCTGTTTCTTTTAATAACTTCATGTAGTTTTCACATTCTATTTTATCAGGAAGAACCTTATACATCATGTGGGGACACATATAAGGTTTTATAATTTCTATTAATTTTCTACCTTCTCTGGCACAAAAATTAATTATATAGGATTGCTGCCTTTTATCAAAAACCTTAGTCGGATAAATATCTCATTCTTCATTAAAATATTCTATAATATCATTAGCTTGCTCTAATGGACAATACGTAGATATTGTAATATAAAATCCTGAATATGTTCGTATTCCATCTTTATTTGTTTTAGATCTACGAAGTAATGCTCCATCATCCATTATTCATATTGCTAACCCTTGAGCTCCAAGTCGCTTAAGTAACTTTTTATTATATTTAGTTTTTCCGTACTCATATTCAACTCGTCTAAGTACTTTACAAAAATCAAGTACTGTTGTTTGAAATCCATATTTAGTTACTTCTTTACCTTTAGAATATCCATTTATTTGTTTTCATTCTCTAAACGTGCCAACTTTAACTCCATTATCTTTTAAAAGTTGCCATTTTCATAAACAATACTCTTTCTGAGCTTCACAATGATTTATATCTAAATATCCTTTTTTAGCTATATGCCCATCCCCTATAGACATAGCAATTATTAAATTTCTTCCTATTTTATTTAAATGTGTTTTTAACTGTTTCATACTATTAAAGTCGAATTATTAAGTTATTAATATTAGTCGTTGAACCTTCCGTTTTGTTACGGCTTGGCTGCTGATTGCCCTCGTCTTTACGTTAGGGGTTTCCAGCAATTAAAAGAGTTTTACTTGAACATAGAAAGTTTATCCAAGTCAGATCCTTCTAAGTAGAAAATTTGTGTCGGAACGTATACCTCATTTACTTCACTATCAGTAAATGTAATAATTTCCATAGGAGCAAACGATTGCATAGACTGACAAGGAATACGTGTACCAACAAAATATAAACTCTTTTCAAAAGATTTATACTTATTTTCTGCTAATTTTCTAATTTGTTTAGTTCAATTATAATCTTGATTTTCAGCTAATGCTCGAATTATTTCAAGTTTATCATTAAATTCAGCAATATTACTAGTAGTATATTTTCTACTTCCAGTTGGTCGGTAAGTTAATTGAATAGATGTTCCTTCTCCAAACTCTTCTTTTACTAAGTCAACATAGTTATCAATTCTATAATTTCTATGAGTATAGGTAAACATCTTAGAATTTTCTAACTCTTTGAGTCTATCTATTGAATCAATAATAACTACATTATGTTGAACATTATCAGAATCAGTATATTTTAAGAATTGTTTTCCTTCAGAAGAGCAGATTTCATTACCATTAAAGTATACTGAACCATCAATAATCTTATAATCAGAATCTAAAGATGAATTAGTAAACAGTTCATTAATCTTAGGATTTCTAAGTTTAACATATAACTTATTTCCTGCACCATCAAATAAAGTTCAGTCATAAGTTAACTCATCTGCATTATCATAGAAATTGTAGTAGCCATCAATTCTATTTATAAAGAACTCTGGACCTTGTTCCTTAATTTTAGCAATAGAATCACCAGGAAGCAATCCTAACTCTTTAGCATAAAGCTTACCCATAATAATCTGTGCTGGGATAACTTTATACTCTGTAGCATTTAACATTAATCCTCCTCAATCAATAGGCTTACCATCAGCTAAATTATTAAGAACAGATTGCTGCTTTTTGATTAAAGCTTTTTTAATATTAGGAATATATTTTGTAAATGAAGTTTTTTCTGTAAATCCTTTTGGCATAAATGGAGTAATTTCATTTACTATAAGTTGTAATCTGCTATTTACTATATTCTCTATAACATTTTCATCAGCTCTTTCATTAGGTATTGATTTTATTACTTCACTACGTAGCTCATCTCTAAGGGTCTCTATATTAGTAGCACTACTATCACTTTCAATAAAATAATGAAGCACCTGAGTATAAGGACTTTCAAACATACTATATTTACGTCCATTAGCTACAAAAGTAGTATCTGATCCTTTAAGATTTTTAGCTTTAGTTGTCCACCTACTAATACGCCCAGGCTCATATAATCGATAGTATATATATTTATTGTAACTATCTATTTTATCTATTTTTACTACTTGATTATTTTCTCCTCATACGATAATAGTATCCTCAAAATCTACTGGGTTATCTGGAGTAATATCATCAATAAATGGATTTACAACCACATTTCCATTTGTATCAACAACAAAAACTTTATTTACAGCATCATCTACGGTCATTCCCTCATAAGTTGTACCTCTTGTAGCTTCTGCAATTAAATCTATTAATTCTTCATATCGATAATTGTTACCATTAATTGTATGATATTGAACTACATTATATGAGGGATTTAATACTGCCGCAACACCATTGTAGTGACGCCTAATCGCATCTCTTACTAGAGAGGATGTGACTGTAGAGTTAAAAATGCCATTGATAGATGAAGAACTAAAAGGTATTCTATATTCTAAATTATTATTTTCTAGTCCTTCCTGAGCAAGTTTTACAAAGGACTGAGCTAAACCTAGAGTATCCTTACTACCGCCAGCAAATGCGTTAATAACAGCTTTTCCAAATATTTTGTAAAGATCATCCTTATTTCCATTATAAATAATATCCTGAATTTTACTAATAGCATCATAACAGAATTTACCAATTTCTTCATAAACTCGTGTTGCTAAATGATGAGTATATCCGTTTTGTTCAAGACCACTAATCATTTGAGTCATTTCAGTTACCTCTGCTTCATCAAGTTCATGATCAGCATTCATTTGAACACCTCCAAACTTAGTAGACATTGTAGTAAATAATAATGGAGTACCATCATTTCAAGAAGTTACATCATTAATATTTGAAGCTCCAACTTTAATAGCTGACTTATTTACCAACCAACTAATCATAGAATCTTTAAGATCATAATCACAAATAATTTGATTAGTATAATCTAGATTATGTTCTGAATACTGAAGATTATTGGTACGATTATCTATTTTCATAGCTCATGCACCACCAAATGTTTGATCTATATCATATATACTTTTAATTAGCTTATCATTAGTAATAATATTATCAGGATTAATAGGAACACCTTCTTTAGTAACTTCAACTAATTCTCTATGAGCTACATTATTTGAGATATTAATATGTAATATTTTATAATATTTTCCACTGACATTATCCCTAAAGAATAGATCATCAAATTGCTTGTCATAATCTATGGTAACATCTAAAGGCAATTCCAAACTGTGCATTTTCTTGAAGATGTTTTCCATACTAGTATCAGAACTATTTCTTCTGATAGCATTAGTTATCTCATATTCAGCCCATTTAAGTAATTTCGGTAGTCCGTGTTTAGCATCAACATCATGAAAGATAGTTTTCTTGTTAGCTCCTACTGCAGCGTCTATAAGAGATACATTCTCTCATCTAGACATAAATGGACTAGTATAACCTGAACCATCCATAGAATCTACAGTACTAGACATTCCAGATATGTTACTTACATTTGATCCCATATCAGACATAACAGCCATTTTAACTCTTTCTGGCACTCCATTTTTTAAACCTTGTGCGAGAGAATGATATGTAGCTCCATAAATAACCATACGTTTTACCTGAGATATTCATCTAGAAGCTAGACTATGATCTAGATATCCATTTGTGGTAGGACTTTCTTTTTCTTTATTAGGGTGAGCATAGACATCTCCGACCATCATTTTATTATATTCATTTGATAGAAATGAATCGGTAATAAAATAAGCACCTAATAAAGGATTAATAACCCCATTAACTTCTTTGAGAAGTTTACCATCCTTTACAAATTTAGGATTATTCTGTTTAAAAGAGTTAACAATATTTTGATCTACTGAAATAGTGGACCAAGCTCCAGAACTATCCTCTAAAAATTTAGTAAACTGACTTTTGTAAAACTCATTAAACTTATCTCTATTACTAAATATATTAGCAAAATTTTCTAAAGTTTCATTAAACACTCATCCTGCTTTAGTTTTAGATGCATGTATTTCATCAATAAATTCAACATTAGCTCTAGCAAAATCTTCCCTAACCTTATTTATTTTATTCTTAGCTAAGAATACCTTAATATCATGTATAGAATTAAATTCTTTATTTGGATATACTTGTCTATAATCTGATAGAATAGTTTCTATCACACTCTCTATCTGAGATTTATTACTTTCAAACCAAGCTTTCTTTATAGGTTCTAAATCAATTTCATTTCCAGATTTAAAGTACTGATCTAGGACAGATTTGATATTAAATGAATTACCGTTGCCAAAATCTCATGTTTGATTTAAATCAAACTGCATTACAAAGTGTTTATTCTTATCAGAATATACATGACTTTGAATACCAACAATTCCTGATTTAGACCTAGATCCTTCAGTATGAGATTGATCCATAGTTAGGCCTTGATAAAAGTCATATACAATAGATAAGTGCATAACGTCATTTGCTGTAAGAGCAGAAGATTGCTTTGTAACTCCATTAATAGTTACTTCTGATCGAATTTTAGGACTTTTGACATGTTGTATATTTTTATATACAGCATTGTCATGATACTGTGACATATATAGATCTTTATCATCAATCTGTTTACTAATTTCATTAAAAACACCATTATGTTGATAACTTAAACAAATCATCTGATATAATGGTAAGTTATTACCTTCTGCATTTTTAATGACATTAACTGTATCTGATCCATTAATAACACTGAGTACTCTACCTAAATCATTACTCTGTCCAAAATTGAGATTAGTATTACTGTTGTTGATAACATCAAAAATTACAGTTCCTAATACAGGAGCATATAACTCATACTTAGTATAGTTACTATTTGGAAATACTTGACTAGCTACCTGATCAAAATCATCTGATATTAATAAATTAACAAAGTCCCCAACTATTTCATTAAAATTACTTATAGGACCAGTAATAGATATTTTTCCATTTCCCTCTAATGTAATTCTACTATCTCCAATAGATATAACAGAACCTATACCTCTAACATTATACTTCCTAAGTAACTCATTAAATCTAGATCTATTTTGCTTTCAATATTGAGTAATAGCCTTTACTGTTTCTACTATTGCTTCTCTTTGCATTTTAATAGGACGTTGTGTTAGATTTCTAACTTCCATGCTTTTACCATCTTTCTGCTCATAACTAACATAACTTGAGAGAACAGTTTTTTCCATTAGATGTGTAAACATGTCTTTAATATCCTCATGCATTTTAGAGTCATATATAAATCTTTTTATAGCTGATAACTTTGATCTTAAATAAGTTATATGCTCAGGATTAGAAACTTTTCTGTTAGATAGTTCTTGTTCATATAAAGATATGAGCTTACTAACATCCATTTTAGTTCCTTTCTTAAGCTCTTCTTTTACTTCTGGATTAGAACTTTCTTCAGCTCATAATTTCATCTTCCCCATTACAGAATTAAACCCAGATAACGAAATAGAGGTCCCATCAATAATATCTCCATTTATATTAACTTCTGGAAGATAATTTAAGAGTATCTTAGCAAGGTCACTAACACTTTCTTCTTGAGACATAAATTCATTAGTACTAAATCCTGTATAGTGAGTAACATTAGGACCATTATAAATATATCTATTTCTAGAATATATTGAAGACTTACTATATTCTGGATTAATAGAGACAAATGGTGTTAATTGCTTTAATAGATCGTCAAATGTTCTAAGAGTTACATATGAATTATAAGCTTGATAATATTTATTATCAAGATTAGGAGAATTATTTATATAACTACTAAATTCAGATAGTGTACTTTCTATAGTAGATTCAATATCTACGTCAGTCATACTATCCAAATTAGGAGAAGGTTTTCCTAAATATGATAATACATATCATAGCAACTCCTTTTTGTATTCAAAAATACCTCTATTTAATACTGTTAGATCTCCAACTTTTCTATTAGCATCTATAAACTGCTCACTTGCTAGATCAAATACTGATAAAGATATAATTCTCTTAACAAAGTCACTTGTCATCTTATTATATTGAACAGACTGTCCAATATAAAACTGTTGTGCTGATTTACTATCAGTTTTTACTTCTCATCCAGTTCTACTACTAATTTTCTTAGGTTCAAATATAGATGTCTGGGTAGGATTTGTTGAAATCCCACCCAAGAACATTCTATATACACTATCTGGATCTATAAAATATTCCTCTAAAAACGATTTAAATTCTTCATCTGTACTTGTATTAAAGACTCTGCTTAATAGAGGATAATACTTAATTGTGTATCCACACTTAACACTCATTGTTCTTTAATTTATTAATTAAATATTCTTCAACTTCTTGCTGCAGCCCTATTAATGCAGTGTTACTATTAATTTCATTTCAATAAGATTCTGCAGTTAATTTATCTACTTCCTGATTTAATATTAAAGCAGTTATATACTTACTTAAATTAGGATTAGCTACAATAATATCACTCATACTATTCATAGCATCTCTAAATTTAATATACGCATCTGCTATATTAAATGTTCTAATATTTCACACATTATTTTTCTTTTCAAGAACGTATGTATAATTCTTGTCTTGCAAAGATACAAAAAATGGTTCAAAGTCAGAAATCTTATCTCTATAAAAATGAATAGTTTCTTTTGGAGTATTTAGTTGATTAGATATCATTACTTTAGGATCAAATACTGATTCTGTTGTAATTGCTTTTCCTTCAACTTTAACTACATCAAATTCTGTAGATTGAACTTTAGAAGCTATTTCAGAATTAATAGATTCAATAGCTGTATCTATGTTATCTTTAGTGACAATAACTTCATTAAGTTTTAACTCTTGTAATTGTTCGTTAACAGATTCTACTACTTTTTTATCTTCTGCTGCTTGTTCGTTATTAACTGCTGACAAATCAATACTATAGTCATTACCAATAATCATGGGTATATTAGTATTATAATCATGACCTTGAATAGCATACCAATAATCTCCAGCAGGATTAACTTGAGTATCAATAACATCTCTTCCATAAATACCCATTTTAAATTCAGGAGCCTCTAAACATAACTGTTTTAATTGTTCAATTTGACCATCATTAATTGAAATTACTGATTCTCTATTTACTATCTTATACAAAATAGTATTCATAGTAGCTACTCCAGACTGATATTTAAAGTCTCCATTAATTTCATAACCAAACTCTATATTAGAATCATTAGATATATTTTGGATAGCTAATTCTGCATCTTTATACACTATACCATTTATTCTAATACGCTGGTTAGGATATTTAGAGGTATTTAAATGTATTCTAATAGCCTCTCTAACTCTATCTGGAGCTACTTTATATACATACTTAGCAATCACTGAGCTTCTATATCCTGGAATAATATCATAATTTTTCCTATTATTAGACTGCTTGATGATATCATCTATAGACACTAATCAGTTCATCCCAATTAGAGCAAATCTGTAATCATGTTGAGTACTATATGTTTTAATAGAACCATTAGTAGTGGCTGCTAAGAATTCTTTAAAATCATCATCAGTTACATAAGGGTCACTTGACACAACCATAAATGTATTACCATTATTTCTTTGATTTAATCATTCTTGTTGATCGCCACTATATTTAGTTCTCTCCGCAGAATTTACTGATAATACAACAGGTTTATTAAATGCTCTAAAGTATCCTTTTGGATTAATAGCTGATTGTCTAAAATTTGATAAATTAACTGAAGTATTTGAATCTATAGCACTTTCCTTACGAAGAGGCGATACTGCTAAAATATCCCCAAAGTACTCTCCAATAACTGGATCTGTAACTAACAATGGGAAATCAACAGTTTTAGAATCTAATGTTAATCTTACTACTAATAGTCCCCTATTATTATATGGTATAATATAAAATTTAGGAGTAGTTTTTAATAGATTTAGAATCTCATTAGAATACTTACGACCTAATGATCCAGGAATAAACGATTGAATTTCTCTAGACAATATTTTAAGAGATGCTTCAAATATTTCTTTATTATCTTTATGTCTATTATTAACAAAGAAAGCTCTTACTAAATTTGAAATTTGTACTGTAATTTCAGGAGTAGTATTAATAATATTCTTCAAATTATTATCAGTAGTTTGATAAAATTTAATTAGATCATTATTAATAAAATCAATCCAACTCTCCGCTGTACTTACATATTCATTAGCTCCTACTACTGGTTTAGCTGGTCTAGTTATAGGTTTACTAGTCTCGATATCTGAAGTAACAGTATTTTGTAAGTTATTTACAGGTTCTGTATGCTCAGGAGCCATAGATACTTGGTGTACCTCTGGCTTTATAGGATTGGTAAACTCAACTTCAGTATCTCTTTCTATTGGGCTTGTAGTAGGAGTGCTATTTTCTGTAGCTACTGAATTATTAGCAGGCTCTACAGGAGCGTTAGCTTGTTCATTATTAGGCTGTTGAGATTGATATTCTTCAAACTCTATTGATTCAGTAATATCTGGAATAGCATTTATTCTTCATTCTTTAAAATCTTGAATTTGAGATTCTGGCATTTCAATGTTTCCAGATGATGTCGAATCTTGTTTAGAAGATATTGTATTTCCTAGTCCTCTAGATACAATAATTGATCCTTTCTTTGACCGTTGCGTTAGAGTATATAAGTCTTTTAATTTATAGAATTCTCCTCGGCTTTTACCTTCATTTGTTAATCCAAAGTTTTTATCAATAATAATATAATCAAATTCATCACCCTGGACACTATTTAAAGGAACAATTTTAACTCCTTTGGTAGTGTTATATTTCTTAGGATTATCGGTAATTATTGCAATATCTGAAGAATACTGTTTTAATTTTTCTATATGTGAAAATATTTCATCTTCCTTAATTATTTTTTCACCTCCAAATATAAAACTACTTTCAAAATACTTAAACTCAACTGGATTAGATTGTAAGTACTTTTCAGCAAATTCACTAAGATATTTTGGTTCTATAGCAGGATTATTGTAATATTGCTTATATATTTTGTCTAATCTCTGAGACAACGATATATAATTATCATATTTAGCTATATTATCAGGCCGTAGTGGGGCAACAAGATCAGGAGTTTTAATGTTAATAGTATCCTCAATCCCACTATCAATAATTTCCTTCCCGAATACTGTTTGAACTGCATTCTGTTTATAATCTCCAAATGCTATTACTGATACATTATTAGTATTAGCTCATTTACTAATTAACTCTAACTCTACCCTATCATATCAACTAATCTCATCTATAAATAAGATTTTATTCTTAGAATCACCAAATAAATTAGTTTTAAGAACTTCTATATTAATATTACTAGTAATGCTTACATTATTATTATTACTATCCTTAATATATGAAATATCAGAATCCTTTATTTGACGTCCTAGTATTTTCTCTACAAGTTCATTCTTAGTAAATGAATTTCCATCACTTTCAACACTATTTGTAAGTCTATCTGTTTGCTTTCTTGTTGGAGCTGATGTTATATAATTTGCATCTTCAAACATCTTCTTTAATAAGAACGCAACTCCTTTAGTCTTACCAACTCCAGCTCCTCCAAATACTACTGTAAAATTAAATAAAGGACTTTTAGTTTTAATATATGTATCAGGATTATCCTGAAAAATATCTTTTAATTTAATTATAATACTATTAAATACATCCTTATTTAGTATTTGAGAATAAGCTACTCTTACTGCATATTCTTGAGAAAATATTGGGGCATTCTTAAATTCACTACTACTAATTATCTCTTTTAATTTTTTATAAAAATTTTGAGAAGGAGTTGATAGTATTGTAGCAATATAAACCATTTGATCATACACAGTAATCTCAGTACTAGGATTTTTACTAAGAGTAGTTGGAGCTGACTTTACTAGTTCGTTACTATCAAACAACGAAACTATTTTGTCAGCTATTTCATCAGCAGAAAGATTTAGATTTTTAACTGCTTCAAAAATACGAGTTTCTAATGCTATAGAAGCCTGCTCTAATTGAGAGAAGTCTATATCTTCTCCACTAGAAGGTATTTCAATATCTGAGGATAATTGTTTTAAATCAATACCAAATATCTTAATAAACCTATCCTTAAGAATAGAAGTGTCATCAGTTAGTAAGCTAATGAATTTAGACTTCATATTTATAGCTATATCTCTCTGCTCTCTAAGTTTCTGAGATTGATTTCTTTCAGAAATATCTATTAAAGTTATTAACTGATTTTTAACTCGTGCTAGATCAGAAACAATATTAATTTGCCCTTGAACACTTATTATAGGTAACAGTTCTTTTTCTAGTGATTCCCTAAATTCATTAATTTTGCTATTAAAACCTCCATCTACTGAAGCATCAAGTATTGCTGATATAGCATCAATTAATTTAACTGTTTCTTTTAATTTATCAAGAGAATGTTTATCTCTAATAATAAAGTCTTCTACTTTCTTAGAATTAATAAAGTTAAACTGTTCCTCTCTAATTAGTTTAGTTACTTCTTGATTATCTAACTCTGCAACATTTGAAGCAGCTTCAATTAATTCATATATAGGATTAGTATTAATTTGTGATTTGATATTTAATACTTCTCCTAAATAATCATAGAATGATCTGCTCCCAAAAGAAGGTAATAAAGTCGGTAGTATATTCTTTAAATCAAGCTGATATATATTACTAAATGTATCAGACAAATCGCTTCTAAGAATATAATCGTAGTGCTCTAATGCTCCTTGAACATTATTCTTTTTAATATAATCAACTATCTTGATTAACTCATTAGATAAGTTTGCTATATCATCATCCATTCCTTCTAAGTCAATTCCTTGACTATCAAGAATAGATTGAATTCTATTAATTCAATTAGCTTGATCATTATTTTCTAAATTATTAATTTGAGTTCAATTATATAATATACTAGCTAAATCTGAATCAATCAAATCAAGATATAGATTATTACGTTTAATGTATTCTAAATATCCAAGATAAGAATCAGTATAGTTATTAAATGCTAAGTTTGTATCTGCTATTCTTATAGGTCTATAAAGAATATTACGTCCTTCTTCACTTAATGCTGGATTTAAAACTTCAAATTTAAGACTTTTAATTTGATTTAAATGGTCTTCTAATTGAGAAATATCTAATTTTAAGTTGTCTATTTCCTCATTAGATGATATTCCTTCTGGAAGGTTTTCAATAGCCTTATCTAGAGCTGTTCTACTCTCTTTTAGTCTATTAGAAATTTGGTCATATATAATATTATAGTCTGTAGCTCCTGGTAGGTATACTTTTCTGCTATCTTTGATTTTTTCTCCTACTGATTTCATAGCATTAATCATACTTTCTTGCATCTCAGAGAAAATATTATAAGCAGTTAATACCTTATGTTTTTCTTCAGAAGAACTATATTCTTTATACTCAGAATCAATTTTATCTTTTTCATCTTGCTGAAGACTATCATATTCTTTTTTATACTTCCAACGAGTATAATTATGTATACCAAATCCTGATACAAAATTATCTACTAATTGAGGACTTGCAGCAAATAATAGCTGTCCTGTATAGAAATCATTTTTCTTTCCAGTAAGTATTTCGTCTCGTTGAGCTCTTAGGGTGTCTATCTTAAGTCTAAGACGTTGATATTCACTATTATTTCTCATAGCTTCAATACGAGCTTCTATATCTTTTGGAGTTTTTGGCTCATTATCTGCTGGAGTCAATAAGTTTTCTAGTTCTACTTTAGTTTTAATTATTTCAGAAGTTAAATTATTTCAATCTTCAAAAATTTGACTATATAAACCAGATGAGATAATCTTGTCCTCTATTGTTTGTTGTCTACTTAACTTCTTAAGATTTAGATACCCTTGTCTAGTCTCTTCAATAGACTTACCAGCTATATCAGCTTGTTGTGTAATATATTGTAATTCAGCGTCACTTAAATCTAACCCTTCCTCTTTAAGAACTTCATTAATTCTATCAATATAAAATCCTATTTGTTGATATAAAAGATCATTTTGTGAATCACCAGAGCTAGTTGCTTTATATTGAGCCTCCGTTATATTACCATCTTTTACAAATTCTATTTCTGTGCCAGAAAGATTTGTACTACCTAACTTACCAGCTTTATGTAATCTGTCTAACTCCATTCTTAATTGGTTTTCCTTACCATCTCTTAAAAGATAAATTATCTCTTTTAGAGAATCATCATTTTGAGTTAGTGTACTATTAAGTATAGGGTTATTTTTTCTATCAAATCTATTATGTAAACTAAATACAGCACCACCAATGCCACCTCCTACAAATGAAGTAAAATATCTAGATATCATATCCTCTGGAGTAATTCCAAAGTTATAATTCCTTTCTTTATCAGCAATACCTAGTGCATTTAAACCTGAATATAATGCTTTTATTGCATCAGATGTTATTTCTTCTACCGTTTCCTCAACACCTTCATTTAGAGAATCATGAATTAGATTTCCAGGTTTCATCTTAGATATGTGGTTTACTATATTCTTCTGCATATCTAGAAGTCATTTAGCCGCCCCTTTAGAAGTAGATGTTTTCTTAGCTGTCTCTAATGCAAATTCTTTAGATGATAATTGTTCAGCAGCTTCTTTAACAACAGAGCGGACTTTTGCTCTATCTAAATATGTATCTCTAAACCAAAAGTCTTTGAAATAGTCATTATTCATCAGGCCATACATAGCTCCCATAGTAGATAACATACCTAAACCTGCTACTCTGTCTGAAGCACCTGCTTCCTTAAACGCATTATATGCTTCAGTGGAGGAAGTTCCCGCCATATAAGCTAAAGCTAATCCTCTGCCTCATTTAATGGCATTTTCACTAGGAATAGAATTTTTTGGAACAAACATCTTTGGAATATTTCCAATAACTCTTTGTTGGAATAATTGCATAGAGCTATCTTCAATTAATTTACCTAAATTTTCTATATTCCAAAAACTCTGTCTTCCATAGTCAGAAACACTACTGTCAAACCTAGAAAATCATGCTTGTATATCAGTTGCTGTCTGAGCTGATCTTGATGTTGATATATCTCCAGTTGCGATGCCTTCAATACTTTTAAAAAGTACAGGAAATAATTTTCCTAATTCCTTAGCTGCAGTCATCGCTCCATAATATTTTCCAACACCTGGAATAAACATCATGCCAACCTTAAAAGCTGTTTTGGCCATTGTGCCAATGACACTTTTATCAAGATCATCTGAATCAAAGAAATTATATTTATCTCACTTACTACCATCGATAGTTAAAGTGTCGGATATATGCAATATATCTTTATTTGCAATATCTCTATTTCCCAGAGTCTCATAAAAAGGATCTCCACTTTCATTAAATTTTAGGTCTCCTTTATTGTGCTTAACAATTCTACCGTTAACCTCATGTTCCCCATCTTCATCTCATTGAGCTAATACTAATGTAGGTCTTGTCACTGCTGATAATCCTCCTCAATCATTAGGAGTCCAATCTTCAAATTGTTGGGTATCATAGTTAAATACCTTATTAGTTTGAGCGACTTCTCTAATAGACATTGTTGGAGCAGAAGATTCTCTAAGGTTACTTAGTCCCCTACTTCTTCTCTCAGGATTAGAAAATTGAACTAATTTTGGTCTTATATTCGTCACTTTCCCCCCTATAGGAGCAAAGTAATCATTAGGATCATATTCATAGAAATCCTGTAAATCCTGAACTAATTTACTATTATCAGCATCATTATATAACTTTAAAGCTGTTTGGTAGTACTGATCAAATTTATTATCGTCAAAATTACCAGACTTGTCTTTAAAAGCTTCTTGTATTTGAGGAACTTTTTTGTAGTACTCCTTGTCTAATAAGCTGGAATTATCAGTTGTTATACCTAAATTAGCTAAGTCTTGCGGAGTTTTATTAGGCGAAAAGAATAAGGTCGCCAACCAATCATTTTTCTTCTGCTCAATCATAATTAGAAATTTGTCTGTATTTGAGACTCTTGTAGTAGTCTCCTGCGATTTAACATATCTGTATAATTACTAGCACTTGTTAATTGATGATTAGATACTACTGTTGCAATAGCACTATCTGTTATTGGAATAAATATAGCACTTTTATACATTGAGGATGCGTCTCCTATACCAAATAATCCTCCATCAAAGTTATTTCTATGTTTACTTTTCGAAGGAGTATCTGACCCATAATTAATATATTTAGAGTATAAATCAAATATATAAGACCCTTCGTCTCTATTTACATGATCAACTCATTCAGAGTCATCAATGTCAACAGCTTTATCACTAACATATCCATTGACAATAATAAAAGGATGGGCTTCTCTAAATGCTCACTCTCCTGTTTCTGGTTCTCTATAAATATCAAGATTTAGCTCATTCAACTTCATAGTTATACTATTTGGAGTAACTCCATATCCAGCATTTAATCATTCTTGGAATTTTTCAAACCTATTTTGTGCATCTAGATCAGGAGTTTTCTTACCTGTTGTCACATATATATTTTGATCAATCGGTAAGTATGTTCTTTCAATATTACTTATTCCGTCATAAACTACTTTGTCTAATTCACTTTCTGTAAGTAATCTATTTCCAAATGTTATTGAGTTTAAAGCTAAACTTGATCCCAGCCTATCTTCTTTAGTAAATACATCTCTAAGTGTACCCATACCAATTTGCTTACCAGTGGTATCTATTGGTTTGCCATAAGGTTGTGCTAAAGCTTTTATACCTCCTTTAGACTTAGAATGTGCAATAGTTATAGGAGTATATTGAACACCTCCATTTCCAGTAGTAATCATTTCCTCACGAGTCATTTCAACTTGTTTACTTGATGATCCTTTACCACTAGCACTACTGGCTGTAGAATCATAATCTAACTGTTGTTTAATTTCTCTAGTATGGTCAGTATGTTCAATAACTGCTATTTTTAATAAATTTTGAACATCTTTAGGATCATTTGGATTTAAACCTTCAGCTGTTGCATTGGCTCTTAACACATTTTTCATATTTCTAGGTAATGTTCTATAAAGGTAATTAACAGCAGCTTCTAAGCTTTTATCGTCATTATATCCTTGATCAGAAGTATTAGTAGATTCTGTAACTTTATATATGCCATCAGGAGAATCAAAACCCAGCAACTGTTCAAATCCTTTTTCAATTTGATCTTTCTGCTTAGAAGTATACCTATCAAATTGATTTGAAGATTTATTAGTACCAAAAGCACCAATAGTTGATTTCACATAATCTACTATTGACTCCATTCCAACAGTATTTGATAAGTCGGTTAAAATATCACTATTGTAAGCTAACTCTGGTTGTTCCTCTCTAAGTCGGATTAACTCAGAGTTTGTTAATATCCTATATTTATCTGGATTTTCATAATATGTATCTAAAGATACTATTTTAACACCATTATCATTATCAAAAACATACATACTCCCAGTATTAGTAATAGCTACTTCTGATCCAGCTCCTTCATCATTAATTTGTTTACTAGCCTGTTGATATAAACTGTTATTATGTTTAATTCTATTAGCCAAAGATTGTATTCTAATTAAATCTGACATATCATAAGATGTTTCCTGATTTCCTCCAAATAGAGATCCTAAATTTTGAGACTTTCTTAGAAATGTATTAGCTTTAGACAGAAAATAATCAACATCATTAGGAAGCCCATTTTCCTTCAATACATTAATAATTTCCTTCTGTATAAGTTCTTCTTTTTTATTATCTGTTGTTGTACTTGGTGTGTTTTGAGATTCTTGCTGAGCTATTGAATCTCTAGAAAAGGGGGTATAGTATATACCCCCTGTTTGATATCTTTTTATCTTCATATTATGACATCATTTTTATAAAAAGCCTTATGATATTATTGTTTAAATCATTCACAGCTTTGTTAATAGCTTTTTGCTGATCTAAAAATGCTTGTTCATTTGTTTCTCTAAACCTTTGGATTGTACCTCCTCTCTTATACCTGAAATATTTAGAGTCAGACAATTTTGGAGATACTTGATTAACATATCTAGGGATATTTAAATCATCAAATCACCTAATCCAAGAATGTCTTCTTTTAGGATCATTAGCTTGGTCTTGATAAATATCAAAGAATGCTTTACTACGTATATTAGACACTTGATCGGGATATTTATAACTTATATATCCTAACCAATCATTTCCTCATTGCTCTTTTTCACCTGCAGTCATACTATTAAAACCACCAAAGCTTTCAAAAAGTTGTTTTAAATCATTCTGATATTTAGTTTCAGTATTAATAGAATTCAACTTATCTTCAATATCAGTTCTATTCTGCAGGTCTTTAGCATAGTCCTGTCTAAACTGATAAATAAGATTTTTAACATTCTGTGTTTGTTGTCCAATCTTGTTAGCATCAGCCATATCTAATTGTGCTAAACCTTGGTACCAACGATTTCTATTTTCATTACTAATCTGATTTCTTATATTTGCATATTGTTGCTTTTGAGCAAGTAGTTTATCATTATACTGGTCTATCATTTGTGAAAATTTAGTATCTCTTTCTCCCTTTATTTGATCAACTCCTGCATCTCTCATTAACCTTTCAGCCATTACTTGATTTGGATCACTAGTGACTGTTTTATATTTACGTATTTCTTTAACACGATCATCATACATTCTATGCAAACCATTATCACTAAATCTAGAGTAGAATTCAGTTGGCATTTGCTGTTGAGAACCTATCATTCCCTTACGAATAGCATCTTTCATCTTTTGAGTAGTGCGATTAATACCTCTGGTAGATGCTATGAAATCACCAATACCAAGTAACATATCAGGATTAATACCAGATCATTTTAAATTTCTACTAGAACCAAACATACTTGAAGATGACTTCTTAATATTATTTGTATTAATTCCTGTAGACTGTTTAGTATATTTATCTATTGACTCTCTTAATTTAGGATCAATGTCATTTAAAGGCTTAACTCCTAAGAAATCTGAGTGAAGTCTGGGGGTTGAAAAAACATCTATTGGTTTTGCAGTAACAATGACTGATTCACTGTGCTCATTTATTGGTTTCCCATTTTTATCAAGAAATCAATTACTATTAGAACCTCTCTGTGCTTTAATAATCTTACCACCCTTTTTGTGAAATCTTAACCCAATATAGTCATCAACTTGTTGTAAATAAGGATCAATACTACGAATCTCAATAGGGTTCTTTATACCACTCAAAGTAACAGGTATATCTCGTACTCCAGTACTTTCTGGTAACATTAACGTAGAAGGAGCTTTAAATTTAATAAATCTTTTAAATACAGGATTTCTATAAAACCAATCTCCTCCATATCTAGAATTAAACTGTAGAGTTGATGGAAGTACTCATCCATTAGACTGTAATTGAGAAGCAATTTCAGGATTTCTTCTAATAACTCTTCCTAAAGTTCTTAATTTAGAAGTGTGACCTGCTAAAGATCTTATATCAAAATCATCTGGAAGTTGTCTATTAGACATTCTAAATCTATAATTTCTACTCATAGGATTTCAACTTCCAGAAAATATGTTTGATATAGTAGAATTTGTTTTAGATTTGGCAGCCTCTGCTGTTCATTTAGCCTCTTGTGCTTTAGATATTTTTAGATGACCTGATTTAGTTAAATCTTCAATTGCTTGTTTATAATTATTAACAGTACCATCAGAGTTAGCCCATCGAGCTGGCTGGCCATCAACAAATCCTAATTCCTTATCAGCAACTACTTTATCAATATATTCTCTTTTTAAGCTTTCTTTTGTCTTAGCTTCTAATTTAGGTGATTTTCCTTTATATTGAGTAGATCTTATATTTTGGACTTCATTCTTTATTCCTTTAACAGCAAAAAGACCAGTAGATAAACTTTTTCAATCATCTAAAGTTCCTTTACCAGATACTATATTGTTAACCGCTGATACTGCACTAGTAGCTCCTGAGGCTAATAGTATATTCTTTAATAATGAAGCAGATTTTTTAACTGTTTTACTCATTTTAGCCATTTTACCACCAATTCCAACACCAGGGAGTAAGCTTATTGTATCTAATCCCAGTCCTAGAGCTAAGTTACCAAGGTCTCCTAAATCAAAACCATCACGGCTGACATCAGCTCCAAACTGAGCAAGAGTTGATCCATACCCTAAAGCACCAGCTACTGGATTACCACCAGTAGGGATAGCTGCAATTAATGATGCTAAATCGCCAGCAATGCTAGCTATTTGCATCTTATCCGCTTTAGTTAAATCTTTTCAATCTCCATTTTTTAAAGAGGTTTTAGCAACATCTTTGTCAGTTCTTTCAGTTATTGTCTTAGCTGTGGTATCATTTTCAATATTAGAAACTTTTGCTGCATTGATTCTACCTCCTGATTGAAACTTAGGTTTATTATCAAATATGTTTCTAGATGCTCTATCTCATCTTTCTCCATTAACCATAGGAGTTCTAGTAGTATATAAACTTCTAATTAAAGTAGAAATTGGAAGTAACGAAGAATCTATAATTACACCTCCTAATGTATTGCCTCTAAAATTCTGAGTATTTTGAGAAAGAATTTCCTGTCATTTACGAGATAATGCACCAGTAAATGTATGATTTTCAGGATTAGCAGAAAGAGCTCCTGAGTTTATTAAAGATTGAACTTCTTCTGGTGTCATTTGATAAGGTTGTTCCATTCCATCTCTATAAAATCATACATCATTTACATCATATGGATTTCGAAAGATTGTTGCAGCTGTGGTGCCATTAGAACCTGGAATATTAATTTCATAGTATCCTTTTGCTCTTTCTGACCATTTAGTAACTGGATTAGTAATATCCTCGTAATTTATAGAAACTCCTGATAATGGATCTAACTCCTCAGATTCTCCAGTGTTAATATTGTACTTTAATCTTTTAACTGCTTCAGGAGTTACAAATCCATATCTATCTCTAGCAGAATCTTTATCATAATATTCATATACTACTGAATTTGGATCATTGGGATCTTTTAATGTTCTAAACATCATTCCTCTATTATTATTTCTTAATCCAGGAAGAAAGAAAGAATCATTATAACTTGTAAAAGGATTAGAACTATTTCCCCAAACATCTATTCCATTAGTACCATATATATTATTCTTATTGCTATTTATCCACTGATCTAGGTTTCTATAAAATACTGAGTTATCATCTTCTGCAACACTCTTTGGGATTAATTTACCATCAAACCAAAATCATCCTTTTAAGGGATCAAATTGATGCTTATCTCTTAGAACTTCGTCATTTATGTATACTCGACTACCACCAAAAACTTGATCTCCATCTACATCTACTAAATTATATGACTCATCTGGATTTGTAGTAACTTTTAAACCAGCAATGGAGTGAGTATTAGGATCAATGTTATCTCTGACTTCTTTTTCAGTAAGTCTAGAAGTTGATTGGTTAGTTGAAGAATTTTTATTAGTAGAATTACTATCTAAAAATATACCAATATCATCTAGAGCTAGCTTATCCTCTTCGGTTCATGTCCCATTTTCCACACGTTCTATTAAACTCTTAATACCTTCATCCCCTAAACGATTGTAAAGATCTATATAAGCTTGTTTATCAAGATTACCATAACCCTTAAATGTATCTTTATCAGTATAACTAGCAATATCTTTTAGGGCCTGAAGTCTTCTTATAACTTGTAAATTATTAGCTCCTTGTATAAAAACTTTATTTCCATTAACTAATTCATAGTTCCCGTCCTTGTCTCTTTTATACTCGACATTTATAGTATTAGATCAATCATATATCGAATTACCAGGAGTAGGAGTAGTATAAGTAAATCCCTTTAAAGCATTAATTGCATTTCTAGATGCATTTTCCTTACCTCTTCACGAATTACCAAAAAACCTTCCTATTCTACTTCGACGATTCCCCAATCGATTATTTTGACTATTTGTAACATCAAATTGTACATTTCCATCTAATCTATCAGCATTAGAATCATAGGATAAATTTTCTCCATTCCTTAGAGCATCTGTAATTTTACTAAATTGATAGGCTGTTTCGTCGTCTAATGATTTACCATAGTTTGTCAATTGATTTAAAAAATTATCATCAACTTCAAACTTATTTCCATCAATAGTAAAAGTACCATATCTTTTATTAGAAGTAGAACCACCTTTTTGATATTTAATTATCTGTGCCATTCTATCACACTTATATTATACTTAAAAAGGGGAATTGATCATCTACAATCCCCCTTTTATCTTTCAATGATCTACTTACGACATTTCTTGCGTTTTACAAGCTTACCACCCTTCTTGAAAACAGGCTCCGAATCAACAGGAGCTCCTATTGGTTCTTGTGCAGGAGCTTGTGCCTGTGAAAGTAACGAAAGGAATGCCTCACAAGCCTGTGCTAGCATATTACAGTCACCTGACTGTAATCCTTGAGCCATCATATTAGCAATTTCTACAAGTGGATCTTGCTGTGCTGCTGCTGGCTGTTGTGCAGCAGGTGCAGGAGCACTACCACCTTCCTGCATAAATTTAATTACCTTCATATAAATATTTACTTTATTTAATTAATAATTTTATAAATTCTTCTAGTTAACTCTTTCATTATCATATATTCATTTAATGCTCAAAGATAATACTTTAGTTTTTAATATCCAAATAAATTCTATAAAAATTACTTCTGTGATAAATTTTGTATAAATTGTTTGACATATTAAATATATATTATTATCTTTGTAACACAACCCAAGAATATAAAATAGAGTCTATTTCATTCTCTAAGGAGATGCTAGATTAAACATTAGATAATATAGGGTTAAAGAGGATAGTTAGTATCTTCTTATGGAGAGTAGAATTATTCTACTCTCCTTTTTTATTAGGACCCAAAACATATTCTGGTTTTCTTTCATCTTGTTTTTTTAATATTTTGAATATATATTTTCCTAATTTCTTGTAGTCAGAATCCTTCTTAGATTTATTGGCACGTTTCGCTTTACTAATTAATGATTTAGTTTCTTTAATTGATATAATCCGCTCACCACCAACTAGATCCATTTGAGGCTTGCCATCTGATCCTAATATATACATCTTTTCTACCTCTTCATCAGAAATATCATCATCCTCAAAGTCTAATTCATCTCCTATTTGAATTCCAGAATTAGCATTAACTTCAAGAACATATACTAATTTTTCATCAGGATCTGTAATACACTCTATAACTTCATCTGATTTAGGTTCCCCATATTCTACTGCAACTACTTCATCATCATCATTTATAAAGATAATATCAATAGGAAAATCCATATCTTTAGTATTAAATACTAGAGAACCTTGTGGATTACTAGAGTAATTAAACAACATACCCTCTGAATCCTCCATAGACTCTACATTAGAAAGTCCTTGGGTTTTTTCTTCTTCAGTTTCTGCAACTAAGACCTTATATTTCTTATCTGCTATTTCAATTATTGTTTCTTTCATAAATTAGGTTTAAATAAATAATTATCCCCAATAGAATAGGCTGCTCCATCTTGAACTAAGGATTTTCAAACACGTTTAGCAGCTTCACTGATTCCTTGTTCTCCAGCATTCTGTAAATATGAGCGAATTTGTAAATTTGGATACTTTTGTTGCATATTTAAATATGTAGCTTTTCCAAATCCTTTTCCTCTCAAATTACGACTCAACTCAGGATGAATATGTGCCTGATTATTTCCTATAGTTTCTAAAGCAACTTTACCAATATTATTATTTTTCCCAGCAAATATATCAAAATAAGTGATATTATTATGTTGACTATTTTTTACAAAATGAAGTTTTGGATAAAATATTGGCTTATTAGTATTTATAGTAGCATTGATTGGAATATCACTTTTTAAAGGCTTTTGTTTAACTATAAATGGATATCCAGCTATGGCCCCTAATGCTATATTTAGGCCAAGTGTAGTTTTAGGGTGTGTTTCTTGGTAATTTTTAGTAAATAGGCCAGGACTATCTGGATCAAACATACTATATCCATTTCAAGCACTTCCTATTATTTTAGGTAAGTAATTTGCAATTATTCCAGGTAATCCTCCAGTTGAAGCTGCCATAAATTCGTTTAATCCTTCATACCCTCTTCTCTGCCTAGCAGCATCCTCTCCTATCTTTCCTAACAACTCTCTGGCTTCTTCATTTCCACTATTTGCAGAAGATGTTAATGTAGAAATATATTCTCTATATTTGTTAGGATTAGTTTCTTTTAGATCATTAATTCTTGCTTCTAAAGGTATAGTTGGTTTTGTAGGAGTATACAGCTCTGGATTTCTATTAATATTATCCAGAGCTGTAACAACTTGTGATCTTATATCCAATGGCATATTACTTTATACTTTTAATTAAACCACTCCTATCATCTGTATTCTTTAACAACTCAAAACAAACTAGTTTACCTGCTTCTATAACTATATCATCTGAAGGATCCTCCTGATATTGACTATACAAAGATTCTAGTTGATCGGTAAATTCTTTTCTAAGAGTTCATTCATTCTTTTCAATCTCCGCAGTTTGAGTAACTCCTCCTTCTGAATGAGTTATTACTGGAATACCTTTTTTTGTAATTTGCCCTTCTAATTCTGGATTTACTTCCTCTAAATTGTGTTTTCTAGCATGTAAAGCTCCCTCTGGAATTAGGTTCATTTTACCTCCAAGTTGAAATTTCTGAGTATCTTGATTTTCTGTAGATTTGGTTGATCAGGAACTAATGATTTCTCTAGCACGATCTAATTCAGGAAATTTCATACCTCTCTTAGACAATAATAGTTTAGGCTCATATCCTGCATATCTATTTTGATTTTGAGATAAATAAGTATCCGCTGCAGAGTTTGATTTTCTTAGTTTAGCCTCATCCATAATACCCAATATTGTATTTTGAGTTTTTCTAGCTTCTTGTATTGCTTTATTTCCTTTTTTGGCAAATCCAAAATCAAACAATCCAGCCTTTTTCCCTGAGTACTTACTAATAGATTCCGAAACATCTGATTGTGAACCTCCATAACCTGACCCAAATTGGTCAGTCATGTCAGCTAATGAATCTACTCTCTTACCTCCAATGCCATTTAATAAATTTAAAGCGGCGCCAACAGCCATACCAACTGGACCAAAATTACTTGCCACTTTAGAAACTGTGCCAACAACTGCAGATCCAGTACCATGAACTCTATCTTTAGTGCCTCCTATTAGGTTTCCAATCATTCCTCCAGCAGCATTTGCCATACTTCCTATACCACTACTAGGAATTAATGAATTAACGGTGTTAGTTATACTATGAGCTGTCTCAGCCCCCTTACCAGTTTTTTCATCTCCTATTAATGATGCATTAATCCCACTAATTGCAGATCCTATTGCATTAAATGTTTCTCCATGTTCTGCATCAAGCATAGATAATTTCTGCCCAAAAGACGGTTTGTTAGCTGATTTTGAGAGTTTATTATTAACTTCTGTTTGTATCTTTTTATTTAAAGCTTTATCCTCTTTTACTGGTGCAACTTTATTTAGAGATTTAGTTGCAGATATTAATTTAGATTCACTGATAACAGGACCTAAATCTGATTTTTTAACTATACTTTGAGTCCCTATAGCATTTGGTATAGTTATTTTACCAGTTCCCTTTCCGTTGCCACCAAAAGCAGCATTAGAAAGGGAAACCCAGTTATTCAAATTATATTTAAGCATAACTTAATCTTAATAATGTTTGGATTGCATTTATAACTACTAGTTTATCGCCAGTATACTTAATTCTAATTTTTAATCACTTGTCTCTAATTCTAGTAGACTTTAAGTCAGATTTTACTCCGTCTTTACGTTTAATTTTATAGTGAATTGGAGTAATAGTATTATATCACCTATCTTCCTTATATTCAATATTTCCTAAACGCCTTCCTACTCTCTTAATATTAAGAACAGGTTGATCTACCTTGATAAAATATTGATTTAACACAGGATCTCTATCAATAGATATATTATCACTAAATTCTTGGCTATATTCAGTCCCACTAAATTCTTTAGAATGTTTATCATTGTTATATTTATCTTCATCAAAAGATCCATCAGGATTTCAATAAGATTCCTTATCTACATGTTCTGATTGATAAATCCCAGCTTTATTAAAATCATAAACATCACCAACTAATTCAAATTCTAAACTATTTGGCTCTACATTATTAGATATTAAGACTAAATTATCAAATACCTTATGAATTCCTGCTGGATTATTTACTACAAACTCAAACTCAAATGGTTCTTGTTTGTCATATCATTTAGTTGGATGTATCTCATTATTTGGATTTTGATCGAAATAATTTATTTCATCAAATACACCCGCTCTACCATGCATATAGAATCCATTCTTAAGTAGTAGATCATATTCTTTAACTTTATCCTCCATCTTAGACTGAACTAAATAGTTATAGTCTCTAATTAATACTATAGATTCCTTAAATGAATTACTAGAAGATGATACTTTATTTTCATTAGTTTGACTTGAAATATTCTCAGAATTATCTATATATGTAGAAACTATTTTTGGAGTTACTTCAAAATCAATTTTTAAATATAATAATTTTGAAACTTCTTCAAAATCATTTATAGTTAATTCCAAGTTCCTTCCATTTTGGATTATACCAATTTTTTTCTGAAGTCTTTCTGGATCTATATCTCCAACTAAGTATTGAGAATATTCTATTTCAGATTCTGAACCATCTGGTTTGTAAGATCCATTAATAATTTTACATTTAATATCATATTCTGTTTTTGGAGAATCTGTGAACTCAACTATATGCTCAACTCCATTTGTATCTAAAATAGATGATGTAATAGATGTTATTCTTATTCCAAATTTCTCAAAGAAATCATAGCCTTTAATAACTATAGTTCTCTTGATATTATCATATTCTCATAGATTACCACAGGTTCTTCCAGAAATAAAGTTTTTATCAATATATTCAATCCTTCTATCAATTTCTTCTATTCTAGTAGAATTCTCTGGTAAATTTCCCTTCTCTAAACTCTCTTTTTCATTATTTAATTTATCAACCTCGTTTTCTTCGAATCTTTCCTCAATATGAGCTCCTGAATTTGTGTTAATATTATCATATATAATTCCATATAATGAAGCTCTCTGACGATCCAAAGTTAAGAAAATGTTATTAACATTGGCTGAAGATAAAGGAGTTCAACTATATTTAGTGATTCACTTCTCTAGACGTTCGTTATAGCATAAATCTCATACCTTATTTCCATTATAGAATGTAAACATTACATCACCTTTATAGTTATTGTAGTGAGTCTTTACATTCTTTAATGCTACTATAGGATACTTATCCTCTTCATTTAATATTATATTATCATTCAAGAATCTCTGAACTACCATATCAGATATTAGCCTAAATCCTTCTGCATTGTATTTCCAGATTTTTTTAGCGTAAGTATCAACCCCATAAATTGCATTTGGTGTTCTAATAATTGATTCTTGTCAAATACTTCCATAATCTTGAGAAATAGGAGTAACTTGATTTTGTAAAACTCCTGCACCATACATGTGTATAGATTGACCTGTAGTAGTAGCTATAAGTGCTTTTTCATTAATAGGAATTAAGGCGCATCCATGTTCAAAGACACAGAATAAGTTAGTTCCATAAGATATTAGTTTTACAATAGCCCCATATTGTCTTTCTATATCTTTATAATCTAACCCTTGAAATATTCTATATGCATTTCTAAAGTCATCCTCTACTTGTACATTACTAAACATAATTCTAGTATCAAATACATCCTTTACATAAGGTACATCAGGGGATGTAAAGTATTTTTTAGAAGGTACTGTTGTAGAATATCCTGCGTTTAATAGAGTACTTTCGGGTATTTTACTTGACGGAGCTGTATTTATACCATGTAAAGGATAGAAGCCTCTTGGATTTCCCATTAATGCCATTTCATCAACATAAGATGTATCCTCAGATCGTAGCCCTAAATTATAATTTGAAAGACATTTATAAGTAACTCACATTCCAAGAGGTACAGTATTCACATCTGCTCTGTTAATCTCTTTTCAATCAGAGGTAGTAGTTTGATTATATCCTTTATACCCATTTTTCCAAGTTTCTGGATCAACTATTATATCATTAGTTGGAGTTTCAGAATCTATAAAATTCCTTATAATTCTAACTGTTACTGTATTTGTAAAACAATCCCCTCTAAATACAGTTGGAGTGAATTTTACTTCTTCTAAATAGTATTCCTCCGTAGATGTATTAACATATTTATTTTTATCAATAGTTAGTACATTCTCTTCAATCAACTCAACTTTATCTTGTGTCCTCTTATATAAATCGTAACGAGACTGTAACTTACTATCATTCAATTCGTATCTGGGACTAATTGCCATAAATGGAGAGAGATCATTACCTCTGATCTTAAAATACTCACTCATAAATGTAGAAGAATAATTTCCAGATTTTATATTATAGATACAACTTGGATCTAAAACTTTATTAGTTCCAATAAAAGGACAATAGATTCCTCTTACTATTTTATTATTATTTTGTTCATAATTTTTTGAACCTAAAAACCTAACATCTTTACAGTCCTCTGATGATCCTACTCTGGTTGAAAATCCATAGCTATCATAATATTTTAATGGTATATCAGTATCTATATATACACATTTGGCCTTAGTTGCATACTTTTTATCTGCGGATTCTTTAATAGTATTTATATAGTAATGACGTTTATTAGATAATGACGTTGATAACTTATCTTCACTATTCATGGTTTCATATGCTTTTTCTACAATAAACTCAGAATTATCAAACATAGATTGTAATTGATAGTTTACTATAGTGTCAACACTTAATAATCCACTACTTTGTATATTAGCTGTACTAATTAATCTACTACTATAATCAGTACTTAAACCTAAGCTAGAATCTATAAAGGATTCTGTAGTATACCCCTCTTCATCCTGTACTCCGTATATTAATGGTATATAAGATGTTCTGTCTACTCCTATTGAGAATCCTTGACATAAAATGTTTGGAATTCTTTTCTGACGTACAAAGAAGAATCCTTTTATATTAAGTTTTTTATTGTTCCTTAATTCATTAATTAATCCTGAATCGAATGTAAATTCAAATCCTAAAGGATGTACTCCTTTTGTTCCGTCTTTACTATAGATACTCTTATCTGGGAGTTTAAATACTCCTTTAGTATTAGATAAGTTTGTACCATCCGTATTAGGAATAAAAAATTCATCTTGTGAAATATGTTCATCCTTATTATATACACCTATATAATTTACTGTGTCCAAATCACTAAATTCACATCCTCTCAAGTTATAAACTGGACTTAATGAGTCATCATTAAAAATATACACTATTCCAAGTCTATATAATTCCGATGGTCAATATCCTAAATAATAATATATATTTAAAGGATGATAATACTCTGTTTTTGTAATTTCATCTTCAGAAATCTTAGTATAAGACCCAGGATTAATATAACCTATACTATCTTCTCTTTGAACTAATTTTACTCTTATATAATATGATAAATTCTGAAGAGTTGCATTATCCAATATAGTTTGCTGTATATTTCCTAGAAATAACATGTTTTGAACCTGAGCTTGTGTTTTAACCCCAGTACATATGTTATATTTAATGTTTAATTCTTCTTCATTTATAGATGTAATCTCCTCGAACCCATTAATAGTTATAGTCTGACTTGTGCCTTTAATTTCACATGGCTTAGTAATAAAGTATGTCTCATCTTTAATTACTCCATTTAAATCAGAATATTCTCTTTTGCAGTAAATGAATATCTTATTAAAAGAAACATCAATGTTAGTTAACATCAAAGTTATAGACTTATCTGTTCTCTCATCCTCTAATGTTCCTGATATAGTGTTAATTTCATGTAATGATCCTTTAAATATTGAAATCATACCAGATTCAGCTACAATATCTGTCTTATTGTAATCATTATCTGCTAATTTAATATAAAAAGTATAATTACCTCCTTTTAATTGTCCAGAATAAGATACATTTACAAGATCTATTTTTGGAATCTTATTTATATTTCTAAATAATCTAGTTTGAGTGTCTATCTTACCTTCTCTATAGATATTTGTCTGCTCTGTTTGATTTCTAACTATTCTCCTATAGCGATTATCCTCTATTGTTGTATAAGTAGTATTTACTATTCTAGGAGGGTTTTTATCATCATTAATTATTAGATTAACAGTTCCATCATATGATGGTTGGCATTCAATACTTACTGGATTATTTAGATCTAATGAAATTTCATCAGTAACAAAATCTTGAAGACTACCATCTTCTGTTAGTTTGTTATGAAGTGGGTTATATTCATGAGTAATATCTCCCTCACTATAAAATTTTTTTGCCGTAAGATTTAATTTCATTATGTTATGTCTGTTGTTATACTCTTGTAAGTCTCTTTAAATTCCTGAGTAACTTGCATTAAAGAATCAATATTACTGCCCATTGTTTCAGGCGGTTCTAAAATAGTTATTCTATCCGATTCATTTATTATAGATATAGTTGGAAGTATAGAGTTACCAATAGTTCCATCTCTCATTGCAGGAGCAACATCACCACCTATATCATCTGTAGTAAAATCTTTATTGCAAATTATATCATTATAAATATTATTATTGTTACTAGACGCATTATGTACTTTTAACATTGCAGTTAATGCGTGAGCAAAATTATACAATGGATTATCTCGTGTGGTTGGTAAATCACATAATAATGAACTTGGGTCGACATTACTATATTCTAATATTTTATTTCTTGACTCGTCAATAAAATTAAATAAACTTTGATAATTAAAGTTTATATTGTTTATACTATCTAAAGTATATCATTCTATATTTTCAACTTTTACACTATTAGATTTAACAATTTTTTGGTCTGTTATTCTTCCTAAATTTTTTAAGTTTACATTAGAGTACTTTCCTGATTCTTCAAAATCAATATCAATTTTAGCATCTAATAAAGAGACTCTATTATATTGAATATCAACAACTCTATCTTCTCTATTAAATTCTAGAAAAACATCATTTATAGAAGTAGATAAATTAGATATAGATTCTGTTAACAAATATACATTTTTAGTCTTTAGATTCTTTAGAGAATATATATGTAGACTAACTGCTAATAATATTGATGCAATATAATTATTATTAAATCATGTTTTTCCAATGGTGTTTAAAGTAGTATATGTTGAACTGGAGTTATCTACGTCTCCGCCGTTTATATACTTCCCCTTTCCGACACTACCACTATCTGGAGTTACTAGCTGTAATAAAGCTACTCCAAAACTTTTTATATTCTCTGAGTAATAGAGAACTCCTATTCCACAGCTGATTCAATTTGTATCTTCTACTACAGTACAATCTGGAAATCTTCAGCCAAAACCCACACCAGCAGGAGCAGGACCATCATAATTTCCATGAAGCCTAAATAGTATAGGAACAAATAAAGGTAAATGTGCTCCTTGAAGTTTTTTAGTCATAATAGGAAGTAATGTACGCCAATCTTCTTTTCCTGGTCCACTACTACTTGACTCTCATACCCATTCCACACTGTTACTAGTTGCATCATTTTTTGTAAATCTAAAAGTTGGAGTTACTTTATTTTCTTTGTTGGCATCATATTCAAATAATGATGCTGATCCTTCAGATCATGCTCCATCATATAAACCACCTTTAGTTGAAAAGTTAATAATGGCCAAGGAGCATCTAAGAGTCTCATTATACTTAGAAAAAGCTATACCTAACTTTGCTGTATTTTCACTATATTTCCCAATAGTAGAATATTCTTTAAGCTTTTTTCACCCATCTAAATTACTTTCTTTATTTGTAGGTTCTTTGGGTATCCACCTTACGGCATTGTCTTCATTACCTATGTTATTAAAAGAATAGAAATATCAGGGTATACTTTCAAGTAAATACTGACGATTAGCAGTTACGACAGGAATTTTACCTTCTCAGTCTATTAGAACTCCATCAGCTACTAAATTCTTTATACTAATATTGTCTTCAGATCATGAATTATCAAAAACTATTAGCTCTGAGTTATTATCTCCTTGGGTAGTATTGTATACAAGTTTATTATTTGTTATCTTAGTATTATAAGATATATCAGACCATATACTATCTCCAGTATCTAGATCACATTCTATAGTTCCTTTATTTAGTTTACCTTTAATTGTTTTTCTTTTTAAATAACCACTATATTTTTTAGCTGGATTATTTTCCGTTGTTTGTATATCATTAATATTTTTATTTTTAAATAATGTATCTTCATCAAGCTGTAAACAAAAATCATCAAATATACTTTTTATTGAATTTTCAAAGAAATATCCGTTGTCTTCTTCATACTCTTCCGTAGTGGAGGAGAATGTTGAACTTCTAACTTGTAAATGCTCTATTAATCCTTCAATTCACTCATCTCCTGAAATAAGTTGGTATTGATTATACCTATTATAAAAACTATTCATTAATTCAGAAGTAATGAGAATCTGTTCTCTTATAAGTATATCTGAGGATTCTATTGATAATATATAAATATTTTCCTTTTTAAAGTTATCATCAAATTCCAGAGATATAAGATTTTGTCCTCATAAATTTAAATCTTTATTGTAATCTAATACACAAGTTCCTTTTTTGAATCCGTTCTTAGTATCATTTGCCTCTACTGAGTATATTTTTAATTTAATACTATCAAGTGAAGATAAATTATTAACAGGAGTAAAAATACTCATATTAATATTTACTTGAGAATCATTAATTAAATACTTATAAGTATCAAATATTTGTATATCAGTTGATTCTAGCAGATCATCAATATCAATAACATACTCAACTGTATACTGGTCAAAAATATAACCAAGATTTTCACTATTTTTTGTATCTTGTATATATGGAATAGCTTTGATTACAATTTGTTTTAATTTAGAATATTCAACTTCTTTATTAGATGAATTTACTTCTTGATAATTCTCATTACATTCTTCTAATAATGGAATACACTCCCCAGATTTTCCATCTAACCCTATAATAGTTAAATTATCATACTCAGTTTTTTTTAGATTATGAACATCTATAAGGTTTCAATAATTATCATTAATAGTTGAGTCTTCATATATAAGCTTATATCCAACTATATTACTATAAACAGTACTAATTCTATCTGCTACATCTTTATTATATATTTGAGTCTGTGTTTGAATAGAGAAAGATACACAACCACTAGATTTTTTCTTCTTTTGATCATTTATGATTAAACGAGGATAGTCTAGATCTGTTATATATAAATTAAAATAGTCTATGTTATATAACTCAGGTTTTGCACATATTCATCCTGGACAAGACCATGTTACATTTGACATACTTGAAGAATCTGTATAAGGAATATTCTTTTCTTCAACACTATTAGTTATATCATATAGTTTTTTATCCTCATTTAACGAATAGTACTTTCTAAATTGAAATTTTCAAGTACTACTCTCGTCTCCATTTTTTTCTAATCAGTATTTATCTCCAGGATTAAGATACAAATCTTGCATCTTTTCGGGATTCATTAATATAACAAGAGTTTGTAACTCCGATAACTTTGTATATTTTGGTATACTATCTGGTATTTCATCATTAAATAGGGCATTAAGATCACTAACATCTAAAGGTTTCATTTCAATCCCTAAGTAATCTTGCTCGTTTTTTTTGTCATCACTATTATCAAACAATGTTTGAGGGGAAGGATATGAACCAATCTGACATAATTTATCAATAGGATTATAGGAAACAATATAAATAATCCCCCCATATTCCTTAACCCCTACTGGTATATAATCTGAAGGTAATTTAGCTTTTTCAAGCTTATAATTACCCATATCGTTTTGTAATATAAATTCATTTCCATTATAAGTAATAACTGTGCCATTGATACAGTCAGTCAAAATATTATTGGGGGTAGTTAATGGATGTAAATCTGTATTAAGTCCTTCTGTGAAAACATTAATTTGTGCTTGTTTTGTATCCATAATTGTTTATATTGTAACAATCTTACCTTTAACATCTCTATCTGCAAAATGTTTAAAGTTTCTTGTTGTTATTGTTTCTTCTGTAAATAACCATCCTACATCAATAGGATAATATAGTATAAAAAAGTGTTTCTTTGATTTATCTAGGAAACATTCTTCTTTTATTTTATACAATTTCAGATTAGTAAATTTGATTTTATTACGCCTTTTTGAGGTTATCTGAGATTGATAAAACTCCCATTCTGCTTCACTAAGACCAAAATAGTATATACCATTATATTCTTCCTGAATATACTTATACTTTAATCGTAGTTTTATTCTAGTTTTAATATTATTATATAGTGCTCGTTTATGATTATCTATAAACATCTTACCACAATAAGCAGTGTAATCTTTATTATGTATTTGAAGGTCAGCTCCTTTTTTATTTAATGTGTAAAAAGTATGAAATCCATGTTCTAAAACTCTTTTAAGCTCATATCTAGAAATATGTGGATATTTATTTTCTAATATATCTAAGTAATCATCAAGTTCTTTAATCATACTAATAATATTGTTTAGCCTCGTTTGTGTGTTTCTCAATTAGTTTTTTGAGTTCCTTGTTTACATATATAGGTTTTTCTTTAGTATCAACTGTTCTAGTACTATACTTATACACTAATTCATTACCTGTAAACTGAGAAAGTACATAGTCTATATTTTTAAACTTTCCATATTTATAGAGTTTCTTAAACTCTTCATCAGAAAATTGCTTCATATAAATTTCAGCATAATTACCATACTTAAGAGGCAATACAAAGGTAACATTATTCTCAATAATATCCAATAATATCTCATAAAAACAATCTTTAAAAATCTTTGCAGCAAGTTGCTTTGGATTTTTATATCTATTTTTTACTCATCTGCCCTTTAATAATTTTTTATTTAATCCTGTATAAATTTCTTCTACAGAAAATGCATGCTTAAACATTCCATAATTCATACTTTTGTTTGCTTTATAATATAGGAGAGAATTTTTTCCCATACATTTTACGATCTCATCTAGTTTTTACATCTAATACATTATTTATATCATTTTGAGATAAATGTGCAGGAATTCTTGCAGAATTACATAAACGTAACCAATCATTCTTAACAGCCGCTGCTAATTGAAATAAATTTCCATCCTTCTGAATTAAACTTTTCTTATATATATCTATATAAGCACAATACGCAGCTAATGCTTGTACTTCTTTGTCTGTAAGATACGGTAGTCCATCCTTATCAACAATAATACCATGGTAGAGGATTGTAACATTTGCATAGTCTTGATCAAATACTAAATAATCCCCTTCTTGTCGATACTTAAGTAATACTCCACTATTATAAAAAACACTTTTATCTCGTTTTCAAGATTCAATATACTCCTCAACCCATTGATTGTAAACATTAGGGTATACACTGTAATCGTTAGTAGTTTGAGCATCCATACGTCTTCCAAATACAGCTTCAATAAATTCTACATTACATGGTAACTTAATTTTTCTATCTTGTGTATGAGTAGTATATTTATATAAACTAGTTTGCCTATTTCCAATTAATTCTCATCCATTTAAGCAAATATCCTCAAAATTTGTAGTATCTATTGATGTGCCATATAAAATATATGCTTGAGAATATACTGATTTAAAATTATTTCTGTTCATAGTTATCGAGGTTGTTGATCATTAGGTGTAACGGGACTTGCAAGTTGACGGAACCATCTTACATATTTCTCAGTCATTCTACGTATAATTTCATTACTTAAGATTCCACAATCTAGGTACGTATTAGGATCTTCAGAGCAGCAATCTCACTCTAATAACTTTCTAGGATCTTGAAATAAAGCTATAATAGAAATATATTTAACAAAAGGAACATTAAATATATATCCATCCATATTACCATTGGAATTAATTGCAGTGTCTACATACACATAGGGACTTTGAGCTCCTCTCCTACGATGCTTATGAAATCTATAAGACTCATCTGTATAAACATTATACTTTATATTTCTATCAATACTACCTATAAACCTAATTGTATCAACTCCTTTAATATAGATAATAGGTGGTATTTCAAAATGTAAAGCTTTTTCTCCAATTTGAAGCTCACAGCACTTAGACATATAATCACAATTAACTTCTACACAATTAATTGCAAGAAATAATTCATCTAATGTTAAAACTCCTTTTAATAAATACTCTCTCATAACTTGATTGCGCTCTGCAACAACTTCATCTTCTAATTGTTCTATAGAAATCTTAGGATTTGAAGTTATGCCTGTTAATCCTCCAACAACAGAGTTATAAACTGCACTAGATATTTGTTGTAGTGTCATAATATACATATATAAAATTAAGCGGGACGGGATTAACTCCCACCCCGCTATCTGTATTGATATTATATTTTTACAGTAAAAGTTTTATATGACTTATATATATATCCTTCATTAGATCTATATAAAGTTTCTACTGTATACTTATCTCCTATTTGAGGTGTATAACCAGGTTTTGCTTCAACTCCTCCATATTTATCAATAATATAGTTTCTATTATCTGTAACCCTATACTCAAAAGTAGCATCTGCTTTAAGGCTAGGATCATCTATAGTAGCTGAAACAACGAACTTAGACATATTATTCTATATCTTCAAGTCCTTGAGCCTCACTTGGATCAGCTCCTTCGGCGGCGTGGGCTTTCTTAATTGCAGATCGGTTTTCCTTAACCTTAGATTTGAGATCTGCATCAGCATCACTATTTGCCTTAATTGCAGCTGCATTTGCTAAATCTTGTGATGAAGCATAAGCATCAGGAAGAATAGTAATTTCGTGCTGACCGTCATTTCTACCAATAGTTTCAAAGTCATCATCTACAAAACCAATCTCTTTGAACTTTTTCTTAAATTCTGTTACTAAGGAAGAAGCTACAAAGAAAGTATGTAATGTTGTCGAATGATTTGTCTGACCAGCAACTGATAAACCTCCAAAATGAATTCCACGAGGAACACAATAGGCAAAGCTAAACTGAGTATACTTAACACCTGGAACAGGCATTTCTGGAGCAGAAGGTGAAGTAAAACGAAGATTTGCATAAGTTGGAAGGCGTAGATTATGAAGAAGGTATTCATAGGTACCAAATTCAACATTGTTTGGAGTATATGTAACATAATCATTACCTTTCTTAAGAGCACCTGCGGACACATTAACAATTTCTACAGGCTCTTCTGAACTTCCAGCACAACGTTCATCACAATCATAACGACTAATAACAACCTTCCGTACTTTTTGATAAGAATCAGATCCATCAATAGTTACATTACCACCTGAATAAGATGTATTAACAAATTTATATTCTTCAGGAATAGCAGCTGTAATAGCATCGTAAATAACTTTAGCAGCTGCTTCATTATGTTCTGGAAGAACAACATCTACTAAAATCGGCTTACGAAAATACCAAAGAGCTGAGCCATAATCTCCACGGTAGTCATTATCAAGCCCAAGCTCAATTAAAATCTGTACATGTTGTCCTAGAATAGCAGAGGGAGCATGTAAAACTAACTTAAAGTTAGTTCCTGTAATAGGATCAGTTTCATAAATCTTGTGATCTACAATATACTTAGCAAAATACTCACCTCCATCATGGAAGCGTACTTTTTTATCAATTGCAGGTTTACCAAGACCTTTATCTGTACCTTCTACAACCTCAACATTATCAAGACTGTTAAGTACTACTTCTTTTTGAAAATTCCACATATTTTTCTAAATTTTAAATTAATAATTATTTACTTCCAGGTACAGCTATAGTCTGATTAATAGGAATATTTGTTTGTAATCTTGGATCACTTGCATTTTCTAAAAATAACCTAACATAAATGTTGATTATTTCGTAACACACATAATCAGGAAATTCCAAAATTGGTGTATCATCGATTATAGCTAATATCTGGTCTTGTGTCATTGAGTAATACTTTGGAGATTTTAAATAAGTAACATATAACTTATTTAATGTTCATTGAGAATCTCCACTATGTATCTCAATTTTTACAATAGACTGGTTTACAACTCTACTTTCATTAGGCTTTAATGCATAGAAACGATACTCATTTTCTCCAATAAATTCTGGATTGTATCCAAATTCTGCATCCATGTTTGGATTTGTTGGAGTTTGACTCTCAGTATTATGATTAATAATATAATAATAAGGTTTTTTATGAGAAGGTCTCATATAATAATTATTAATAATACCAGGGTACATATCTGCTGTTAATCTTTGACATGGGGAGGTAATAGTTTTTAAAATACCATTCCCACATCTAGATTTTGAATCACTACCAACAAACTCTGCCATACAATTAAGTAAGTGTACGTAATCTTTTGGTAATTCTAACTCTCAAATTGTATCATTAAATTCTTGCTTTGGAGTAACTTCTCCAACTGTTATAGTAGCAGTAGTTTGTAAAAACCCAATATCATCTGAACTTTGTTGATTATATTCAGCTCTATTGTATACACTATTTACATATTGTTGAATAGCTTTATTAAACAAGTATATAAAATCTTCTAATAAAATAGAAGGAGCTTTTAACTTGTTGCATTCTACTAAAGCGAATTCGTAAACGTTCCTAAGTGTCATTCTACTTGTTTAATAAAATTATATAATATTCTATTTTGTTTTTTCTTTTGCGGTCCTTTTTACTACCATATCAGGGAAAGTAAGATTCTTAATTGAATCATAAATATTCTGATTCTCTGGATTTTTTAAGTACATGATAATAGCTTCATCTGTTGCTCCTAACATAGTTTCACTAAACATCCAAATTCCACTCTGATTGGTAATAATATTTTTATCTTTTGCATCAATGATTAGAAGTTTCAGTGCTTGATCCGACCCAGTATATAGGTCAATGATTTCTTGAGGATTCTTTTGTGCACGGCTATATAAATAATCTTGTACATCAGTATCAGGTGCATTTCTCATAGCTTTACCTAAAAGTTTACACTTAGTAATGCGCCCCGCAGGAGAATCATTCTCAATGAATACAAATGCTTTTGTAACAAGCTGAATACGTGAGACTCTTCTCTTTGAAACTTCTCCCTCTCGTTCAACATAAAAATCTGCTCGACCGTATCTTTCCTGTGTACCATCAATAAGATAATTGCCATACTTATCTTTAGCTGTTCTTTCTGGTGCAATTACAGGATTTGTTTCAATACATTTCCAAAGGTTACGTTCATATGGGTCATCTAGGTTAAAAGTACGCCCACTATATATCTCAATAAGTTCATCCTCTGGAATGAAATAATCTCTTTCAGGATCATTAAGTTCATCAGGACTTAAAATCATTTCGCTATCTCCATGTTCATTATATCTAACTTTCTTTACAAAAGGAAAGTTCGTTCCGTTCTTTTGTTTCATAGGTTGAAGATAATACTTCTTCTCCCTCCCATATACATTCTTAAGAGTTATTTTATTCATTATTTTTTTTTGTCTTTGAAATAAATTTTTTATCTAAAAAGTTTTAGAAGTACTCCCTAAATTAGGGAGTACTCTAAAATTAATATATCTTTTATATTACTTGTAATATCAAATATTAAACTTCTTCAAGGATTGCAGAACGATAGGGATTCATCACACCTACTCCATGATAGCCCCAGTTAACAATCTTGGCTCCAGCAACTGGACTCGAAACTTCACCAGACTCAAGTCCGCTTTTTCCACCCCATGTGGACTTACACTTTCGTATAAGATTAGACTATATCACTAACTTAATCTATATATTTAAAAGTATATCCTTTACATTTATTAACCAATCCTTTTAAAACTCTACTTACATTTCCAAATTCCTTTCTACACTCTCTAACAGTATTATATGTTTTTACCAATTTACCATCTAAAGTAAACTGACCAACTTTTCTAGTTTTTATTGTAACTTTGTAAGGAGCCATTTTTTCTACTTTTTCTCAAGACCACTGGTAACCACCACACGGTTTACCAAGTCGTATACAATGAGATATACTATTATACTGTTTTCCAAGTAATCTTGCTACTTCTAAACAGCTCTTATAGTAATTTAAATACTCTCCATCCAAACTATACTGATATACACCAGTATTATGTTTTTTGTATCTGATTGGTATAAATTTTTCTAATAATGTATCACTAATATAATATCCTTTGATCTTTGTTTTCGTTATAATGGCTCTTTGTACTGGACCGAGACTAACTTTTAATTCCTTTAAAGTCTCAGATATTGAATTAAATTTCTTGTACAAAATTCCATTTGTGTGATATAAATATATTTCCTTTTTTTGATCTACTATGTAATACATATTTGGATCTAAAGATTCTATATATATATCACTCCATAAATACCCTCCACTAGTAGTTTTATAATTTATGGCAGATCTTATACCTGCAGCACCATTAACCAATTTGCTCGCCTCAAAAATAGAATTATATTTTCTTATAAAAGTGCCATTTAAATCATATTGATATACAGGTATTGCATTTTTTGGAGGATCTCCCCCACCAATTACTATATTATAAGTATCTTTTCTCGCTATAAATTTATCATCTACTATTAATTTCTCTAATTTGAGAGCATCCTCTCTATTATCAAATACCTTTATAGTAGATCTTATAAAATTATCAAATCCATATTTTTTCACAGCATAGTGAAACGGACATGAGGGATGTCTATTAGAAGATGGATAATTAATATTAATTCCATTACCAATGTATCCATCAAAGATCTCTGGAGTTTCAGTATCATGAACTCCAACATATATCTTTTTATTAATTATATTAGTTGTTAAATATACTATTGTTTTTAAGTTATTTCCCATTTCGATTAATTTTTTAATCTAAGTCTTCCAGACTAGTCGTTGAACTTTCGTTAGAGCTTCGTAATTACGCTTGCATATTCTAACGCTTAGCTGCTGATTGCCATTTAACAGGTTTCCAGCAATTAAGGAAATTTTATTTTTCATAATATCACTATTATGCGGCGCAGGCAGAATAATTTCTTTTTACGCCTCTAATAACATTGTGGATAATATCTCCGCCACGGAAAGTAAACATCATAATACCAGGAGTACCATTTGAATCTGTAGTCAGGTCAAGGAATATACCATAAGCCTTCTTAGGGAACTCTAGGTCTAATGACCGATCAAGACGGAAAATCATCTTATTCTTAACTTTAATTATTTCTAATTAAACCAGACTATATCATTATCTTTGTTAAATATATTTAAATTTAAATCCTTTATGACTGCGTATTATATTTTTTAACACTCTGTTAATCTGAGAACTACTTAAATTATTTTCCATAGCGCACTCATTTATTGAAGAATAATTCTTAGTAATTTTACCATCAAGACTTATCATTACTATTGGGGTACTATTGTTTTTAATACTATTTGTATAATAGCTATTTATATCAGAATCATCTTTGTTATAAACTCTTCATTGAAACCCACCAGCTAAACACTTTTTACTAATAGCCTGCTTGATCGTATTAATTTGTAGTTCTTGTTCAGCTTCTGTAATATTATTATAGTGTCTTATAAATTTACCACTAATAGTGTATTGAGCTACTTGAACTTTATTGCTATGATAAGTAAATTCTTTTTTATAGCTTCAAAAGAAGTTGTATGCTGAAGATGAGTATCCCAAACAATTATTTCTAATACTCTTTATAATAGTATAAAGATCAGAATTAGTTACTAAACTTAAAGCCGCTTCATTTATACTTTTATACGATTGTAAAAACTCCCCATCTAAAGAATATTTATATACTCTTTTTTGTTCAATATTACAACCACCTTCTCCCCCAACTTTTGAATTATATACATTCTTACTTCGTAATAATGTAGTATTTACAAGCTGAGCTTCTAAATCATACGCTTGTTTTTTACCCTCATCTGTGTCTGGAAATATCTGTATAATAGTTCTTCTAAAGTTATCATACCCATATTTTTTAACAGCTGTGTGTAATGGATATTTTTTTATAGCATTTGACTGCCTATAAATACCGCAACCAATATACCCATCAAAAATATCAGGATTTGTTCTGTGTACACCAAAGTATAATTTTCCATTACAAAGGTTAACAGTAACATATACAATATATTTTAATTCCATAAGATAATTATTATTTCGGTTAATATTAACCTATGCCTATTAAATAGGACTTACTAGTCGTTGAACGTTCTCCATGTATTATATTTACTAAGGAGCTTCGCTGCTGATTGTCCAATTTCTATAATTTTTAAACTTTCAAGTTTATATTTCCATATTACTTTGTAGTTTATAGAACTATAAGGAGTTTCCAGCAATTAAATAATTTTATTTATACAGCCTCTAAGCTGCAGCGGGCAATAAGATAGATTTACCCGCAAATTCATATGACTGATAAGTTGCACCAAGGTCAACATAATCCTTAGCACCTTGTGACCATACGAAACAACCAGTAGTTTTCCAGTCACGAATCCATGTAGCCATTGTTCTCTGGACAGATTGCCACATTTTAGTGTTACAAATAAATACCCAAGAATTGCCTGTGGGCTCATCTGACTTAGTAGCCATTTCATTCATAGCACCTTCAAAGATACGTGTAGTTAATTTATTAAATACATACTTCGTTGCAAAGCGTTCAATTTGAGGAATTATCATTTTTGTTATCGTAGATGAGTTTACCATCTACTTCATATACTTGATTTCGTATATGATCAGACTATATCTTCATCCATTTCTGGATGGCTCCCTTTCGTGGTTATTTTATCCTTTATAGGACTACTTTAACTAGTCGTTGCACGTTCTAAATATTACTATTTAGCTTCGCTCAGGATTGGCATCTCAGCTTTCCCTGAATTAAAGAGCTTATTTCCATGCTCATTACTAAGCATAGGGGCAAATTCTCTTACCCTCAGTAGTGACAATAGGACGACCAATTTCATCAGAAATAGTAGTCTTACCATTTACATCAAAGTTACCTTTGGAGAATAAAAGCTTGTTATTACGAGCAGCCATATAGCTATCAAGACAAACTTTTTCTGCACCAGAAAGCTTGTAAGTAAAATCTTTGTCCTTTGTTGCAATATTGATAAACTGATCTTCCAAAGCCATATATTTAGCTGAATAATCAATATCACAACGAGTTGTCCCAATCATCGTTCTATGCTTCTCGATGTTTGATTGATACTTAGTGACTTATATACTTTATATTACTATAAAGAGTAGACTATATCTTAATCTTATTCTATATACTTAAATCTATAACCATTACAGTGTTCACGTACTCCTTTTAATACAGCATAAGCATTTCTATATCCAGCTTTCCGCAATTCTGCAGTATTTTCAAATACTTCTATTAAATTCCAGTCATCATCATATTTTCCTACTTTCCTCATGTCTCTATTTCTCTGAGCATTTGAATAATTAGCACTATTTACTTCAGTTTTTCACTTCTTCATAAATGGTACTTTTTCATAAGAAAATTGATAATTATAAACTCTAGATCCATTTTTAATTGCTCTAGATATATGACTTTGATTACGAGCATTCGGAGCTATTTCATCTATACATTCTTTTAATGTATTAAACTCTTTAACAAAATCTCCGTTTGAATTGTACATATACACTTTCTTCTTTAGAATTTCTGGACATCCACCAGATCCTCCTAATTTTATATTATAGGTGTTTTGGTCTCTTACAAAAGATTCATTTACAATAGTCGCTTCTAATTTATAAGCTTCCTCTTTTGTGTCAAAAACTGCTAATGTTATTCTCCTAAAGGCATTTATTCCATATTTACACACAGCCCGTTTTAGAGGAGTTGTAGCTTTTTTGTAACTAGCTGGCCTATTAGTGTATATTCCATTTCCAATATAAAAATCCCAAACTTCTGGATTTTTAGTCATATGAACACCTATATAATATTTTTTACTGGTTATACAGTAAGTTAAATATACTAAATATTTCATTTTTTGATAAGATTTTCTCCATTTCGAACATCTCTGCCCTACTCCCTTTCGGGATAGTCGTTGAACCTTACTTAGAGCTTCGCTATGCGATTGCTTTATCTAAGTCTTGGCTGCTGATTGTCCTATAAACGTATCAACTTTATAGGAGTTTCCAGCAATTAAAAGAATTTTCAACTATAACTCGCATTATAGTGGGGCCCACTAATATCGACCCTGTTTCATGCAATTCAGGCATATGATTCGTAATAAAACGAGTGTCAGTACCTACAATACTATCTACATCAAGTACTTCCTTATAGTCATTATCAATAACACGGCATACATATTCTACAACCGCGTCAGAACGACGTACTGGAGACAGCATAACCATACATTGCTGGCGGGTCTCTTCAATTACAAACACGTCATACATCTCGTAGTAACGCTCTGGGAAATGGAAAATAACCTCAGAACCATTCGAACCATCTCCTTCAACTGCAAGGATAGGAATTCTTTTAACAAAATTAACATCAATTTCCCACTCAAGTAAGAATGAATTAAGAGACTGAAATTTACTAGGCTTGCCCTTTTCCATTGTATAAACATTCATCAGTGCTTCAGTAAGACTTGTTGCAGTATACTGTTTATACAAATTAGATACAATACCTAAACGCTCAGGTTTATCACCTAGCCACTTATGAAAGTCTTCATAAGTTCTGGTTGAACCCATCTGAGCATGGGAAGAACTAAAACTTGTAATTCTCATATTTATTTAATTTTTAAGTTTATAATAAATTTTCACCATATTCTGTCTCCGCAGATTTATGGTGATTAGTAAAATTATCTTTTGACTTATTTTTATCTAAAGAGACAACAGTAGTCTGCGGCTTATTATCTACAGATTTTCTTGTATTTTTAAGCTGAGATTTCCAATAATTAGTAATATCTGAAATAGCTTCCTTTCCATAAAGTGCAAACCATGCAAGTTCTACTAATGTCTTTGGGTCATTTAAATCTTTAAAGAATTGTGTTGCACCGTTCTCGTCTTGATTTAAAATATACTTATAAATCTCTTCCTTCTCAGACTCTTCTATTTGCAGACTATCTGACTTGTTATCTTTATAATCCATAGGAATAGAATTAAAGTCATTTAGTTGACTTTCAAGAGAAGTTTTAAAATTATTAAATTGTTCCTCTTGTTCTTTTATTCTTTCTTTAGCTGTTTCTTCTTCTTGTGCTTTATATTGTTTACGAATTATATCAACCTTTTTCTTAAATAGTTCCTCATTCTCTTTAGCAATCTCCAAATCAGTTTTGATGTCATCTTCACTCATATCGCTGAATTTTGATTTTAAATCAGCAATATATAGTTCATCATCTGAATATTCATCTACACTGTATTGTTTTTCAATTGGACCATTTTCTTTAATATAATCTTCTACTGCTTTTTGAGAATAATAAGTAATTACATCCTGTATTGTTGCATTATTTGAACGCAAATAATTAATTACCTCTATTTCATCTTTGCTAAGATTTGGAGAAGTAAGTTCTTTAAGAATATTTATTTTTTCCTCTGAGTCTAAACTATCAAAATCTACTTCTTCCGTAGTACCGTCATCATTCTCATAAGTTACTTTACCATCTTTAAGACCATACTCACTTAAAAAGGATGTCAAAAAGTCGCTATTGTTACTAGTTTCTATATTTTTATCTTGATCCGATTCTTTAGGCTCTACTGGATCTGAATCATTACTTGAGTGACTAAGAAGATTTTCTCCTCCGATAGTATCTGCGGTAACTGGACTATCATTTTCAGGACTTGAAACCGAATTATCCTCTCCTGTTAATAGCTCGTCAAAGCTATCCGCATTAAATTCAAAATGATTTGGCATATTTTCTTATTTTTTCTTATTAATTGATTATTAATCTGTTTTGATATTTGTGGCAAATATAATATATTAATTCTTAATTTCCAAACACTTTATTAAATATTTTCTTTTATAATACATTTTTCTGGTATTTGAAATTTACCTTCAGCATCAATTGTAGCTTGATATTCTCCGCTTCCTATAGTAGCTGTTCCATCTGCATGAATTTTGATATGCCCAATGTTTAGATTACCCTTAGTATCTATTGTATAGTTTCCTATAGATATAGTACCATCATTATTTAAAACAATTGGGCCGATAGTAGCAGTTTTATCTGATTTAAATTGATAAGTTTCAGCACTTAAAATAGCTTCATTGGAATTAATATTTATCCACGGAGAGTAACTTATCTTACCGTCCACATCTTCTTTTTTAACCTTTCCAATAGCAGCCTCACCATCTGTGGTAAATTTATATGTAGAACTTGATAATACTCCATTGATAGAATATTTATCGTTCTCATTACCAACAGTAATATATATCCATGGAGAGTAATTAACTTGCTCTTTTTCTGACCCGTCTTCTTCAGTAGTAGTTACCGTCTCTTCTGAGAGTCCTAATATTGAAGGAGTAAACATTTCACTGGATAATTGAATGTAAATATCTCCGTTAGATGTTTTTTTAACAATAGAAGTTCTAGTACTATTACTACTAAATGTATTAGTAACTAAAGAACTTGTCATCAACTCTCCTCTTGATAAATCAAAATACGTCGTTCCAGATTTATTTACTATTTTATCTACTACTAATGTTGGAAAAGACCAATTACCTTCAATCCTCTCATTAGAAGCCTTTTTAGTATAATCATGGGATGAATATCCAGATAAATATTCTGCATTTAGATTTTCTACTAAAGCATTAGAGTTAATAACTAATGGAGATTGAGAAGCATCTTCTAATTGTATATTAATAGGAGATTTAAAATCACTAACAGCTGAAGATAGAAGTTTAGTATAAGAATTATTAGAAGCTTGATAAAAACTACCAGAAGAGCTGTCTACAACAAGAGTTCCATCACCAGGATATTCTCCACTATATGTTTCAAGATTGTCAACTATTAATACTCCCTTTATATTGGAATTATTAGAGGTGTTAGACTTTTCTGAAGAATTAGGATTGTCTGTATCTCTAAAGTTTATCGGATAAAATCTATCTTTTACTTGAACATAAACTCTACCAGATGTCTGTAGAATCAAGTCTTTACCTTTATCTCCAACTTTAGAATTATTAGATAATGTTCCCATTAGTCTTTTAATATTTTCTCAACAAAATCTAGGATATTATCTGTAATTAACCCAGACTTATCTAGTTTATCAATAAGTGACTTTAACAAGTTAATCTCACTGTCTGTAAATTCTACTTCAATTGAAGGAGCTTCCGAAGATCATGTAATCCTACCATCTTCATTTTTGATATTAAGATCTTCAAGTTCTTCACTAGAAAAGTCAATTTTTTTACGAATATTTCTTTTTGAAATCATCTCAATTACAGAACCTTGTTCTGGTAGATTCATAAGTAGCATTAATCTAGTTGCTACATTTAAATTAAATTTACATGTGTCTTTACTCATATTAATTCTTATTTAAGTTAGATAATGATACAAAATTATATAATATTTAATAAATAACCAAATTTTTATATAAATATTACGTATAAATAAAAAAATGCCACATTTCTGTGGCATTATCTAACTTTTTATTTTTTATTATCTATCTCTCTAAATTCTATGACTAGCTTTTTTCGACAGTTATCACATAAGAATCGTTTAGCTACTTTAAACATAGCTTGCCCTATCTCGCCAGTTAAATATTGAAATTCTTCTCCTTGTGGGTGTATTCTTAGAGCAGAACATATGTGCATAGCTAAATGTCCTTTTTCATGATCAAAAGTATTTTGAAATTCTTCAGCAGATGTTGTTAATCCGATAACAACCACAGAACACCTATGTTTAAAATTTGAGTAAGTAATTCCTGTATTATATTGCCCACTTCTTAACAAATCTTCTGCTTTTACAAGCTCTGATCAACTACACCCGATTGATTCTAACTCTTCTAAAATTTCATCTGCATAATAAGTATCTACTGCATAATATACAGTTACATGCCAGTCTCAATCTTCTAAATAAATATTCTGTACTATCATACTAAATCATATCTTCTCACATTATTGGAGTGCCCTTTCCAATGCAATCTGCGTAAAATCGAGTCATTGGTAATCCATCATATCCATCAGGATCATCAATATAATCTTTTACATAAAGTAATAAACAACGTTCGTCTATAATTGATGATCCTAAATAGTCAGATTTACCCATGTGATATACAAACATTACATCATATCCAACACAGTTATCAACTGTTATTCCATAGTTTTTAAACTGTTGTTTAATTTCTTCTTTTGGAGTAATTGAAATATGTTCTTTCTTTCCATCAGAATTAAGTTTTCACATGTTAGATATAGCTCACTCACAAAGTTTCTTATTAAAATGTCATCCATTTTGTGATAAATACTCTTCCATACCCGATGGCATTTTGTCTCTTATATCTAGTCTATTTCTATTCATAACTACCGACCTCCACGATAACTAGAACGATACGAAGATCTATAACCTGATCGTTCTCCCATCATTTCTTCCATAGCTTTGTCATATCCGTCCTCGTAGCCACATTCGTATGCCTCTTTTTCAATCTTCTCAATCTTCTCTGATCTATCACGCATACCCATTCGATAATCCATTTCTCTATCGCGGCCTTCTCTAATTTCTCAAACTCTCATATGTTATTCCTTATTTAGTTGTGATATTAGTTTCTTGTTCATAGACATTAACTCAGTAATACTTTTTGCCATTTCCCCCATCTGCGTTTTAAGCGAATTAATTTCCAATTGTTGCTGTTGCTTCTCTGCAAATTCAGGATTTAATTCTGACAAAATTTTATCACAGTTTGAGATCATTTCCTTATGAAAATCTATACTATTAATAATTGCAATACTTTTCTGCTTCAAAGAAGAAATTTCTGAATTCATAGCTTCTCTATTATCTGACAGAACAATATTACTATTATTAAAATCTGCAATATCTAAATTTGCTGGAATCTTTTGATATGTAATATCTTGATTATTAACTTTAACTACAATATCTACTACCATTTCCTGAGGCTGCCCAAACATCGGTTGTACAGGGTACTTTGGCATTGGGGTTGATACACTAACAACAGAGCCTGTTTCTAATACAGCTCTATCCTTGTGTAATATAAATACTTGGTTATTTGGTCTAAGTGATTGAAACATAATTAAGCAATTCCTGTTAATAAAACTAATTTATCTGACTCACGATCGTACATTGCTAAATAAATACCTGGTCCAGGCCAAGTAGCAGTAGTAACTGCAGTCGTTGTATTTGACTCATACACAGTTTGAGTTGAATTAGCTACTCCAGCTGTTACAAACTGAATATCTACCGCTGTTGTTGGAGCTGTAAATGTACTTGTTATTTTAACAAGTATGAGCCCAGAAAAATTTCCTCGTACAAACGGATGTCTATTAAATGAAAAAGTCGCTGCAGCAGTTGTAAGAGTAACTCCTGTATCTTCAATACAAGGAATACCTCCCTGATTTACAAATCGTAATATTGTATTAGCCATATTATTTTAATTTTTAGGCCCAAATACTACCATTATTCCAAAATCCACTGCCATAACCAAGTGCATTTAAACCAAATTGAGCTGCAACACAAGTTGGTACACCAACTACTGGAGAATATGGAACAGATACTGATTCGGGCAATTTACACTTAATACTATCTACTTCTCTTTGAAGTGCTACTAGAGCCGCATTCACAGGAGCAATAGTCTGAGTTTGGTAAGCTTGAATAGCACTTGTTTGATGTTCTTGACTTAGCTGATTAATTAAAGCAGATTTATCCTCACGAAGAGCATCAATTTTATTCTGCATCTCACGCATTTCTAGCTGACAGAACTTGTCATTAATTAATGTTGTCTGCTGATCTATTTTACTGCCAAGAATATTTGTTTGGTTCAAAGTAGCTAATTGGTTATCATAGCCCTGTTTTGTTATTGCTTCACGGACATCGCAGCAGCATGAAGCTAACTGAGAAGCAATCTGACAATTACCTGCCTGTATAGCATTAATAATCTGCTGGCCACTCATACCAACTTGATTACCTACAGACTGAATCTGACTCTGAACAGAATTAATTGCAGTTTGTACTGCATTAATATCACAATTAAGTGTGCTAGCTAGCTGACTAATTGCATTTCCATTTCCATTAATAGCTTGTAACAACATCTCTCTACCATAATCATTATTAAGCTGATTTCCTAAGCCACCAGCACCATTATTACCTCATCCATTACCTCCTCAACCCATAAGGAAGAATAGGAAAATTACCCAAATGAATCAGCCTCCCTCGCCAAATCCATCATTATTACGGCCTTGCATTGCTAATAGAACGTTTGGATCTACTCCTCTTTGTGAAAGCATAGGACCTAAAAGGCCTAAAATACCATTACCTGCACCTTCACCAAACACATAAGTTTTTTCCTCTGCCATATTAAAAAATACTTAAATTGTTAAACATTTAATTTTTTGTTTCGTTGATCAACAATACAAAGATATAATCACAATAACGTAAAACATAACGTTACTATACAAAATAAAAAATCCTCTTAAGTTTCTCAACTTAAGAGGATTACAACCAAAGAATAGTTAGCGTCATGTTACTAATTATTTTCTTTAAATTTATCTAAATCTTTCTTATAAAAGAATAACTCTTTAAATCCTTGTTGTTTTCTTCCTTTTGGAATTTTGCCTGCACGAACATAATTATCAAAAGTAGCTCTGCTGATGTTTAAATATTTACAAGCTTAATATTTACTAAGCTTTTCATTCTTATTACTTATGAAAGACAAATAGTCAATAACTTCTTCACACTCCTTTGCACTTAAATTTGAATTGCCTGTGTCAATATCATTAATAATTTTCAACAATAATTCTTTAATAATAGATAACATATTAATTATTAGGGTTATATAGGGCACATGTAATTAATACCATTGGATTGTTTGAATCATCTTCAATCCTTTTTACAGTATAAACTTTTCTTTGAGTAGATGTCCCTGCTAAATCACTAGCATTGTTTATAATATATATATTAGTTCCTGAAAAATTAACTGTACAATCTCCTCTAACAACTACTATGGCCTCAGATCTAGAGGCTGTTAGATTAGAAACATTGATTGTGTGGGCTGTTTCTGTAACCTCAATAAATGTTCCAGGATCACCTGCAGACAAACTAATACCTAATAATTTTTCATATCTATTATCTAGGGGAGGATTTAAATCAATATCCACTTTTGCAACAGTTGGGTCATAAACTTTAGTAAGTTCTCCAGCAGAAATATGTAAAGACTTAAATACAGGAGTTGCAGTAAGGTCGTTATAAGATCCACTTTTAGCTACATCTGCTAGTCCATCTATTCCTGTAGCAGGTATTCTAATATCCTTACCAATAACTCCTAATTGATAGGAAGTCATTTCTGAGGGTACAAATGCAATTCGATCCTCACTAGCTACTTGATTTACTGTTGGCACGTGATCATAATTTGATTTATGACCAATTAATAATTTCAAATCACCAGTATTATTTTCAACCGTAGTAGCTAAGTAATTATCAGCTCCACTAACAGAAATTGTATGATTTTGAGAATTAATAGAAATAGGATTCCCTGAATCTCCCCTAATATCTATAGAATTAACATAATCAAGTTCTAATACTTGTTGGGTTAGTTCATCTATACTATCAGATAGTTGTGTAACATTAGTCTTAAGAGTTGATATATCAGATATTGGAATATTAGAAGCTGAAACAGATTTTGTACCTTCGCCTATTACTAACATATTATTTGCTAAATCTCCAACTGCAACTACATCCCCTTCTCCAAGTTCTGCTATCTCATCTTTTGTAACATAGTTGTTTAATGTAGAAGTATCTACTTTAGAAGATAGTGCGTTGTTAATAACTTTATTCTGAACAGGGTTCTCAGAAGTGCTGTTTAATTCTGAATCTACTATTATTGGAGTTGGCATATCAGTAATTTGAGATACTGTATGAGTATGATTTAATCTGGCGAATGAGTCAGGATTATATCCAGAGTCTTTAATAATTTTTCCACTGTTATTATTAAAAGAAGCAAAATTATTATTAATAGCCGAAGTAGGACCTGTAACATCCCCCATACCAGCCTGTGCAGAATCAGCAGGAATATATCCTAAAATATCTGTAATATCTGTTGAGGTTACATTTAAATCAGTTAGTGTCTTAGGAACATCTGATAACTTTGCTAAATTTCCAATTAATACTCCAGAATCTTTAATGACTTTACCTTGACCATTAGAAGTAATTACTCTATCTGCTGTCGAAAATTCAGCAGCTGCCGTTACATCTCCATAACCACTTTCACTAAGTCTCTCGTCTACTTCTTCTTTTGTATATACTGAAATACTTTTAGAAGCTACTAATTTATGCTTATTAACAGAATCAACTGCTAATTCTGTAATTACATTACCACTGCCACTTAATACTATATTAACATCAGGAATACTAGGAATATCTTCCCTAACATTTTGAATCTGAGAATCAACTTGATCCTTTGTATAATAGTTAGTCAAATCAATAGAGGTATCCCCAATTTTTTCTCAGTTGTTTTCAATATAAATATATTCATCATGAACATCTGTCCCTGATCCTTTCTTTTTGACTAAGTATATGATATTACTCTTAATATCACTAGATGGTAATACATCAACTACTAAGAATTGTATATTAGCTAAATTATCAATTATACCTTTTAAAATTTTACCTTGTTTCGCAGATAGTGATTTATTAACATCATCTGATAATAAATTATCAACTATAGAGCTCTTGATCTGATTACTTATTTCAACATCGATAATATTTTCAATAGATCCTGATAAACTAGCATCTAAACTATCAATAGCATCTTTTACTCCTCCAGAAGTTACTAAGTTATTACTTCCTTTAGTAGGAGTGTTGTCTATAGTTTCTAATTTATTAACAACTTCAGGAATTTGAAGAAGAGTATTGTTATACTCTTCTTCTGATCCTTCATATCCATGCTCTACTGCAATATCATATGCGTCTTTTCCATTTTTTCCAGGAGCCCCAACTGTTCCAGGGAAAATAACTCATTTATTTTTATTTTTATCAAAATATTTTACACTCATAACTAATTATATTAAGAAGCTTTATATACAGCACAGTTTACAGCAACTAGATTTGGTGTTATTCTTGAAAAAACATAAACTCTATATGTTCCTGCATCTCCAGTTAACGGAATATCTTTTTGTACTTTTAACCTTGAGTTTGAACTAAAAGTAACAGGATATGCGCTTTCAACTACTACCATAGACGTTTCAATTATCTCTGTATCATTAATGCTTTCTATACTACTTCAGTCAGCTGTATTTAAAGATAGATTAATACGTGTCGCCCATAGTGAACCTGTGTTATGATAATAACATATACCTTTTTTAACAGAAATTGACGGATCACTCCCATATGCTTGTCTAGTTAGGTTAGTTTGTCGATTTCTAGGAATTGTAATCTCTTCTGTCTTTGATCCATTATATGTTATATTCGTAGATCCACTATGTATAGTTAATGCTCCTGTAACCATATTTGCCTTACTAGCGGTTCCACTAAATACTCCATCTTGTATATATGTATCCCCATCGTATCCAAAATATACAATATTGTTATCTGGAGCTATATACACATTGCTATCTGAAACAATAGCTAGTCCATCATACCCAAAGTCCTTCCCGTCTATAATACCTCTACTAACACTCCCGCTTAATCCAACAAATACTCCATTATTAAAGTATTTCTCGCCGCTTATTTCTTGTGCTTCAGTAGTTATAACACCAGAATTACTTGGACTAGCTATAGGTATAGAGCCAAACGAAACAGCACTCATTCCAGTACCAGTTAGTGAACCTGTTGGACCTTTACTGGTTCCATTTGTTCATGTAAATGTTGTTGGATAATAGTTTGTATTTGTATCTGTTCAAGGTACACTTACACCTAAATATCCATCTTTATCTAGTTGAACTGCATACACTTTTCCAGATACAGTAGAAGCATTTTGAGAACTTAGTGACATCTGTGTACTAGATCTCAAACTTAAATCTAACGTGCCACTCCCAGTTATTAGCTTTGGTTTCATACCAAGACCTGCATTAATCTGTGTTATAGTGCCAGTTCCCTTTTCTCAAGGCACATTTACATAAGCTTTACCATTACTATCTAATTGTACTGCATAACTTTTATCAGCTGCGTGATACCCTATTTTTATTCCTCCATAAGAGCCTGAGGTTGCTTCTGGAATACCCTTTAAATATCCTGCGGAAGCATGATTTCCTCAACTATAAGCTGTATTAAGATTACTTTTATCAGTAGCAGTCATTACTCCTGCTGTAGTTGTTGTTGCAGCAGGAATAGTTACACCAGATGATTCTAAACTTGGAGAACCAAAAGCACTTGCACTCGTAGCTGTGGATCTTCCTATTTGCTTTAACTTAATTTTTACTGTACTTGTAGTAGTAGTTGCATTTGCATCTGCCCCTGTAATTAAGTACTGTCCAAGTGAAGTAATTACAGAACCTTGACTACTAATATTAGTACTTAATCCTGATATATTATTTGTTACCCATTCTTGTGTTGCTATTATTTTACCTCGTATATAAGCGTTTCCGTCATCTCTAATTGATAGTTTATAGCTATTAGATTGATCAGATTTTCTATGTAACATAAAGGTCTCAATGTAATCAGTAGTTTCATTAGTAGTTCCAAATGAAGAAACATATACTCCTTTATTCTTCAATACTAAATAAACACCATCAGTACTATTATTAGTATTATCAATATATATTGGGTTAGGATGGGGTGCTGCAAATGTTGTAGATTCATTAAAATTTCCATGAAGAGTAGTAGCATATATGTTCTTAAATTTCTTACCACTCTCTCCAATATTTGAAACTCTATTGCTTACGGGATTAATGTGACCACTAACCCTTAAACTTCCAGAAATTGTACCTCCTGTTAATGGTAGATATCCTAAACTATCTAAGGATGCTCAGTTAGGAGCATTATTACCATTAGATACAAGAATCTGCCCACTAGTACCACCTGAAGTAGGAGCGTAAAGTCTAACCTCAACACTATCTGATGAATAAAAATTATTTATAGTACCGTTTACAACTAGTTGTTTAGTTTTAAGATCTTTTAGAGATCCATCTCCCATTGTTACATTAGTACTAGTACCCCCATTACTGATAAATTTTCAAGCCGATACACTTCCTGGAAAAGAAACATTTTGAGCATTATCCCAAGAATATATTTGACCTACTTTAGACATATTGTTAGGCATTCTCCAGCCATAAGTACCATATCCAGAAATTCTATAGACTGTCAATTGTCCACTATAGTTCTCACTAACACTTCTAGTTGAAAATGTAAACCTTAGTTTCGAATATTGAGAAGCTGTACTTGGGGAATTGTTATAATATATAGAAGATGTCAAAGCTCTAAAATTAGGTCCCGATCACCCCTGTAAAACAGCATCCTGAGATATTATATCTCAAGATTCAGAACTAGGATTATATGCTTCTATAAAGCAATTATAACCAGAGCCGTTAGTAGACACATATATATATATTCAATCAATAGTACAATACCTGTCACTATTATTTATAGTAAGTCTATATTGAGTGGTTGTGCTAACATCTTCTGTATCTATTAATTGTAGACCATACTTATTATCTTGTGAAGTAAATAAACTTATAAGTCTACTACTCCCCTTAGGATCTTCAGTTCACAATTCTCCGTTGTTTTTACTTATTTCTCCATATAAATCAGTGCTCTTTATAAACGCTAATTTATCAGAACGGTACTCCCCAATATATGAAGTAATTCCATATGGTACAGTATTAGAAGTCGCAGTATCAACAGTAGGTCCTCCTATACTAGTTATAGGTACTTTTCCCCATTCAGGAGTTGATGACCCATTTGAAATTAATACTTGTCCTGCTGTTCCAGGAGTTGATGGTCCATACAATAATTTGGAAGATCCATTTGAACATAGTACCCTGTGTCCATTATTTTCCGAAGTTTTAAAACCTTTTGCTGTTATGTATGTAAGATTACTGGCCCCATCTCCAAATTGGTATTCTGTTATAGTGTTGTCAGTATTTTGACCCCCAGCAGAGTTTTTATAATTAATTACTAGCCTTCCTCCTTTAAATGTCTGGGGTATATAGTTAAATTTATCTGACGTTACTGTATTCATATCTAGGAAAGTTAATTTCCTAAATGTTGGTACCCCAGATGTGCCACTTGGAGCTGCTCATACTGTATTAGCGTTTTGTGTACTTAAAGATGATCCTAATTCTGCATTTCCTGTAAGTGTACTTTCAGAATTAATGAATATGGAACTTGGCAGTACTAACTTAACCGAGTTAACTAAATCAGGTTTACCTGTCACTCCTGACCAAGGCACACTAGATGCTGCTCCTGCTGTATAAATAGAGTAGCCATCTTCACTATTTAATTTAGAAGAATCAATAACAAAATACATTACACCTGTATCTTTCTCTTTAACAGTATCGCCTTCTTGTACTTGTTCAGTGGTTAAAGCTAGTCTTGCTGCTTTATTTGCAACTATTACTAAACGCTCCAGTGCTCCCTTAGGCAATCTCTCAATATCAATAACTCCCGAGGTAATTTTACCAGCATCTATACCATTAGCAACCCCTATATCTATAATATGTCCTTTCTCATCCTTAGTAATAGAATTTATAATAGTTCCAGATGTAGCACTTCCTCCAACAGGAGTATAGTGATTAGCAGCACTAGTAACCTTACTATCTGGAGTGTCTATATTACCTGATCCTAGTATAGCAGTACCATTAATAGTTTTAATATTAGTCCCAGAAACTAACTCTTCTTGTAATTCTTTATCATAAGTTTCTACCATAACTGGTTGATTTTCTATAATATGTGCCTTCAGAGTTATGTTATTAGTTTCTGATAAATATGTTGCATAAGCAACAAAGCCTCTCTGAGATTCTGAAGAGGTATACTGTCAATAATTAGAGGTTAACGTCATTTCAGTAGTTTTAATTCTAATTAAAACAGCTCTATTATTTGCCGCAGCTTCTGCAACTCTATTAAAATCTGTCTCATTTGGTATTTGTTCATTTTCTACTGTAATAGAAGGAACATCGCCTACATTAATATTACCTTCCCCTAATAAAGAAAGATTGTTAATTGTTCTAATTGATTCTCCACTAACAAGAGTATCCTGTTTGGTAGCCATCTCTTTATCAAGAGAATCAATCTTATCTCCATCTTCTTCTTGTTTTGTTTTAATAATTGATATATCTGAAGTATTAGTTGCTACTTGAGTAGATAAAGATTCTACCACAGAAGAATCAGCTTTACCAGCAAGTTCTGTTTTTGTTGCATAATCTCCTACAGGCTGTTTAGTAGCAAGCTGCTCATCAACATAAGTCTTATCTGCTTTACCTGCTAAATCTCCAGAAACCTCTGTTTCAGTTACAAAGTTAGAATCATTAGTAAGCTCACTAACTTTAGTTGGAATATCACTCTTTAAAGCATAATCACCAACTGGTTGGTATCCAGATAAATCTACAGATAATTGGGATTTATCTTCATTAAAAGCTAATGGAGCTTGTGGAGCAAATACTCCTTGTTTTTCCTCAAGTTTGGCATCTACTTCTTCTTTAGTATATACTTTATTAGTAAGATCAACCTCAGTAACTTTAACAGTCATATTACCATTAGCTACTAAAACTGCAGATACCTCAACGATTGTAGAATCATCTTTAAGATACATTCCTTTTAAATCTAACGATTCGTTGTTTTCAATAGCAACTAAAGGAAGAACTACTACTTTGCCTTCGTAAGTGATCTCAGCAAATAAATAGAACTCTAAATTAGACTTAATAAAAGAATATACATAAGCCTGATGTTCTGTATCATTTTCATCTAAATGTAAGAATAAATGATTATTAAATGCAGATATAACGTTATCTACAATTCGTATATTAGCTCCTGCTGTTAATTTATCTTGTTTTTTAGAAATAGCTGTATTAATCGCACTGTTAATATTGTCTATTTCTTCTTTAGTATACTTATCATTAAGAATACCAAATACTTGAGATGTTAAAATACCAGAAGCATTAGTATTTGTATCATATCCAGGAAGTTCAACTGCTTGTCCAGTTTGATTACCTAAAGATGGAGTAATAGTCAATTTAGTAGGTATTGCTTGAACCTGTATTGCTGGAACTATGTTCGTTGAGACTTCTAAAGTCTTACCATTTAAAGATGGCTTATTATCTATTGAACTATAATCAGCAGATATAGTATTTCCAGATATATTGATTCCATTACCTTTAACTAATTTATCTTGTTTTTCAGCTAAACCTTCAGTAACAGATTCATTAGTAGCAAATCCTTGACTATTTACTCATTCCTCTGTAGCATATCCATCTAAGCTAGTAATATACCCACTATCATTAGTCAATTGACTAGTTTTAGTAGGTATATTGCTAGTAGATGCTAATCCTAACTCACTTGCAGTAAGATTTCCATTTAAAGATACTCCGTTTATTTCTGGCTTATTTTGCAGATCTTGATAATTATTAGTTCCTAAATCTTCTCCATTTAAAAGAGCTATATTATCATCTTTATCTATTACTAAGGCTTTGTTTACATTATCCCTTGTAATAGTGTCTGCCTCAAGTACATTTAAATAGGGTAATAGATTTTCCATATTATATAATTTTTATTATTAATGTCTATAAACAAAATAAGAGCGAGTAAAATTAATTACCCGCTCTTAATCTGATTATCCAACTATTGCAGCAATAGCTTCTGCTGACAACTCATAAGGATAAGAATCCGAATCAGTAGAGAGAGTCAGAGTATAAGCATTCTGATCACCTTTTGCAGTACCAGTAACACCCGTACCAGCGGAAGCGCTTACATAATCATCTTTACCAAGGAACCAGTAATGACCATTACTATCCTCAACAACAACTGCAAGCTGACCGATCGATAAAGCTGCAATTTCAATTCTCTTAGCAGTTTCCATCTTTGTAAATACAAGAGCTAACTCATTACTTACATAGTTAACTCCTGCGGATTCGTCAACATTCAGAGTTGAAGTTAAAGAACCAGTAGCCTTACGGAACTGATACTCATACCATTGAGCTTCACCCTCTAAAGTGATACTTTCAATCATATTGTCATCACCTACAACTACAGATTTTACATCTGAATATTGAGTAATCCAAACTCGTTTGATACCACCTAACGAAGGCTGGCAATCAAGTGTAATTCCATTAAGCGTTATTAAGCAAGCCATATATTTATTAAACTTTATTAATTATTCGTATTTCCACTTTCATTTATAACCAAAACAAGAAGATCTTTTACCATTACATACATCTGGAATATGAGAACGCTTACTATTAAATGATTTAGCTGCATTCATTATACAATTCCATTCTTTAATAAATTCTCCATCTAATGAATACTGCAATACTGGTTTACCATACTTATTAATCATAGCAGCACTGACACTTTTACTAAGTTTTTCTTTGGTAGCATCACTATGATGTTTCCCTCACATATTTTTCTTCTCTCCTTTTTGAGCTTCAGATATTTTGCGTTTATGTCCCTCAGAAAGTTGTTTACCTATATTATGTATAGGATCAATCCATCTTTCTGGATGATTCTTCATATATTCTCTCTGCTTTTCTATTCTCTCAAGAGATAACTTAACACCTTTATGTGATTCACTTATCTTTTTTCTAGATTCATCAGATACCACTCTATTTAATTGACCTCCAAAATCAATATTATAGCCAAACTCAGAATCATAAGACTTATACTTCTTTATATAGTACTTTTCCCATTTATCTAGAAACTTAAAGAGTTCATCTTCATTATTAGTCTCTAAAGTCTTTAATACCTCTATATTAAAAGATTCTTTACCGTATTTTAATACTGCAGATTTTAGATGAGCATTGCCTCTCTGATGAAGAGACATATGCTCACTAAATCTTTGTCTTATATTTCTTATAGTTTGACCTATGTAAACTTTGTTATTTATAGTATTTGTAATTATATAAACGTTCCCAATTCGGTTCATATGTTCAGATTATTTTAGTTATAAATTACTGATTATCTATTATTTAAGCTTTTACACCAAGTACGATCTCATCTGGGAATGCAACCTGTACACCAGCGTTAAATTCAATAGCTAATCTAAATTCTCTGAAATCCTGCGAATACCACATTTCGAATTTCTCTTCGTCGTTCATCATATCGCAGCCATAGAAGAAGTTCTTATCAAGCTGACCAGCAACGATCTTGTCAGTTCCGTTAAGACCATTAACAGCGATTACTTTAACCTGCGAACCAGGAAGCATAATCTCACCATTAAGATTCTCACCACTATAATGGAAGTAGTTCTTAGCAACTAACTCCTGGACGAATTTACGGAAGGTATCAGCACCTACTAAGATAGAAGCACCATCAAGTACTTTCTCAGGAATAGCGTTATAAACAGCCATAATGTCATCGTAAGCAGAAGTACCAGTAATCGTTACATCAACAGTACCAGCAGCATCTTTTAAGATCTTTAACAGACCATCGAAATATTTAAGGTTGTTCGTACCAGAACTAGTATCACCTTGCCAGATAGCGGTTTCAATAGCGGCTTTAACATTCTCAACTACACCACTAATAAAGTCCTCTTCGAAAGGAAGCGTTTTCTGACCAGCAGCAACGCGAACCTGATACTGAGTCCAATATTTAAGCATAGCTTTGTCGCAATAAGCCATATTAATCTTTATATTTCCAGTCGTAAGAACTCGTTGTGAAAGAGTCTGCGTTCCAGCCTCATCCCATCCACAAGTCAGACCATCTCCAAATTCAACATCAGTTGAAAGTAAGTTAAGAGCAGCTGAAGTTTTAATATCAGTCTGTAAGTTAAATAAACTAGCACTCTTAGCTTTTAATACAGCCTCTTTAATAAGAGGTAATCTACGCTGCTCAACATAAGCAGTCAAAGAAGTCATTACAGGATTCATAAATTATTAATTTTTAAATTATTAACCAATAAAGTTTTTAAGCTTTCTATCTATTTCTGCATTGCCACTTGTAGGAGTAGTACGCTTTGTTTCAATCTCTTCTTCTGCAGAGAAAGCAGCACTCATTTTGCTCATTTTCTCAACAGTCTCTTTTGTTTCAGTTCCTTTTGCTTCAAGCTCGGCAACCTTCTTTGTAAGTTTGTCTACAATGTCATAAAGCTCATTAATCTCTCTATGAATTGCATCAATGGCATCAGTTTCACTTTCTTTAACACCATCGGTTTGAACCATAGGATCTGCAACTTCTTCCTCAGCAGCGTTTACTTTCTTAGTTCCGCAAGCAGCAGCTACCTCAACAGTTTTCATTCCTTCCTCTGGATCTACTTCAGCTTTAGGATCAGTAATTGATTCAACGCGACCTTCCTTAACTACGATAGTTTTACCATCTTCGGTAACATAATCACCATCAGCAGCAGGAGCGTATTCGCCATTCTCATCCATTACATAAACATCCATTCCAGCTTTAAGATCTTCGTCAGAATCCCAAGTTAAGACCCCATTTGAAGTTTTCAGATCACTGAATTTTGCCAACATTCTGGCAAGCTCTAATTTGATTTTAGTGAATTTGCTCATAGTTTACTTTTTAATTCGTTTTATCTTCTTCAACATTCTTTGTATCTCTTTAAGTTCTGTATATTCATCACTCTTACGTTCTAAAGTAAATAAGCCTTCAATAGAGAAGCCTTTGAACTTTCCAGCTTTAATAGCATCCCAAATAATAGGATTATTTATTTTGTAAGTTACAAATAAAGAACCGTCAGGCACATCTTTGAATTCTATTGGAGAAATTCCTCTTTTCTCATCTTTAATGTAAAGTTCTTGTAGTACAATTCCAGGAATCGAAGAATCTTCTAAATGCTCTATATTAACAGCATCAGTTCTCTTATCCCTCATCATCTTCTCAGCCATTGCTCTTAAAGTCTCTTTATCATATTGGATATAATATTCTCCCAAATTGTCATCTCGTCTAAAAATTGGCATATCACATACCATTAAACAAGAAGTCACAAGATGTTGATCTTCATCCATAGAGAATTTCAAAGAGTTATTAAATGCAACCCAGTTTACTTGAGTAGCTGGCTTTGATGTTAAAGCTACATATTCTATGCCATCAAAATCGTCAGTTATTACTGCTTGATATAGTGGCAGTTCGTTATACATATTTTCCATTTTTTATTAATATATAGTTAGTTAGAAAAATGTAATATTTTTTACAATCTTTTAATAAATTATATTTATATAGAATATAACTGTCAAGTTTTTTACTCACACAGGTATCTAAGATAAATAAAATTTTGACATTGCACTACTATATAAGCACTGATTTACAGTAACTTACATAGTAGGCTGTCAATAATTTACTCACTTTAGAAACTTGCATTAGACTCAGTAACTGCCACTTTAGTCTGTGCATTTGTAATGTCAGATTCAACAACATAACATTTAATTGGATTGTTAAGTTGGTCTGTTTCTTTATCTCCAAGTAAGTTCCGAGTATATTCTACAGGAGCTGTATTTAAAGCAGCTGGTGCTGCCACTGCTGCAGATGCTCCACTCACTCCACTTGCACCTGATTCATCTACTTCTCAAATCTTTTTAACATTTGCAATACCTGCAACTACTGCGGCTGCAGCTGCAGCAATACCTAAAGCAGGACCTACAATAGGAATTCCTGCCATAGCAGAGTATGCGCTATTTGCTGCTGAATAAGTGTCAATTAATGCTTGAGCAGTAGCAAATCCTTTACCTACTTTACTTTCCTCTCCCCAAATACTTGCCATACTTCCTGCAATGCTTGAAGCTACAGATAAAGTTCCCTGTAAAGCTTGCTGCCTTGCTTTTTGAAGATTTTGATAAGCCTGAGTATTTGCCTGTTCATTAGCTAATTGAGCATCTGATAAGGCCATATTATTCTCAGTAAGAGTTCTTTGAATTTCCTCTTTTTGTTCAGCAGTTAATTGTTCATTCATTAATTGCTGACTTAATAAGGCATTCTCTTGCTCTATTCTACCTTGAGTTAATGAGAGTAAGTTGTTATTGTATTCAATTTGAGCATTGTATTGATTCTCTAAGTCCTCTCTACTCTGATATGTAAATTTATAACCAGTCCCTTCATAATCTCCAGCCAATCCAAATGCTTTCGATATACCTTGAGTATAAGTAGTCTGAAAGGTCTGCTCTCTTGGCTCTCTCAAATTACTTGTAGAAGATAAATCTCTAATCCTTTTTAATTCAGACTGTAGATCATTCCAAGCTTTATCTGCATCTGCTTTACGCTTAGCTTCTTCATCAGCTCTAGCTTTATCTCTAATCTTTTTAAGTTCTTCCTGATGCCAAGCTTCTACCTCTTCAATTCCCCTATTATACTTAATAGCTAATGCTAATAGTCTAATATATTCATCTTCAAGTTCATCTACTGGATCTTTATCCTCTAATCTCTTTTGAAGCCATTCATCAAATTCATTAATTACCTTCTTAGCTTCAGTAGTGTTCTTTGTAATAGTTGGAATATTAAAGAATTCACCATACTTTTTATTAGTATCTGCTACATCCTCAAATAGCTTTTTAAGCCTTTTCTCAATGTCTTTATTTAAATCATCCAACTGTTTATAAGTATTCTCTTTATTTTTCTTAGTGTACTCATAAATAGTATTAGAATAATCTTTTCAGAACATTGCTGTAGCTTTAAAAGCCTGCCAAGCAGATGCCTCTCCAAAGCTTGTATCAGAAATTTGATTCTCCAGTTCAGTACGTTTGTTTAAATACTCCTCATAAAGCTTAATTGCAGCCTGTTCAATAGCCTGAGCTTTTGCTCTTGCAGTTAATGCTTCTACATAATTACCAGTATTATTTACAAACGCATCTTCTGCAGTCTTTACATCAGTGATATTTAAGCCAGTCTCTTTAATCTTATCTGAATATTGCTCTATAAACTTACGCTTAGCATCTGCAGAATCTCCAACCCTTTCGTAAGCTATTTGTAACTCTCTAAAGATAGCTATAGATTTAGAAGCAATCTGATTAGTAGTATCTGTAATAGACTTTCTAAATTCAGCAGCCTCCTTTTCAGCTGATTTTATTGAGGATATATACTCTATTATCTTATTAATAGCTAATCCAATAGCTGTAGCTAATGCAATTCATACAGTTACATTACCAATAGTTTTAAGTGCAGTTTTAACCTTACCTACTCCAGAAGCTAATTCTGCAGCACCTTTAGCAGCTGCATTAGATGCTTCAGCTTGTTTATTAAGAACTGCAGCTATCCCAGGAGAATTTCTTTTTAGTCTTTCTAATTGTTCATTGATTACAGCTATACTATTACGAGCTTTTTTAGTACTATCATTTAATTTACCTATAATCGGAATCGTCTTAGATACACTCTTATTAGTAGCAGATATTTCAGCAGGAGTGCCCATTACTCCTTGAATCATACCTCCTTTAAAATTAATATTGGTGCCTTCTAAATCCTTGACTACTTTAGAGATATTACCTAATTCAGTTCCAACATTACCAACAGATGTGCCAATGCCATTAAGCTTAGATGCATCAATCTGATTAAGATTTTTGGCAGCATTATTCAACCCTGTATTAAATGGAGAGATAAAATCAGTTAATTTCTTAAACCAATTACCTAAAGTAGGCAATTCTTCTAATAAATCTTTTATACCTCCCACACCTTGAACTAAAGTAATAGTAGATTGTAACTTAACCATTACTTTATTTAAATCCTCAGATTCTTTCCCAAATAAAGTAATGGCAGCTGTTGCAGCTCCATATCCACTGGCCAAACCAGTGGATATTTTAGCTACACTTTCAAACCTTTGAGCAGTAGTTCTTGAAGATCTTGCTATCTGCTCATTAATTTTATTGAATTCTGATTGTCTCTTACCAAGTAATGAAAGAGTTTCATTATATTCCTTAGTACCAATCTCTAAATCATTCAGCGAATTAGTTAATGCATCAATATCTTTCTTTAAAGAGTTTATTGACTTATTACTTGACTTAGTATCAATACTAATAACCTTTTTAATTTCTGTTTGTGCCATTAGATTGTAATATTTTTAACAGTATCTTCTGTTAGTGTTAAATTCTCTGTATATTTAATTGTTCCTGTTGGTCCGTCAGATACTCTAAATAAAAATTGAACTCCATTTTGAGCATATATTCTATAACTTCCATCATCTCTCATATAAGTGACATTTAAGAAATTATCATTTTCAGTTAGAATCTGATTAACGCCAGAAGGAATACCTCCAGTAGAAGTTTGAAGTTTTCCTGTAATAAGAATAGCTTTATTTGGGTCTGGAGTTTGAGTAAACATACATTGAGGGCCATTTATACTTCCTTGTTTATAAAGACTAAAATAGAAACTCCTTTGGTCATATGTAGTATTCTCATTATATGTAACTGTCAATTCTGTTTCTCCAGGCTGCCCAGATTCAGGTGTAATGCTTACAATTTCATTTGGACTATATCATCCTAATTCTCAAGGAATATTAGAAGTAACTGTAATCTTTTTAGTCCCAGCTTTATAATCTACAACTGGATCTGAATCATCAAATGATATATATTCACCTAGATTTTGAACTCCAGCTAAATAACTATTAATATCTTGAACTTTAATAAATTCGCATCTAACTGTAGAATCTGAATTAATATCATAAGCATCAATCTTATTAAGTATCCAGTAAGAATCTTCAAAATAATAGAACTGTCTAAGTAAATCATACTTAACATCTAAATCATCCAATCTTACAAAGCAGGTAACTTTTTTAGTATTTACATCAAATTGATCATTATAAAATTCACTCCAGAATCTACTATATAAAGTAGATTGTTCTAAATAACTAACTTTATCAATGTATATTTCTCTTGGAACCCCAAAATCTCAAGATGAAGATATAAAATTACTAGAAATAGTGTATCTTATAAATTGTGGTAATATGTTTCTTCTAATAGCTATTTTTTGTCCTGCAGAATTATTTTCACTATTAGTATAGATATAACAAGGTTCTCCATCATTAAGAACTGACATTTCTGTAACATCATCAGTAATCCAATAATAAATAGGATTACCATTTATATCTTTCATATTAACATCATCATTATAAAATAATAAAGTACTTTTTATCTCTTCAAGACTTTGTTCATTATTATCTAATGTATAAAAACAAGTTTTTGCAAATATATCATTTCCAGGAACATCCCACCATTCTGTAGTCTTACCTTGGTCTATAAAATTAGCTCCATATAAATCCTGATCATTAGTCTTTACTTCTGTAGAAGTTCTATTAAATAAACTATATGTAATATTATCATTCATAAATGCGGGTACATAAGTATTTCCAGAATTAAAGAAATTTCTAAAATACTTATCTGCATCTCTTGCTGATACTACATTTTGAAATATATTTCCAGAATATAAATCAGTATTATCACTATTAAAATTATATCCAGTGTTTAATCTTTGCTGACCATAATCTATATCATATTGTCTATCATATTTCTTGGCATAATATGTTTCTGGAGTTTCTAATGACATAGTATATCACTTCTTATCAAATAATATTGGATTTACATTGAAGTCTTTAGAATAATCAATCCTTTTACTCCAATCAGAGATTATATTCTTAAAGAAATTATTTCTAGTATATATTCTAATTGTTTTACTATCAATATCTTTTGTAAAATACAATCCAAATAGTTTTGCATAACTTAATAAGTAATCAACAGGAGATTGTTCTGTCTTTAATAATTTCTGCTTAGTAATTAAAGCATCAGAAGTAACTGCTGAAGGCCAAGAAGCTTTTAATGTATATTGAGTTTCATCATATAAAAATTCTGACCATCCAGCAACTCTATTTGCTGTGACATTATTAGGATGCATATTATCTGATTGTCATACTGCATCTTGATTGTATAAACTCTCAGTTCTTCTTGCAATTTGTATATTCACTAAAATCTTATTAACTTTAGGCATATCTTTTACAGTAAATCTGAAAGTATTAGTATTATTATCACTTTTAAAATAATACCTATTTCCACTATCTTTTACAAAGTGACCAAAAATAGCTTCTACAGGCGCATCAGTTAATGGATAATACTTAAACCAAGTTCCAGGTCCTGATTGAACTTGAGTGTTTATCTTATTTGTAAAGTTATATAAAGGAGAGTATGCTATAGGTCTACTAGGAGATGAAGTATCTTCAGCATCATATATCAATATCTGTGCTGTTACTGATGTTCTGTAAGGATCATTCCTATAATCTGTATTTCCAGCTCTTCCGTTCCTTACATAAGATAAATATAAATCATTACCTGCTGAAACATTTGCATTATAAAATAGCTGAAAATCAACATTAATATTAACAAGAGTATTAGCAGGAGTTGCAGATAAATCAATTACTTGGCCTTCCCCAGGAACTATTACATCACTCCCTGTAACACTAAATCTACCCCAGTTTACTGAAGTAGTTGTTCCTCCAGGTTTTAATCCACACCAAAACAAATCATTATATTTAGTAAGTTTAGCATTCTCTGTAATATTATCTGATTCTTCATCTTCAGTAGATCCTAATAAAGATAATGCAACAAACGCTTTATTTCAATATGGATTTGAATAATTAAAGAAACTATCATCAAATATCACATCATATCCAGAATTCTCTTTTCTACATATAGTTTCTATTAACTTACTTAATTTTAATGCTGGCCTTTGCATATAACTTCTAAGATCTCTCATCTCCCATTCTGTATATGCTCTATTTAATTTAGCTAATCCATATCCATTATAAGGTGTGTATGTAGTTCCTGAATCGGTCTTACTAGTAGGAAATAAATTATCTCCATTAGTATTTATTAAACAAGTTTCATTATCAAAGTTTTCATATAAACCGTTATATGCAGGAATAAATGTTAAAAAATCATAAATTTGACTTCCGTCATTTACTTTACTCCAATTAAAACAAGTATTTACAAAATCTTTATTAATGTGGAAATTCATTTCAGTATCGGTAGGAAGTACATTACCATCCTCATCAGTTACAAAGTATTGTAAATCAGCTAGAGTTCTAATAGTGCCATCTTCTTTATATTTAAGTCCATAAAAGAAATCTCCCAATCCTCCATATAAAGTAATATTATAAGTAATAACTGCTTGCTTTATAGAGATGCTATTTAACTGCATATATCCTGATTCAACTAAATATCCATTATTATAGATTCCAAAGTCAACTCTTTTTGAAGGATCAAAATATACGCCAGAGAAATTACCTTCTTTTATATGGAGAAATCTATCTAACTTATAAATCTCTCCAAAAATCTTATTATTATTCTTTGTGTCAGGTATAGAAATCGTTTTACTAAACGAGTTCTTGACTATAGTGGGGTTTTGGAAATCCTCAACAGTATATGTCATAGGAAGACTAATTCCCTCACTACAGTCAACCTCTTTATTTGCAATAAATAATTTAATATTCTTTCTCATAATTATTTACGATAAGTATCTTGAGAAGCTTCTACATTAATTGTATAATAGAACTTGTTTTTACCTTGATTTGTATAAGTCTTATACTCACAACTTGTATCTGTAATCAGTACTGGAGTAATTGTATTATCTTTAAGGTTATGTAAATATACTTGAGTAGATTCTAACAGATTATACATTTTAGATGCTTGTTCATCATTTAAATAGCCTGTATATAAAGTCCAACTGGAAGTAATAGTATTCAGGTATTTATTTCTTGCAAACTCTGTTGAGGGTCTCAATACTCGTTTTATATAGCTTTCAGATTCAAACTCATCAGTCTTCTTAACATTTCCTTCAATTAACAATGAATCCCATCCTCCAGCTGCATTTACATAATACAGAACATAATCTTTTCCAGTATTATCTATTGTATATTTAATTTGTTTTTGGCTAATAGTTCCAGAAACTACAAATGCTATAACTATATAATCTCCACAACCTAATTGCAGATTAGTTATATTCTCAACAAATGTATAGCCATTAATACCACTCTTTAAAGTAACATCTGTTGTAGTTTGAATTCCGTCTTTATAATAGAATCTATTAACTAAACCTTCTCCAGTAGGTAACAACCAACTTGTCATTACATATTGTCTTGGGTCAATTAAGCCAGTAATTGGATCACTCAAGAAATATCCACTTGTTAAATCTGTATCTTTATAAGACCAGTCATTAAAGAATATAATTGGCTTCTCATTTCCAGTTGAGGTTACTAAAGTAAAGTCTTTCAAGTAATTAGGCATAATGCTTGTACTTAATGTAGTTGGGAATGATATTCCATTAGATAGATAATTCTCAGTTACACTATTTAACAAGAACTCTACTCTATCTGCACCTGGATACTTATATGCTTTACCAGCATAAATTGTAGTTCCTCCATCATCTAAATGATACTCTATAAAGTCGTCTAAGGTTTCCTCAGCCCAAATATAATCTTTCCAAATTGGAGCTATATCTGATTTAACAGCTTGATTTACATTTATAGATAAGTTAATAATACTACTACTGTCTTTAACTACAGATATGCCGATTGTAGTATTTCTTCTTGATAAACTAGTATTTTCAGTAACATTAAAAGTAATTATTGCGTTTCCATTATTATATGTAAATTTAGGAGAGCTGATTCAAGATTGTGCATCTTCTGGAATTGCAAATACTACATCACTAGCACTAATATTATTTGAACTTAATCCATTAATAGTTAATGTACTTTGAGAATAACTTATATCATAATTTGTAACAGGTAAAGTCAAGTATGTTTTACTTTGAGTGATAGGTACTGTTGCTTTAATTGTATATCCTCCAGATGTTTGTGCAGTTACTGATGCATCAAACGATAAATCATTTACTGTATCGTTTTCAGGTAAAGTTAAAATAAAAGACTTATCTTCAGTATTATTTAATATATCACTTGCTTGACTACATACAACATTAAATGATGAAATAGTCTCTTCCGTTTTTGTAGTAGTTAAATAAAATTTATTTGTAACTATTGAAGCAGCATCATAATTTGCAGAAGCTGGAGTAACTATTAAATTTAAATCTGAAGGTGTGTCTGATTTAGCAATTGTAAATGAGTATTTTCAACTAAAGCGTCTATTACTAGTATTAGTTACAATTATACCAATACTTCTAGTTAAATCTTCTGTTCATTCCGTATTTTCAGAAACATCTATTTTAAATTTAACATAAGATGAATCAAAATCTAATACTGTAACTGTTGCTAATGCGTCTGCGCTTGTAACAGATACATCTCATTTTTTAATATTTGCGTAGTTAGTTTGGAAAGTTACTGTATAACTTCCTCCTGTATTTGGTACAGTTATTGTTCTTGTATCTGGATAAAATCCTGCTGCATCTTTATGCAGTCTTATTGGGAAATTTACAATTACAGGTTTTGTAATGTTATTATTTACTGAGAATGAACAAGTAACTGTTTGATCTTTAGTAATAGCTGCGGTATTAGTAATGTTAATAGTACAGCCAGAAGTCGTTTGATCTGTAATAGTTCCACTTAAACCTGCAACTTCTGGATATAAATAAAGGTTATCATAAGTACCATTAGTTGCCATTTGACCAGCACTATAATAAACCTTAAAAGTACCTGTAGAGTTAATTCCTAACTTTGAAGGTGTTAATTCTGCCATATTTTAAAAATTTTTAAATACATAATTATCTACTTGTGATTGCAAATCTTTTGTAACACTTTCTTCTAGGATTTGCATATAATTGTTCTCCATAATGTCTAAAGCGTTAGAAAGTAAGTGTTTTCCTCTTGTACCTTGTAAATGTATCTTTCTAGCTATTAAATAGGCTAATTGCTCTTGTGTAGGTAATTTACCATTATACATTCGAGGAACAATACGCTTTGATCTAATCCAGGATCTAATGGAATTTAGTGGAGGATATTTGCCAGCTGCTCTTCCATCCTCCACATATTTCCAATAGTCTAGTAAATCTAGACTTAATTCATAGTCTCCATCTTGTGTTTCAACTATATAATTAAGGTTGTTTCCTAAAGCACCAGTTGCATCAGTATTTAACTGTAATAATTGCTGTCTATATAAAGATATAATAACATCTCCATATTTCTCTAATAGTGCCTCTAAATTGGGAAATTTTAATTCTTGTTCTACCATTTTTCTAAAATATATTTGTGAAAATTTTTGGATATTAAATGTCAAGTTTTTTTGTAACTTTTAGGTATAAGAAAAATAAAAACTTTAAATTTTAATGACGTCTCTTTCATTCTTCTATTTGGCGTTTTTCCTCATTGCCCTTATCTATTATATAGCATATTAAGTTCAAGAACTCTTTAACATTCATATCATATACTTGATGCCAATTTAACCTAGTAGTTTCACTAACTTTATCTATTCAGATAATTCAATTCCACTTTTGAGTAAAAGTATTAACCGTCTCGTCTGAATCAAAGTTCTTAGAATCCTTATTCTCTCTACTTTGTTCTTTGTTTTCTTCAGGCTCTTCTTCATCTCTTTTTCCAAAGAGTACAGGGAATTCATTGTTGAGAGCTGCGATAACTTTACAAAAAAAAACATAATGTCTGAAAATATATCAACAGTAAGATGTTTATTTAAGTATTCAGCTTCTTCTAAAGGATCGTAATCTTCTCCATATTTCTTACCTTTAGGGAGCAAGAAACAAGCAGCTAAATTTGGCATATAATTATCATACTCTTTAAAGAAATTCTGAAAGTCGATATATTGACTTGCTGTCATTTTATTTACATTAAAAAATACTTGATACTCTCTATCTCCAATTAAATAGCTTTTTTCAGGAGTAGAAGGTTTATAAGGATTAATTAAGAAGCCAAGTGCATCTATTCTTTCCTGAAGCTCTTTAATCTCTAAATTCATTATATCCTCTTCAGATTGATCAGATAGCATAGCTATCATAGCTATATTCATTTCTAAGTCATTTTCCCATTCTTTACTTTTTAATTCAGTCAGTTTCTTATAATGACTTAAATCCATTTCTTTCCAAGATTTTATCATATTATTTAAATTTTAAGTTATATTTACCTTTAGTATTATTTAAAGAGTCGTATGCCAACATAAGACTAATTACTGTATCGTCATTAAATCCAGATGGTGCGTTATATGTTACATTTCCAGTTCTCGGATTGTAACTGGCTTCATATAGTCTTAATTCATTTAATAGTTTATCATCCTTTAAAATACCAATCTTTTCGTTTTCTAATGCCGCTTGTAGCTTATTTACAATAGCTGCCTTAGACTTATTAGTAGTTAAAAACTTAACTATCCGTAATTTAGGATTCCTTTTTACAAGAATATCATAAAACACTGAACCTATTGAGTTTTGTTCGACTTGAACTATCTTTATAAATCCTTGATACTCAGTGAATATATTTGTCAGTAAATCAACTTGTTCTGTTGGAGTTTTATCGTTAAAATACTTTATAAAGACCATTTGCCCAGATTCATTTAAAGCAGTAACACAAGTATAGTCTTTACCACTTCCAGTAGCCCAGTCAACTCCAATATAAAGATTATGATATTCAGGTTTTTTATCAATTATACAGTTAGCTATATTATTAAATAGGCAACCATCATCATCTGCAAACTCTCCAAGATATTCAGTTCTAAATTTATTTTTGGAGGTTGTAAGGCGATACATTTCAAGTTTATCCTCACTTAACAGCATAGAAGTATCTTCTAATGCTCAATCAAAGGATTGATAATATTTACTAAAATTACCATCAAAGCCCTTTTTAAAGCATTCATAAAAGAATCCTTCTCTAAACCTTGGAGTACTAATTATAAGTATTGGAGCATTTCATACATCAGCTATAGGTGTTAAAATTTCGTATACTTCATCTGATATATAAGCTGCTTCGTCAATTACTAATATTCCACTAACTGTAAATCCTCGTAATGAATCTTTTTGCTCAGCAGATTTAAATAGTATTTCACTCCCATTAGTAAATTCAATCTCAAGCAAAGATTCATTCTTTTTCTTAATAATATCTGTGCCATCTAATGCCTTTACTAACTCTTTAAATATCTTTCTGGAGTTAGTAAGAGTTGGTTCAACAATACAGCTAATACTTCCAGGATAGTTAATTGAAAATCGTAATAGTTCATTTTCTGCCATAAAGGATTTACCACATTGTCTCTTTGCTTTTACAGTAAATATTTTTCCAGACCTATAAGAGTGCTCTAAAGCAGTATGTACCTTTAATTGATAGATAAATGGGCTATATCCTTTATATATTTTTGTCATTGTTAATTGGATCTCCAAATTTAAACTGGACTTCATTATTCTGAATAGCTACAATAGTCTCAGGTTGATTTAATCCAAACATACTATTTATAGTCTTAATAATCTCATTTGCAGCTCTAATATCTCCCTTACTAATAGCAGTATCCAGTAATGATTCCAATCTTGATAATTGTATATGTCTAAGATTTTTTATAAGGTTATCATTCTTTTCAGCAATTATCTTATAAGCTTCTCCAATATATCTTGCAGCCGTTGATTGGCTTACATTATATTTACTTTGAAGTTCTTCACTTACTTTATTCCTTGACCATCCTTTGTTAAATAACCTTGCAGCATAAAGATATTTAGTCTTTACTTCGTCTATTTGTTCCTTTTCTACCTCTTCCTTTCTTGGCCTCCCTGTTTTCTTCGGCAGTTCCTGATTCTTTACTTTCATTTTCCTTTAGTTTTTCTTGATATTCAAAATAGATTGGGGCAATCCTCTTTATAAGATTAAGTATACAAGTAGCACAAGCTATGCTCATTCTATATTCTTGTTCAATTAAACATTCATAAATCTCTTTAAGCTTAATTACATCCTGCTTTTGTACATTTCTGCAATAATTAGACTTAGTTGCAGTTACAAATCTATCTTCAAATCCTCTTAAATATTTAAACTGCTCTTCTGTTAATTGTTTCATAATTAGCACTTTTTAGTATAAGTAAATATAGAAATTAACTTTCCATTCTTGTAGTGATAAATAACTTCTGTTTCCATAAAATATAATTTTTAATTAATAAGTTTGTATATAACATCTATCAGCTTAGTAGATGCATCTTTTAATAATATCATAATATCTTTAATAATTGGAGTCATAAATGCTAATAGTGCAATATATCCAACCATTAAAATTGAAAATTGACTTGTAATAAGAATATATATTAATCCAATTCACCAAGTCATACATAAACTGCAATCTAAAGGTTTTAGTCTTCAATCTTCTTTATAAGGCATACCTTTAAATAGTCTTTTTCAAATACTATGTTTAAAACTATCCAAAGCCCCAGATAAATCAATTATAAAGACTATTATTACTGCTATTATAAATAATTCTAACATAATCTCTCTCTTATTTGTTTAATAAATCTTTGAATTGTAGTATGACTAATTCCCAATATTTTTCCCACTTCTCTATAACTGTGATATTTAGCATATAATATGATTACTGTCTTATCTGCCTTATTAAGCTCAAGTCATTTTGGATATATACTTAATAGTCTATCATCCATATTTGTAAACATACTATAGTCTATTTCATACTCAGTAAGTAAATCGTCAATATTAATCTTCCGTTTCATTTAATCAATCCTCCAATTCGTCATTTTGTTGTTCAAGTGGTTCTTTAACAATCTCATAATATTTCTTATAGGTATAGTAATATCTACTTGTTTTACTAAACCAATAATTCTTAAATAATCTTGTAATCCAAAATTTCAATTCATTTTTGCTATCAAGCTGATTTAATTTTGGATTTGAATACTCTAGTATTTCTACAAAAATCATTTGAACACAGTCATCATCTGCACCAAATTTTTGCTTAAGTTCCATAATAAATGGATAGTACTTTTCTACAATTTCGTTATTACTCATATGTTCACATATATCCTCCTGCTGTTTTTCGCTGCCCTTTAAGAACCTTTACAATATTTCTAGATTGTATATTTAGTTCTCTCTCAGCATCTATTGCTGAATCCCATCTTTTAATAACTATTCCATTTAGTAATTGCAGTATTGGTTTCTTATGACTATATCCAGCTCGCAGATTATGAGTTCCATAATTATTATTATAATTATAAGTACACCATTCTAAATTACTTACATTATTATTTGATTTATTTTCATCCTTATGATTTATACAAGGATAGTTATTCGGATTAGATATAAAAGTTTCAGCTACTAATCTATGTATATAACACTTCTTTTTCAAATTTTTATTATATAATGTTACTGTAAAGTACCCATTAGTTTTTACTTGAGGTTTTAACCTCTTTGGAACTGATGCTCTTAAACTTCATATTGAGCCATCAGTTCCAATTTGGTAGTTTTCAAAATTAAGTATTCTTTTATAGGCTATCATTTGCTATATAATTACTAAATTCTGTATTTACATCTATCTTAATGGCTTTCTTTAAAGACAACTCTGTTTTTAATGAATAGCCATAAGTTCCTCCAAAATCTGTTGTAGAACAACCATATTTCATAGAATCCTTTATAAAGGCTTGTTTTATATCTTTAAATATATATACTCCATCATCAAATATTATTACTAATATAGAATTATTTCTTGATAGCATATCAAATTTATCCCTGTTTATAATTGTAGTTGGATATTTATCTGATTTAAATCTTCTCCTTTTAACTTCAATTATATAGTCTATATTATTCCAAGTAAATGTTCCATCATATCTGGAATAATCGTCTTTACATCATTCTATTTCTATATTATATTTATCTTTAAATAGATTCTTTATAAAGACTAAACTTCTTATATCTGTTTTCATTATCTTACATTATGAATTTTTAAGGTTACATCACAATACTGTTCATATAATTCAGATACTTCTGAACTTCCAGGATTATACCACATTACAGAGTCTAATTTATGCTGAAGTTCTGCCTGTTCTAATCTAAGCTCAAATGTTTTAGTTTGGTAGTCTCCATAAGCATTATATACTCTAATACCAGCTATAATAAAGCTAAGTACTAATAATCCAGCTAATATTTTATTTATCTTTTTCATAATTAAATATATTAGAAAGAAATACCTAAACCAAAAAACCAAGAGGATTTCTTTACCTTTTCATTGGTTTCAATCTCCTTTAATGCCTCATTACATAATTCTTGAGCTTTCTCAATAGAACCATCTTCAGTAATCTTACCATCTAATATATTAAGAAAATATTCAAGTGCTTCAATTTGTTTAGTTTTCATAATTTATAAAGTTTAATTGTTAATATTATGTCTTTTATTGTAATACAAAGATAATACATTTTTATCCAATCTCCAAATTTTTTAACAACTTTTTTCAAAAAAATTTAAATTATTTTCATAAAAATATTTGGAGATTTAAAAATAATGTTGTATATTTGTACTATGAAAGTAAGAGATAATAAATAAAAAATTTATTAAAAATAATTGCAAAATTATTTGGAAATTGAAATTTTATGTATTATCTTTGTACTATCAAACTAAAACTACTTCCATATTGAAAATTGAGCTGGGATTAATTCCCAGTTTAATTTTAATCTTTACTGTAACTTTTTTACTAATATTTTGTAGTAAGATAAATAAAAAAAGTTACATATAAAATTTATTAACTTATTAAAAATTACTATTATGAAAACTTATTTAAATAATTTAATCAATGAATTACCTACTAACTGCTTATTTGACAAAGGAAAAGTTGGTTGTGGTGGAACTTCTATGGCTATTGAATGTAACAAGCCTTATGTTATTTGTGTTCCTTTTACCAGTTTAGTTGAGAACAAGATTCAACAGTATCCTAATGAAAGACGTACAGAAGAGATCTTCGGTGTATTTGCTGGAGTAACTATTGCAGAGATTAAAGATTATGTAAAACGAGTTAATTGCCCTAAAATCATTGTTACTTATAACTCTTTACCAAAAGTTATTTCAGCAGTTAATCCTAAAGATTATAGTTTATTAGTAGATGAATATCATATTCTTTTTAATCAGTATAGCTTTAGAAAGGATGCTATTAAACCTGTACTTGATAACTATAAGCTCTTTAAAGAGTATACTTTTATGACTGCAACTCCACTTGAAGAAGAGTTTGTACTTGATGAATTAAAAGATCTTCCATTAGTAAAACAAGAATGGGATGATGTTATAGAGACTAAAGTTCAGGCTGTTAAATGTAAGAATGTTGAGGCTTCAACTATTAAACTTATAACTGCAGTTTTAAATAATCAAGTTGAAGGTAATGTATATATCTTTGTTAACTCAGTTGACTTTATAAAGAACCTTATTCAGAAGGCTAAATTAAATGAATCAAATACAAGAGTTATCTATTCAAAGAATAACAAGACTAAACTTACAATTAAGAACTCTACTGTATTAGATGAACCTAAAAAGATCAACTTATTAACTTCTACAGTATTTGAAGGTTCTGATATTTATGATGAAAATGGACGTATTGTAGTAGTTTCGGATGCTCAGAAAGCTCAGACATTACTTGATATTTCAACTTCAATTCAGCAGATTGCTGGTAGAATTAGAAATAGTAAGTATTTAAATTGGATTACTCACTTATATTCTGCAACAAGATACGCTGAGGTATCTTATGAGGATTTTAGAAAGAAGAATCTCCAGAATATCGAAGAGACTAAAATTGCAGTTGAGGCTTATAATGCAATGCCAGAAGTTGCAAGAAAGAAACTTAAAGAGTTTACCAGTGATACTTATATTCAAGTAAATGATGATTATACCTTTACGTTTGATCCTAATATGGCTAAAGTCGATATATTTAACTTCAAGGTTACAAGAGGTTTATATTCAATTAGAACTAATCTTAATAATGAGTATTTAAAGAATGGCTTTAAAAAGGTTGTAGAATGCGAGGATAATTCAATTAAGATTGACTTTGATTCAGATACCAAACCATTTAAAGAGCTTATTAAAGATGTTAGAGCTGAATGGGAAGTAAAATATAGATTTGCAACTCCTATCTTAGATAATGCTAAGATTAAATATCCTTGGTTAATGGATGCTATTACAAAGCTCGGATTTGAGAAAATGGCAAGTTTAAAGTATTGCATTAGCGCAATTAAAGATGAATTACTCAAAGCTTCTAATAAATCTACAGATAACAAAGCTGCAAAGAAATTAAATGAGCATTTAAGCCTTGGAATGTGATATTCTAATGCAGATATTAAGAAGTATATAAAAGATGCTTATACTGTTGCAGGAATTACTACAGCTCCTAAAGCTACTGAGATTGACAAATACTACGACGTTAAAAAGTGCCAAAAAAGAATTGAAGGTAAACAAGTAGAAGGTTATGTAATTTTAAATAAAAAATTCGTATTTAATTTGGAAAATTAAAATATAATTATTATATTTGCATATGGAAACAAAGAAAACGATAGAAGAGGTTCTGAGGGATTCAGACCTCTTCTTAAAAGAACTGGATATATGGATGGAAGACCATAAAAAAGAAAGCAGCAAAATGGATGCTGCAATTAAAAAGATTTTAAGCCAAAGAGATTATAAATTTTATTCTAAAAACGACTAATTATGACTGATAAAGAAAGAATTAATGAATTATTCGATAGAATCGAAAAACTTGAGTACAGAATTGTTTATCTTGAAAATATTGCAAGAGAGTATAAAAAGGATGTTGAAATACGCCCAGTATTAGAATGGGAAGACTTAGATGAAGAAATTCCAAACTCAACAACTATTTAATTATGGAGTATATAACTTATAAAGTATGTATAAATGGCGTCTATTATGTGTATGTGATACCTAAAGATTTAAATGCAGTTATAGATCTACAAACTGGTAAGATTATCTATTAAAAAGAAAAGGGAGCTCAAAAGGCTCCCTTACTTTATTTTATCTTAAATATATTCTCACCTATAACCATAGGCTTTTTTAGAAGTTCCAACTGTACGATAAATTCCACTTCTATCAGCCATATTTCTGTATTGCTTTGTAGAATTTTGTACAACTTTTATAACCTTCTCCGTCTCTAAAACGTCTTTTTGGATTTTGTTTGGTGATCCCAAAATACATTTTATGATTTAATTTATTTATATGAACATAGATACTATACATATAATTTACCTACTTTTTTTCTTTGTAATTTTTTACTATTATATAATGCTATGTGTATTCACTTAGTGTACTTATTATATTCAATAAAACATTCATCGAAATTTCTATCCTTCAAAAAGTTTAATAGGAATTGATAAAACTCTTCTCTACTTCCAGAGACATTTTGAAGGTCTGCAGCATAACCCGTCATATGTGCAGATGTAACTGAACCATTTACAGCTTTATTAAGCTCTTTGCATCTATAACCTGAACTTACACTTATTGCTGGATTTCCAAGTTTATTAATATTACAATACTCTGCCCATTTTTCTCTAATAGGATCTAAGAGTTCCTCTATTAACTCAATCAGGTGTTCAGTGATCTCCTTACTTGGAGTGTTGTCTATATTTTCCTTAATTGCTGTAGATGATTCAGTTAACTCCTCTACTGTAAAATACTTCATTATTTTATAATGTCTTTAAGTGTTAGATATCTGTAAAATAAATGGCTACCTACTGCTAAAGCAAGTAATACCATAGTAATCCAGAAAGGAATTACTTTTACTAATACCAAAACTGCAATAATCATCACAACTGCGATTAAATACTTTACCCAATACTTCATATTACTTTTTATTTAAAATTATGCTTATCTTTATTCCTGCATCTCTTAATTTAACTCAAGTATCTTCTGGCATCTCATTATCACAATATGAAAGGCCGACTACTCCAATATCTCTGTATTCCGATTTTAAATAAAATAAAGCTAATTTATTAACACCATTAGATTTAAATGAATAATACATTTTTGTATCATACTGTTTTATATCCTCAACACTACCTATTCATCCACCTTGTTTAGAAGTCTCCAAAATAAACAAATACTCAGATAACAAGAAGTCTCTATAATGTCTAGATACTGAACATACTCCTTCTTCTAATTCTTCATTGTTCATAATTCCGTATGTAAATGGAAGTCCTCCTAATCCAGATGTACCGTTATGGTACTCAATAACTCAAGCTCTATCTGCATTTGTAGATACTCTTAAATCTTTCAAGATGTAACGTATTTTGATGTCTGCATCTTGTCTGATTACTTGCTTAACGTTATGGACATTTTCTATGTAAGTAGCAACCTTATCATATATAATGCCTGGATTTAGAGAGATTATAAAGACATAAGATACAAATATAAATGCAAATCCGCCTTTTATAATCTGTCATAACCCGTATTTATTAACTCAATCAAGTACCTGTCCGAATCATTTTAATTTGTTTTCCATTACAAATATTTAAAAATAAATTTATGAGTTTGATACTGTCTTCCTGCCAAAACTGCTCATATTAAACCACTGCCAATACTCAGTTCTCTAGAAGCGGATCGTATGCTTTTATAGGATTTGATAAAATTGCCATCTAAATCATACTGGGCAATTGGCTTATTTTTAATATTTTGATTTTTAATACTTATTTTATTTTTAGTTTCATATGAATGATGCTTGCCATAAAATGGATTCTTATTTCCAATTCGAGTTTTAGCAAGTTCAGACATAATATTTTTAGTTTTTTCAGAAAATATCGGATGATTATTAGCATCAGTTCGATTATACCCATATCTTAAATCAGTAGTATTATAGTAACCAAATAAGTATTTTTCAAGATATTTCATTTCTGTTTCATTGTTTACGTAATATATAATATGTTTAATATTATTTCATCCGTATTTTTTAATTGGTTTATAAACAAACTGATGTTTGTATCCCTCCCCATTTCTTCATCTAGAATCAACATCTTGAGTTGTTAACCCTACATACCTTTTTCCATTTGGAAATATATGTATATATACTATATATTTTCGCATACTCCTAATACATTATCTACCATTATATCTACTCTTACAAATATTCCAGTACATATATCTTTGAACTTTTGATAAAATGGAGTAAATATTAAAGGGTAAGATAATTGAACATCAGGATAGGTGTTATTAAATCGGTTAATTATATTTGTAAGAGCTAAAATTCCAGCAGACTGTTCTTCAAGTTGATTCTCGTCTGTTTCATCTCATCTGGCAACATAGTAAAGATTCAATGAGTATGTAATAGTATCTTCATCAAGATTAAATGTATTTGGAGTTATATAGAATACATTATAATCTATATTAGGAAGGCTATTTAACTCATAGATATCTTTACTGCCAGCGAAATTAATATTAGGCTCCATAAGAGCAGATTCTTTTAGCCCATTGATTATTTCATAATATGTCATACTATTTCTTTTTATTGTTATTTGAACTTGGGAAATCATAAGCTCTCTGTAAAGGTCCTATATTTGGATTAGTATAAAACCCTTTACCTCTAGCACCTCCGAGTCACAGACCACAGCTACTTGCGCTATATAAATTAGGATACATATCTTTTAATGGTTTATATGAATATAATTCAGGAAAATCATTATAATATGTAATAACCCAATCTTGTAGTCTTGCTTTAAAGAAATCTGCTTTATCTTTGTAATATTTACGTAATAGATTAATTTGACTCGCATCTGCAGCTAGATCTTTCTCATCGTCAGTTCTCATAACTCCAAAATTACTTAGCTTATAAGTAATAGGAACGATTACTTCCGACAATACTTGAAATAACAAGAATGGAGTAACATAGTAATCTAATAGTTCTTTATACTTAATATTATCTGGATCATCTATTGAATCTGCAACTGCACCTTCAACACTTGGATCTACTCAGTCAATACATTTCTTTTGTAATGCCTCTAATAGCTTAGTTCCAATTAAAGACTGCAGTTCTATGTCTTGTGCTAGTTTAATAGCACTTTGAAGATATTTGCCAGAAACGTTGTTATCTAAATTGCTTTCTGACTTAATGTAATCTTCCGATATAAGTAATACGTTTCTATATTCCATTGTAAATAATTTTACTGTTTATACTGTCATTTATATCCTCCAGCAGTTTTATAGATGTTTTTACAACATTTAGATATATTTTGATGTCATATCCCTAATTGTAACTCTGCATCTTTAATACTCTCATATTCGTTTATAAAGACTCCATCTAATGATAGCTGAATTATAGGACGTTTATTGCTATCTATCAGTTTTCTTTTTATTTCGTCAGAACGATTTTTATTGGCAACTCTTATCTTCTCTTTAAATGAATCACTTCTTTTAAGTCCTATATGCCCTTGTGATATGTTTTTTCTCGCTTGTTCTGACATCTTTAATCCTGTAGTAACATTACCTCCATTAGCAATATTATAGCTTTTATTAATAGATTTATAATAATGTATTAAATCTATTTCTATAAGCTCTGCATCTAATTTAGATAAATTAGTATACAGGATTTTATGCTCGAAATTATCTCAGCCATATTTTTGTATTGCATTAAAGAAAAAGGAATTCTTATAACCTTTCCCATTTCCTCAACGTTTTTTAGGATCTTGTCCAGTAATACCTATATAAATTTTATTATTATATTTATTAATATGGCAATAAACAGTATAATTATTCATTTCAATTCATACTAAAAGGTACCACTGTAACGGAATTTTTCATTCCAAAGATAGTATCGAAACTTTTACAAATATCTTTTTGTATTGGCTGCACCATAGTTCGATTGTATAAATCAAATGCTTGCTGATACTCTTGTTTTGAGAATCCAGAAGCATAATTAATACCGAACAACACAGGATTAGCTCTGAAAGCGCAGAATATTTGCTCTCTTGTTCTAGTTGCTAATGATTCATATCGTTCATCGAAATCATCAGAATCAAGTCTTTCAACAGTAGTCTTATTTACATCTGAATCATTATAAGAAATAAGAATACGTCCAGTATTTTGGTATCCAGAGAACTTCTCGTTAATATTACGTTCAATCTCTTCTTGTGCTTCATCTGTAGGAGTTCCATTATTAAAGTTAATAATAACATTACTCATAAATCCATTATTAAGGTTATTTAAATGGAATTGATTAATGCACTTCTCAGTTTCGCAACTTAATAGAGCAGCTCCATAAACTGGAATTGGATATACGCTTCTTGTTACATAGCCTTTATTATAAACTACAGAAGCAGGAGCACTATCATTTATCTCATATTTAGGATAAGTTAAAGCCTTAACTGACCAAGCCTCCCAATCATCTGCATAATAAAGAACAGTATTCTTTTCATTAGAACGGATCTTCATAAAATCTAAGTGATAAATCTCACTGACTTCTCCAACCATATTTCTAATTACTTGAACAGCATATCCTCCAAAAATCATCTTATCTATTGCTATCTTTCTAAAGATGTCTACTATCGTTTCACCTTTCTTATTAACAACTACGTTAAATCCCTCTTTATTACAAATAACATCGTCTCCAACGATAAAATCGGCAGTTCCATTGATAATTGACTGTAATGTTGCACAGTTTAAATATAGATCCCATAAGTAAATAGGATAGCGATTATTATCGCCTCACATTATCATATCTGATCCTCTTTTCTTACTTTCTGTAGGCTCTACTATGTTACTTACAATGTATGGATCTAGTGCCGAGAACTTCAAACTTTTCTTATTTTCTGTCATATACTTGGTATTTGTTTTGTTTATTATATTGATAATTGTTAGATTTATAGTCTCCTATTCTTATTAATCCACTAGATAGTCACATAATAGGCTTACCAGCAATTAATATCTGAGTTCCATTAGTAAGTGTATTAGTAAACGTTACTAATATTTTAGTATCTCCATATAACTTGCTATCATAGACGTTATTATAGTTTACTACAACTTCAATTTGATTTGGATTCTCAAATAACAGATATTGGTATTCTCCGTCAGGTGTATTATCATCCAGCACAATATTGAACTTATAATAAATATTTTCGTCATAATTTAAATTCTCCAAATTATATGTATATACTTCTTTACTCACAGTATTCTGAATTAATAGAGTGTAATACATAATTTGCAATAGTTTTACATTAATTTTACATATCTTTTTTCTAAAATATAAATACTTTAGATAAAGTAATAAAATTAAAGGAGACAAATGTCTCCCTTAATGTCAAGTTTTTTACTCACTTTAAGTTATAATAAAAATAAAAATACTGACATTATTTATTAGAATCTGCTAACTTACTTTGTAACTCTTGTATTGTTGCTTCTAGCTCGTTGATCTTGTTATTATACTCATTAGCAGTTATATAGTCTCCTTTTGGTTGAAATAAAGCATCTACCTCTGCTTTTGAATAACTACCAATAGGTAATTGACCTTTTTCTATTCCAGTCTTTTTGGCAATATAGAAAGTTTGCGTATTTTTAGAATTCTTTAGTAATATCATAATTAGGACTATTTATTAGAAGTTGTAGTCGTTGCAGGCCAGATTTGGGTACTGCCAACATAAATGGCAATACCCTTTCTGTCACCTACATAAAATCCCTTTAAATCGGTCTTTACATTCATATTATTCAACTATTAAATATTGAGTATTAGAATCTTTTGTTGATAAACCATCATATTCTGATTGAGTTAGAACAGTAATCGTATTTATTTGAGGTTGGGTTCCAGTTCCAGCTTCAATATAGTTTCCAGCAGGCTGAATACCTAAACTATCTAAGGATGCTCAGTTAGGAGCATTATTACCATTAGATACAAGAA